>Ga0255345_1001044_pt1 | contig 42547 bp, 25 predicted proteins | sample wastewater_treat_6_FD_192415 | JGI IMG/M metagenome (GOLD analysis project Ga0255345, IMG submission 192415) | Wastewater microbial communities from Lulu Island WWTP, Vancouver, Canada - plant20 | ecosystem: Engineered > WWTP > Wastewater > Unclassified | place: Canada: Vancouver, British...
TATTTTTATCTATCATTGTACAAAGGGTGTTTTTTTGTTTTTAATCACTTTAAATATAGCTAATTAAGTTATAATTAAAGAACAAAAGCACCCTTTTTTTTAAGTACTTATGAATAATTCAGGCTAACCTTAAATCTTTAACGCATGAAGAAAATCATTAGAACGAATGTTTCATTTCTCTGGCTTTTTTTCAGGAAAAAACCGGTAATGAAACTGATGACCCTTCTGCTGTTGCTGGGGATGTCTCAGCTTACGGTCCTTGCAGACCGGAATGGAGATGGAAGTACCCACAACCTGCAGCAAATGGCTGTTACCGGACGGGTAATTGATGTTGCGGGCAACCCTGTTGCCGGAGTCAATATCATCGAAAAGGGAACAACAAACGGTGCAATTTCAAATGCCGACGGGGTATATTCAATTACGGTTGCTTCTCCAAATTCCGTTTTGAGTTTTTCCTTTATCGGTTATGTAACCCAGGAGATTACCGTGGGAACGCAGACTGTTATCAACCTTACGCTCGCCGAAAGTCTGTCCGCACTGGATGAGATAGTAGTTGTCGGGTATTCAACCCAGGTCAGGCGATCTCTTACCGGTGCCATCTCCACTGTCAGCTCCGAGGCCCTGACCACGGCAACCACCGCCAATGTCATTACGCGTCTTCAGGGACAGGCTTCCGGTGTAAATATTATTAATGCAAAAGCACCGGGAGGCGGTGCCACAGTTACGATCAGGGGATTGGGAACAATCAATAATAACACCCCACTGTACGTTATTGACGGGGTTCCGACAAAATCCGGAATAACAGAACTCAACCCGGAAGAAATAGAATCCATAACAGTTCTGAAAGATGCTTCCTCTGCTGCGATATACGGGGCAAGAGGAGCAAACGGAGTGATACTGATAACAACAAAGCATGGTATGGCAGGAAGAACAAAAATCACAATGAATGCCCGTTTCGGGATCAGTGGATTCTCAAAATACTATGACCTGCTCAATACCCAGGAATATGGTGAAATGCTATGGCTTGAGGCAGAAAACATGGGTGTGCCTCCAAATCATCCCCTGTATGGATCGGGAAAGGATCCAAAAATACCAGATTACGTATTCCCGGCAGGTAAGATGGAAGGAGATCCCCTTGTGAATCCTTCTCGTTACAGTCACACTCCTGGAGCAACTTTCTACAACATCACAAAGGCAAACAAGGAAGGCACCAAGTGGTTTGATGAGATACGGCAGCCCGGTATCATGAATGAATACAACGTCTCCCTGACCGGAGGAAGCGACAAGGGAACACACGCCTTTACAATAGGCTATTTTACCGAAAGAGGTATTATGAAGTATACCAGCTTCGACCGCTATACCCTTCGTTCAAATGCTGACAGCAAAATCACAAAATGGCTCACCATAGGAGAATCCCTTGGCCTTTCCTATGCCGTCGGCAAGGGTAACCGGAACGAATATGGTGAAGCAATTCCGATTTCACAGTCCTACCGCATGCAGCCCATAATTCCGGTTTATGATATTATGGGTAATTTTGCCGGTACAAAAGGAACCGGAACAGGTAACGGTGAAAATCCCCTCGCATATCTTTGGCGCGACAAGGATGACTATTCACATAATCTCAGGGGAATAGGAAATGTATATGGTGAAATTCAGGTGATCGAAGGTCTGAGACTCAAATCATTGTTCGGTTTCGACTACAGACCCTATGACAGCCGGGATATTTTCCGTCAGAATCCGGAATTCCAGGAAGCAAAACCATCCGACATTCTTTATATGTACAGCGGCTACGGCACACAGTGGAACTGGACAAACACACTTAACTATGTCAAAACCTTAGCCGGCCTTCATACATTGAATTTTCTTGCCGGAACTGAAGCAGTTGCAGTCGAAAGTAAAGATATCAGCGCCAGTCGCTCAACTTACTTTTCTGATGATCCCATTTACATGTATCTGAATGCGGGTGAAAAAGACCAGACAAACGGCGGATCAGGAAGTGAAGTCAGATGGATGTCCTATTTCGGAAGGTTGAATTATGATTATGCAGGCAAATATCTTGCCGAACTCACTTTCCGCCGCGACGGCTCATCAAGGTTCGGAGAAAACAGTCGCTGGGGCAACTTCCCGGCCTTCTCTGCCGGATGGACACTCTCAGAGGAAGGATTCATGGCAGGCACCAGGGATTATATTGATAACCTGAAAATCAGAGCAGGATGGGGAATGCTGGGTAATGATGAGGTAGGAAACTATAACGGGTTCTCCACATTCGGTTCAAACAGCGGATATTCCTACTATTCAATTAATGGTGCCGTAAGTTCCTTAGCATCTGGATTTTATGCCTCTGCAAAAGGTAACCCGGATGCAAAATGGGAAACCACTATAACCACCAACGTGGGGATTGACGTTACTGCTCTGAACAACACCCTGAGCATGACTCTCGACATATGGGAAAGAAAGACAAAGGATATGCTCTTCCGTGTTGCAATCCCTCATGTGGTGGGTGCTGCCACAGCTCCATCAGTGAACATCGGTGATATGGACAACAAAGGCTTTGACCTGAACCTGAACTATCAGAACAGTGCAATGGGCGGGGACCTTACCTATAATGCAGGCCTGACCCTGTCACATTACAAGAACAAAATCGTCAAAATCTCAGGAAAGGAAGCTGAATTTATAAGCGGCGGAGATTTCAGGCAGATGGTTTATACCCGGGCAACAACAGGTACTTCCTATCCTGAATTTTACGGTCTGATCGTTGACGGTTACCTTCAGACGCAGGAAGAAGCGGATGCTTATCCTCCAATGTATGGCGGAGTTTACAATATTGCGGGTCATTTCAAATACCGTGATGTAAACAAGGACGGGAAAGTCAATGATGATGACCGTGGCTATATAGGCAGCCCGCATCCGAAATTTACTGCAGGACTTAATGCCAATGTAGGATACAAGGGTCTTGCACTGAATGCCTTCTTCTATTCAAGTTACGGAAATAAACTCTGCAACTATGTCCGGCGCTGGATAGACTTTACAAACTTTACAGGTAACCGTACCAAGGACCGCCTTTACAGATCATGGGGCAGCCCCTACCTGAAGGATAATAAAGATGCTGTTCTCCCGCTTGCCGATGAAACAACCGTGAGTCAGTACCCCTCAACTTTCTTCCTCGAAGACGGTTCCTTCCTCAGGCTGAAAACCCTGCAGCTGTCCTACACATTGCCGAAATCAGTATCGCAGAGGTTAACCCTGAATAATCTTGAACTTTATATTCAGGGAACCAATCTCTTTACTCTTACAAAATACTCCGGACTTGATCCCGAAGTTTCAAGAGCTGGTGTAAACCTTGGAGTTGATGACGGACAATGGCCTACTGCCCGGCAGTTTGTATTTGGCATCAGGCTTGATATATAATAAGTTCAATTAATGAAAACAGACAAAATTCAGATAATATGAAAAAGAATATTATATTTTCAACACTCGCTGTCGGATTACTGATTGCCTTTCTGATCGGATGCTCTGATGATTTTTTGAATACACAACCGACATCTTCCCTCAGCGACGTTGTTCTTGCAAATGAAAAAGGCGTCAATGCACTTCTGATAGGTGCATATGCAGCCATTGACGGACAAACACGCGGTGCAGCCGGTGCATCCTGGGCAGGTTGTGTCACTAACTGGGTCTGGGGAGAAGTTGCATCGGATAATGCAACGAAAGGTTCCGACCTCAGGACCAGTCTACTATCAACCCTATAGAAAACTATACGGCTGACCCGTCAAACGGCTATATCGCTGATAAATGGTATGTCAACTATGACGGTATAGCGAGGGCAAACGATGTCCTGAAGGTTATGGCCCTCAGCAATCCGCCTCTTCCGGATGCGTTTCAGACAAGCATCAAGGCACAGGCTTTGTTTATAAGAGCTTTTATCCACTTCGAACTGAAAAGGGTTTTCAACAATATTCCGTACATAACGGAAGATGTGGACCCGGTAACGGTAGTCAATACAACTGATGCCTGGCCACTTATTGAAGATGATCTGAAATATGCGGTTGCAAACCTGCCGGAATCACAGGCTGATGTGGGTCGTGCCACCAAATATGCAGCAAAAGCCGTTCTTGCAAGGGTATACATGTTTCAGAAAAAATGGAACGAAGCTAAAAAAGAGCTGGACGATATTATTTCAAGCGGGAAATATGAACTCATGCCTAATTTTGATGATAACTTCCTGGCTGCCAAAAGAAATAATAAGGAGTCCGTATTTGAGATCCAGTACAGCGTAAATGATGGTGCAAGCGGTTCACCCAATGCCGGATGGGGGCAATCTCTCAACTTTCCACAGGACGTGGACGGCATGGGAACCTGCTGCGGATTCTTTCAGCCCACACAAAACCTGGTGAATGCCTTCATAGTTGATCCCGTAACCGGTTTGCCATTCCTGGATGCCGACACTCTTGCAAACTTCAAGAATGACATGAATGTGGCTTCCAATGAATTTTTTGCCCAGGATACGGTTACTCCCGTTGATCCCAGACTGGACTGGACCGTGGGACGAAGAGGTGTGCCCTATCTCGACTGGGGTGTCATGCGCGGCAAGGATTGGATCCGCGACCAGGCAAACGGAGGTCCCTATGTTTACAAAAAGAATATGTTCATGAAAAAGGACAAGGGAACTCTATCCACAACCACGGGTTGGGCAACCGGAGTGAACTCAAACAGCTACAGGGCCATAAGGTATTCCCATATCCTGCTCTGGAGAGCAGAGGTGGCCGTAGAATCTTCCCCGGCCGACCTGGAATATGCAGCACAACTGGTCAATATGATACGCCAAAGAGCAGGCAATCATGTATTGATGGGCAGATGCAGAATGTTCCAGATGGCAACCACCCAGGATATAATTGCACCAAAAATTGACTGGAGCGTACCGGCAGCAAATTACCTGGTAAATCCCTATCCTGTTCCCTTTACAAGCCCTGAACAGGCCCGGAAGGCAATACGCCATGAAATAAGACTTGAGTTTGCAATGGAAGGACACAGGTTCTTTGATCTGGTTCGCTGGGGTATTGCAGGCAAGACACTCAACATGTATATAACACAGGACAGAAATTTCCGGTCATTGCTTGGAGGAGTCAAGCCTGCCGTGTTCGAAAACAAAAATGAATACTGGCCGCTTCCCCAGACTCAGCTTGACCTGCAGCCGGGTGTACTTACACAAAACCCGGGGTACTAAAAACAGACAGAATAATATGTGGTAAAATAGAAGAGGCAGCCCATTGAGGCTGCCTCTGATTTTTTCCGGAGAAATTTCTGTTAATCTCTTATCCGGTTACATCTTACGAGGCTTTCCTTAACCTCCGGCATACGGCTTTGATTCTGATTTTCAGTTTTATACCTGAAATCTCTTTCTTTCCTTATTCAATTTTTTCCAGTTTTCCCTCCCTGAACCGGTAACTGGCAATTTCAACACATTCTGCACAGCCGTAATACGGAGAATCCATGGAAACTTTCGATAATTCAGCATAAATAACCCCGTCTTCCACTTTCAGAATTCTCACAACATCGGTTAAAACAGTGTCAAGCAGCATGGCATTGTCAGAGTTGATCATTATGAGATGCTTTTTTGCAAGCATTCCGCCGTCATCAAAACCGGTAACGGGCACTATGGCATCTTTGAGCGGGTCTTCATTTATTTCTTCAATCAGCACGGCTGAAGGATCAATCAGATAACTGATCCGTCCGGCGGTAATTGTAATAATGCCCTCCTTATCAACTGTAACATCACCATTGCGGGTTATTTCAAGAATATGTTCCCTTGCAGATGCAACGGCCTGTTCCTTCAGTCTGTTCCCGGATGATTTATTGTTGCTGCACCCGCCACCGGCTGTAACAAGAATTGTCAGAATAGTCAGTAATGTTAGATTTCGCATGATTTTGAGCATTAACCTTCAAATGTATAATAAAAATGAAATTTATGAAAATCACGTTTTGTGGTCACAGGGATATTCAGAAAAATGCCAAATTGATATCATACTATTTTGTACCTTGTTTGCCTAAAACAAAAAATCTGTTTCACAAAAATGAATAAAGCAAATAATTCTGTTCTTGACAGATTGGGAATGCCTGCTCAGTTAGGCTGGGGCTATCTGGGCATTCTGATCTTCATGACGGGTAACGGCATTGAACTGGGATGGCTCAGTCCCTACCTTGTTGACAGGGGAATGACCATTGAACAGTCTGCCCTGCTGTTTACCGTTTACGGTATCATTATCGCAATCTCGTCCTGGTTCTCAGGTGTACTGGCCGAAAGTGCCGGTCCGAAAAAAACAATGCTGACGGGACTGATTCTGTATATTGCCGCAACAATAGGTTTTGTCGGCTTTGGGGTCAGGGACCTGAATTTCCCTGTCATGCTTGTTACCTATGCCCTGCGCGGTTTCGGCTATCCACTTTTCGCCTACTCCTTCCTGGTTTGGATAGCCTATGTTAGTCCGCAGGAAAAGCTGGGCAGGGCAGTAGGATGGTTCTGGTTTATATTTACGGGAGGATTGAACGTGCTCGGGACCTACTATTCAATATGGGCAATTAAGAATCTGGGAAATATCAATACTCTATGGACTTCTGTCATCTGGGTCCTGCTCGGAGGATTATTTGCTATAATTCTTAACCGCGCCCCCTTTCCTGCCCGGGATAAGGATAAACAGGAAAATAAATTAAAGGAACTCCTGAAAGGGCTGACAATTGTAAAAAAAGAACCGAAAGTTCTTCTCGGCGGAATAGTGAGGATCATCAATACCACAGCCCAGTTTGCTTTTCCGGTTTTCCTTCCTATATACCTTTACGGACATGGATTTTCCACGGCTGACTGGCTGAAAATCTGGGGAACAATATTTACAGCAAATATTCTGTTCAACCTGATATTCGGATTTGTCGGAGACAGGCTCGGCTGGAGGAATACAATCATATGGTTCGGATGCATCGGATGTATGATCACAACACTGCTGTTTTTCTATTCAGCACAGCTTTCGGGCGGAAGCTTCTGGATTGTACTCATTTGCGGCATCCTTTGGGGAGCAGCCCTGTCAGGCTATGTACCCCTTTCCGCACTGGTACCCACACTGGTAAAGGAAGACAAGGGAGCAGCAATAGCAATTCTTAATCTGGGGGCAGGATTATCGGTATTTGCTGGTCCTGCTATCGTAGGACTCTTTATCGGCCTTATAGGGAATGAGGGTGTTATATGGATTCTTGCAGCACTCTATCTCTTAAGTGCAATACTTACAAAATTCATAACACTTCCCGGAAATACCTCAGGATAAATTGAACAACTTACTGTACTGCCTGGCTGTGTTTTTTCTCTTCAGCCAGCAATTGTAAATTTCCTTTTGCGCTTTCATATTAATGGATTATTTTAACAAAGCCTTATTATTTTAAACCATGAAAGAAGAAATCATTTCCTGTTCTGCCGGATTACTTATTCTTACAGGAGCTGTTGCAAAAGCACAGGAGGCTCCGAAGGAAAATCCGAATATTATTTTTCTCCTGGTCGATGATCTTGGCTGGAGGGATGTGGGTTTCAACGGCAGCTGCTTTTATGAAACACCAAATCTCGACAGACTTGCCGCCAGAAGTATGGTTTTCAATAATGCCTATGCAGCCTGCGCCGTATCCTCCCCTACACGTGCATCCCTCCAGACGGGAAGATATCCTGCACGTATAGGAATAACTGACTGGATCCGTGCAAAATTCCAGGTTAAGGACGGGATAATAGAAACTCCCCCGCCCTATGAGGAGAACCCCGACAGGAAGCTGAAAACTCCCTCGAATCCCTACTGGATGGATCTTGAAGAAATTACAACAGCGGAATTACTGAAAACAAGGGGGTATTTTACCTGTCATATAGGGAAATGGCATCTCGGACCGGATGATTATTATCCGGAAAAACAGGGTTATGACCTTAATATAGGAGGAAGCGATATGGGCCAGCCGGTCAATTATTTTGATCCTTACGACAGGGATGGTGTCAGCTTTCCGAATATCAAACCCCGCAGGGAGGGGGAACACCTTGAAGACCGGCTTTCTGACGAACTGGTTCAGGTAATCAGGCAACACAAAGACCGGCCCTTTTTTATTAACATGTGCTACTATTCTGTTCATACGCCCCTGATGGCAAAACCGGAAACGGTTGACAGGTACGAAGCCAAAAACCGTACTGATGACCAGACCAATGCTGTTTATGCCGCTATGATTGAACATCTGGATGACGCTGTCGGGAAACTGGTTAACACCCTGGAGGAAGAAGCACTGATGGACAATACAATAATAATCTTCTTCTCTGACAACGGAGGACTAGTGGGCCCGACAAGCAACAGCCCCCTGCGTTCGGGAAAGGGATATCCATACGAGGGAGGAATAAAGGAACCCATGTTTGTATACTGGAAAAACGTGATTCAACCTGGTACAAAATGCGATGTTCCCGTATGCAGTATCGATTTTCTGCCGACACTATGTGCGATTACCGGTGCTGCTCTTCCTGACAGAATCATTGACGGCCGCGATATAAGTCCGCTCTTTTCCGGCCGGAAAATGAAACAGGTGCCCCTCTACTGGCATTTCCCTCACTACCGGGTGGGCGACATCGTGCCCTACAGCATTATACGTGACGGTAACTGGAAACTGATCAAGTGGTATGAAGGCCGGTCCTTTGAACTTTACAACCTCAGGAAGGATATTTCCGAAAGCCGTGACCTGGCTGAATCCAAACCCTCCAGAGTGAAAAAACTGAACCGAAAACTTGAAGAGTGGCTGGTCAGTGCCGAAGCCAGAATGCCTGTTGAAAAATAAAACTGTCATATTATATCAGTCAATGAGTTATAAAATGAAATCAACAGCCACAGCGTATCTTTTCACCTTCTTCCTGCTCTTTGGTTCAGTCTTTGGCACCGGGGCTCAGGATAAAAGTGCCGCAGGAAATGAAGGACAGTCAATTCGTGAAAAATTATCGGGATATTTCAGTCCCCCTGAAGAATACCGCGACAATTACGGAAACTACAGATCCCCTCTGGAGTTTTATGACGGACGCAGGGTAAACAGTCCGAAAGAGTGGAAAAAGAGACGGAAGGAGATCCTTGAACAATGGAACGGGATGATGGGCAAATGGCCTCCCCTCATCAGGAAGCAGAAAATGGAAATCACGGAAACGACAGAGGAAGCCGGCTTTATACGGCACAGGATCAGGTATGACTGGCTGCCCGGGCAGCAGACGAATGGTTATCTGCTGGTTCCGCCGGGACCCGGAAAGAAGCCCGCTGTCATTGTTGTATTCTACGAACCCGAAACAGCCATTGGCCTGAAAGGGGAATACCGCGATTTTGCATACCAGCTTGCAAGAAGAGGATTCGTAACGCTTTCCATCGGTACTACAGCCACAACAAATGCAAAGACCTATTCCCTGTATTATCCTGATATAGAAAATTCTGCCATTCAGCCGCTTTCAGTACTGGCCTGTGCCGCAGCCAATTCATGGTATGTCTTGTCCAAAAGGCCCGAGGTGGATCCTGAACGGATAGGCATTATGGGACATTCATACGGCGGCAAGTGGGCCATGTTTGCTTCCTGCCTCTTTGAAAAGTTTGCCTGTGCCGTGTGGTCGGATCCCGGAATAGTTTTCGATGATTCACGTCCCAACGTGAATTACTGGGAACCATGGTATCTGGGTTATTATCCTCCCCCATGGAGTGGTACCTGGCGCAGCCAGGGATCTGTTGAGGATGCAAAGGGTCTGTATCCTGAACTGATAAGAAAAGGCTACGACCTTCACGAACTTCATGCACTGATGGCCCCGAGACCCTTCCTGGTATCCGGTGGCTCCGAGGATACTCCCGAACGTTGGAAAGCACTGAATCATACCATAGCGGTCAACAGGCTCCTTGGCCATGAAAACCGGGTGGCTATGCACAACAGGAAGGACCACTCCCCAAACGCGGAATCCAATGAGGTAATCTACATGTTTTTTGAATATTTCCTGAAGTACAGCAAGCCGTAAAACCTGCATCAGAAATCCTTCTAAAAATAAAGGAACAAGCTTTCAGCAACTCCGAAATCATGCAATGCAAAGGTCCGGCCCTGCAGCAGCGATATTTTAACTATTTTAGACAGTTGAAACCAATAAGGTCATTTTTTTAAATGAAACGAAGAAACTTTATTCAAACTCTTGGTACAGGCACGGCCGGGATCTGTCTTTCGGCAGCGCTGCCTGCCTGTGGTGAAAAAAAGAAGGAAGTAAAAGCCATTGAGGGCTCCTGGTTTGAATTCCAGCATCACAGTGCCGCGGAAGGAAAATACTGGAACAAAACACTGGAAAATTTTACTGCCCAGCAATGGGACAGAAAAGTTAAGGAAATAGCTGAAACGGGTATGAAATACCTGGTACTGCTCAATGTGGCAATTTACGGCAAAAGCTTTTATCCCACGGAACTACTGCCGGTGCACTCCCTTGCCTGTGAGGATCCCCTCGAAACAGTACTTGCCGCCGCCGACAAATATGGCATCCGTTTTTTTATCAGCAACGGCTTTTTCGGTGACTGGACCGACCCGGTAAGCCTGATGAAGGATCCGGAGATAAACAGGCTCAGACTGAATGCAATGAATGAAATTGCCGGGAAATATGCCCACCACGAAAGTTTTTACGGCTGGTACTATCCGAACGAAACCGGGATAGAAGGATATTACGAGGATTTTTTCATCAACTATGTAAATGTGTCATCAGCAGAGGCGGAAAAGCTTACACCCGGCCGGAAAACCCTGATAGCTCCCTACGGAACAAGAAATGTAAAAGCAGACGACCATTATACCGGGCAGCTTGAACGGCTGAATGTTGACTTCGTTGCATACCAGGATGAAATAGGTGTGGAAAAGACAAGGGTTGAAGAAAGTGCCGCATTCTATGAAAATCTTCATAAAGCACACAATAAGGCAGGGAGGTCAGCTCTCTGGGCCGATGTGGAAGTATTCCGCTTCGAGGGGAAAGTTTATCAGAGTGCCCTGCTGCCGGCCCCTCCCGAACGTGTCATGAGCCAGCTTGAGGCAGTCAGCCCCTTTGTGGAAAAGATACTGATATACCAGTATCCCGGCCTGATAAACAAACCGGACACAGACATAATTGCAGGACATCCGGATTCAATTCAACTATACCGGGAACTGGTCAGAAATAATTATTTAAGGGAAAAGAAAATCTAACCTACACCTAATGAAGCGAAAAACTTTTCTTACACTTGTCTCATCGGCAGGAGGAGCAGTATTGCTGCCATCCTGTTATGGCCGGGAGACCTCCGGAACAAAACCGGCAGCAGGAAAAAAGACCAGATCCTCCCGGCTCTCTGCCGATATCATTATTGCAGGAGGAGGACTCGGAGGATGTGCCGCTGCCATTGCCGCATGCAGGAACGGACTGAAAGTCATTATGACGGAAGAAACCGACTGGATCGGAGGACAAGTATCCCAGCAGGGAGTGCCCCCCGATGAACACCAGTGGATAGAAACACACGGGGCGCCGGCTTCATACAGGGAATTCAGGAACAGGGTAAGAAGCTATTACAAAAGAAATTATCCACTCACCCTGGATGCTTTTGGCAGGGAATACCTTAATCCCGGTGACGGCTCGGTTTCTAGATTATGCCATGAGCCCCGCGTTGCTGTTGCTGTGCTGACAGAAATGCTGGCTCCTTACATAAGCGCGGGCCGGCTCCTCCTTCTGACGGAATATAAGGTGAAGGCCGCAGACGTGGACGGCGACCGTGTGAAGTCTGTCGAAGTCTTGGACCTTAATAATGACAGTTCCCTTATACTGACTGCTCCCTGGTTTGTTGATGCAACAGAGTGTGGCGATCTTTTACCCCTTACCGGTACGGAATATGTAAGCGGAACAGAATCGAAAAAGGAAACAGCCGAACTTCATGCTCCTGAAACCGGAAACCCTCAGAATAATCAGGCCTTTACTCTCTGCTTCGCTATGGACTATCAGCCGGGGGTGAACAATATTGCCGACCCGCCTGAAGAATACGGTTTCTGGAAAAACTATATTCCACAGATGAAACCGCCATGGTCAGGCAGACTGCTGGATCTCAAATATTCCAATCCGCGTACACTTGAGCCGAAGGAACTGGGCTTCCATCCCGAAGGAAAATCCACGGGTGAAGCTCTTAATCTCTGGACATACAGAAGAATAATCAACAGGAACAATTTTCTGCCGGGCATTTATGACGGTGACATAAGCATAGTAAACTGGCCTCAGAACGACTATTTCCCGGGAAATATAATCGACGTAAGTGAGAAGGAGTTCCGCAGGCATCTGGAAGCTGCAAGGCAGCTGAGCCTGTCACTCTTTTACTGGCTCCAGACAGAGGCTCCCAGACCTGACGGAGGACAGGGCTGGCCGGGATTAAGACTGAGAGGCGACATAACGGGAACGGCTGACGGTATGGCAAAATATCCCTATATAAGGGAATCCAGGAGGATTAGGGCTGTATTCACCGTCCTTGAAGAACATGTGGGTGCGGAAAACAGGAAACTGGTTGCCGGTGAAGAAGAAGGGAAAAGATCTGCCCGGTTTTTCGACAGTGTCGGAACGGGTTATTACCATATAGATCTCCACCCCAGCAGTGCAGGAGACAATTATATTGATTTTTCCTCACTGCCGTTTCAGATACCGCTGGGAGCCCTTCTTCCACAAAGGATGAACAATCTTTTTCCGGCAAACAAGAACATAGGAACCACTCATATCACTAACGGATGTTACCGGCTTCATCCCGTAGAATGGAGCATAGGAGAGGCTGTCGGCTGTCTCCTTGCATTCTGCAACAGCAAAAAGGTTAATGCCAAAGCTGTCAGGGAGCGAAAAGAACTACTGGAAGAGTTTCAGACATGGATCCGGAAGCAGGGGCTGGAAACGGACTGGCCTGCCTAACAGTGAACCATTAGGTTGCAGAAACCGGGTAGTTCGAGCGGATACTGCAATTTGAATGTATTTAACTAAAATCCATATAAATGAAAAAAATTCTGAATCCCTTGCCGCTTATTCTTGTATTACTGGCTGCCATTACCGGCCGTTGCACCGGTCCTGACAGACAGCAGAAATATGATGTGGTGGTTTATGGCGGAACATCGGCAGGTGTATCTGCTGCCATACAGACATCAAGAATGGGAAAATCAGTTGTCCTGATTGAACCTTCTGAACGCCTCGGAGGATTGACAACAGGTGGTCTGGGGGCAACCGACATAGGCAATAAACAGGCAATAGGCGGTATTTCGCGCGAATTTTACCGGAATATCAAAACATATTATGAAGATGAGGCTAACTGGAAATGGCAGAAACCCCGGGAATACAGCCAGGACAGAAATTATGGCAGTATGGATGCAATGTGGACTTTCGGGCCTTCGGCCGCTGTGAAGGTATACCAGAAAATGCTGGAACCCGAAAAGATCAGCATAGTTTTAGGCGAAAGGCTCAACAGAAAGGATGGCGTCAGAAAAAAAGGAAGGCGTATAATGGAAATTACCATGGAGAGCGGTCGGTCGTTCAGGGGGAAGATGTTCATTGATGCAACTTACGAAGGCGATCTTATGGCAAGTTCCGGAGTAAGCTACACCGTCGGCCGGGAATCCAACAGCCAGTATGGCGAAACATTGAACGGTGTACAGGCAAATATTACCAGTCTTACGCTTAAAGGTACCGTCTCACGCAATGCCCTTCATCATAATTTTATTGATGGCGTGGACCCGTATATTGTTAAAGGTGATCCTTCAAGCGGCCTGCTGCCCTTTATTGAAAAGGATCCTCCTGCTGCCGATGGTACGGGTGACAGACGTATTCAGGCCTATTGCTACAGAATGACCCTTACTGACCACCCTGACAACAGAATCCCTTTTATCAAACCGGAGGGATACAATGAAACCGAGTATGAGCTTCTGTTCAGAAATTATGAAGCAGCCAGAGGACCTGTCGAAGAAATGTACAGTTACGGCGATCCGCTTGTTCCGTGGATAAACACCAATATGCCGGACCGCAAGACCGACACAAACAACCAGAAAGGTTTTTCAACCGATTTTATAGGACAGAATTATGACTACCCCGAAGCGTCCTATGAGGAACGCGAAAAAATTGCTGAACGCCATCTAAAATATCAGCAGGGACTTATGTGGACACTGGCTTATCACCCGCGGATGCCTGAGAAAGTCAGGAATATTGTTTCACAATGGGGATTGTGCAGGGATGAATTCACTGAAAACAACGGATGGACACCCCAGCTATATATACGTGAAGCCAGGCGTATGATCAGTGATTATGTCATGAATCAGAAACATTGCGAAGGAATAGAGGTGGCAGAAGATCCTGTCGGACTTGCAGCATACGGTATGGATTCCCATATGGTTCAGCGATATGTGGACGGTAATGGGTTTGTGCAGAATGAAGGAAATGTTGAAGCTCCGGTCTCCGGCCCGTATCCGGTAAGCTACAGATCAATCATACCGCGGAGGGATGAGTGCAGCAACCTCCTGGTTCCTGTTTGCCTGAGTGCATCCCACATAGCATACGGATCCATAAGAATGGAACCCGTTTTCATGATACTCGGACAGTCGGCTGCAACGGCAGCATGCATTGCTGTCGATGAGAGAAAAAATATCCAGGATATCAATTACCAATCACTCAAAACCAGACTGCTGGAAGACGGACAGGTTTTATCTGCAGATGCACCCTAAACATATCTCTCGTGATCGGAGAAAGTCAATGGCCGGAAATGGAAGACGGACAGGTTTTACATGATTTTCCGTGAAAATCTGCCGGATTTATAAACCTGATTGTGCCAACTGAAATTTTTCACGTACATTTAATTCTGAAATCAATTCGTTTTACAATGACCAGCAGAAGGACATTCATCAAACAGGCTGCGGCTGCAGGAATTGCAGGCACTTTTCCTGGGATGTTTCTCCCGCGGCAGCAGGAATCATCCGGAAAACTCATTTGGGCATACCTTATCCACCTGAGTTATAACATGTGGGAAGACAATGTCCCACCGAAATACAGGGATGAGGATTATAAATGCACCTCATGCCAGGAAGCAAGGGAATGGGCTCACGGATTCAGGCCAAACCTTACATTCGACTATGAGGTATGGGATGCCTTGCTGCCGGAAATGGCAGCGGCGGGAATAAACATGGTTGTCATTGATCTTGGTGACGGAGTGGAATATGAAAGTCATCCGGAAATTGCGGTTAAAAACGCATGGAAACCGGAAAAATTAAGGAATGAACTGTCCCGGATGCGTAAGCTCGGTATAGAACCAATACCGAAACTGAATTTTGCAACTACCCATGATATATGGATGAAAGAATACAGCCGCATGGTTTCAACGGATATTTACTATGCGGTATGCAGGGACCTGATCAGGGAGGTGACGGAGCTTTTCGACAGACCCCGTTTCTTTCACCTGGGAATGGATGAAGAGCTTGCCTCCTATCAGACCAGGTTTGACTATGCAGTGGTCCGCCAGAACGATCTGTGGTGGGGTGACCTGTATTTTCTTATCGGAGAAGTGGAAAAAAACGGAGTCCGCCCATGGGTCTGGTCCGACTATGCATGGCATAAGCCTGATGTGTTTTTCAGGAAAATGCCCCGGTCTGTGCTTCAGAGCAACTGGTACTACTATCAGGATTTTGACCTGAACAAAATGAAGGAACCGCTCAAAACATATGTAAAGCTTTACAATGATCTGGAAAAACACGGCTATGACCAGGTACCCACCGGAAGCAACCATTCCGTCAACGTCAATTTTGAAAGAACTGTGGAATATTGCAAAAAGGTGACAGACCCTTCAAGACTGTACGGATTCATGACAGCACCCTGGAGACCAACACTTATTCCCTGTCTCGGCAGACACAGGGAGGCAATCGCTGAGCTTTCACGGGCCATGAAAAAATTCTATCCCGCCTTCAGATGACACAATAGTTATAATTGATAAAAACCTCTTAACCCATGAACAACAATCTTTTCAAAGCATTGACGCTTGTTACGGCAGGAACGGCGATTGCCGGCTGCAGTTCCCAGCAGAAAAGCAAACAGCCCAACATTGTCTATATCATGAGCGACGATCATGCCTACCAGGCAATCAGCGCATACGGATACGGACTCAATGAGACGCCCAACATCGACCGTCTTGCAAAAGAGGGTGCAATCTTCACCAGGGCATGTGTTACAAATTCATTAAGTGCACCATGCCGTGCAGTACTGCTGACCGGCAAACACAGTTTCATAAACGGCAAGGTGGATAATGTAACCTCATTCAACTGGGATCAGGATAATTTTCCCAAAATCCTTCAGGCAAACGGCTATCAGACAGCCATGATCGGAAAGATTCATCTTGACGGCATTCCCCAGGGGTTTGACTTTTCTATGGTTCTGCCCGGACAGGGGGAATACTATAACCCTGATTTCCTTATCGAAGGCGAGAGAGTGCGGAAAGAAGGCTATGTTACCGATATCATCACCGAAACAGCCCTCGACTGGCTGAAAAACAAACGTGATCCCGACAAGCCTTTCTGCCTTCTTTATCACCACAAGGCACCTCACAGGAACTGGCTGCCGTCCCCGAAATACTTCAACCTTTACGACGACATAACCTTTGAACCGCCGGAAAACTTTTTCGATGACTACAGCGGACGGGGAAGAGCTGCAAGGGAACAGGAAATGGAAATCGACGGCCACGCCATGTGGGGGCACGACTTTAAGCTTATTGTCGGTCCCGACGGCGATTCTACAGGCTTTTACAGGGATCTGAAAAGGATGAATCCCGAACAGAGAGCATTGTGGATGGAGGCCTATGAAAAGGAAAACGAGGAATTCCTTAAGGCGAAACTGATCGGAAAAGAGCTTGCATACTGGAAGTTCAACCGTTACATCAAAGATTATCTCAGAACCATCAAATCGATTGATGACGGCGTGGGTGAATTGCTGGATTATCTTGAAGAGGCAGGCCTGGATGAAAACACCATTGTAATTTACGCATCGGACCAGGGATTTTATCTGGGTGAACACGGATGGTTCGACAAGCGCTTCATGTATGAAGAATCATTCAGAACACCCCTGCTGATGAGGTATCCAAAGGAAATAAAACCCGGTACCGTAATAGACAGGCTGGTCCAGAACCTCGACCTTGCCCCCACCTTCCTGGATTATGCCGGAGCAAAAATACCGGAAGACATGCAGGGAGTGTCCTTCCGCAATCTTGTCGGAGGCAAAACGGACGAGTGGCGTGATGCTGTTTACTATACATACTATGAATATCCGGAGGTCCATATGGTCAAACGCCACTACGGAGTTGCCACGGAACGCTATAAGCTGATGCACTTCTACTTTGACATTGACGAATGGGAGATGTATGACCTGCAGACGGATCCGGCGGAAATGAAAAATATATATGACGATCCGGCATATGCAGAGGTCAGGACCATGCTGCACAACAAACTGGAGGAACTCCGGAAATTTTACGGCGACAGTGATGAGCTGAACGAGAAGTATCTTAACCAATTTCTTGAAAAGAAAAACATAAAGAGATAGGATTATTTCCCGCTACACAGGATTTGAAACAGGAATTGTTTCTGCCGGGGAAAGCCTGCATACCGGAACATATTCCGAAACGCGGCTGCCGGGAAAAAGCAAAAATATCCCGTTGCCATGAAGCATTAGCAAATCAATGACAGATGATTAAAAACACCACGATTTTTGTCCTGTTCCTCTCATTATACGTCTCAATCCTCAAGGGTCAGACAGGGGATGAACTTAATATTTTAAAGAATAACTGGCTTCTGTACAGTGATGCCGCGAATTCATTATATCATCATTTGACCGGCGAAGCATATAAATTACTGGATAAAAGGGCTGAAACCATAAACCAGCTCCGAAGTGCCGGAGACTGGCAGAAAAGGCAGGAAGAAGTCCGCAGGGAACTGTGGGATATTATCGGTCCCTTCCCTGAAAAAACACCCCTGAATGCAAGGATAACAGGAAAGGTCAGGAAAAAAGGCTACAGTATTGAAAACGTGATCTATGAATCATTGCCCGGGCTGCATGTTACGGCATCACTTTTCATTCCCGACAATATCAGGAAGCCTGCCCCTGCGATTCTGTTCTGCTGCGGTCACAGCCATGGAGCCTACAGGCTGGAATATTACCAGCTTCCCCTGCTGAATCTTGTAAAGAAAGGATTTATTGTCCTGGCCTTTGATCCGCTGTCACAGGGTGAACGGCTGCAGTATTTCGACCCCGGAAAGGGAGAATCCCTTATCGGCAGTTCAACAAAGGAACACTCCTACCCTGCCGTTCAGGTTTTTCTTAATTCAAAATCCATAGCCCGCTATTTTATCTGGGATGGAATAAGAGGAATTGATTACCTGGTAAGCCGCAGGGAAGTTGACCCGCAGAGGATCGGAGTACACGGGCTGTCGGGCGGGGGAACGCAGACAGCTTATATTTCCGCACTGGATGACCGGGTTGCGGCTTCAGCACCGGCCGGCTACATAACCGGTTTTCGCAGACTTCTTCAATCCATAGGGGTCCAGGACGGGGAACAGAACCTTTATCATCAGCTGACCAGGGGCATAGACCATGCCGATTATATAGAGCTTAGAGCACCCCGGCCCACCCTCATCATGGCCACAACAAGGGATTTCTTCAGCATCCAGGGAACCCGCGAGACATATGAAGAGGTAAAACGTGCCTATACCATGCTTGGAGCTCCCGGGAACATTGAAATCACCGAGGATGATTGTGGTCACGATTATACAAGAAAAAACCGTGAGGCAATGTATGCATTCTTCCAGAAACATCTGGGATTGCCGGGATCTTCCTCTGAAGAAGAAGTTGATTTTGCCACGGAGCAGGAGCTTCAGAAAACATCCACAGGACAATTGTCAACTTCCCTTGAGGGACTGACTGTCTTCGATCTTAACAAAAGAGAATCAGAACCGCTGCTGGCCGGACTTGAGGCAAAAAGAAAAAACTATCCTGAGGGCCTTTCGGATATTGTTACTTCTGCCGGAAAGCTGTCTGGTTTCATTTATCCTTCCGGGGGCCGGGAACCGGTATTTGCCGGGCGGTTTCAAAGAGATGATTATGCTGTTGAAAAATATTTTGTAAAGGGAGAAGGCAATTACGTCATTCCCTATCTTCTGATTAAGCCCCGAAAGCCAGGAAACAAGGCCGTAATCTGTCTGTATCCCGGCGGAAAACCGGAAATGATTCAGGAAGGAGGAGAGATTGAATGGTTTGTTAGAAATGGCTTTACAGTGCTGGTTCCGGATATTATCGGAACAGGTGAGACAGGACCGGGTATATTCCGGGGAGATGCAGTGATTATGGGTGTTTCAAACAACATGTGGTTCACATCTGTCATAACTGGCAAAAGCATAGCAGGAATCCGGGCAGCTGATATTATCAGACTAAGGATGCTGCTTACCCAAAAGGAAGGGATCAGGGAAGTTTATGGCCTGGCCGTAAAGGAAATGACTCCCGTGATGCTGCATGCTTCGGCATTCGATCAGGAAATAGCAGGAACAGCCCTTGTTGAACCTCTTTCCTCGTACCGTTCCATCGCACTAAATCCCTTTTATCATACAGGCTTTGTCCATAATATTGTAGCGGGAGCCCTTACAGGCTATGATCTGCCTGATCTTGCCGGCACAATTGCACCGAGGAAACTGTTAATGATCGGAACAACTGACGGAACGGGTGAAGGAACCGGTTTGGAGAATACTGAGACGGACCTTGAAGTGATAAGAAACTGCTACCGGCTTAAAAATGCATCCGGACACTTGAGCATAATCCCTGATTACACCGGAGACGGCCTGTTTGAGCAGTTAGCAGACTGGATTAAGTAAGCGTGATAAGCACCGGCAGTTACAGGAAAAGTGCAGGAGAATTTCGCAAAGGCCGGTGATCTGACAGTTTTATTGTCCGTCCCGGCCCGGCCCTATCCGCATCCCGGGAAATTTTCTGCCTGATGCTCACTTTGGTCCTTTCTGAAAAAAGGATATTACAATGAAGATAATCAGATAATTTATATCTTTGATTACAGGAACAATCTGATAAAAAATGAAAAAATACCTGATCTGGTTGCTTACAACACTGAGAATCCTTGTAGGATGGCATTTCCTTTATGAAGGAATTATTAAGCTGATGACACCGGGCTGGACCTCTAAGCTCTATCTGATGGGATCCACCTGGCTCTTCTCCGGCATTTTTCAGAAAATGGCTGAATCCCAGATGATTGTCAGCATTGTGGATTTCTTGAATATCTGGGGTCTGATACTTATCGGGATCTCACTGTTTATCGGCCTTGCTGTCCGTTGGTCATCCATTGCCGGTGCCATCCTCCTACTGTTCTATTTTGTTGCCTACCCGCCTATTCCGGGTCACACTTTCGGCACCGCAACAGAAGGAAGCTATTTGTGGGTAAACAAGAATCTGATAGAACTGGCCCTGCTTATAGTCTTCGCTGCTGTTTCATCCGCTTCCTTCTTCGGAATTGACAGACTGATAAAAAGGTGGAAAGAGGAAAAACCCCATGCTCCGGTTCCGCCGGTTAAAAAGGAAAGCCTTACGCTTCAGCGGAGGCAGATGCTTCGTGATCTGATCTCAATACCCTTCCTCGGAGCTTTCGCATATGCAGTGTACAGGAAAAGAAAATGGGACAGCTATGAACGGAAATTCCTGGCAGAAAACACTGATGCCTTATCCGGAGCAACACTCAAAACATTTACGTTTTCTTCCCTTGATGATCTGAAGGGACAGGTACCCAGGGGAAGCATTGCAGGAATTGAACTCAGCAGGCTCATAATGGGGGGAAACCTCATCGGCGGCTGGTCACATGCCCGCGATCTGATATATACCGATAAGCTGGTAAAGGCATATCATACCGATGAAAAGGTTATGATGACAATGCAGCTGGCGGAGAAATGCGGAATCAATGCAATCCTCACCAATCCGGCTCTTTGCAGGATAATAAACAAATACTGGAAGGAGACCGGGGGAAAAATGAAATTCATTTCTGATGGCGGCGGATCGGAGGAATCGATAAGAAACTCGGTAAATGGCGGTGCCTGTACGGTATATGTGCACGGAGGGGATGCAGACCGACTGGTTTACAACGGCAAGGTTGACCAGATAGCAAAAAATCTTGAAATTATCCGCAGCTATGGAATGCCGGCAGGAATCGGAGCTCACAGGCTCGAAACCATTATTGCATGCGTTGAGGCCGGAATCATACCCGATTACTGGGTTAAAACCATTCATCACCATAATTACTGGTCTGCAAAGGTTGACCTTGAACGCCAGACAACAGTGGATGAAGGTTACAAGGACAATATGTGGGATTTCACTCCCCGTGAAACGATTGAATTCATGAGCAGGCTTGAACAGCCGTGGATCGGATACAAGATCCTGGCTGCAGGAGCAATCCGGCCCGAAGACGGTTTCCGCTATGCCTTCAGCAATGGTGCAGATTTTGTCTGTGTGGGAATGTATGATTTCCAGGTTGTGGAGGACTGCAACATTGCACTTGACACACTTGCAAATGTTAACCGCACAAGACCATGGAGAGGATAATTTCATTACTGGCAATACTGTCTGTACTGGGCGGTTTTCCGGCACAGGCACAAAATATTAAAACCGGATCCGAAAAAAGTGCTTCCGGGTTCCAGTGGCCGGAAGGGAAAAAAATGGCTCTGAGCCTGAGCTTCGATGACGCCCGCCTGACACAGATTGACAAGGGTATCCCCCTTCTGGATCAGTATAATGTGAAAGCCACATTTTATGTTTCACCGAAAGCCATGAAACAAAGGGCTGAAGGCTGGAGAAAAGCAGCTGCAAACGGACACGACATAGGTAATCATTCAATGGTGCATCCATGCTCCGGCAATTTCCAGTGGTCAAGAAACAGGGCCCTGGAAGACTACACCCTGAAGAAAATGCGCCGTGAACTCGATTCAGCCAGCCTTGTGATCATGGAAGTAACAGGAGTCAAACCCCATTCTTTCGGATATCCGTGCGGACAAAAATTTGTAGGCAGAGGCAAAAAGACCAAAAGTTATGTACCCCTTATTGCCGCGATGTTTGAAACCGGCAGGGGCTGGCTCGATGAAGCTCCGAATGACCCTGCATACTGCGATATGGCAAAGTTGTACGGAATGGAACTGGATGGCAAATCCTTTGAAGAAGTCCTGAAAATTATTGAAACAGCAAAAAACCAGGGAGGATGGCTGATATTTGCCGGTCATGAAATGAATGACGAGCAGGCCCATCAGACATCCCTTCTTTCCACGCTGGAAGCCCTGTGCCGCTATGCCACCGACCCTTCAAACGAAATCTGGATTGACAATGTCCACAGTATAGCCAGCTATATTAACAAAAACCGCGCGGGAAACATAAAATGATTTTATGTGCAACTAACCGTTTAAAATCGCTCAAGTATATCGGTCACTACAATTTGTTACGGCATTTCAGTTTATGACAATTGTTTCATTTAGTGCCAGACCTTTCTGTTAATTACAGCCGAGTCAGCTATAAGCATCCGTTTCAATTGATTACATCGGGTTCGGTTATTGCCCATCTATAATGGTTAATAACAGCCGCGTCAGTTATTTCCTGACGGTTCAGTTAAACCAATAAGACAATTTTACTACCAGCCCCCTGTTCTTGTTCATCATGGGATCATCAGCAAAGGCATTCCCGGTATAGACTATAAACAGGTCCGAAACCGGCGCAAAACGCCACTGAAAACGGATATTGGTATTGAGATTGTCAATCTGATTGTTGTATTGAATAAAAGTGGTCAGGAAAAGATTGTTGGTAAAGGTAATATCCAGTCGTGGTCCTATCAGGATAAGTTCTGCACTATTATACGGTTCAGGCAGTTTAATGTCGTTATAATTGGCAGTAATGGCAATACTCCCGTAAGGTTCAACCCTGTAATTAAGGGAGCCGCTTAAAAACAGCCTGTTTCCGTTATAATATCCTCCGTATAAGCCTTCCGCACTGAAATATAATAAATTACGTGTATCGGAATCGAACTTTATACCGGCATTTTTCCAGCTGTATTCGCTTCCGGCAGGTAGTCTGACGCCAAAAGTGTTTGTAGGATCGAATGCCTGACTCAGTCTGACGAAATCTTCGGTTACGGACAGGGTAAGCTGATCCCTGCTCTTCCATCCTATTACATATGAAATTTCTGTCTGCCTGTCCGTCATGCCCGAGGAAGGCTCGAATATGGTTTTGAATTTCACAGCCGGTCCGTGACTCAGTATTTTACTCTCCTGCGATCCGAAGAAAAGATAGGACACAGAAGGAAAGACTTCATAAAATCCTGTTCGTCTGATGTAACCGGTTTCCGCGTTGAAATCAGCCCCCACCCATGCCTGGTCCAGGCTTGCCTTCAGAAACTGTGAGGAATATGTCAGATTGGCCCCGGCAGCCGATGCATCAGCCTTTGCCCCGGGGTAGAGCGACTGGTGATAGAACACTTTTCCCGTCCAGCGGTTATCAGGATTTGCCATATTGTACTCCAGTCCGGTCACCCGGTTGTATTTCATTATTCCTGAAATGTTGTCGCTGTAACTCCCGGTCACCTGTTTGTTGACCAGAAAGGCAATAATACTTGACCTGCTGAAAACATTCCGTTGCAGTATGGTAACCGCATAATTGCTTGAGGGAATGGTATCCCTGGCTCCTGTCTGTATGTCCATTAACCCTATCCGCCATCTGTCGCCAAATCTTCCTGTAAGTCTTAAACCCGCGTTGACGGGCACATTAAGCCCCACACGCCTTGAAAAGAACGGCTGAATACCTGTCCTGCCCAGACTTGAGAACAAATCACTGTTTTCAAGAAAGAATTGTCTTTTTTCCGGATAGAACAATTCAAATCTGTCAAGATCGATCTGCTGCCTGTCAACTTCAACCTGCGAATAATCAGGATTTAATGTAAGATCGAGGTTCATGGATGTTGAAAGTATCATTTTACCGTCGATTCCGGCATTCCAGTCCCATTTCGCAGCCTGGCCGTTTTCTCTCTCGGAAGTAACCTTGGCTGTACCATAGGGAATCAGTGAAAAACGCGGTCCTGCTTTTTCCGGCGGATCCTCCCATACCAGGGTTCCGGTATAGGGAAGTGAGGCATGAGGGAATTGCCGGGGCATGGGAGCCCATGCTGATTTTTCATTATTCTTCAGATCAAGCCGGCCGAAATTAATTCCCCATTCCTTCTCACCTCCGAAATATCTGAGACTTCTGAAAGGAATTGCACATTCCACAACCCACCTGTCATCATAGCTCTTTACTGCTGACCGCCATTTGATATCCCAGTTGTAATCAACCTTTATCCCCTCATACTGTAAACCGTCTGCCTGGGATCCGGCTGCTGTAATCCCGAAAGCAAACCCGTTGGTCTGATCATTGTAAGTGTCAATGAAAAACATGAAATTGTCATTCAGGTTGAATGAAAAATCCCTCTTCATGGATTCCGCCGGCCGTTTACCCGGCGTCGGGTCATAACATATGGCTCCGACATAAAGATTTGTATTGTCATATGTCACATATGCAACAGTCTGGGCAATGGCATAGCCCGTATCCGTCGGAGTCACCCGCTGGAATTTTCCCGTAGGCTCAGCCAGCTTCCAGGCATTCTCATCCAGTATACCGTCAATTGTTATATGCTCATCAGTCCTCATTGCATGAATCCGGTATTTATCCCTGTTCACACCCCTGGTCTGTGCACTCAGGTAACAGCTCAGCCCCAGAATTACTATAGCTGTGAATATATGTCGCAAAAAAGTCATTAATAAATATTGTTGAGATTTTAAAACGGTATTTTTCCCGTGCTAAATATAACAACAATATTCTTTCCGTAATTTCATAACTGATGCCGGCAGTTTCATAACCCTAACGGCTGCGGGAACACGTCCGCACGACAGCGGGAACACGTCTGCACGACAGCGGGCCGGCAGGACCGGAAACCGTGAAGGAGGCCGTTTTGTGAAATGATTAATTGTGTACATTTACAATAATCTGTATTTTACACCGAAGTGTTTCAGAAAATCTGCCGATATGAAAAAAAACCGAAGAAGCTTTATCCAACTTGCAGGAGCTGCCGGACTAAGCCTTGCCGGCGGTAAATATTTTAACCTACATGAAGATATGACTAATAAAAAAACAGGTATGCGGGACAATCTGCTGCATAAGGCATATGATTCCGGATTAAGCGGCACGGAAGAAACAGCTGTAAATCTTATAGGTCCTTATGGACCATGGGCTGCCGGGCTTCTGGAAAAAGACCTTCCTTCCCTTTCATTCCGCCGGAATGAGTTTACAAACTCAGAATCATGGAAGAAGGAAGCAAAAAACAGACTTGCGGAAAGGCTGGGATTCCCGGATATAGGATTAGCGCCACCGGTTAGAAAAACCAGGGAATATAGCTATGACGGCCTTCATATTGAAGAACTTGAATGGCAGCTTCCGTACGGAAGACCGACAAGTGCTCTTTTGCTGAAACCCGCAGGTGCATCAGGAAAGCTTCCGGGGATAATCGCCTTTCATGATCACGGAGGCAATAAATATTTCGGGACCAGGAAAATTACCAGGACTTCGGAAAAACAGCATCCGCTTATCAGGGCACATCAGGAACAATACTATGAAGGAAGGGCCTGGGCAAATGAACTTGCCCGGAAAGGCTATGTTGTACTGGTTGCCGATGCTTTTCCCTTTGCAAGCAGAAGGGTAATGATGCAGGATGTTCCGCCTCATCAGAGGCAGGGCCTGGACGACAATAATCCTGAAAATTCCGGAAATATTGAGGCATACAACCGCTGGGCTGCACAACATGAACATGTAATGGCAAAATCCCTGTTCAGCGCCGGCACAACATGGCCGGGTGTCTTCCTTGCCGAAGATCTGAAAGCTCTCGATATATTGTGCTCAAGAGACGATGTTGACAGCAGCCGTATAGGATGCGGCGGACTGTCAGGCGGAGGAATGAGAACCGTTTTTGCCGGAGGTTTTGATGAAAGGATCAGATGTGCAGTATGTGTGGGATTCATGACAACCTGGAAGGATTTCATACTTAACAAATCCTTCACTCATACATGGATGACCTATGTTCCGATATTGCCGAAAGAACTTGACTTCCCTGAGATACTGGGACTGAGGGTGCCTCTTCCCACCCTTGTTCTGAATGACAGTGAAGACGGATTGTATACCATTGGAGAAATGAGGAAAGCTGATTCGATTCTCCGCGAAATATTCGAAAAGGCCGGTGCTGCATCCAATTATCATTGCTCATTCCATCCCGGACCCCATAAATTTGATATAGCGATGCAGAATGAGGCTTTTGACTGGTTCGATAAATGGCTTAAATAACTACTGCGTTTTTCCATAAGGAAATGAGAAAGATTCTCAGGCATTCACTGGCCCTGTTCCTTCTTTCAGGCCTGATAATATCCTTAGCGGGACAAATTAAATCTCCTGCGGCCGACCTTCTGGTTCACAGAAACCGTTCAGGCAGGATTAAAACCATCAGGTCGGAACGGCAGTGGGAAAAGCAGCGGAAGAATATACTTGAAAATATGCAGGATGTAATGGGTCCATTGCCCGCCATTGCGGCAAAAGTGTCACCGGAGCCGGAAATCACAGAAGAATTCAGTAAAGATGGAATAAGATTCAGGAAAATCCTTTTTGCTTCAGAAAAAGATGACCGGGTTCCGGCATATTTACTGATTCCCGAAGATATTTCCGGACCTGTCCCCGGCATCCTTTGCCTGCACCAGACAATCGTTGCGGGTAAAGCCGAACCTGCAGGCCTTGCTGGCAATCCAAACCTTCACTATGCCCTTGAACTGGCCAGACGCGGATATGTGACCCTTGCACCCGACTATCCCAATTTCGGGGATTATGAATATGATCCTTACCGTAATGGCTATCAAAGCGCCACCATGAAAGGGATATGGAACCATATGGCTGCAGTGGATCTTCTGCAGTCGCTGCCTGAAGTTGATCCCGGCCGGATAGGTTGTATCGGGCATTCACTGGGAGGACACAATACTCTTTTTCTTGCCGCATTCGACAAACGTATCCGGGCAGCAGTCACCAGCTGCGGTTTCAACAGTTTCCGCAAATATTACGGTGGCGACCTCAGCGGATGGAGCCATAAGGGATACATGCCCAGAATAGCAACGGTCTATGACAAAAATCCCGACAGGATGCCTTTTGATTTTCCGGAGGTCCTGGCAGCAATATCCCCACGGGCTGTATTTATCAGTGCCCCTCTCCACGACAGTAATTTTGAGGTATCAGGAGTCTGGGACTGTGTTAATGCTGCAATGCCTGTATATGAACTGCTGAATGCATCAGGGAATATTATCATGATCAATCCGGATGCCCCGCATGATTTCCCTGATGAGGCAAGACAGGCTGCCTATGAATTTCTGGATGAAAAATTAAAAAACGGATCATAGAATGACCCTGCACCGGATAATGACCCGGAACCAGAGAATGACCATTCACCGGATAATGACCCGGAACCAGAGAATGACCCTGCACCGGATGATGGCTCGCAGCCAGAAACCGGACCCGTACCGGTATATAAACCGGTGTAGAAAAACGACCCTGCATCAGGGGAAAATGATAATAAATTTACTGCTAATATGTCTGTACCTGCTTTCCCTGACGGGAGGATGCACCTCAGACCACGGAAAGCCGGTTGTCATCGGGAATGATCATTTCAGCTGGGAAATAAGTCGGGAAGGCAGGAATCTGCATTTTACCGACAGGCACAGCAATATTGACTGGCTTTCCGATGATTCTGCATCATTCTGTGCTTCGGTTGTCAGCAATGGTGTAACACATCATATCAGCTCCCTTGAATCCAAAGGAAAACGTATCATTATGACTTTCGGATCGGCCGGCATACAGGCCGAGATAAAGATTACAGGAAAGAAAAGGGACTGGATAGGAATGCGTGTTGAAAAAATAACAGGGGAAGCAGAATCACTCAACTTCATCAATATTCCATTAAGGCTGGAGGCCATGCCTGATGAACAGTTTGCAGCCTGCGTGCTTTCAATGAATCTTTTCACTCATGTTGAGCAGCTGCCTGCCCTGCAGAGTCATCTCCGGGCAGAATGCCATTCCCGCTTTGGCATGGAAGGAGCTGAGATATCAGTGCTGGGCGTTCCAATGGACAGGATATTACCCGTAATAAGAGAAATAATGAGGGATGCGAAGGATATACCTTTCTCGGATAAGGGAGGGGCTTTCGCACAGCTGGAGAAAGAAGGATACGGATCCTATCTGATGGACTTCGGAAGTCTTACAGAAGAAAGCGTTGACGAAATAATCGATCAATGCAACAGTCTTGGCTTCAACCAGGTGACCTTGCACGGAGGAAATTTTTTCAGGCACGGCGAATTTGAACCTGAGCGTTCCAAATGGCCGGATGGGTGGAAAAGTCTTAAAAGGATAAACGACAGGCTGCACGAAGCAGGAATATCATCTATTCTTCTTACATACACTTTCTTTATAGATAAAAGCTCGGTACATGTTAGTCCTTCTGCGAGTGAGGACCTGGATTATTTCAGCTCCTTCACACTGGCTGAACCCATTGACCGTGATGACACTGAAATAGTTGTCAGGGAATCAACTGCCGGCATATCCCCGGTAACGGGGTTTTTTGTCCGCAACAGCAATTCACTGAGAATAAACGGTGAGATAATAGAATTTACGGGAGTAAGCTCCTCACCGCCCTGGAAATTCACAGGATGCAGGCGCGGAGCCTGTAACACAACCGTGTCTGCTCATGAGGCAGGAGAAAAGGCATATCATCTGAAAGAAATGTTTGGCCTGTTCATTCCCGGACCCGAAACCGGGTTGTTCAGCCATATAGCACAGCGGACAGCCGAAATGGTTGATTCGTGTGGTTTTGACGGAATCTATTTTGACGCCATCGACGGCAATGACCTTCTCGGAGGCAGGGAAAATTCCTGGTATTACGGAACAAAATTCGTTTTTGAAGTAGCCCGACACCTGAAAAAGCCGGTGGGAATGGAAATGTGCGACATGCCTCACCATTACTGGCATTACAGCTCCCGCAGGCAGGCATGGGACCGGCCGGTAAGGGGATATAAAAGGTTTATTGATATTCACCTGGCTGCAATTAAATCGGATGATCACCGTCACGGGGAATGGATGGGCCATAGTCCGGAAATAAACAGGCTGGCAGCTGCTGAAAACGGCAAACTGCTTCTACCCCTTCATCTGGGCTGGTGGGCCAATTACACCTGGAATCCCCCGCAGGTTGAACCCACCTTCCCTGATGACGTGGAATACCTGTGCTGCAAGATGACAGGCAACAATGCAGGGCTGTCAATGCTTGGCGGTGCCGACACGGGAAACCTGAACGCTTATCCGCTGTTCGCCAGGCTTGTCCCCTTAATCAGACAGTATGAAGAATTGCGCCACAGAAATTATTTCAGTGATTCAGTAAAGGCTCTTCTCCGGCAGCCCGGAAAGGAGTTCAGCCTTTTCCGTGACAATGACGGTAAGTGGAGATTCAAACCCGTTTCATATCAGAGGCATAAAATAGCCGGCACCGGTCATCCAACAGCAAAATGGCAGGTAAACAATGAATTTGAAGAACAGCCCCTGAAACTGAGAATAGAAGTTCTCATGTCGGTCACTCCCTATGACGGCAGTGAAAATATTATGCTTTCCGGCCTGCCGGAAGATACAGCTTTCGTGATAAAGGAAAGTGCAAAAGGTGTTACAGGCCGGATCATACCATCTTTCGGGCACAGAGCCGGAGACGGTTCAGGTATTGCCCTGGCTGCACATAATTCCGGACAAGTTCCCCGGGAGGGAGCATGGCTGAAAGCGGAAAAAAGATTTGAACCGGCACTGAATCTCGAAAAGAACAAAGGACTGGGTGTGTGGATCAAAGGGGATTCCTGCGGGGCATTGCTGAACCTTCGTACCGAAAGCCCCAATCATGTATCCATGGGTGCACGTGGCGACCATTTTATCAAAATTGATTTCAGGGGATGGAGATATTTTGAACTGGTTGAAATCGAATCATCGGAATTCAACAACTATATCTGGCCCGATGAATATTTCAATGTGTATAACTCCTATTTCTATACGGTTCATTTTGATAATATCGACAAGCTTCAGCTATGGTATAACAACCTTCCGGCAGGAAAGGAAGTTGAATGTGTCATTGGCCCGGTAAAGGCACTTCCGCTGGTCCCGGTAACCATCCATGACCCGGTAATCAGAGCAGATGAGGAAAGCATTCAGTTTCCCGTAAAGCTGGAATCAGGAATGTACCTGGAGTTTAATTCATTGGAGGATTGTAAAGTTTATGGTTCACGGGGAGAACTGATCAGTGAGGTCAGGATGAAAGGCGAAGTCCCGCTTCTGAGAAAAGGGCTGAATGACATATCATTCGGTTGCAGGGGAACAAAGGATATCAGTTCCCGGGTTCAGGTTACGGTCATAACTGAAGGCAATGCTATATAATCACAGTATAAGATTATTTGATGCTACATAATCACCTCAATCCATAAAATCCACCGCAAACCCATGAAAAAAACAGCATCCATGAAAACAAGAATCAAAGCCATGAAAAACCGGATTACACCTTCTGACGATTCATTTCCTGAAAAATCCGGTCCCCCAGAATCCCCAGGAAAAGCTATTCCCAGGCGTTCTTTTCTCAGGAAAGCGGGAATTGCTGCGGCTGCACTGGGTTTTCACCAGTATGCCTGTTCCCCGGGCAGAAAAAGCGTCCGGACACCGGAGGTGCCGCCTCCCGTTCAGGGATTTGAAAGAAGTCCTGAGCAGGACCGTTCACGTGACTGGATTCCTGTATCAGACAGGAAAATCCGGGTCGGAATAATCGGCTATGGTGTTTGCAGATTCGGAGCCGATTTCGGATTCCAGAACCATCCGAATGTAGAAGTGGTTGCCGTCAGCGACCTCTTTCCCGACAGGTGTGCTGCTCTTGCCAGGGCATGCCGCTGTTCAAAAACCTATCCTTCCCTTGAAGAACTGGTGAAAGATGACGGGATAGAGGCAGTATTCGTGGCGACTGATGCCCCGGGCCATGCCTCTCATGTAATTGATGCCCTGCGCCACGGGAAGCATGTTGCCTGTGCAGTGCCCGCCGTTTTCGGGTCGCTTGAGGATGCGGACAGATTGTTTGAAGAAGTTAAATCGAGCGGACTGAAATATATGATGTTCGAAACTTCCTGCTACAGGCAGGACAACTATTCAATGCAGCATATCTACAGGGCCGGGGGATTCGGAGAGCTGGTCTATTCGGAAGGCGAATACTTTCACTACATGGAACAACCCATTGATTCATACAGGGGATGGCGGATCGGTCTGCCGCCGCAATGGTATCCCACACATTCCAATGCATACCATATTGCCGTCACCGGAGGATCATTCACAGAAGTGTCATGCATGGGAGTCCGAAGTATACTGGATCATCTTAAACCGGAAAACAATGCATATAGAAATCCCTTCGGAACCGAGATCGCCCAGTTCAGAACCAGCGAAGGCGGAGTTGCAAGAATGGGAGTTAGCTGGGACAGTCCGGGTGATGAAGGAGAAAGAGGCAGAATACGCGGACAGCTCGGCTCCTTCTATGGAAAATATGAGGGTCTGGCAACAACTCTTCCGGATACTGAAAGGCCGTCCCTTCCCCCTGGTGTTCCGGCAGGCGGACACGGAGGCTCACATGGCAATCTGATGAATGAATTCGTGATGTCAATAATTGAAGACCGCAAACCCCTGGTTGACATTGCCATGGCACTGAATATGACCGTTGCGGGAATAGTGGCCCATAATTCCGCATTAAAAGACGGCGAACTGATGAAGATTCCGCAGTACAGGCTCTAAGGCCCTGTTCGCGGCTAAGCCAGGATATAACTGCCGGTATCTTAACAGCGGGTCATCCTGAGCTATTCCCATACCCATTCCGGTCCGGAACTGGTGAGTGCCCCAGAAGAATATCAGGGAAGAAAAGACACAAGCGGTCCGTTCTCACCTGCGGAAAGGGAGAAAATAATCAGCTATTCCCGCGATCTGGAAGATAAAATCGTGAAACTGACGGGCGAAGCATTGAATTCCATGACAGCCGTAAAAATCTTTTCCGGACAGGGTATTGCACGTTTTGCCGTAAACCGGAGGATAAACCGTGAGAGAACCACTGTAAATGAACTTGCCTTTGAACTGGAGGGCCCTGTTGATCATTCCGTACCGGTAATAAAGGTGGAAAAAGCATCAGGGCAATTACTGGCAGTTGTCTTTGGATATGCCTGCCACAACACGACATTAAGCTTCTATCAGATCTCCGGGGACTATGCCGGGTTTGCACAGACCGAACTGGAAAAGACATATCCCGGAGCCACTGCAATGTTCTTTGCCGGCTGCGGGGCGGACCAGAATCCCCTGCCGCGCAGAACGGTTTCCTATGCCATACAATATGGGAAAACTCTTGCAGCAGCCGTGGAAACAGTGCTGAGTGAACCAATGAAAGAATTGTCATCCGCTATTGAAACGAAATACTCAGAAATTGAACTGGGGTTTTCCGATCCTCCCCCCACCAGGAATGATCTGCTGCAGGCATTGCCAAAACTGGCTGCAACAAGCTACCCCGGTCCCGGCAAGGCTGAAAATCTCCTGTACAGGCTCGGACAGGGCGAAAAACTTAAATCGTCTTATGACTATCCTGTTCAGTTCTGGCGTCTGGGTGAGCAGAAGCTGGTGATTCTTGCAAGTGAAGTGGTGGTTGATTACTCGGTCAGATTAAAGGAGATACTTGGCAGCGATACCTTCATAATGGCATATGCCAACGAGGGCATGGGCTATATTCCTTCTGCAAGAGTATTGAGGGAAGGTGATTACGAAGCTGAAATATGTCCGAATTTTTCAGGAACATGGGCAGCGGATATTGAAATGAAAATTATATCCGGAGTAATGGAGCTGGCCGGACAAGCAGGAAAATAATCCGCTTTTCCCGGCTTGCTTCAACCTGGCGATACCGGGATATTTTACCGGTCTGCATACCGGCACAGCGAAGCCCCTGAAGGGTATTCACGTTGGTCGCTTCGTCTTCTTGCTGATAAAATGGTTGAGATAAAATACATCGACAACATTTCTCATGAAACCGTACGTCGGGTTAGTTGCAGGATGCAGGTATCATTTATCATCCTTCAGGACTTGAAAGAGCTGCACGGCTTGTTCAATTTATTTTCAGCAGCCATTTCCAGACAGGGGCAATGGTGATTTTAATGCCATTTTCTCTTTTCTCTTCTTCCTGATCCATCGTAAGGATCAGGCCTTCTCCCAGATCATGAAATGATGCAGCTTCTATAATCCCATTGATCTCCCTCGCGATATTATCATCATCAAGCTGATAGCAAACCTGTATAACCCTGACTACCTTGTTCTTTAAGCTAAGGACGAAATCGCATTCATATTTTTCGCGGTGATAATGAATAGTGTATTTTCTCCTCCTGAGTTCAACATAAACCAGATTCTCAAGCTTCCTTCCAAGATTATCGGAAGTCTCAAATGACACAAGATTCAGGAAGGCATTATCAATGCAATATATTTTCTTGTTATTTATTATTTGCTTTTTTAGTGAAGGACTGAATTTTTCAACCTGGAAAAGCAGATAAGAATTCTCCATAAAAGAAATGTAGCTTTTCACCGTATTAACACTGCCAAATCCAAGATTCGTTTTAAGCTTATTGTAGGAAAACAGCTTCCCCGGATTGCTTAACAGCAGTTTTGCAAGTTCCCGGAAGCTTCTTTCGTCACCGATACCATATCTTACTATTATATCCTTTATGAGTATGTCCTCATAAATTTGCTGAATAATTTCCTCCCGCTCAAATCTGAGGTATTCAGGAATACCGCCTTTTACGAAAAAAATATTGAATTCCTTCCTTAAAAGGGCAGATATTTCCGGTAAATAAAAATCCTTATCTGAAAGCTCTATTTTTCTGAAAACCAAATATTCCCTGAATGAAAATGGATACAGAACAATATCAATATGCCTTCCGGTAAGCTTTGTTCCGAATTCTCTGCTTAACAATGATGCATTTGACCCTGTCAATATCACTTTGATCCCCTCACCATGATATCTCCTTATGGCGATCTCCCATTTATCTACATTCTGTATTTCATCAAAGAAAACCACATCAACCTTTTCAGAAAGCTCAAGAAAAGTCTCGTGAACAGCGCCAAAGTCTTCCGAAGTAAATGACAAAAGCTTTTCATCCTCGAAGTTCAGATACGTTTGTTTTGAAGAAAACAGGTTTTCGTTAATCTGCTTCAGCAGAGTAGATTTGCCGGCACGGCGCATTCCGGTAATTATCAGTACATGAGGAGTCGCAGACAGACTGGTTATTTCACCGAGTATTTCCCGGGGAACCGTCTCTTCATACTTTGTGAAACGCAAATTCTGGGGAATTATGACTTTTTTCAATTGCTCACTGGTCATCATAATGCGTGATTAATACACAAAGATATTATATTTTTCATCCTAAATGAACATTATTTCACTTTTTTACTCATTTAAAATGACAATTAATTAATGTAAAGTGATATCCGCTAAATATGGTGCCAGCCTGTATCCGGTTTTGGGGTGAAAACGGAAGAACGTTCAGCAGGTAATCAGATCTGATTTTTAAATTATTCCGACTTGCACGACCTGCATGACCTTTATCTTCGCGTAGGAAAAACCATGTCTGTTTGGGAAAGCTCGGGGCGGTAGTGGCGGAGTGCTATGAGCGGAGAGCGGGGGGCTGGAAGCTATGAGCGGGGAGCGGGGGGCTGATCCGCAGGTTTATTTTTGCCCCCTGCCCTGTGCTCTTTGCTCCCAGCTCCCTGCTCCCAGCTCCCTGCCCCCAGCTCACAGCCATCAGTCAGTCTTTATAAATATACCAGTATGCCAGCGGAATGAAGAACAGACTTACAAATGTTCCCAGTGACATTCCGCCCATCAGAGCCAGAGCCATGGGCCGCTGAAGCTCTGCTCCTATACCTGAACTGAAAAGCATTGGCGCTGTTGATACAAGTGAAGCCATTGCAACCATCACTATCGGCTTTAATCTCCGGGAACCTCCCGTGTAAATAGCTTCTTTTAGCCCCATCCCTTCCCTCCGGAGATTATTAATTGTATCAATCTTCAATATGGAGTCATTGATAATAACCCCCGACATAACTATAAGTCCGATCATTGTCATAATGTTTATAGTACCTCCCCAGAGTTTTATAAGCAAAAGGGCGCCGGCGATATCAATCGGGATCTCAAGTAATACAACGAGCGGTTGCGTAAGCGATTCAAACTGAGCGGCAAGAATAAAATAGAGCAGTAACAGCGCTACTATCAATACTATTGAAAGCTCTTTGAAAAGCCGCTGACCTGATATAAGCACGCCACTGAACCTCACCTCAAATGCAGGATCTTCCGTGACGAGTGCTTTTATCTCTCCCGTGATCTTTGAAGGCGTATTAGTCTCAATATTCATATTTACAGGCACATACTCGCTGTGCATTCCGCCTTTTATGGTCTTGTAATCATGTATTCTCTGTATCTTTACAACTTCACTTACAGGAATCGACCTGTTTGTATTATTCAGGACATATTCCGAGGATATAATTTCGTTTATCTGCTTTTCTTTTCCCGACAGTACTATGGGAAGCAATTCATACGATGCTCTTAATTCACCGATATTGTTCTTGTTCAGCGATGTTTTCAGCGTGTTGTACAGTGTCATCGGATCAATATCATACAAGAGCATTTTGTCTGCATCCAGCCTCAGAAGTATTTTATTCTCCAGCGAAGGCGGAGTAATACCTGCATCCGGCCAGTTTTCCTGAAGCTTATTCACAATACCCGTCATCTGATCAACGGGAGGCACCTTTTTTTCCTTCATCAGGCTCACTTCAACAATAAGTGGCGATTCCGAGGCTGAAAATATCTTTTCAAAAATATTCTGTTGCGGCTTTACATCAATGGTGGCTCCGGGGTAATTATTACTTATAAATTCATAAGCATTTCTCTCAATATCATCACGAAGGGAATAATCGTTTGCTTTCACATAAACCCTTGCCTGAGTGTATGACTGATCATAATCACGGTTAAAAAGGAATTGCTGTTCTCCTATGAATAAATTAGTCTGCAGGGTCAGATTGTCATTGTAATCAACTAATTCCTTTATCCTTCTGAGATTCTCATTAATCTCAATGTTCTCATTCCAGTCGACTGATATCACAATCTCATCCTGCTTTACTGCTGGGAATTTTTCCTTCTCCAAGTTGATAAACTGCCACACCATCAGCAGTATTATCAGCAGGAATGTTATCATTGTAGCCGTACGATATCTGAAGAAGAAGGTCATCCCTGCTTCATACCTGTCTTCCAATCCTTTAAGGCTGATCTTTCTGACAATCTTTGTCAGGAATCCTTCTTTTCCGCTTTTATAAATCAGGTAATAAATAGTGGGAAGAAGTGTTATACCGACAAGAAGCGATACACCCTGGCCGATAACAATGGCTATTGCCTGGTCGTAAAAGAGAGCTCCTGAAATACCACTGAGGAAAATAAGAGGAATAAAAACCGCGCATGTAACAAGTACCGAAGAAATAAGCGGTGTTATCACTTCATTCGTACCCCTGATACAGGATTCAACAAGCGAGAGTCCCCTGTCGATCCATTGTGTTATGTTTTCAATTATAACTATTGAGTTGTCGATCATCATCCCTATGCCGAGTATCAGTCCGGCAAGTGAAATAACATTGATTGATAATCCCGCCACATAGAAAAACAGGAGGCTTATAACCAGCGTTGCAGGTATACTGAATCCTATTATCAGAGGTGATTTGGCATCTTTCAGGAAAAAGAACATTAGAAAGAATGCAAGTATACCTCCTGCAAAAAGGCTTTCCCTGAGATTTGAGATTGAATAATCGAGCAGTCGTGTCTGGTCCTGTGATATCTCAAAATCCATTCGCGGATAATCCTTCCTGAAAATATTGATCATTTCCGCCATCTTTTCCTCAAGGGAAGCCATTCTTGCTGTCGACTCCTTGATTATCGCGAGAGAAATTGCTCTTTTTCCATTAGAATAATACAATCCCGCCGGCCTCGCCTGCCGTATTCCTATATCGGCAAAATCCTTGAGCTGTAAAAGCCTGTCACCTGATTTTATATAGATATTCCTTACATCCTCGGGATCCTTCAGATATGAACTGAACTCGAGGTTGTACAGGTATTTTCCGTCCCTTACGAGTATGCTGCCTATGTTGATATTATTAAGACTTACCGTCCGGGTAATATCATTCTCCGTTATACCCAGACCATGCATCTTTTTGCTGTCGGGACTGATATAAATCTCCCGTTTTATCTGTCCCGTGATATCGGCCATACCCACTTCAGGCAACTGTTCAATTCTTCTTTTAATGACAGTCTCTGCAAATTCGCTCAATTCAATGAACTTCTCCTCACCCGCGTTTTCATCCGTAAGTGTTATGTTGAGCAGAAAGACCGGTATATCCGTGGCGCTTGCCTTTATTATCCTTGGCCTCTCAAGGTCGCGCGGGAGGTTGTTCATGGCAGCGTCAATCTTTTCGTTTACTTCCATGAATGCAAGATTGACATCATTGCCGAACTTAAACCTCAGCCTTATATGCGCGCTTCCGTTTCGTGATTCGGATTGAATATCATCGAGACCCGGTACCTGAAGTAGGTTCCTTCGTAACACGCTTACCACAGTGTTCTCAATCTCTCTTGCGCTTACATCAGGCCGTGATATGGCAACGGTGATCTCAGGGATATCAATATCCGGCATCAGTGATACAGGTAATCTGAGAGAAGCAACAATCCCTAGCAGGATGAGTGCAAGGAAGGTCATTGTTACTGCTACAGGCCGCGTTATTAGGAATCTTACCATTTTCTTTGTTTTGCAGGTCTTGCAGACCGCTATTTGTTTTTATTTGTTGACTGTAAGTACTTCATGAAACTGCTGATACTGTTGATCAATCGTTGGCATAATTCCACTATTTGATAATAAATTCCTACTCTCCCTGACTTGCATGACCTGCACGACTTGCATTACCAGCAGGACTTGCATTACCAGCAGGACTTGCACGACTTGTACGATCAATTTTTCCTAACATTATGGGCTGATACACCACCAAACCCACTACACTGAATACCAGCCCCCCGATCGTGCCTGCTGCCAGAGCAAACCAGAATCTTTCATCCCTTCCGGTAAGAAGAAAGGGAATAAGCCCTACAATTATCGATAGCTTCGTAAGTATTATGGGAATAATCTTGCCATTGAATGCTTTTAAATATGCAATACGTTCGGGAAGAGCAGGTTTATTCCGTCTTAAGCTGTTGAAATCATTCAGTATATAGAGTGTCGCGTTCACGACTATTCCGCACAGCAGAATGAGCGCTGCAAAAACACCTTCATCTGCATTTATCCTGAAAATATGAAATGTGAGAAAGACGCCGATAAATGAAAATGGGATCAGACTGATAACCGTGAAAGGCTGTCTGAACGATTCAAGAAGAATGGAACAAATAAAATATATGATAAGTATCACAAGAAAAATAAGGTGATAATTCGCTTTTCCCTGGTCCCACGAAAAGCTGTATGATTCACTCTGTGCCGTGTAACCGAGTGGAAGCATTGAATTTGTCTCGTCAATATTTCTCTGAAGAATAATATTTCCAAGTTCATAATTGCCTATGAAATCATAGCCTACTGTAATAACATACTGTTGATCCTCACGGCTTATAGTATTGTCAGTTACTTCTGTGCTAACGGTTGAGAAATCCTTCATCTTGACACTCTTGTCCGAATGTGTTCTGACCGGTGTGTTTATAAGGTTCCAATAATCATATTCATAAGCCTGAAGGGCCCTTATCGAAACAGGCGCCATAAAACCATTTATATATGCAGTATGAAAGGGAGATGAGCTTCTTGAATATCTAAGCGCTTCAGAATAGGCCAGCGCAACATCCGAATTGTTTTCCGTAAGGTAATATTTATCCATATCAAGCCTGTTCCTGTAGACTTTCCTTGTGGATCTGATAATATATCCGCTTGCTCTGGTACCAAGCAGGTAAACATCCTTTATCCTGCCCCTGCCGCTTTCAATGAGCCTTTCCTTTAAAGCGTCTGCATAATTGTAAAGCTCATCATAGTTATATCCTTTCATGGCAACAGAATAAGTTGTACGGATATAGTCGCTGTAAACCTGGTTGCTGAATGCCTTTCCCACCCCGTAAACCGATGCATGATAGCTGCCAATGCTGTTCATATAATCTTCAATCTTTATTTTAAGGATGAAAGGAAAGATTGAAAAATCATGTTCCGGCCTGAAGTTAATATTAACAATTGCACTCTCTTCACTGTAGATACTGGTTGTGAACATTTCTATCTCATCATAAGCAGCCAGCATATTTTCGAGCCCAATGCATACATCATTAATGTCTTCTATGACAAGTCCCTGCTCACTTAGTCCTATGTTAACGGTCAGACGCGTTCTCTGAACCTCTTCAGACCCTCCGTAGTAAAAATAAAATCTGCTGTTCTTAACCTTGTCGTTAAATAGTCTGAATGTGCCTCCAAGCGCCTTATTTATGACAGGTTTAACTTTCTGGACATATTTGCTGTTACCAAAAGTCTTATTATAGAGCTTCCCGAACCGTGTAAGATCTTCTTCCCTGAACTGCCGCGAATGGTCTTTCGGCAGTGAGTCAGGCATATAGAAAACAGGAAGACCAAAGATCAGGATCGCGGCAATGATGAACACAGTCCGGTAATGAATTATGAAATCAATGCTCCGGAGATAATGCTTCGAGATTTTTACGATTCTTCTTTTTCTTCTTATTACAAGTGCATTATATTTTGGGGCAAGCCTGATCTTTGTAAGAAGCGAGGGAATGAAAAAGAGAGCCACTGCCAGAGAAACACTGAGGTTAATTATAACAACAGCCGCAAAATCCACCAGGGTAACTTTTGAGGCTTCATCGAGAAAAAATATGACGACCAGCGCTCCGATAGTCGTGAGTGTTGCCGCGAGAAGTGAGATGCCCACCTTCCTGTTCCCCTGATACCTTATATGATCGGTCATCACTATCGTATTGTTAATGATAATCCCAAATGAGACCGTTATGCCGGCAAGAGAATAGAGATGTATCTCGAGTTTAAAGAAGTAATAGAATATGAATGCAATGAAGATATTGGCCGTAAGGCTTATAGCAATGATGAGCAGGTATTTTGTTTCGCGGCTTATTGCCAGAACAAAGAGCAGAAGAAGTATAACAGAAAGTATTGCACGGAAAATATTCTTCGAGATCTCTTCTTTAATGAAAATAGTATTATCCAGGGATGTTCTGATGCTGTAACCCGGCGGAAGTTCTTTTTTTATCCTTTCAATCTCTGTCTTTACGGCATCTGCAACTTTTATATTATTGACATTTTTCCCTGCATTTACAGTGAGGTTTACCGTGTTAAGTCCGTTTATCCTGTAATAGCTATGTGGCCGTTGATCTTTCAGCTTTATCTTTGCAACATCAGTAAGATGAATAATACGGCCGGATGACTTTGCAACAGGAATGTCTTCCCATCTGAAGGTTTCTTTGTTATTGCCTGTAAGTGTGAGGTAAGTCCGTTTAGCCGTTCCTCCGGCCACGGTTTCGGTGGCTCCTCCTATTTCGAGTTCAAGAAGAAAATTATCTATTGCTTTGCTTATTGATGATGAACTTACTCCTGTTGCCGAAAGTTTATCCTGATCATAGATTATCTCCCATTCGAGGGGTGTTGCACCGTAGATATTCACACTGTACACCCCCTCAACAAGTGATATGGCGGGCTTGATCTGCTCTTCTGCAAGAGTATAGATATATGATGCGCTTGCATTTCCGTTTATCTGGAAGCTTAGTATGGCAGAGCCTGCCTGGTTGGACGGCATATTCATTGAAATGACAGGATAGGAAACCTTTTGAGGCAGTCTGCCGCGTGATTCCCTCATGAGTGATGCGACTTCAAACTTTTTTGCTCTCAGATCAACATTTTTATCAAATTCAACATTTATCTGCCCGCTTTCATTATTTGTTATTGAAGATATTTTCTTAACTCCGGTAACTGTCGACAACACTCCTTCCAGCACTGTTGTGACATCCTGTTCAACAACCCTGACCGGAGCTTCAGGCCAGTTCCATGAAATTGTCAGAGAAGGAAGATAACGTGTAGGATTAAGCTGAACGGAAAGCAAAGGGATCATTGCCGCACCTGCAATGATCAGCATTACAAATAGTATGTTGACTGTGAATGTGGAGAAGAAGGTACTGTATTGAGGCTGGTTTTTCATTCCTCCCTCACGATGGTTTCATGTGCAAGGTTGACATTTCCTCTGACGATAACCAGATCACCGGCATCAAGTCCTTCCTTTACGGCAACACTTGTACTGTTCTCAGCCTCAACAGTGACATACTTCCATATTGCCAGTGAGTCCTGGCGTACAAAGATGACATCTCTTCCCTGTCTGATTACAAGAGCTTCTTTAGGCACCACGAGACGGTCAGGAAAGGGTTTCCGGATGACTACCTTAACGTTCATACCGTCGATGAGCTTTCCGTTATTCCGGAACCGGGCTTTAACCTTCACCATTCCGCTTTCATCTACCTGGGGATTTATCTGTGTTATCCTGCCCTCCAGGAGGGTACTGTCATTAATGAACGGGATAATACCCACGGGCATATCCTTATCAATAAAACCATATTCCGATTCTATTACAGGGAACTCCACCTCCATCACCTCATCAAAAATAACTGTACAAAGGCTTTTATAATTCTGGGAAGGATTCCAGCGCGTGGCTTCGAGATTTGCCACAATACCGCTTATAGGGGCATTGACGCGTGTATTGTTGTAATTATATTCTGCAATCGCGAGGGCAGTTAAAGCATCATTAAGACCGCTCCGGATCCGCGAATTCCTGATTTTATCTGCCGAAAGGCCTGTTGTGTCAGCCGCGTAGTAACTGCTCAGAAGGTCATCCTTGAAATTGATCTCCGCTTTTTCGAGCCCCTGTTTTGCCTGTTCCAGTTTTGATTTATATTCGAAATCCTCAATCACGGCAAGAAGGTCTCCCGATCTGACTTTCTGTCCGTTTTTAACATACAGTTCACGGATTATGCCGTTTACTTTAAAAGGGACAACGGCTTTTTCCGAGGACCATGCCTTACCGTTGCTTAACAGTTCATGATAAAATGTTGATGGTTCAAGTCTGATTGTTTTTACGGTAACCGCTTCCGGACGGGAAGAACGGCGTGCCATTTCCTCAAGGTTTTCGGTTGTTTTTAGTTTGCAGGAGAATATAAATATCGTGACCAGCAAAAAAATATTGACAGACCAGGTTTTCATCTTTACCGGT
>Ga0255345_1001050_pt1 | contig 42445 bp, 42 predicted proteins | sample wastewater_treat_6_FD_192415 | JGI IMG/M metagenome (GOLD analysis project Ga0255345, IMG submission 192415) | Wastewater microbial communities from Lulu Island WWTP, Vancouver, Canada - plant20 | ecosystem: Engineered > WWTP > Wastewater > Unclassified | place: Canada: Vancouver, British...
TCTTAGAAGATTTGCCGACATTAGGAACACTAAAGCTCAGCGGCGGGATGGTTGCGCATGAACAAAGAGATAGAAGACAAAACAAAAGAAAATATTTTTTCAGAAAATGATATTTTGACATAATAACCCCTCCATTTTTTATATTCCTTTATTTTTCACAAGGGGATTATATCAGGGGGAACTGCCAGCATTATGTCAGTGTAAAAAAATATTATTTTATTTTTCCATGTAGGCAAGTTCGGCAAGGATGTCTGCTTTGAATGCTTCCTTAAGCTCTTCCGGAGACATCACTTTAACATGTGGTATCCACTGGCAGAGCCAGCTCTCTATGCCGATGAGTCCGTTGACAGTGAGCGTCATCTCTATCTCACCGCTTTCAAGCTCGGTGGTTTTCTGACTTTTGTGCCATTTCTTTCTCAAGATGAAGGGTTTGCATTCCGGGGCAAATCTAAGGACTATATTGACAGGCTCGCCATCAATGAAAGCTCCGAAGGCTGAGGACAGCTCATCTTCAGGGGATATATGCCTCGGAACATAATGCTCGTCGAGGACGGAAAGAGACAGTATGCGGTCTAAGGCAAAGGTTCTGGGGGCCTTGTCTCTATAGTAATATCCTCTTAGATACCAGATGCCTTCCCTAAAGAAGAGGTAATAGGGGTCGACCTTGCTTTCGGAAGGCTTTTTGGCCATGAGCGACTTATATGTAATCTTTATCTTGCGATAGTTGACTATGGCGCCGTGGATGTCGCTTAAATACCTGTCGGGGCGGGAAGGCATGTATTCTCCAGAGAATACTATATGCTTCATGTCCCCGGATGTACGGGAGGACAGCTTCTTCTCTATACCCGACAAGCATCTTTCCATGCCGGGGCCGAAGTTTGCAAGCAGCTTGCCCGCCATGGCAAGCGCAAGGGTTTCCTCAACTGAAAGGTGGGGCTTTTTAAGCGAGTACCCTTCCTCAAAGACGTAGCTGTTTTTATTCCTGTCAAACAGGATAGGAAAGCCTGCTGTAAGTAGTGTGCTCATATAGCGGTGAACTGTCCTTTCACTTACCTCAAGTTCTTCGCTTAAGCTTGAAACTGTTATAACCTCGTTATTGTCGAGCTTGTTGAGGATGATCATCAATGAATCGAATTTGTAGGACATGTTGACGCCCCCCTTAATTTATATTCATAATATTATACGTGAATGACAGCATTATGTCAGTTTATAAGAAGTTTGATTATTTATTTAAATAAAAGTTTGTTTAATGCTTTGCAGAGATAAATCTGATTCGTTCGATATATTCCTTTACGTTGAATTTTGACTTGCACTCATTGCAAGCCCAGAGGTATGAGCGTCCTTCAATCATTCAATAACTCCTCCATTATCTGCAGTCCCGTCTCTTCCGCTATCTTTTTCCCCCTCGTTACCGCATAGCTGACGGCAGAGGGTGGCATGCCGACAAGTCTTGCTACTTCCGTTACTGCAGTATTCAGGTTATGGACGACAATATGACATAACAGGCTTCGGACCTCAACATTTACCTTTCGCCGGCCCTTTGATAGTATTTCCTGAGGGCCAATATTACAAAGGCATGCGACTTTTGCAGGTACACTTTCTATGATGTGTCCTTTGTTCTTAAACGCTAATTTATGCTCATAATGCTCGTCTGCTTCTGTCAGGATTTTTAGAACAAAATCGCTGTCGCCCAGTATCCTCTGGTCTCCCCTTACCCTCTGTCTTTGGTTTTTTATCTCCGACCAACGACCGAGACTTCTTTTTTGACCTCCTCCGGATAATTCTTCTTTTCTGCCCTGATGGATGCCGTCTTCTACATATGAACGATAGGCGCTTCTTGCATCTCAAATACTTTTTCAGAAAAAGCGCAACGCATAATCTTTATCCTGCCAGGGTCTTTCTTTTTTGCCCAGTATGGCGCTGTGGCCGGAGTAGGCAAAGCTGTAAAGTCCGGCGATGGTTGGTACGACTTTGGCCCTGAACGGGTTCAGATGTATATAACGAACGAGTTGTACAAAATAAACGTCTTCCCGGCAGATTATTGATTTATAACGGTTCTGGAAAAGCTGGCCTGCTATGCGATAACGACGATTGAAAGAGACGGCATATCCCAAAAGGAGTTTCCTCATCAGAAAGGCTGTGCCCGAAGGACCGCTTCTCAAAAGAAAGTGGGTATGTTTTGGCATGAATGCACAAGCATAGCAGATTGTCTTTGTTTCCGTTAAAAAAAAAGGGGGCTAATCGGTTCAGGAGATCATTCCGATCTCTGTCATTCCGTAATATTTTCCCTTCTCTCTATTCCCAGGATAATAATGAGATGCAGGGTACCCGGGGTATCGAGTCTGACCGTCTTGGCATGATAGCCTCGACAAAAGAGATAGTGTTATTGTGTCAATTGAAATATTGAAGGACGTCGCCTTGCCCTATATTTATGTCCTATATTCGATATTCGGGTTTTAAGATGTATAGAGAGATGAATTATAGCCGCTTTATGGCTACACCATCCTTTTTATATGCTTCAAAATCGGAGTCTGTAGTGTATATTTCCTGCGCACCTGAATCAAGCAAACCTGCAAGAATCAACGCATCAATCGCCGGGATGCCCATTCCATGTGACAGCCTGCTCGCCCGTTCGCAGACATCCGTGGAGTCTATCCATGTTACTTTTCCCACTGCAAGGATCGCCTGCATAGTCGTTTCAACTTCGTCAGCTTTTAATGCGCCTTTAAGCGCCAACCTTTTGAGTTCAAAGATTGTAAGACAGGAGGTTGACACATCCTCTGTGCCATCGACAATTGTCTTCCAGACCTTTATAGCCTCGGGATTGCCCCTGAGCAACTCCACGAAAAATCCAGTATCAAGTCCTATCATCTTCGCTTCTCCCTGCATCGAGTTTTTTCAAGGCATCCTCTGAAACATAGGCCTTTCCTGCAAGTTCCAGGAGGTCCGCGCCGGCTTTTCTGCGTTTTTTTACTTTTATGTAGTACTCCAGGGATTCAGCAACAAGGGAGGATACCGACTTATGTTCATTTGCGGTTATTCTTTTTATATCATCGTTCAGACTATCTTTTATATGCACTGTTACTCGCATGCTTTACCTCCTGCGCTTATTTTTATGCTTATGTGTTATGCTCATATATTATGCTCTGATTATATCATCGCTGTCAATATAGAAATACCGTGAACGGTTTATACACTATGTTGAATTTTTATATGAAAATATCCCCTCCACTTTGTCTTTTGTAACGTTTGTTATTAGCCATCGTAATCAGCTCGGTTCATAATTTTTATATCCGTGGTTTCCGTGAGTGGAGCCGACAATTCGTTGTGCGTAAGCTGATCGGTCATGTTAGTTTTCGCGCTCATGGCTTCAGTTTGACATCGACCTCTTTAAATGGCTCGTATATTTTATGCTGCATCTTCAACAAGGATAAAACCGAGGGACTGGGCCTGTTTTCTCAACCTGACCAGGGTAATCGCCTTATTCCGTTGCGTCAGGTAATCCACCCCGAGATCACGGAACCGGACACCATGTTTGATGACATGGTAGATTCCCAGCAGTATCCTGTGGGCAATGGCTACAATTGCCTTTTTCGCACCACGGCGGGCCTTGAGACGATAGTATTTGTCCTTGAAGTAGGATCCCTTTTTCTTGACCGCCGCCCAGGCAACCTCGATCAAGATTGTTTTCAGGTGATGCTTTCTCACGGGGCTCTTACCGCTTTTTCTCTTCCCGGCGCTTTCATTGTTCCCGGGGCATAACCCTGCCCATGATATCAAAGCTTCTGCGGTAGGGAAGGCAGACATGTCGGGACCGATCTCCGCCAGGATATCGCAGGAGGAAACCGATCCGATGCCGGGGGCTTCTCCCATTCGATTGAGCACCTCTTTCTGATCATTCATCATATCGCTGATTCTGGTATTAAGGGCCGCAATCTCCCCCTCCAGCATGTCGATTGTCATAAGAAGGCGCTTCAATATAAACCGGTGATGATCGGAGAAAAACCCCTGGATGGACCGGTATAGTTCTTCTTCCTTGCCTTTGAGCTTTCCCCGGACGCACAGACGGATATCTTCTTTCGTCAATGACGCCTCTGATGCAAGGAGGTTCATGAGGTTGCGACCCGTTGTCCCGAAGAGATCCGATACCACTGAATCAATCTTGATGTTGGCCGATTCAAAGAGTTTGTGAGTGCGTTTCCGGTAATCCCCTACCGTATGGACATATTTCTTCCGCAACCGGGTCAGATCTCTCCATTCTGTCACCTGTTTCGGAGGGATAAAGCTTCCCCGGATAAGACCGTGCCGCAATAAACCGGCAAGCCATATGCAGTCGCTGATATCCGTTTTCCTGCCGGGGACGTTTTTGATGTCCCGGGCATTTACCAGAACAACCTGAACCGTTTCTTCCAGTACGTTATGAACCGGACGCCAGTATATCCCCGTGCTCTCCATGGCAACTACGGGACATTCGTGATTGATGAGCCATGTCCGCAATCGCATCAGATCATCGGTGAATGTGCCGAAGACTTGGATGTCTTGCTTTTCATGGCCATGCTCATCCTGATAGATAATGCATGCCGCTATGTTCTCCTTGTGCACATCGAGTCCACAACAAATAGGGTGCATAATTTCAATAATTCTGGTATCATCTTTACGGGTCATGGTTTTTCCTCCTGATTTGAGTATTGGGTGCTTTTATCAGTGGTTTACCGTGACCCATCCTTTTTATCAAGAGAGATATTTTCATTGTTCGTTAGAACCTCCCCTTCGACAGCGGTAGGTAAGCACGATTGAAATTGTTAAGTAAAATTGTGGACATAAATCATGCTCGATTTTTAGGCGTGCGCCTACAGATTCAGAGGGTCATTTGGATGTGCCTGATCCGTTGCGGTGGTGATATTTTGAGTTGTTTCAAGATGTTCGACTGTTCATGGGTCGGTTCGGTGGTCTGGAAAACCCGCCCATCTTTTGAAAAAAATTCTCCAAGATGAAGGCGGTCCATTTGGGTTCTAATCCTGTCCCAGGTCATGTTGGTTTTCCTCTCGGCAATCCTCACCAAAAGGAGCGCCAGGAAACAGAGAAACACATGCGCCTGAATCCGTTTGTAGGCGACAACAATCCTGCCCTCAAATCTAACAATTTCAATGCCCGCAGAACCGGCAATACAGTAGACCTCACCATGAGAACCGCTTTGTTTTAAGACAGATTATCCCCTTTGCTTCAATGTTAAGTTTTTTATTAATTAGACAAAACTTAATTTTTTTGTAAGAACACTTTTCAGACAAAACATTATAAATATCTAAAAAGCTGTTATAACGTAAGCAGTATTGTTGAAATATGGAAAAGCCTTCGACTTTACCACATTTCAACAATTCCGACTGCGATCTGCTATTTATAAGAGATGACCATGCCTTCTTTAGATATCTGATAATTATATATGCAAGCATTACCACCAGGGCATGACCTCTTGTGCTCTCTTCTGTCCGTACATTCCATGGTCTAAGTTCAAGAAAGTCTGTTTTAGAGGTACGGAAGGCATTCTCCACTATAAACATAGCGAAAGATCAAGTAAAACATAAGGTGTTCTCTTTCAAGGGGGTCATCTATGCACGACATACGTATCTTTATGAACTCGCCAGAAACCTCTGCAACGATAAGATGGCAATTGACCTCACGTTCGTCTATGAATCAGAGCAAGAAACGGCAACAAGGCTTGTTGTCAACAGACTGAAGGAGTCGGGACTCATAATGGATACGCTATATCAGAACAGGTATTTTCAATCGTTTGTGATTAAGGATATTACGGGACACAAGAGAAAGGAACATCTGACCCCGATAAAGCCTGATAAAAGATTTGACATGGAAGAAATCGAAAAAAGGAAGTTTGGGTACCTGGAGACAATAGAGGATGTGTGTCCGGCAAAGTGAAAAATGAAAAAGCATAGCAAACTTAAGCATTTGAGACATGGTTTACAGTTCTATCCTTGTACACCAACAGGACATTATCCTTTCTGGCTAATTCAATCATCCCCCGGGTGAATCCGCTTTTGCTGAACAGCACAAACCGGTTGGTTCTTGTATCGTTGAACCAGTCTGTAAGGTGTGATTTCCGTACAAGGTTCTGATAAATGTCCTCGCCTACCTTTTTATTGCTCCACTTACACTCGGCAAAATAAGCTGTTTTTGTTTCTTCGTCGAGAGCTACAATGTCTATCTCCTCATTTCTTGACCACCATTTGCCTATTGTTGTGTACCGCATGTACCCGTCAGACATGAGAACTCTGCATAGATCCCTGCATACGTCCTCGTAAACGCCGGAAGCATGATGCTCGAAGGAATCTTTTATGAGTGTCATGACATAATCGGCGTTGCCGATTTCTATTCTGCTTCTGTTGGGGAATATGTATTTGAACCAGAATGTAAAGAACTTGTCATGGAGCCTATAGAAGCCCTGCTTGCTCTTTTCGGGGTACTTTTCTGTAGGCGGTATATCTTTCTCGACGAACCTGAGCCCTCTTAATGTGTCTATATATTTGGAGATGAGACTTTTTTCAAAACCTGTATCGTTGATGATTTCCGATAATTTTCTCTTCCCCTGGGCAATGGCTTTCAGAATCACAAAGTAATTCCGCGGTTCCCGTAGCTCTTCCCGCAAGATGTATTCAACCTCATTGTAGAAAAAGCTTCCCCTGTCCAACACCAAATCTGTAATATTAGTAAAGATATCATCTTTCGCGTGGATCTTTTCCACATATGCCGGCACGGTCCCGAAAACAGAGTATATCTTCACGAGATCATCGAAGTCCTTTCCGGGAAAGAATTCTTTGAGCGCAGAAAATTCCATTTCCCCGACCTCCAGAGAGGCAGTCCTTCTTCCATAGAGAGGGGCCTTATAAAAGAGCACTTCTTTTTCCATCATCCCGATGCTTGAACCCATGAGGACCAGGAATAGCTTTGTTTCTTTCAAATACTCGTCTATCCCCTTCTGGAAAATCGAAGATATTGCGGGATTTGAATTGACAAGATAGGGGAACTCATCAATGACGAGAATGAGCTGTTCGGTGTTTTTTTCTTTCAGATAGGCGAAAAGCTGGTACCAGTCCCTGAACCCGGCATCCCTCAGGATAGCATTATTAAAATGCTCTCCCATGGTCCGACCGAGGCTTTTAAGCTGCTCTGCTTCAGAGACGCTGTCAGCAAGAAAATAAACGGCGTCTTTCCCCTTAATAAACTCCTGGATCAACCTGGTCTTACCGATCCGACGTCTTCCGTAAACAGGGATGAAACGGAAACCGTCCTCACGATAATGCTTTTCAAGTATGGATAGCTCGGCCTTTCTGTTTACGAATTCCATCCTGCCTTCTTCTAAGCGCTATTGTATACTTACGATTAGTATAATATAAAGTATACTACAAATTTTGCGTTGTTCAAGAAAAAACTAAAATTGTTTTGTTTGTGATAATACCAGAATCGGAAGAAGCCTTATAATAAGGTCGTTCTCATCCCCTCCCCTAAATGAGATGGTCTTCCCGACGTTATTATAATGTTCCAATATGTATTTGCCCCCTCCTACCCTACCCTATAATTAAGCATTACAAAACAAAGAGCCACCGCTGAAAATCAGGGATGGTCAGGTTTCAGAAGGATGCTGGAATACAAGATGAAATGGGCAGGTGGGCGGATAATAGTTGTACCGCCTCAATATACTTCGCAGGAGTGCCCCCTGTGTCACAACATCAGCCCTGACAACAGGAAAACTCAGGAAAAATTCAAATGTACCTCATGCGGTTACACAAATAATGCCGACCTTGTGGCGGCAATAAACATTCTGGCGGCAGGGCATGCCGTGTCAGCCTGTGGAGAGGCAGTGCACCAAGACTCCTCGATGAATCAGGAACCAGCCCGGAGGGTTGCATGATGCAAGGCAGCCGGTCGGGAATCGCCGTCCTTCAGGGCGGGGAGGATGTCAAATTTGCCCTTACCGTTGATTCCGGAATACCCAGCTGCAAGCCTATCTTCCGGTAAGGCATTCCCTGGCTTCTCAGTCGCTTCGCTTCTTCAACCAGTGCAGACGATACCGGAGGCCTGCCGAGCCTCTTGCCTTTGCGCCTTGCATTTTCAAGGCCTGTCTTGACCCTTTCTTTTATTATCTCCCTTTCAAACTCTGCAACGGATCCTACAACATGAAAGATAAGCCTGCCGGTTGGGGTGGTGGTGTCAAGACTGTTGTCGTACGATACAAAATCAATACCCGTAGATTTAAGGTCATCCAGTGTGATTATGAGGTCTTTCAGCGACCGGCTTAAGCGGTCCAGCTTGTATACCAAAAGCACGTCAAACCTTCGCTTTTTGGCATCTGCCATCATTTCATTGAATGCCGGACGCTTTGTATTAGACCCGGTAAAGCCCTCGTCTATGTATTCCTTAAAAAGATTCCATTCCCGTTTCTTGATGTATTCCCGGAGGGTACTTAGCTGCGATTCAGTTGATTGCCTGTCAGTCGATACCCTGGCATATATGGCTATCCTTTTCAAGAAAGGTGCCCCCTTTTGATCATTTCTTTTGTGCCCTGGAGGTTATCTTCTTTTTTCTTACCCCCCTGATAGCTTCCTCGATCAGTTTTTCAACCTTCTCCGGGTCTTCCCCTTTCATCTTGTTATGCATTTCATCGAACATTTTCCAAACATCGGCCTTCTCTTTATCAATCATAACCTTGGGTCGGATTGTTACTTCAGAGCCTTTGATTCGGAAATCAACAATATCGCCCTCTTTGAGGTTCAACAATTCCCTTACCTCCTTCGGAAAGGTGACTTGACCGCTTCTTAATACTTTTGCCCAGGGCATTGAGTGTTCTCCTCCTTTTTTAATCTTAAAGCTGTTGTGTATGGTTGCTGCAATTATGTATTTATGTAATTTAGTATAGAGAACAATCGTTACAATGTCAATTCAGGGGGTATCCAAATCCATTGCCTGAAATTGGCCCAGGATTGCTTTTTTGGGGAAGGATGGCACTTACTATTACATTGGTGTCAAAAACAACCCTCACGCCCTTTTCCTGCTCTTTCTGACCGCTTCGTTTACAAGCTTCTCAACGGCGTCGGGGGCGGCGTCGCCCATCTTGTCCCTGATCCGATCGAGGCGGCTGATTGCCTCCTGTCTTTTTGCCTGGATGTACTGATACTTGTCTACAGAGATTATGACGGCAAGGGGCTTGTCTGCTCTCTCTATCATGTAGTCGTCATTATGATTAGTATAACCTATCTGCTATTATTATCAAGAAAATGGGTGAGCAAAAAACCCCCTCAAAAATGCCGGTTTGAGAATCAATAATATCAGCTATTTACGCCGGTGCAAAAAGGTGAGCATAAAACAAATGTTTTATACTCTTTGCGGAATATCTTGAAAACGTGTTTAAGCGGGTTTATAGAGAAACGATAAACCGGCTGAAAGCGAAGCCCATCCCGCTTGCGGGGAACGGCTTCGAGCGAATTAGCTGTTACGGCAGGGACAACATTATACGTTCATACCAGACTATTTTTTAATTATAGGCCTTGCTGTAAAAAACTGCAGGCATTTTTGCAGGCCAAGCACAATAATATAACACTGACGATAGTCAAGGTACGTTTCCCTGTCGTCGTAAATGCATCTGAGAGACCACTCCATTATGTCTTTCCCTTGGACCTTTTTTTCGTGTTTCGTCACGGTTTTAAAATCAAATTTCTTGCCGCCTATTACTGTTTTACCTTCCTCCGATCTTTGGGGTTATTCCAACGAAGGTAAAAACTCTTATAGGTTTTCTCATAACTTTCAGCAAATATTGGCATTTCAGGTTAATTCATACTCCCAATTGGAATACTCGTTCAGTTAATCAATTTTGGAGGCTTTATACCTACCAAATCCTGCAGTTTTTCATCAGAGAAGTCATATTTACCGATAATGTTGATATGCCGCCAGACAGAAATAGAACCATTTGCAATTGCCAATAATACATGATAGTTCTCAGGACTCTCGGCATCTTCAAGATTCTGCGATAGGTACAGATAATTCCAGCAGGTTATGGTATTTTTAATCAACCGTTTGCAGCCTTAAGCCTAGGGGCAGAGGTATTGCTTAATGTTGGCAGTTAATACTGCGAATCAAATATCCTATGAGAGTTTTCGTACCTTTTTTGAAATAACCCCAGTAATGCAAACATTAAAAGATTTTATTAACATGCAGCCTTAAATAATATAAAATCTAAGGTAAGATTCGTTGTTTTCTCAACAAACAGCAATCAAGGGGGACTGTCATAGCATATGGCTGGTAATCATAACGAGATAGAAAAGAAGCTCTGGGAAGCGGCAGACCAGTTGAGAGCAAATTCCAGATTGAAATCATCAGAATATGCCCTGCCTGTTCTGGGCCTTATATTTCTCCGTTATGCAGACCATAAATTTACCATCATAGACAATGAAATCAAGAAGCAAAAGAAGAATACTGAAAGCAGGATAGGCATTACAAAGGCGGAGTATCAGGCAAAAGGCGTGCTCTTTCTTCCCGATAATGCCCGGTTCTCTTATCTATTAAATCTCCCCGAAGGCGAGAATATCGGCAAAGCGATTAATGATGCCATGAAATCAATAGAGGCAGAGAATGAAGACCTTAAAGATGTGCTCCCCAAAACATACAACAGACTTGATAATGATGTCCTCATCGCCCTTTTGAAAAATTTCTCCGGCATTACAATGGATATGGAAGGGGATGTGTTCGGGAAGATTTATGAGTATTTCCTCGGCAAATTTGCTATGGCAGAGGGTCAGAGAGGCGGTGAGTTCTTTACCCCTACATCTATCGTTAAACTAATCGTTGAAGTAATAGAACCCTATCAGGGAAGACTTTATGACCCAGCAGGCGGGTCGGGAGGCATGTTTGTACAGAGTGCAAAGTTTATAGAACGGCATAAGAGGAATCCCAACGCCGAAATATCAATATTCGGGCAGGAAAAGGTTGCTGAAACCGTTCGGCTCTGCAAGACAAACCTCGCTGTTCATGGTTTATCAGGAGATATAAAACAGGGGAATACCTATTATGAGGATATGCATAATTCATCCGGCAGGTTTGATTTTGTCATGGCTAATCCTCCCTTCAATGTAAATGGCATAGACAAAGAGAAAATTAAGGATGACAGAAGATTTACATACGGCATCCCCAAACCCGACAACGGAAATTATCTCTGGATTCAGATATTCTTGAGCGCCCTGAACAACACGGGCAGGGCAGGTTTTGTCATGGCAAATTCAGCAGCCGATGCAAGACAATCCGAGCTTGAGATACGAAAGAAGATGATAGAGGATAATGTTGTAGATATAATGATAGCCATCGGCTCCAATTTTTTCTATACCGTTACATTACCCTGCACATTATGGTTTTTGGATAAGGGCAAAAAGAACACCGACCGCAAAGACAAAATTCTTTTCATAGATGCCCGTAATATTTTTACACAGATTGACCGTGCCCACAGGGAATTTTCACCGGAGCAGATAGAATTTATTGCAAATATCGTAAGACTCTACAGAGGCGAAGAAACAGAAACAGAAAACGGCAGTAAAGCAATAATGGATGAACATTTCTCTGATGGCAAATATCGGGATGTGGCAGGGCTATGCAAGGTTGCAACACTTGATGAAATCAGGAAGCAGGGATATTCTCTCAATCCCGGACGGTATGTAGGGGTTACAGAAAAAGCAGCGGATGACTTTGATTTTTATGAGAAGCTGGAAGAACTTAACGAGGAACTGGAAGGGCTGAATTTGGAGGCAAGGGAATTGGAAGAACGTATTTCGGAGAATGTAGTCAAACTTTTGGAGGCTAATAATGCGTCAGTCTTTACGGCTGGCTGATTTTGGAACAATAATCACCGGGAAAACCCCTTCGTTTCAAAATCCTGAGCATTTCGGTGAAAGTTATCCGTTTATAACGCCAACAGATATTGGTGTTAATCGCACTGTCCAAACAGAGAGGAGAATATCTGATGAAGGGGCAATTAATTTCGCACGCCAAATGCTGCCGATGCTTTCGGTTTGCTTTGTATGCATCGGTGCAACAATTGGCAAAATATGCATGACAACAAAGCTTAGCCTTACGAATCAGCAAATCAATAGCATAGTGGTAGATAAAACAAGGCATGATCCGTTTTTTGTTTATTATCTCCTTTCAACGTATGCCGATAAAGTTAAAAGCATTGCTGGAGGTGCAGCTACGCCAATTGTAAACAAGACAGCTTTTGAAAACATAGAGGTATTGGTACCCTCTCTCCCCATCCAGCGTAAAATTGCCTCTATTCTTTCTGCTTATGATGACCTGATTGAAAACAATCTCCGCCGCATCAAGATTTTGGAGGAGATGGCAAAGACCATTTATGACGAATGGTTTGTTAAATTCCGCTTCCCCGGCCATGAAAAAGTTAGAATGGTCGAATCAGAATTAGGCATGATACCAGAAGGGTGGGAGGTTGGAAAACTTAACGATATTATAAATAATGTTAGAAAGAGCGTTAAAGCTGGTGAAGAACTGAATAATATGCCGTATGTTCCTATAGACATGATTCCAAGAAAATCCTTGGCTCTTACTGAAAGCCTTCCGGGATATGAAGCAAAAAGTAGTCTTATTGTTTTTAAAGAGTGGGATATTTTGTTTGGAGCAATGCGTTCTTATTTTCATAAAGTAATTATTGCCCCTTTTGATGGAGTGACACGTTCAACCTGTTTTGTGCTTAGACCTGTCCAAGATGAATTTTATTCTTTTGCTGTTCTAACTCTATTTGAAGATAAAACCATAGAATATTCTCATCAACGCTCAAGGGGAAGTACAATGCCTTATGCTGTATGGGATGGCTCCTTTGCTGAAATGCCCATTATCAAACCGCCTAAAGACCTGCTGATCAAGTTCAATAAATTCGTTAAGCCTATGTTAGAAAAAGTCAAGCTATTTTACTTTCACTATAACAATCTTCGCCAGACCCGTGACCTCCTCCTCCCTAAACTTATAAGCGGTGAGATTGATGTGGAAAATCTTGACATTCAAACAGGAGACCTTAATGAACCAGACGTATAACATCTATTGTGATGAAAGTTGTCACCTGGAGAACGACCGCCAGCAGGTAATGGTTCTTGGCGCTGTTTGGTGTCCTCTGGGAACGACACATGATATTTCTGTTGATATTCGTAAAATCAAAGCTGATTATGGGATGAAATCAGGGTTTGAGATAAAGTGGACAAAGGTATCGCCTGCAAAAAAGGAGATGTATCTGAATTTAATTGATTATTTTTTCGATAATGATGATTTATGCTTTCGCGCCCTAATTGTTCCTGACAAATCTAAGCTCCAGCATGAGGCTTTAAAACAGAGTCATGATGACTGGTACTATAAGATGTATTTTAATTTATTGAAAGTCATCTTGAGCCCAAAAGACCGTTACAGGATTTATATTGACATTAAAGACACAAGGAGTGGTTCAAAAATCAAGAAACTGCGCGAAATCTTGGGTAATAGTATGTATGATTTTTCTCAACAGATCATAGAGTGGGTGCAAACCGTCCATTCTCACGAGGTTGAGATCATGCAATTGACGGATTTGCTGATTGGCGCCATATCTTATGTGAATCGAGACCTTTCAGCAAGCGAAGCGAAGGCAGGCATTGTTGATCGAATACGGAAGCGCTCCGGCTATGACCTGACCAGAACGACGTTGTTGCGGGAAAACAAGGTAAATCTGTTCCGGTGGCATCCTTCTGAGGTGCAAGGGTGAGTCCTATACCGGAATGGCTTCCCCCAATGGTTTCAGTGGATGGTGTTTGGGAAAAAGTCCTGAATAATCTGTATAGTATATTTGAGAATGATTTCAAGAAAAAACAACCCCTTCTTGACGGCAAGAGAGTATGGTGGGATAGAAGAATTCTTGAGGGCGACAAGGAAGAGGTTTTTTGGCATCTCATCACAAGAACTGATAAGCAACACGGGGACAGACTTCTCGATTCCAGAAGGGCGGAGCGACTGCCGTGGTGTGCCCCAACAATCAATAACGCTCAAGATGTATCCGTAAAATTCTGGCTTTACCGAGAAGGAAATGGGCGTTTACGTGCGTACGTCTGGCTTGAGGATTGGGACTATGTCATTATCCTTGAAAAAAGACAACTAAGGGTTGGTTATGTTTTCTTTCTTATAACCGCATATCACATAGATGGAGAAAATCAAAAAAGATACCTGAGAGGGAAGTATGCGAAAGGAGAGCCATAGAATGCAAAGGCCGCCTTTATGGGCGGCCAAAGAGCTCCTTCTACACATGGCAGATGAGACTGTATTAAGTATAGAACACGTGAAAGAAATGTCAAGCTATTTATTTCACAATAAATTCAGCAGGTTAATTGATGGTTAAAGGATATTCTGAAAATACTCTTATCGAGCAACCCGCAATTGAGATTTTCCAATCCCTCGGCTATGAGCACATAGACTGTTTCAGTGAGACATTCGGGACAGGCGGGACGCTTGGGAGGGGAACCCCTTCCGATGTAGTCCTTATTCCGCGATTAAAAGATGCTCTTCAAAAGCACAATCCCGATTTACCCGATGACGCCATTATCCTTGCAATCGAGGAACTTACAAGAGACCGTAGCTCACTCAATCCGGTTGTCGCCAACAAGGAAGTCTATAAGATGCTGAGGGATGGAGTAAAGGTCGGTATACGCCAGGATGACGGGGAAGAAGAAACCGAAACCGTCAAGGTCATTGATTTTGACAATCCTGAAAACAACGACTTTTTCCTTGCCTCTCAGTTATGGATTACAGGCGAGATGTATAAACGGCGGGCTGACCTTATTGGCTTCATAAACGGACTGCCTCTCATATTTATCGAGCTTAAGGCTGTACATAAAAGGCTTGAAAATGCCTTTAAAGACAACATAACGGATTATAAGTCAACGATTCCACAGGTCTTCTGGTATAACGCATTTATTTTTGTTTCCAATGGTGCCCAAAGCAGGGTAGGCACGATTACCGCCAGTTTTGAACACTTCAGCGAGTGGAAGAAGATAAACAGCGAAGGCGAGGAAGGCATTGTATCATTGGAAACCATCATCAGGGGGACGTGTGAGAAAAACCGATTCATAGACCTCCTTGAGCATTTCATTCTTTATCAGGATGCAGGCGGTTCGCTCATCAAAATTATGGCCAAAAATCATCAATTCCTTGGGGTCAACCATACGATAGAATCATTCAGGAAGATGAAAGAGAATCAGGGCAGGCTTGGCGTCTTCTGGCATACGCAGGGAAGCGGCAAGAGTTTTTCAATGGTGTTTTTCTCACAGAAGGTTATGAGGAAGTTTAAGGGCAATTACACATTTCTCATTGTGACAGATAGAAGAGAACTCGATAGACAGATTTATGAGAACTTCGCCTCTGTTGGTGCTGTCATAGAAAATGAAGTCCATGCGGAAAGCAGGGAGCATCTGAAGCAGCTTCTGAAAGAAGACCATCGCAACATCTTTACGCTCATACAGAAGTTTGGAACGGAGGGGGGAGAGGCATTCCCGAAGCTATCTGACAGGTCTGATATTATTGTGATGACTGATGAGGCTCATCGTTCACAATATGATACCCTTGCAATGAATATGAGGACTGCGCTCCCCAATGCAGCGTTCATAGCATTCACAGGAACACCTTTGATTGTGGGAGAAGAACTTACACGTAAGACCTTTGGCGATTATGTAAGCATCTATAATTTTAAACAGTCTGTTGATGACGGGGCAACAGTTCCTCTTTATTACGAGAACAGGATACCGGAGGTACAGCTTACCAATGATGATTTGAATGAGGATTTTCAGAAAATCATTGAAGAATCCATGCTTGATGATGAGCAGGAGAAGAAGCTGGAACGGGAGTTCTCACGGCAATATCATATCATCACAAGAGATGACAGGCTTGAAAGAATTGCGGAAGATATCGTGGAGCATTTCATGGGCAGGGGCTATCAGGGCAAGGCAATGGTTGTGTCTGTTGATAAACCAACTGCGGTGAAGATGTATGACAAGGTGCAGAAGCGCTGGAAATTATACATAAACAGATTGAAGACGGACTTGGCATATGTAAAAAGCGGTGGGGAACGAGAGGGCTTAAAGGAAAAAATTACCTTCATGGAAAAAACCGACATGGCGGTTGTGGTAAGCAGCGAACAGAATGAGATGGATAAATTTAACAAACTTGGTCTCGATATTATTTTGCATCGCAAAAGAATGAATGATGAAGACCTTGCCACAAAATTCAAAGACCCTGATAACTCTTTCAGAATAGTCTTTGTATGTGCTATGTGGATGACAGGCTTTGATGTTCAATGCCTCTCCACTATATACCTCGACAAACCCATGAAAAATCATACCCTAATGCAGGCAATTGCACGGGCAAACAGGGTATTCAAGGATAAGCCGAATGGTCTGATTGTGGATTATGTCGGTGTGTTCAGAAATCTCCAGAAGGCATTGGCAATTTACGGTTCATCGAGTGGCGGAGGGGTAGAGGAAGGCGATACACCCGTTAAGCCAAAGGAAGAACTTGTCAAGGAATTACAGAAAGCCGTTGCTGATACAAAAACCTTCTGCAAAGAAAAGGGTATTGATACTGGAAAGATAGGCAGGGCAGGCAAGCTGGAAAAGATTAAAATGCTCGATGAGGCGGTAGATGCGATCCTGATTAACGATGAATCAAAGAAAAAATACCTTCTTTTGGAAACAAATGTGAGAAAGCTTTATAAGGCGATTCTTCCTGACCCGAAAGCACGGAACTTTACGGAAATCTGCGCCCTCTTTTATGTTATGGCGGAAAAGATAAAATCCCTTTCGCCTGATGTGGATATTTCCGGGGTTATGGAAAAGGTTGAACAGTTGCTTGATGAATCTGTAGCAGCAGAGGGCTATGTAATTGAAGGTGTCCAGAAACCAATTGATTTAAGCCTTATCGATTTTGATGCATTAAAGAAAAAGTTCATGGAGAGTGAAAAACATATTGAGACCGAAAAGCTAAGGGGCGCTATCAACAGCAAATTAACCAAGATGGTGAGGCTCAACAGAACACGCATCAACCTTGCGGAGAAGTTTAAACAAATGATAGATGAATATAATTCGGGGGCAATTAATATTGAGATGTTTTTTGATAAGCTCCTCAACTTTGCAAAGGAATTGAACGAAGAAGAACAGAGAAAAATATCAGAAAAACTATCTTCAGAGGAAGAATTAGCAATCTTTGATTTACTCTACAAGCCCGACCTAACAAACAAAGAGAAAAATCAGGTAAAGGCGGCAGCGAAAGATTTGTTGGAGGTCTTGAAAAGGGAAAAACTGGTTCTTGACTGGAGGAAGAGGCAACAGGCACGGGCAGATGTGCTATATACAATACACACGGTCTTGGACAAGGAACTGCCGAGAAGCTATACCCCAGAAATATTTAGGGAAAAATGCGATTTTGTTTACCAGCACGTGTATGATTCGTATTATGGGGCTGGGCAGAGCATATATGCATGATAAATTAATTAATTTAAGGAGGGTTGTTATGTCCAACAAACAAAGATCCACTAAGTGCAGAACAACGGCAATACGGGAAAAATTGGTCAAAGAAAACCACGTCGTGGCAATATTCCACTCTAGGTTGCTGAAGGGCCAGAAAATAGACGCTGATACGGGAGCTAAAATCACCGACCAGTACTATGTATTTAAGGTCACCAACAGAGAATATCCCGACAAAAAAAGCATACTCTACTGTGGCACCCATGCTGCAGCAGATTTTTTTAGAAAGACCGGTCAAAAACCCCTTCCCATTTTCGATCCACTCAAGTCAGAGCATAGCAGTGCTTCTTCGTGTGATGGCGGCGGCGACACAAATAAAATCCGTTGGAACCCTTTGGCACTTGAACTTCGTAATATGTGTGGTCTGATTTTATGCGCATGGGGTGCCAACGCTATTAAAAAATATCCGGACGGCCCCCTTCAAAAAGTTCTTTATGAGTTAATAAAACGCCCACTTTATGAACCTTCCCTACTGCAAATCAAAAGCATTAATACCGTGCTAGGCTTAGATAAAGATACGCGTGACATGTACGAAATTGTCGCCTTCTTGCGATCCAGCAATCCCACTCTAAAAAACTATACGTTTGAACTAATACATAATTTTTTAAAGGAACGCGGTATTCATAGCAACGTTAAAAAAGAAAAGGAGAACGGACCAAGGCAAAAACTGGAATGATTTACCTCCCCAACATTATTGAAACGTTGCCATCACGCTGACTGCCGTACTCAATGCAGTTTTTGTAAACGCCAACATATGAGGTTCCGCCGCCCTTGGACTTCGTTATGGTTATCTTTTTCGTGCCGCTATCCATACACTTTTGGATTCTGCCGTTGTTTTTCGCCCTATCCTGAGGAGGCCCCAAATCGTTAACCATTTCCTGTATCTTGACCCGCGTGTCGTCATAGGCAACCGCAAAACCAAAAGCCAAGCACACAAACAACAACGCCAACAACATCTTTTTCACTTTCTACCCCCTTGCTTTTCGTATTCAATATCAATACCTATCGTGCTTATGTAGCCAAAAATCCAGCTACCGTAACGTGAAAAATAAATCTCTCTGCCGTTGAGTTTCAGGTTCTCCGAAATGGATTTGAGGATAGTTGCGCCTGCCATTATGTTGTCTGGGGTAAACACTTTCTTGACTGAATTTATCTGCTTTTCGGCATTTGCTCTTGTCTCTTTGTTCTTTATTTTTGAGAGGTCTACGTTGAAGATCCCGTTCTTCTTTTTAACCGCCATTTCGTAAAACCTATTGATGTCTTCTGTCTTTATACGCATAAAAGTGTCATGATTTTCAGGATAAAGAATGGTTGCCATTGCCCAGACTGCCCCGCCGACCATAAAAACAGGTGCGCGTTCGAGAACGGGCGGATTTTTTGTTGATTCCTGTTTCAGCAGTGGCGCTAACTTATTGACTGATATGTCGGAAAGGGTTGATGGATAGTTAGCCCCCGATGGATTGATTTTCTTTGCCTCATCGGTCAAGGATACCGTTCCGTATGGCAGTTCCGCCGAAACTATTCCTTTTCCCCCATCAACAAGATACCCGAACTTTGTGTTTCCGCTTCCCACGTCGATCAACAGAGCGGAGGCCTGGTATTTGTTAGGTACTGAGCCAATGAGACCGTAAAGAACTTCGGTATCCTTATACGCAAAGCCCATATTGCTGCCGGTCATTTTGTTAACCCTAACTTCAAGCGTGCCGGCATTCTGCACATACGCGAGGGCGCTGCTACCAACAATGTGGATGTCCTCTTTCTTTATATTTGCCCGTTCGACAATTATATCCATAATTTTCTTTACCGCTGTGGCCGTTTCCTCTATTGCTTCATCCGTGAACATGCCGGTCTTTGCCACACCTGAAATAATCGATGTATCGATGTTATGCCTCATTATTTCGTTCAAGTTGTAAAACCCTTCTTCGTCAGTTGGCAATATTTCAACAACCATTCCCTTTACGCCCTTTGAGCCTATTTCAATGCCTGCATAAAGGCCCTTTGGTGTCCGCTTTTCCAACATGCTGAACTCAAACAGAACATCGGCAACTCCAGCCTTTGCTCCTATGGATTTATATAGATTGTACGCCTCAAAGAGATTCGTTTTTGCGCTTGTTTTATCCCCCTTGTCCATATACAGCCAGCCAATATATCTATAGGCGCATGCTTCCCAGAACTTGTCCCCAGCCTTTTTTATCATCGCAAGTCCTTCGAGAAGTTTCGCAAGCCCCTTGTCGAAATCTTTCATTTGCCGATAAGTATCACCAAAGTTAAGCAGACTACACGCCAAACCGTGATAGTCCCCATATTTCTTTTTAATTTCAATTGATTTTTCGAGGTATTTCACAGCCCTTTGATAGTCGCCTTTTTTGGCATAAATCGCTGCTATGTTGTCGTAAGTGGGTGCCTTGTCCACTTCGTCAGTCTTTAGCCTTAACGCTTCTTCGTAGTATTCAAGCGCTTTATCCAGATCGCCTTTTTCACTATAATTGACGGCAAGATTGTTCAGAGCTGTAGCGACTTCTCTCGTGTCCCCCAATTCGCGCGCCAGTGACATGTATCTACTGTTAAACATAATTGCGTTATCCAGATCGCCTGATTTCCAGTAAATAATACCGAATTGATTATATACCAGCATCAATTGCTGTTTCGAGGAAGCATATTTCTCGGCCTTTTTCATGTGCTCAAGGGCGGGGTTGAGCCGGCCAGTAAGTTGATAACTTTGGCTGAGACAATAATGGGCATCAGCATCTTTTGGATAAAGCTTAACCGCTTTTTTGCCCGCTTCGATTGCCTTCTGGTAATCCCCGGCTTTTGTATAGTTGAAACATTTGTCAATTTCGCTCTGCTTTTGAGCGTAAGAAGGCGACAAAAAAAGAAAGACTAACAACAATGGCAGGATTAATATTGTGCGCTTTTTCACTTTTTACCCCCATCAATATATATGCCCCAAGGCTTTTACGCAGTAAGATGTTCGCAGAGGGAACACCCAAAAAATATATTCCTCTATTGGTTTTATTACATAATAATCGGTTTTTCTGAGAAAAACTTAATCAGATTTTGATATCCTCCCCGCCCAGAACGGCAGGCTTTTACGGCGTGGGGGATAAACCGGACAGACAAATCGCCAGGCCATTCTTAAACCCAGTCCTTAACACTATTTACAGGCTTCGATTTTACAGACGTTTTTCCCTCATAAAAACCGCTCGCAACTGCATACAAAAACAATGGGTTTAGACCTTGATAATTAATTGAGAGCATTTTTTCTTACGCACGCAACCTTTCAAAAAGATAGGTCAATATTGATTCGCAGACTAATCAGAAAAGCTATTTTAGGTATCTCTCGGTAATATCCGGTCGGCTATGACCCATCTCATGAGAAACAATGTGAAGCGCATCTTCTCTTGAGTAGCCGTGCTTCTGGAGTTCAGCAAACCTTTTTTGGGCGTGTGTATGCCGAAAATCATGAGTACCGTGATAATCTACTCCAGATTTTTCAGCAGCATGTTTTACCGACATTGAGTAATCATACTCGTCGACTTTCAATTCGTGTTTTGTACTACTAACAATAAGATTTTGTAATTCTGTGTAAGTTTTTTGACTAACGGAGGACCTGTATAATTTTCCCCCTTTTCCACAAACTCCAACATATCCCTTGATATTGCCAGTATAGGGGTCTTGTTTAATACCCAGCAATTGGTGTTCTTTAATCCATGTCGCCTCAGATATTCGAAAACCACCTTCGTACTGAAGCAAGGCAATTAATCGGTAATTAGGATCCTGAAGTTCGGAAATTATCTCGAGCGGGTTTTCAAGTGCACGCGACGCTTCTTCTGATCTATCCATTTTTTTCAAGTCGGCGCGCACTTCCTCTATAGCCCTTTCTATACCACTAGCCACGTCAGGGGAAAAAGAATGCAGGGCTGTTGCAAACTTTTCGATGGCTGCAAGTTCAGTTTTAATTGTACTGTGTTTGCTGTGTAACATTCTATCAGAGAAAAACGCTTTTACTGCATCGGGAGAGGTTTTAGTCATATCTTTTATTCCGTATTTTTCTTTCTGAAACCTACAAAAACTTAATACTGTAGTTTTGTATGAATTAAGTGTTCTGGTCGAATGAATACCAGTTTTTTTACCCATTTCGTGAGATGTCAAAGCGCCTTCAAGTCTGGCCGCGATTTTTGCAGCGTGGCGCGATTGACCCCTTCTATCCAAGGTGCGCATTATCTGGTCAACTTGCCAGGGAATGGCCCCCCTCAATTATCCTCCTACCGCAATATCAAGCGGATTTTACTCTTTTTGCCTGTTATAGCCCGGCATAGCGGCAACTGTGTTTAGCGTTTCACGCTTTTTTTGAGGAAGCTACCTCTTTTGGCCCAATTGCCCATATATATAACCGTATCAACAATGGCTCTTTCCCGGGACACAATGATTGTAACCTGATATGAGAAATCACGTGTAACCGGCACAGGAACATAACCCGCCATGTCATAGTATAATGTTCCTGCCCGCGCTCCAGAAGGTTTTAGGGGACGCGAAACTCCCGTGCCGCGATAGGTAACAATGCCCTAATCAAGCGGCATACAGCCAGTAACATAATGCTATCGCACATGTTCCCACGGCTGCATCAAATTAAATAATCAATGTTTAATAAATAATAAATATTTTGCAATGTGTCAAGATATTTATTATAATAATTCTGTTTGTATTAATAATAATCTATATAATATGATATATAACCTATAATTATTATTAATAATAATATAATTAACAGTAAACTACTTGTATTATAATTTACTATTATTGTTTATAGTAATAGATTACTTAATATGGAGGTAATAATGTATGAAATAAACATAGATACCATTGATGCCTTATCGGGGACCAACAACACTGATCGGCGAAAGTTGTTCGCCTGGCTTGCTAAACAACCAGACGGTGTACGCATAGAATCACTAAAAATTCAAAGAGATCTTATTCGACAAAACATAGAGAAAAAAAATTCTGCCAATAAAAATGAGTTTTATTACTCGTTCTTGGTAAAATCTATTACAATGATGCTGAACAAAGAATTAAAATTAAAAAGAAAAACCAATGAAGAAAAAGCAGAACCTGATAATACTATATTTTGGCGGGACGTAGCGCGTGCATCACAAACCAAAAAAAAACGTCAAGCCAAACTCGCAAAACGTATAAAAACTGGATATATTCAGGAGCTTATAAAGCTCAGAACGGCCGGCCTCTCATATCGCAGTTTGTCTCTACACATGAAAAAAAAACACAAAATATCTATATCAGCAATGTATTTGTCTAAAATAATTAAAGATAGCATAAAGGGGTATACAGATGGTTGAGGAAAGCGTATGGATTAGTATTGAAAATATTAGAAATGAGAAAAACGTAAAACTTGATTTCACAAAAAATAACCTGCAAAAGCAATATGATGTTTATGATGAAATAAAAGTGTTGGTGTCACATGTTATATATGTACATACACCTAGTTATTCAAGTGAAACTCGCGTTACACTAGCAAGGTCTGAGTTTCTTGGATTGCTAATACCGATTATTAAGGGGGATTCAGGAATAGATGCATGCTCCAAAATTAACGAAAACGGTGCAATAGAATTTCTCGAATCCGTGCAATGTTTTTTGTACAACAATCTTTCTAAAGCTGAATATGAGATTAGCGCAGACAATTATACTTTGAAAATAATGCCTGTTGAAAAAAAGAAGGAGCCTTTTCTGCGTGTTCGGGTTGTTAATGCTTTGAGCACCGGACAGTATTTTATATTGAATGAAAAATTTTTTAACAAACGGGATTGCAGAATAATTTTACATAGACTTGGTAAGATATTATCAAAATGTTCATTTCCTTGGTAGAAATTATACCCAAAAAAGTGCGAAATATTCTGTACCGTCTTTATGTATATTGCAAACAACAGTAGTCATAAGAACAAACCATATCAAAGTTATTATGTATATTTTATATCTATTGTTGTTTATACGACAACAATGGTTGTTGAGTTTGTATAGTTTGTATAGTTTTTAGCGCATCTATCTGCTTGAAATTACAAAACATACGGGATGAAAGGTCATATTTTACGGGATGAAAGGTCATATTTTACGGGATGAAAGGTCATATTTTACGGGATGAAAGGTCATATTTTACGGGATGAAAGGTCATATTTTACGGGATGAAAGGTCATATTTTAATATTTACTAATATGACCAGCAATGGTATAATAAAAAGCAACGTTAAATAGGTGTGGGGGTGTCATTTATGCGCTTACGAACAAAGGAAGTTATAAAACATAGCGGTGCAATTCAAATCTCGGCTAATCAGATATCCCTCCTGCAAAGAAAAATCTGGAATGTTCTGCTTGCAAATGCTTTTGACGATTTACTGAATAAAGATGAATATTCAATCAAAATAAAAGACCTTGCAGAAATACTAAAATTTGATAGTAACGACATTGAAACAGTAAAAGAAGCTGTAACAAAAATGCAGACGGTATTGGTTCAATGGAATGTGTTGGAAAAAGATGACGAGACATGGATAAGCACACAGTTCTTAGGAGAAGTAAAAATAATAAAAAAGAGCGGGGCAATTTGTTACACCTGGGGTAAATATCTTAGAGAAAAGCTGCATAACCCAACGATGTACGCTAAAATCAATTTAGCAATCCAAAGCCGGTTTAAAAGCAAGTATTCCCTGGTGCTTTATGAGTTGTGCGTTGATTACTTCATAAGAAAACGGGGCAAAGGCGAAACCCCTTGGGTCAGCATTGAGGACTTTAAAAAACTAATGGGTCTTGAAAACGATAAGTATTGCCAAGAATATAAACGGTTAAATAATTTTGTAATAAAAAAAGCAGTTAAAGAGGTTAATGAAAAATCAGACATTTTTGTAGCGGTAGATGTGAAGAAAGAAGGCCGAAAGGTTATTGGCTTGAAATTTCACATATCCCCCACTCCTATTCCTAACAATCTGCTAACCAGACTCATAAAACCCCCGAAACAGGGCGAACTATCATTTAAATCAGAAGACGAAGAGAAAAAAGAGCTATACGAGAGGATGACGAGGGCCTTTAATTTAAGCGATCGTCAGACCCAAGAGCTATTAAATACCATGCATGACCTCGAAGAGGTCAAAGAGATTTTAGATATGGTGGAGAGGAAAATAAAAAGAAACGAAATCATGAATATCGGCGCCTATACCTATAAAGCCCTCAAAGACCACTATCAGCCCAGAAAAAGCATTATTGCAATAGAAAGGGAGCAGGAGGCCGAGGCCAGGGTAAATGAAGAAAAGAGAAAGGCCAAAGAAAAAGAAATCATCAATGGACTTGCTGAAGAATATGAAGGATACAAAATAAAGACCACAAAAGAATATATCTCCAGCCTCTCAAAAGAGGATCAGGAGGCTATAAAGAAAAGGTTTGAAGAATCCCTCGATGACTTTCTCAAAAACAAATACAGAGAAAGCGGTTTGGATAGTCCTATAATAAATGCGTCCTACATAAAATATCTATCAACAAAGTATTTGAAAAATGAAATGCTTGACTTCCCTTCCTTCGCCCAGGAAAGGGGTTTCTTGCTGGAGCAAGATAAAGAAGGGTGGAAGATGGTGAATATAAAAGAAATGTTATTGCAAAAGTAACTAACTTACGAGCTTTTTATAGATCTATTCGAGTACGTCATAAAATTTTGGATGACCGATGTTGTTAACAAAAATGAGTGCCTGTGCCATATAAATTTGTTTGTTTTTCAGTGCAAAAATGGCCTCTGGAGGGAGCTTCAAAACGCTCACCATTCTTTTAACGTAACTTAGCGATTTTCCTGACAAAACCCGGATAGTAGTCAAAATGACTACTGCAGTATTTTCTATGGTATCTGGTTTCAATTAACAAATTTATAATACTTTTTTAAAAAATTTGCGCAAAAACGACAATTAAAATAAAATAATACTTATTCAACGATGTAAAAATCGCACACAAAAAAAGGAGGATGAAAATGGCAGAAAAGAAATTATTAGGAACATCATTATCACTACTAACCTTAGCAACTATCCTGATTGCAATTATTATGATTGCAGGTTGCTCGTCTACGGCTACAATGCTTCAGAACGCATCACTCAAAACAAGGGTTGTAATGACGGAGCCTTTGTTTCTTGACAACAGCAAAACGCCAAAGACAGTATATGTTCAGGTAACAAATACATCCGATCTGAAAGGTGTTATGCTTGAACCTGTTCTGCGTGACAGGCTAATGAAAAAAGGGATGACGATCGTTGAAAAATCTGATGATGCAACATGGATTGTCAACGCGAATATTACCTCATTCGTCTATCATGATCCAAAAACCAGCATGGGAAAAGAAATGTCGTTGGCTGGAACGGTTACTGCGGGTATAGCTGGTGCAGCCTTGGCGGGTAACAATTCTACCGCATTGCCGGCGGCTATTGCCGGTGCGATTATTGGCAATGTTGGCGGCGCGCTGCTTGGTAATATGATATCCGTAGATTCCGTATCGGGTAAGGTAGATTTACAGATAAAAGAAAAAACGGATAAACCTATCAAAGGCATTATCCGATCAGATACAAAGCAGGGGACAAGTACCGCTACCACAACAACACAAGAGATCGAGCTTGATAGAATGACCTATCGTACAAACTTCATGGTTGAGGCAAGAAGAACAAACATGAACCTCGAGGAAGCTGTAGCGGAAGTAACAAACAAGTTGGCTGATCAGATTAGCGGTGTATTTTAGTGACAAAAAATAAAAAAAAGGAGGAAACTGTGAAAAAAACACTAACAATCGTATTAACAATGGTTGTTCTGTTATCGGCTAACATAGCCATAGCAGATACTATCTCTATAGAGGAGGTCAAGAAAATAACTACCGAATCTAGCGAAAACATTAAAAACGAAAAGGTAATAAGCGTAATATTAAAACCTGGCGACAAGTTGTTCAAAAGATATAAGGGGTGGACTGTATTTGCTACTGCGGCAGAACGTAATGAAAATGGCGAACTTATATATGCTGATAGAAATGCCAATACAATATACGCCGAATATGAAAAAATAAAACCACCAATTCCTTCACTCAACATAAAACCGCTTAATAAATTAGCAAATAAAGGCAAACCAAATTACTCGTTCGTAAAATCGTATATCGTCCAAAGACCCGATATACCGGAAGAATACTTTGCCATAGTTGCATCGAAAAACGAAATGATGGTCTATATAAAAGACAAACACACCTACTTTGCTAACTTGGAACCGCTCGATATAAAGATATCGCCCACCTTGTTTATATCTTTCAACGAACAAGAAAAATATATCAATATCCTTGTTGTTGACGAGGACGAAGTGAAAAATCTGCATACAGGAACTCCCAAAATAGCAAAGTTTACTTTTAATCCCGCCAAGATGACAATGTCCGCAAAAGGAAGCATCAACGAAGAAAAACAACTTTATGTGTGGAAAGGAAAAAGAGAAGAATAAAATATAATACGACTATACCCCTTCCATCCTCCATATACCCCCAAACAAAAACCCCGTCCGCAAGGACGGGGTAACTTTTTAAAAAAAAGTAATACAGTATAGCAAAATAATATTAATAAAAAACAAAAGAGAGGGGCTTGTAATGATATTCAAAAAATTGGACAACGTTAAAATCGGAAAAAAACTCAATTTATTTATTCTGCCGTGCCTTTATGGCTTCGTTGAGTAGATCAGAGACAATATATGATTTTTTAATTCCCCTCTTCGATTGTCTTTCTGCATACCATAGGTTGTTGATTTTATTAACCAAGTCCAAAGGCAAATAGTAAGTCTCTTTGATAATGGTTTGGATTTTCCCATCGTTAACAGTATTTTCCAATCCAGACAATGTAACGTCGTTATGTTGTGACATTGCGCTGTCATGCTGTTGCGCTGTCATGCTGTCATCGCTATGATCTAAAAATATTGCCTTGCCCCTAAGGGTTGGTCTTTTGCTTGTCATATTCAAGTATCTCCTGGGCTAAATTACGGTAAGCAATAGAACCGTCCGAGTCTTTAGCGTAAATGATTATAGGTTTACCAGCTATGGTAGAATCGGCAAATTTAATGGATCTCTTTATAATGGTTTCAAAAACCGTGTTGCCAAAATGAGTTTTAAGCTCTCCTGTGACTTCTGCTGAATGCAGTGTATTGGTGTGCATAGTGCGAAGGATTTTCATTTCAAGGGTATGATTAGCTTTCTTTTTCAAGTCTTTTACTATGTCTATAAGCAGTTTCAATCCTCTCATGGCTAAGTATTCAGCTTGTACCGGAACAATAACCGTATTTGAGGCGATAAGACCATTTACTGTAAGAACGCCAAGACTCGGAGGGCAATCTATAAAAATATATTCATAATCATTCATAATGGGTTCAAGAGCATATTTCAAAGTGCTTCCCCATGCTGGCCCGCTTATAAGCTCAACCTCCGCGCCGGAAAGGTCTAAATTTGATGGTATAAAATGAAGATTGTTGTTGATTGATGTTTCTAAAATAACATCCTTTGCTGTCACATCGTTGTTGCGAAGCAGAGAATAACTTGTGAGGGAAAAAGTCTCAGGATCGTTACCTAAGCTTATAGTCAAGCCGGCTTGCGGGTCAAGGTCAACCATTAAAACGCGTTTTCCGAGGTCGGATAGAGCAAAAGAGACGTTTAAGGTGGTAGTGGATTTTCCAACGCCCCCTTTTTGATTTGCGATAGAGTAAATTTTTGATGCCATATGTTTTATATTAAAAAAATAACATTACGCTGTCAAGATGTTATTACAACATTACGCTGTCATGACAGCATGATGTCTTTTTTTAAGCTAAACCTAATTATTGTATTCATTCAAAAAGATCGGAGTGTGAGCCGGTACGGACAAGGCATAATTTTTCTTTTTCAAGCCGATATATTAAAAGCCAATCTGGTTTTATATGGCATTCTCTGTGGTGTTTCCATTTTCCGCCGAGATCGTGGTCTCGATGTTTGGCGGAAAGAGGTGTATCGTTTACCAGCTTATTAATAACAGCGAGAAAATCATCTTTGTCATATTTTCCAGACCTTGCAATTTTTTTGAGATCGGCCTTGAATTGGGAAGTTTGGACTATTGCCCGCAAGCTGTATCCCAGTCTATGGATATCTGTTCAACGGTGATCGGTTCTGTTTCGTCTCGATCCGCGGACTCCATGGCTTTGATAGTGACAGAATTTGGAGTTTTTACCGAAAATGGCAGCTCTTTTTGTACTATTATCTGATGCAAAAATAATCTAATTCCATCGCTTAGGGTCAATCCCATAGACCGCAATATTTTTGAGGCCTCGTTTTTAACTGCAGGGTCTATACGGGAACGTACTATAGTGTTAGTATCCGGCACGGGATGTTACCTCCTTTTATTTAACTATAGCTACATTGTAGCCATAAATCAAGAATAATTTGCCATTTTAGGGGGCTGTTTACCTTGCATTGAAGGGTATTTTCAAAGATAAAGAATGTGTTTATTGTGTGGGAGATAAAGAGCAAGTAGCTCCCGGAAACTACAGCGTTCTGCACCAGGGCATCAGGAACCCGGGCCCGCCCTGGTGGATTAATAATTATAATATCAGCCTAAAAAAGATTGTCAAGCTGTGGATATCAAATATCTCTTTTTAAATTGAACATCTGGAAATGTCGCAATCCCTTCTAAATGAGGTCTAAATTCCTACCAGGACATAGACGTATCAGAAAAACTACTCAGGAGCATGTCTTCTCTTTATCTTCTCGGTATAGTTTTGTAAGGCGCCATTGTTGAGAAAAAGGATTTTCTGAACACAGTTGCCCTTTGTAATGTACACCGGTGATACAGCAGATAAAACCTTTATTTCTTGTATCAATAATCATCACGGTATTGATTACCGGTGCAAACATGTACGATTTACAGATTCGGCATTACTTCATTGCAAGGCAGTCTTGTATCGGTTTCTGATGAATATTTGTATGTTATGCCCTGATTTTGCCCGATGTGTGATATCAAGGGGTATTTGTTGCGTATACCATTAATCGAATCCCATCTGAAAAAGATATTGACTAATTGTAACCCTATGAGTTACAATTATGATTGTGATTAAATCCTTTAAACATAAAGGATTGCAAATGTTTTTCGAAACAGGTAGTAAAAAAGGAATTATTCCTGACCATGCCGAAAAACTTGCCCGTATTCTGGATAGGCTTGATGCAGCTGTCTCACCAAGTGATATGAACTTACCTGCATACAGGCTACACAAGATGATCGGGAAGGAAGATGGAACATGGTCGGTTTGGGTAAACGGAAACTGGCGCTTAACCTTCCGATTTGAAGAAAAAGATGCCTATTCAGTAGACTATAGTGATTATCATTGAGGAGGTAACATATGAGGAAAAGAATGCCTACACATCCTGGAAAAGTGTTTTTAGAGGATGTGATAAAACCATTAGGGATCTCAATTACTAAAGCATCAGAAGGATTAGGTATTTCTCGAAAGACCCTATCTGAAATAGTGAATGGCAGATGTGGCTTGAGTCCTGATGTGGCAGTCAGGATAGGAAAAGCTACAAATACATCCCCTGAAAGTTGGCTTGCAATGCAAACCAAACTGGACCTCTGGAAGGCAATGCAGAAAGAACCCAAGAATATCATCAGGCTTGGGACATCTGCTGCAGTAAATGAATAAAGTTTTTCTTACTTAAATCGCGCGATATCTCGTTCATCATTTCTACTATGCACAACGAAGTCTTCCTGTTATCGCACATCTGGTCTTATGCTTTGCAATGCAAGATATTATGCGGTAATTCATAATACTGTCACAACAAAGTATTGGCTCTATTAAATATTAATATTTTAGTGTCCTTCCGGCAAGCCTGCGTGAAAAAGTCTAACAAAATGGGGTAACATCAGCGACAATCCGATAAATCAAAGGAGGCTTACCCATGTTACCTGCAAAGAGAGGCAAAGATCAACTCACCCTGGAAAATGTTCACGAGATTTTCGAAAGATGGAGAAAGAACAAGACAGGCCGTAGCCAAATCCCGGAAGATCTGTGGGAAGCAGCTGTCTCCCTTACAGACTGTTACTCTATCAATAAGATAGCGAGTCACCTGCACCTTAATTATAACGATCTTAAGGGTCGTGCCCGCAATCACATAAGCTTCATCGAACTTCCCGTTGCCGCGAGTGTAGAATGCACCATAGAAATAGAAAAGCCTACAGGCGAGAGGATGAGGATCAAAGGGAACTGCAACGTCGCCAGCCTTGCCAGGGAGTTCTGGGAAAGATGATACAGGTTACCCCTCAGATGAGAATCCTCCTTGCCGTAAACCCCGTAGACTTCAGAAAGGGGATAGACGGCCTTGCGGGGGCAGTAAAGGGTTTTATGATGGACCCCATGAGCGGATATCTTTTTGTCTTCCGCAACCGGGGCTCTACATCTCTCAAAGTAATCTGTTACGACGGCCAGGGGTTCTGGTGTTGTCAGAAGAGGTTATCAAAAGGAAGGTTCAAGTTCTGGCCCAAAGAAAAAGAAACTCTCACCCCTATGGCTGCCCATGAACTCCAGGCGCTTTTATGGAACAACGATCCGGAGAAAATGAATGCCCCCATGTGGAAAAAGATAAGATAAAGCTGAACACCGAAGCCTCAATGTATTATAATCTTACGTATGAGATACTGCGGGCGGGAATTTGCAGAAAAAGAAATAGACCTTATTACCCGACTTATCGCCACAGGGGCAAACCGTCAAAAACTCGGTAGTGTAAACTCTTTTGTGTAAATTCATTTAAAGGGTGAAAAAAGGATGTACCTCCTATAAAATAAAGTGATCCACCAAAATCACAGATATTTTAAAAAGGAGGAACATCCATGGAACTAAAAGTGAGTGTATCAGAAGTATTGACATTAATCAAGGAGGTTGAAAACGTGCCGGCAAAGATCTTTGAATACATCGGTGTAAACATACAGGAGGCTGTCGGCAAATTCCTCACAAATCTGATGGATAACGAACTCACCCATCATTTAGGTAGAGAAAAATATGTCCGTAAAGAAGGTAAGATTGATTACCGTAACGGCAGCTATAACAGAAGATTCTGTATAAAAGGTATAGGTGATGTTAAAGTAAAGGTTCCCAGGGATCGTGACGGAGACTTCAAAACACAGGTTATTCCAAGAGGCAAACAATACGAAGACAGAATCACAGAAGATATTGCCGCCATGTATCTTACCGGTATAAGCACACGTACCCTTTCTCTTTTAAGCAAAAGGCTCATAGGAAGGTCTATTTCTCCCACAGAAATAAGCAGTGCAACTACTGACCTGAAAAAGGCCATAGAAACATGGCGTAGTCGTTCCCTTTCCCATGAGAAGATCAAATATCTGATAATAGATGGGGTAAACTTTCATATGAGGGTAAAAGGCAGTATAGAAATCGTTCCCATACTTGTGGTCATAGGAGTAAGAGAAGACAACACAAGGCTTGTACTTCTTATACAGGCAGGCGATAAGGAATCGGCCACAGTATGGAGAGAATCGTTTAAAGACATGAAAACAAGGGGACTTGATGGATCGTATGTTCAGTTAGGCATCATGGATGGTCTTCCCGGACTGGAGAAGGTCTTTGCAGAAGAGTTCCCCAATGCCAGGATTCAAAGATGTCAGGTTCATGTGGCAAGGAATGTGCTGGCAAAGGTGCCTCAGAAACTGAAAAAGGAAGTAGCAGATGATTTACGTTCCATATTCTATGCATCATCTAAGAAAAAGGCAGATGAGTTCGCATTATCATTTGCAAACAAATGGGATAAAGAAATACCTTCTGCTACCAAATCATTATCCAATTCCCTTGATGCCTGTTTAACCTTTTTCTCTTTCCCTGAAGAGGAATGGATATCACTGAGAACCACAAATACCATTGAACGGTTGAATAAAGAGTTTAAAAGAAGGACAAAACCGATGGAGATAGTTGCAGGAGAAAACTCATGTTATTTGCTCCTGGCCTTTATATCGCTTAAGATGGAGATGAGCTGGAGGCATACAAAAATAGGTAAGGTACGTCCTAATTTACCCCTCTATAAAAAATTTACACAATTATGTTGACAGTACCAAAAACTCGCTATCAATTGCACTGACCCGAGAACCTGTAAGAAAGATAAGTAAGGCCGACAAACCAAGTAGAATGGCGCTCTTTATCATAAAGAATGCTCCTTTTCAGCGGCTATTTCTTATTCATGTCCAACGCAAAAATCAGCGGCGTGCGATAGCACGTCCGCTGAAGCGTCTTGTTAGCAGGATTTTCATGATGTAATTTCATTTGCTGCTTGTTTAGTATCTATTACATCAAAGCTCAAATTAGGCAGTTTCTTTTTCACATCTTCAATTACTAAATCAACACGTTTCTCAATAAAAATATCCAGTGCATTAGGTCGCATTTGATCAGTTCTTGCCCATTCTATGACCTCTTTTGGTAGCAAATGAGTTGACATTATCGCTTCAAATTCTGGTTTATCATAATCTTTCATATATTCCAGAGGATTTCGATTGCTTATATTAAGGTTTGTTATTTGGGGCAAATAAACAATATTCATCAAGCTATTACTGTCAATTTGATTATGATGTGTGTTATTCAAGACGTATTCAGAATTAGTTGGGAACACATGGTGTAAATTCGGTTTGTCGGTTGAGAAGAATAAATTCTGAACCAAAACTTCTTTATTACAATGTTCCCAATCTCTGGGTTGATGACTTGCATAGAGAGATAGTATGGCCCTGCTTAGTCGTCCCCTTGAACTGTATGAAGAAGAGCGAAGTTTTTCTTTATCAATTAAGAACCGACCAAATTGGTAATGTCGTTTTTGTTTCTCTTTGTCCAAAAAATCTACATGTTGGAATAGATGGGTTGTATTGCTCAACAAGTCGTCATTATGGAAGCTGTAATACCAAAAATATTGGCTTAGAAAGCTGTAATTGGGATTGTCATTCTTGTAGAAGTAGTTTGCAACAGTTAAGTAAAAGTAACGGAACGGGATCAAGAATGGCGTTTTAATATGAAGATGATTTTCAAAAAAGTCGAATGCTTTCAAAATTGCTTTTTTTGCATCTTCCCAAACTTCAAGTATTTGGTCTGTTTTAATTTCATTTAGATAGCGGTCGGTTATATTGTGAACTCCTGAGTTAACTATATGGCGATTTATTATTATTGCAAGTACTTGCAGATAATCCAAATCACCTATAGCCAAAAACTCACTTCGATTGGTATTTCTGAAATCATCAATGAGTTCCCGTAAGTAAAAACCGGGATCTGTTAGAGTTTTGGGTTTGAAGGTTTTAGCTACGACAATATCGAAAATACTTAGCGGTTTACCAGCTTGATTGATACGTTCAAAAATTTGACAAACTTCAGCGACTTGAATACCTTTCACTTCAATAAAGGAAATGCGGTAATTGTCGAGAATTTCTTTTAATCTTCGTAGTTCCTTGCGGACGGGATTATCATAGTCCTTGTAATCGCCGCTGGGGTTTTCAACCAATCGCTTTTCGACTACGCTAAAATTGGTTTTGATATCTATTAGTTTAACTATCAAGCCTTCATCATATTTTTTCTTTCTGGGAATATTTTGTCGGATTTCGCCGTTTCTATCGTCTATCTCGTCCCAAAATAAGAAACGATTTTTATAGCTCTCATCGTCTATTTCATTATCGCTCTGGATTGTCAAATCAACATAAATAGTTGGGTCAAATCCAGGCCTGTTTTCTATACTGCCGCCATACAATGAAGTGAGCAATGATGTGGTTCGTTGTTGGCCGTCGAGAATATATTGATATTCTGTTCTGGTGAAATTTGGGTCTGTAATCTCATGCCCGCCAATATGCCTGTGGTTTTGAAGTCTTAAGTTGGTTTTCCAGATTAGAATACTTCCCAGAGGGTAGAATTTGTAAATGCTATCCCAAAGCTTCTTTACATTTTCTTTCTCCCATACAACTTCCCTTTGGAAAGTAGGGATCTGGTAGTTCTTATTTAACAGCTCATCAAGATAGGTTGTCAGCCCTTTGTTTGTTGGGAATATTCTGTCCGTGTAACTCATGTTTTATTTCCTTTTTTGCCTGCTAACATTCTTTTTTAAATCTATTCTACTGACAAAGAAATTTTATATAAGTAAAAAAGGGTTGTCAATGATAAGAGGGACAAAAGGGGTCAGATTTTTTTCATTCCTGTTAGGAGGCATCCATGTCTCGACCTTTGCGCATAGAGTATGAAGGCGCATTCTATCATGTAACATCCAGAGGAAATGAACGCAGGAAAATATTCATATCGAAGACGGATTACGTCAAATTCCTCTCTTACATAGAAAATTCGCTTAAAAAATACGGCATACTCCTTCACGCTTATGCCCTTATGGGTAACCATTATCATTTACTTATAGAAACGCCCCATTGTGGCCTTAGCAGCTTCATGCACACGGTGAACGGCGGATATACTACATATTTCAATATAAAGAGGAACCGCTCTGGTCATTTGTATCAAGGTAGGTATAAATCAATACTTATCGAGAAGGACAGCTATCTACTTCAGTTGTCACGATATATCCATCTAAATCCTGTTCGTGCCGGTATTGTTCAAAAACCGGAAGACTATGCCTATACCAGTTACCGCGACTATATCACTCCGGAAAAGAAAACGATTGTATTCCGCGATCTCATATGGAACATGATTTCGCGCAATGACTCTCCGCAGCGATACAAGGAATTTGTTGAAAGCGCGCTTACGGAAGAGACCGGAAAACCTTTTCCAAGAGTTTATGGAGGCATGATCCTCGGAGGAAAACAATTTATCAAAGAGGCGCTGCAGCATGCGAAAGACTTACAGAATAAGGATATTTCGCACAGAAGAACCATTTCATCCACGATGTCCCGCATAGACGAAATAGTTGAGATACTTTCCCAATATTTCGCTGTTTCCCAAGAAGCAATTATATCTTCCACCTTCTATAAGAATTACGCCGTATACCTTTCGAGAAAGTATACACCTTTATCAAACACGGAAATAGGTCGATATTTCGGTGGAATCAGTTATTCTGCTGTGACAAAGATTGGTACGAGACTTAAGCATAGAATTGAAGAAGATGACTCGTTACGGCAGGAAATGGATAGGATTGAGGCGGAGATGTCCCGTGTCAAGGGCTGACCCCGCTGGCTCTGCTCGGGTATTGCCCCGGCACTCAGTTGGGAGGTCTCGGTGAAGGCAGGTGGGATACGATCTGGGGTATTCTCGGTATGCTTGCCGGTGCAGGGATATTTGCGGAAATGTATCCTTTTCTCAAGGCAACTGTGTTGAAGTGGGGAGATTTTGGAAAGATCACTATTCCCCAAATATTGGGTATAAATCACTGGATTGTTATAGTCGTCTTTGTAGCGGGCGGTGTCTTCATGTTCCGGTGGTTTGAGAAAAAGGGGCTATAATTTCGGTTTTTCAAGGCATTAATTTGTCTTACCGCATAACGATAGCCATAGGAGAAGAAACCATGCAAAGAATTATAACGGCAACCGTCTTATGCTTATTACTGGCTGGAACCAGTCTTGTTTATGCACAGCGTGCAGGAACTGAATGGGATATCCTGAATCAGGAGGCCATGGAGCTTTACCGGCAGGGTAAATACGACCGAGCCGTTCTCGTAGCGCAGAAAGCCCTCAAAGTAGCCGAAGCGAATGTTGGCCCGAATCATCCCGACGTGGCCACAAGCTTAAACAATCTGGCCGAGCTTTACCGCACCCAGGGCGACTACGCCAAGGCCGAACCGCTCTACAAACGCTCACTGGCTATCAGGGAAAAAGCACTGGGGCCGAATCATCCCGACGTGGCCGTAAGCCTAAACAATCTGGCCGGGTTTTACTACGAACAGGGCGACTACGCCAAGGCTGAGCCGCTCTACAAACGCTCGCTGGCTATCAAGGAAAAAGCGCTGGGGCCGAATCATCCCGATGTGGCCGTAAGCCTGAACAATCTGGCATTGCTTTACGACACCCAGGGCGACTACGCCAAGGCTGAGCCGCTCTACAAACGCTCGCTGGCCATCAAGGAAAAAGCGCTGGGGCCGGACCATCCCGATGTGGCCACCAGTCTGGAAAACTTGGCCGTTTTATATCGGGCGATGAAACGGCAAAAGGAAGCATTGGAGTTAGAGAAGCGCGCCGAGCGTATAAGAGCCATCAAGCGATGAAATTTATGACTAACAATGCACTGCATCTGACCGCTATTCCGCTGGCGATCCATAGCGGCAGGTGAGTTCTAGCGTTAGGCACCATTATCTTTTCATAATTTACGATCATAAGAAAAGAGTGTATGATTGCTTCTTAGGTGGAAACAGGGGAATTTAATCCAGTTATGGTGCGCACAAATCATTTGTTTTATGCTCACCCATTACTTGACAATAATAGGTAAAATTTAAACAAAAGGCCAAATCTGTTGAAGAAGAAATAATATCATCTTTGCTTGGTTGCATAAGAAGGTAGTTATTTTATGTTATTAATCAAAGCATATTTAGTTTTATATAAATCAAAATATTCTTGACATTTATTTGAAAAATTTTAAAAATTGAATAAAAAACATTATTCCTTTTATAAAATTTGAACGGAGGGGGTTCTATGATTACCTGCAACAGGTGTGGTTCAACATATCATGATGAAACAGAGTTTTGCCCAAGGTGTAATAAAAACATAGAGCGGGATTATGGAAATGCCGATAATCAAAAGACAAATGACAGTCAAAAAATTAATTATGCAAAGCCGTTAGAAAGAATAGGCGCTTATTTTATTGATGGGCTTGTTATTGTGGCGGCAAGGGTAATTCTTACTCTAATTTATTTCATTTTAGGTTTTATTTTAGATATTAAAGAAAGCCCATTATCGTTAGCGGTTGGTACATTGTTTTTTATAGCTGTATTTTTATATTTTCCTGCAATGGAAAGTTCGCGTTATCAAGGAACCATTGGAAAGATATACATGAAAATGATTGTTGCAGATTTGCATGGAAACAGAATATCTTTTTTAAAAGCTTTTTACAGGAACTTCTTTAAATTTTTGCTTTTTTTTGGATTTATCGCGGTATTTATCTCAAAGAGGAATATGGCGCTTCATGATATTATAGCGGGGACAATTATAATAGATAAAAAAATAAAAATTATTGTAGAAGGAGAAAAAGAAGATATATTCTGTGTTAATTGTTATAAAGTAGTTCCTGTATCTAAGATTACAATGTGTTGTCCTTTATGCGGGAAGGACATGTCATCTGCCTTCTCTGACCAGCAAACCTCTAAAACTTTGGAGCTAAAATCAGATACGATAATCAAAAGCGGTTAAGCAAGCAAAAAAGAGGCTAATGGCGGAAAAACTAAAAATAGTATTGAAAAAAGATGGATAAACATTGAAGTGGTAGCAGGTAATCTTATGACAAATTATTTGTTTAACAAAACGCAAAGATATTTCTTTATATTACTGGCGATTCTCTATTGTATTTTCAGCTTATACACATGCGAAGATCTGAAGTTAAACGCTAATATCTATTTTCAACCATACTCAAATATCGTATTCGTTTTTGCCGTAGCCGTTGCTTTATTTCTCATGAAAAGAAAGAACTGGAAAACAAAAATCAAATTACTGACGCTTGCCGTTGTTTTGATATTTATGACATTCAATACGATGTTGCAATTACATATCATGCATAATGTTGGGTCAAAGATTTTGAATGAGGAACGTGCAATGAGTACAGAAAAAATCATTTCTTTTGATAATGTCGAAAAACAGAGCAAGTGGATTGCCAATGAAATTCAATTTGAAGTTTACTACCGAATCGGCAAAATTATACTATTGGATATTCTTGCTATATTTGCTTTTTTTGCTATCTGAAAACAGTTGAAAGCATTAAATGTAACGTTTCATCCGGAGAAAATTAATTGGCTTTTTCAAGGTATACTCTAAATCAGCAGCATAATGTTATTTATTATAGGATAAAATGAAAAAAGCAATAAAGATTGTGATTGCCTTGGCTATTATTTCATCTATTATTGGTTATTGCGTCAACCAATCACATAAAGAAAGAATCAAAAGAGAGGCTCAGGAAAAGGAAGAATTGGCAATACAAGCGGAAAAAGAGAAAAAACGTAAGTCCGTTCAAGATGCAATAAAAAAAATGGTTCAGCGTTATAATGCGGTAAATGATTGGGCTGAAACTATAAAAGATAAAGACAAAATCTTCAGCATGGAATTAGAAAAAGTGTGGGTACTGGATAGGCCTATCTTGTTTATAGGCAACGTTAGAGATATAAAAAACTTAGACAAGAAAAACTATCAAGTAGAGATTCTTCTTAAAGAAAGAAATATTTTCTCCTTTGAAGGAACGGATACTGTTGAGGCGAATAGGGTTAGGGCAAGGTTAAAACTTGACTTGAGGTGTAATAAAAATATTATAGACACTTTTTTAAAGGAAAATCCAAACGTACTAAAAAGCAAAAATGCCAGCGTGGCTGTAATTGCGCGTATTAAACACGTAAGTTCTTTCGATTATTTCACGAAAGACGATAAAATAAAATCAGGGAATACGGGAAGTGGGGATTGTTTAGATATCTTGCTCGTCAATAAAGGCTATTCATTTCTACCACTGACATTAGATTAGGGGGGGATTAGCGGGAATATCGGACGCCTCTAACGCGCTATTAATTGGAAGCACCCGACACACGCTCAACACACAGAGAGAAAAACGGCATAAATTGTTATTACATTTTGATGGCATTTACTGCAAGATTTATATTTGTTTTGTAAACATATGCATATATATAAGGTTAATTTTTGTATCTACCGAACAAAACGAATTCCCAATATTATTAAATATTTTATTATAATATGATTGGTGAATTTTTAAAGGATAATGAAGATACTATCGATATTCAAAAAGCACACACAACAATCGCTCTGCTTTTTTGCTGATGTTATATAATGCAAAGGGGTGTAATATCAGATACTTACTCGTAACGGTCTCGATTGTTTGTTTGTTGGCCTGTTATTCGACAGCAGACGGAAGGGGATATTTTCCTAAAGGTACTAAGGGTTCAAAGAGTAAAGAATTTCGTTATTATGGCTATCCTCTGAATATTAATAAGTTGAACCAGGACGATACCGAACTGCAAATTGAAAAGATGTTTGATACTTCAACACTAATAAAAAAACTAAATGATAAATTTAAAATAGAAAAAATTGATATGGGTTTCGTAACATTAGACCTAAAAATACAAAGGAAACCGTTGTGGGCATTTTACGCTCAGGATGAGTTAGGAAACAAATATTATTATGATAAACATAATGTCGTTGTTGATTATATGGGGCACAAAATAGTAAGGGAAAAGATTGTTTATTTCGAAGAAGAAATAAGGTGGACAAACAACATAATTCAAAATGAAGCCTTCTCGATAAGATCTTTTTATGACCACAAACTCATTTTCGATTTCAATAAAAAATCTGCTATAGATTGTTTTAAATTTTGTGACGAAATACAAAATATTGGTTATTCATATACCTATTGCAGTACGAAAAAAAATATAGGAAACTGCATTAATTATATGTCTTCAAATTGGAACCCGGTTTGGAAATCAATTTCACCAGGGAGCCCCAAAGAAAAACTGTATATAATAGTAAGTAAGTATAAAAAGTAATTACATCTAAAGTTTCGCACTTGCTTTTTCCACCTGCATTAGTATAGCATCTTCAACAATATCAAGGAAGGAAAGGAATCTATCAGAATCAATTTCAGTTAAAAATAGACCACTTGACAAAATGAGAACTTCTTTTATCGAAGACCATATGGTATTCATCATCAAGAGTTCACAATGGGTCTTTACCAGTTCCTTAAAGAGGGGGCCGCAGGACGTGCAACTGTGATATTTATTGAGGATATATACAAGGATGAGGTAACGGACAACCACAAGTCCATAGGCTGCTATAACGGCATCAAAGGTCTCACTCTGTTCCTTTCCCATAGAGAGCATCTGTTTTCCATCTTTAAAAAACACCTCAATTGCCCACCTGCGGGCGTATAAAGAAAGTATGTAAATTCCGGTCAACCTCGAACACCAATTCCGAAAAAGGTCGAACACCAATTCCGGTGATATCCGAACACCAATTCCGAAAAAGGTCGAACACTTTTTGTGTTTTATCGGAATATCTGTTTTATGTAAAACAGACCATGATTCTCCTCCCTGCCTGATATGATACACTGCCCTCAAAAATTAACTGGAGGGCGTATAAGTGAAAAAGAAAGGGAGGAAGACACCAATGAAAAAATTAAAAGAAATTGCCCGGCTGCTATTGGAATGCAACCTTGGTATTCGTCCTATTGCCAGAGCATGCAATATATCCACTTCAACAGCTTCAACCTATGTGGAGAAGCTTAAAGAACTCGGCGCTACTTATCAAGAAATCTGCGAGACAGATGAAGACATCCTGTCAGATCTCATATCACCTAAGGCTGAAAAGACATCAATAAAAGGAATGCCTGACTTTGTGTACATTGCAGGAGAACTTAAAAAGAAAGGTGTAACCCTTCAATTGCTACATGAGGAATACAAAAGGGATAATCCCGAAGGGTATGAAAAAAGCCAGTTTTACCAACTTTACCGTGACTGGAAGAAAAAGGCCGACCCTGTCATGAGGTTCAGACATAAGGCAGGAGAAAAGATGTTTGTAGACTTCTCCGGCGATAAACCTCATTATCAGAATCCTGCGACAGGAGAAATAATAGAGGTTGAATTATTTGTCTCCGTATTAGGGGCAAGCTCATATATATTTGCATATGCCGTAGCCGATCAGACTACTGAGAGCTTTATAAAATGTAATATAAAGGCATTTGAATTTTACGGGGGATGTTGTGAATGCCTGATCCCGGATAATCTTAAGGCCGGTGTAACCCATGCATGCTACTATGATCCGGAAATCAATAAAACCCTTGCTGCCATGGCGCAGCATTATAACATAGCCGTCATCCCCACAAGGGTTGCTAAACCAAAGGATAAGGCCAAGGTGGAAAATGCCGTTTTACAGGCACAAAGAAGAATCCTTGCAGCACTTAGAAACAGAACCTTTTTCAGTCTTATTGAACTAAATGAAGCCATACTGGAAGAGACAATAAAACTAAATAAAAGACCAATGGCACTAATAAACAAATCACGTTATGACCTCTTTATTGAAATTGAGAAACCTGCTTTAAAGCCTCTTCCATCAGAGAGATTTATTATTGCCTCATGGACCAAAGCAAAAGTGCACATTGATTACCATGTAAAGATAGAAAAGACATATTACAGCGTTCCATATACCTTAATAGGAGAAACCCTGGATATCATGCATACCGACAGTGTTGTAGAGATATACCATAAAGGCAAAAGGGTTGCCTCCCATATAAAAACAAATAAACCGGGGGCGTTTGTTACAGAGAACCTCCATATGCCCACAGAACACAGACAATATCTCGAATGGACCCCTGCAAGGATAAAACTGTGGGGAGGTAAGATAGGCCCAAACACAAAAGAGCTCATGGAAGAAATCATGAACCACAGAACTCACCCTGAACATGGCTTTAGAAGCTGTCTCGGTATTATAAGGCTCTCAAAGACATATTCCCCCGAAAGGGTAGAGGTAGCATGTAAAAGGGCACTGGAAATAGAAGCATATAATTACAAGAGCGTAAAGTCCCTTCTTCAGATGGGATTAGAAGGTTCAGCAACGGATGTTGAAAACAAAAAGATTATCCCCCTTCATGACAACATAAGAGGCAATGAGTACTACCGGGAGG
>Ga0255345_1001065_pt1 | contig 42039 bp, 39 predicted proteins | sample wastewater_treat_6_FD_192415 | JGI IMG/M metagenome (GOLD analysis project Ga0255345, IMG submission 192415) | Wastewater microbial communities from Lulu Island WWTP, Vancouver, Canada - plant20 | ecosystem: Engineered > WWTP > Wastewater > Unclassified | place: Canada: Vancouver, British...
TCATTATTGATGTATTGGAAGAAAAAATAGAAAAAGTACCGCTTTTTATGCTCGATCAAGAAAAAAATTATGGATTTTCAACATATTTTTGCATTCTGCCTATTGAATTATCTAGAAATAGAGTGTATAATGTAGATAATCTGTTAAGAATTGTAAAATTATTGAGGGGTCCCGATGGGTGCCCATGGGACAAAAAACAGACACATCATTCAATAAGACAGCATGTTATTGAAGAAGCTTATGAAGTTGTGGATGCAATTGATAATGATGATGTAGACAATTTAGTTGAGGAACTGGGGGATTTATTGTTCCAGGTTGTATTTCATGCCGAGTTGGGCAGTGAAAAAGGTTATTTTAACTTTAGCGATGTTGTAACCAATGTCTGTAAAAAGATGTATTTCAGACATCCCCATGTATTTGGAGATGTGAAGGCCGATGATGTAGAAGAAGCATTAACAAGCTGGGAGCATTCCAAGCTGAAGGAGAAGAATTTAACAACATATACAGATAATTTGAAGAATGTCCCCAAGGCATTATCACCTTTAAGCAGAAGTTACAAAATTCAAAAGAGAGCTGCGGAAGTTGGATTCGATTGGTCTGATGCAAAAGGGGCGGTATTGAAAATTAAAGAAGAACTCTTGGAATTCATTGATGAATACAATAAAGGCAATATAGAAAATATGGAAGAAGAGTTCGGCGACTTGTTGTTTGCACTTGTTAATTTTGCAAGGTTTGAGAAAATTAATCCTGATATTGCTCTAAATAAAACAATCAATAAGTTTATTGAGCGTTTTGAGTACATAGAGAAAAATTCGACCAAGGATTTAAAGCAAATGACTTTGAACGAAATGGATGAGTTGTGGGAAGAATCAAAGTTCCGATAGGAATTTAGATAAAGTAAAATAAATTACATTTTTATTAAGGAGGATTTTTATGAATAAAGCTGAATTAATTGCCAGTGTTGCTGAAAAAACCGGTTTCACAAAGAAAGATGCAGAAAAAGCATTAAACGGATTTATGGAAACAATAAAAGAAGAACTGGTAGCAGGCGGAAAGGTACAATTAGTTGGGTTTGGAACTTTTGAAGTAAGAGACAGAAAAGAAAGACAAGGAAGAAATCCAAGAAATCCTGGCGAAACAATAGATATTCCGGCATCAAAAGCACCGGTGTTCAAAGCAGGAAAATCATTAAAAGAAGCAGTTAATAAATAGACACAAATTAAGGGGATATCGAAGATATCCCCTATTCTATTGACAAACTTTTGTATGCCCTAACCCTATATTAAATTTGGGGACATTCATCTTAACATCAGAAGCTATCCCTGAATAGGGAGGTGTGTCCCCATACCTTATATATAGGGTTAGGGCATCTTTTGAATATTAAGCATGACGGTCTTCGCCTGGGTTATTATTGTAGTATTGACAAATAAATAGGTGCACATATATAATCATACTATATTTTAACCGGAGGAAATATGTGGGAAGTAATTGAACATGCACTTGAACATACATTTAAGGATTCATTCAAAATGCTGCCCTTTTTATTTGCAGCATATATTATAATTGAATTTATAGAGCATAAATCATCAGATAAGCTGGTAAGTGGCCTTCAGAAGTTTGGGGTTGTCGGGGGAGCTGTGCTTGGAGGTGTTCCCCAGTGCGGATTTTCGGTAGCTGCATCAAATTTATATGCAGGGAGAATTATAACTGCAGGAACATTGATAGCTGTATTCATATCCACATCCGATGAAGCAATACCGATATTATTATCAAGTAACGGTAATTTAAATGTTATATTGTTGCTTATAACCGTAAAAGCAATATTTGCTGTTATAGCCGGAGCTATGGCGGATTTCATTTTTAAAGGTTTTTTTAATAAAAGCAATAATGAAGGGATTGCAAGTTCTATTCATCACCATGTTTGCACCGACTGCGGATGCCATGACGACCCGGGTATATTAAAGCCAGCATTGAAGCATACAATCAATATATTTATATTTTTGTTTATTACTAATTTTCTTATAAATTTTTTCATAGAGTATGTAGGCGAGGATAATTTATCTGAAATTTTACTACATGACAGTATTTTTCAGCCTGCCTTGGCAGGTATAATAGGATTTATACCAAATTGCGCCGCATCAATTATACTCACTCAGCTGTTTATCGCAGGAAGCATAAGCTTTGGCTCGGTAATTGCCGGCCTCTCTACGGGAGCAGGAGTAGGGTTGTTGATTTTATTCAAGGTAAATCGAAATATTAATGAAAACCTCAAGATTATGTTGTATATATATGTTTTTTCTGTATTGGCAGGGTCTTTGATTCAAACAATGGGGACGTACCTTACTGTCCCACATGGGTTTTTTTGATTCAGGAAACGACGTGGAAATGGGGACGTATCTTGGATATTACAAAATCGGGACAGTAAGGTAGTTCCCCACTGTCCCGTTTCTTTATTTTTTTGATGTTCCTAAATATGCTTCTATAATTTTCTCGTTTTTCAGGAGCTCAATTCCTTTTCCTTCCATGGTTATATTGCCCGTTTCCAAGACATAACCGTAATCTGCAACCTTCAGTGCCTTGTTTGCATTTTGCTCGATTAACAAAATTGTAGTTCCTTGTTTGTTTATTTCTTTAATAATTTCAAATATTGAATTAACTATTAAGGGAGCTAATCCCAAGGAAGGCTCATCCATCATTATCAGCTTAGGCCTTGCCATTAAGGCTCTTCCTACTGCCAGCATCTGCTGCTCGCCTCCAGATAAGGTACCTGCCAATTGCCAAGCTCTTTCTTTGAGTATTGGAAACAAATCATAAACTCTTTTTATATCATCTTCAATTCCGTCTCTTCTCAAGTAGGCACCGACTCTTAGGTTTTCCAGCACCGAAAGATTCACAAAGACTTTTCTTCCTTCCGGAACCATGGTAATTCCTCTTGCTACAATATCTATTGTATCTTTTCCGAGTATGTTTTCATTTTGAAAAATAATTTCGCCGTTCCTTGCTTTAACGAGTCCTGCTATGGCTTTAAGGGTGGTGCTTTTACCGGCACCGTTGGCTCCTATTAATGTTACGATTGATTTTTCCGGAACATGTATGCTTATACCCTTAACTGCGGAAATTCCCCCGTAATTTACATGTAGTCCATTAATTTTAAGCATCTTCTTCCACCCCCAAGTAAGCCTCTATAACTCTTTGGTCATTTTTAACTTCATTTGCCGTTCCTTCTGCTATAAGCTGCCCGAAGTCTAAAACGTAGATTTTTTCAGATATTTCCATAACCAGGTCCATATGATGCTCAATCATAAAAATCGTAAGATGAAATTCATCTCTTATATTATGAATGAATGATGACAACTCCATTGTTTCCGAGGGATTCATACCTGCAGCCGGCTCATCCAAGAGCAGAAGGTCGGCATCAGTTGCAAGAGCTCTGGCTATTTCCAATTTTCGCTGCTCACCATATGGAAGAGAATGAGCAATTTCATTTTTCAATCTTAACAAATCCAATTTGTCTAGAAGCATCTCCGATTTTTCACGCATTTGTCTTTCTTCTTTATTAGACCAAGGCATTCTAAGTGTGCTGGACAGGAAATTGCTGTTTATTCTTAAATGATTGGCAATCAGTATATTTTCAAGCACGGTTAAATTTTTGAATAATCTGATATTCTGAAATGTGCGAGCTATACCTTTTTTGGTTATTTTATCAGGTGTAAGGCCTGTGATGTTTTCATTTTTATAAAATACATTTCCTTTAGTTGGAGAATATACACCGGTAATAACATTAAAGGCGGTTGTTTTTCCTGCACCGTTGGGACCTATCAAGGCTTCAATTCTTCCCTCTTGAACCTCAATATTAAGGTTGTTGACAGCAGTAACTCCACCAAATTGCATAGTTACATTGTTTATCTTTAAAACACTCATTGTGCAGCACCTCCTTCACCGGTCTTTTTTCGTGGTTTTTTCCCGGAAAGCAGGTCAAAAATCAACTTCCAGGACAATTCCTTCTGTCCTAACAGGCCGTTTCTGAAGAAGAGCACCAACACCATCAATAATATTGAGAATATTACCATTCTTAAACCGGGACGGAATAATGGAATATTTAATCCAAACAATGATAGGGGTTCATCGAAAAATCTTAGTATTTCAAGTCCTGACGTAACTACAAAGGATGCTATGATCGTACCTGATATACTTCCCATACCTCCCAATACGATAATCAAAAGGAAGTTGTAGGTAACAGGGAAATAAAATTGATTAGGGTCTACCGTAGCAAACAGTGTAGCCAATAGTCCGCCTCCGATTCCTGCAAAAAATGCTCCTATGCTGAATGACATTACTTTATGTTTAAACAAATTGATACCCATGGCTTCTGCTGCCACTTCATCCTCTCTTATCGCTTTAAAAGCCCTGCCGTAGCTGGAGTTTATTAACAGCCACATAAAACCGATTGAAATTATGGCTATTCCAAAGAAAACCCACATGGTAGGCATTGTAGGTATATTTTTAATTCCCAATGCACCGTTGGTAATTGATTTAATGTTTGTAAAAACAATACGGATTATTTCCGAAAATCCTAATGTTGCTATTGCTAAATAGTCGCTCTTTAACCTGAGAACGGGTAAACCTATTAAAAGTGCTACCAAGGCTGCTAAAAGACCTCCCAGTATAAGTGCAATAACAAATGGCAGCTCAATTTGTGCCAACACAGGATTTTGAGGAGTAATATAAAATATTTTAGCTCTGGCGGCTAAGGGAACGGTAAATATTGCAACCGTGTAAGCACCGATTGCCATAAAGCCTGCCTGCCCCAAGGAGAATAATCCCGTAAAACCGTTGACCAAGTTCATTGAAACGCTCACTATTGCATATATTGCAGATAAATTTAAAATACGTCTTATATAGGCATCACCGATTTTTTTTGTATCTAAAAGAATTATTATCGATGCAAATATAATAATAAGCAATATATTCAAAATTAATTTATTATTTTTATTATTAAGTTTATCCATCATACCTTATCCGTCACCTTCTCTCCAAGAAGCCCTGTAGGTTTAACCAACAACACAATTATTAATATAACAAATGCCATTGCATCTCTGTAACCGGTTAGGGATGGTAGAAATGTAATAAGCATAATTTCAGCCATACCTAGTATAAATCCTCCTAATACAGCTCCTGTAGTATTTCCGATACCGCCCAAGACTGCTGCTATGAAACACTTAAGTCCGGGCATAACACCCATGAGCGGCATTACGGAAGGATATCTTGAACCCCACAGTACTGCTCCAATCGCCGCTAAAAATGAACCTATTATAAAAGTTATGGATATTACTTGATTTATATTTATTCCCATTAGTTTGGCTGTTTCAAAATCCTTTGAAACGGCCCTCATTGCCATACCGATTTTTGTTTTATTTGTTATAAACAATACAACATATAAAAGCATAAGCGTAACAAAAGGTGTAATCAATGTGGCAACGGTTAATGAAAGACTTCCTAATTTCATTGTTGTAGTTAAAACTTTTATGTCGGGAAACCCTCTGGGAACACCTGTAAACAAATAAGTTGCTAAGTTTTCCAACAGAAATGATACTCCTATGGCAGAAATCATAATGGACATACGAGGAGCATTTCTTAATGGTCTATAAGCTGTTTTTTCAACTAATACTCCAAGGGTAACCGTTGCTATTATTGTAATTATAATTGATATAAACCATGGTATATTAAAAGTAATAATGCTAAACACCATAAAATACGCTGCCATCATAAAAATATCCCCATGGGCAAAATTAATAAGTCTTAGAATTCCATAAACCATCGTATAACCTATTGCCAACAGGGCATACAAGCTTCCTAATGAAATGCCGTTGGCAAGCTGCTGCATAAAAATTTCACCAGTCATATTATTCCTCCAAATATCTGTTAAAACTGTAAAAGGGCGAACGAACAGTCCGCCCTAATAGTTCTATATCAGTTATTTTACTTCTACTGAATCTACAAACACAAATTGTCCATCCTTAACTGTCTTAATAACAGCAAGATTCTTATCAGCATCTCCTTCTTCAGTGAAGTTAATAATTCCTGTTACGCCTTCAAAATCTTTTGTTGCTTTTAATGCATCTCTTATAGCAACGCCATCAGTTGAACCTGCTCTTTCTATTGCATCTCTGAGCAATATATATGCATCATAGCCTAATGCTGCAACTGCAGGAATTATAGGCTCTTTACCTGCTAATTCTTTTTTGTAGCCTTCAACAAATTTCCTGGCTTCTTCCGTAGCAGGGTCATTTTCATCAAAGAAAGTCGAAAGAACTATACCTTCGGCATCTTCTCCGGCAACATCAATAATGGCAGGATTTTCCCATGTATCTCCGCCCATTATCAAGCTGTCGATTCCAAGGTCTCTTGCTTGTTTAATTATTAATGGAGCCGTAGTTGCTGCACTTGGAGCAAATATTACGTCAGGATTCTTTGCCTTGATATTTGTAAGAATGGCATTAAAGTCAGATTCATTCAACTGGAATTCCGAAACATCAACTATACTGTTCTCGTCTCCGGTTAAATCTTTAAATGCATTAATAAAGAAGTTTGCAAGACCTACCGAGTAGTCATCTCCATTTTGCATGATAACAGCTGCTGTCTTTGCTCCCTGCTCAATTGCATATGTAGCCATAACCTTACCTTGGAAGGGGTCAAGGAAGCATGCACGGAAGTAAAATTCATTGCCCTGTGTTACCATGGGGTTTGTACAAGAAGCACCCATTGCAGGAATCTGTGCATTCTTAATAATATCACCGGCTGCAATAGAAACAGCTGAGCCGTAAGAACCAATTATTGCAACAACCTTGTCCTTTTCAATAAGACGTGTTACTGCGGTAGTTGCTTCGCCTTTGTCACTTTTGTTGTCAACTACAACTAATTGAATTTTTTTGCCTAATACTTCAGGATACATTTTGTTTGCATATTCGATGCCTCCAAGTTCCTGAAGACCACCGCCGCCATTCATACCTGTAAGCGGTTCAAACACACCGATTTTAATAACATCTGCATCCTCTGCAACCGGTTCTTCCTCATTTCCTGTTTCCGGCTCTTCATTTCCATTACCGTTATTGCTAGCCGGGGTACAAGCTGTAAACAAGGCAAGAACCATCAATACACTTAATAACAAAGATAAAATTCTTTTCATATACTCTCTCCTCATTATTATAAATTTCTATGATTATAACATTTAAAAAATATTATTGCAAGAAAATTTTCCGCGCTATGTAAACAGTCTTGCACATTTTACATACAAACAGCATAATTTGTATGTAAAATAAAAACTATGCTGCTATATGAAAAAACAGTCAGATTGTCATTACTGATACTATTATATTAATGGGTTGTCTGTTTTATTCTAAAGAGAATTTTGAAGTCAGTTTTAATACGCGTTCTTTCAACATACTTTCATTTTCTTTCTTAGATAGTGCTGAATCCATAATATCTGCTAATTCAATCATTTCAGCTTCTTTCATACCCCTGGTGGTAACTGCGGGAGTTCCTATTCTTATTCCGCTTGTAATAAAGGGGCTTTGAGTATCAAATGGAATAGTATTTTTATTTGTAGTAATATGAATTTCATCAAGTATCTTTTCTGCCTCTTTGCCTGTTAAGTTCTTGTTCCTGACATCAACCAACATCAGATGATTGTCAGTACCGCCGGATACTAATCTAAATCCCTTATTCATAAGTTCTTCGGATAACTTTTTCGCATTTTTTATAACTTGCTGCTGATACAATACGAATTCATCATCCAAGACTTCTTTAAAACATGCGGCTTTAGCGGCAATAATGTGCATTAAAGGACCTCCCTGTGTTCCCGGAAATATTGCCTTATCAATTTTTTGTGCGAATTCTTGCCTGCACAAAATCATTCCGCCTCTTGGACCTCTCAAGGTTTTGTGAGTGGTTGTTGTAACAAAGTCTGCATAGTCAACGGGATTAGGATGCAGTCCTGCAGCTACAAGTCCTGCTATATGAGCCATATCAACCATAAAGTAAGAGTCGATTTCATCTGCTATATCCCTGAATGCTTTAAAGTCAATAATTCTCGGATAAGCACTTGCTCCTGCCACTATTAATTTAGGCCTTTCTTTTTTTGCTATTTCTCTTACCTGATCATAATCAATGGTTTCAGTTTCCCTGTTTACTCCATAAAACACTACATTGAAGTATGAGCCGGATAAATTTACGGGACTTCCGTGAGTGAGATGACCTCCGTGAGATAGGTCCATACCTAATATTTTATCTCCCGGCTTCAGTACTGCAAAGTATACTCCAAAGTTTGCATTTGAGCCTGAATGAGGTTGAACATTTACATGGTCTGCACCAAATATTTTCTTAGCCCTTTCTATTGCAAGGTTTTCTACCTTATCAACAAATTCGCATCCTCCGTAATACCTTTTGCCCGGATACCCTTCAGCATATTTATTGGTTAAATGACTTCCCATTGCCTGCAAAACCGTATCAGAAACAAAATTTTCCGATGCTATTAATTCAATGTTAATTCTTTGTCTTTCCTTTTCTTCCATTATAAAACGATACAACTCATTATCATTTTCTTCAATCAAATTAAAGTTCATATAGTACTCCTTAAACGTAGATTTTCGGAAGTCTTCTTACGGCTAAATTTGTCAGTACTTCATAAGAAATAGTACCTCTCATGTTGGCTACATCCTCCGCTGTCATTGCTCCATCAGTACCGTCACCGTATACTATAGCCACATCTCCTATCTGTGGGTTTTCCACCTTAGACAAATCCACCATAAATTGGTCCATACATACTTTTCCCAAAATAGGGCATTTTACTCCTTTTACAACCACATATCCCTTGTTTGACAGCAATCTTGAATATCCGTCAGCATATCCTAACGGAATTGTGCCTACTACCACCGGCTTCTCTGCACGGTACAAATGTCCATAACCGACACCTTCGCCGGCTTCAATTGTTTTTACGTTTGCAACCTTTGCTTTCAATGTAACGCAAATTTTAAATTTATATTTTTCGGTATCCACTTCGTCAGAAGGATAAAATCCTGATAAAATAATGCCCGGTCTTACCATATCAAAATAATACTCAGGCAATTCTATTATAGTAGCACTGTTTGCAATATGTTTTATAGGTATTTGCACATTTCTTTCTTCCAGCATACCTATAAATTTAATGAATCTGTCAGCCTGCATGTGAGCGGTTGTTTTGTCCTTTTCATCGGCCTTAGCTTGATGTGAAAATGCACCTTCAATTTTAATATTTTCAAATTTAGCAATATCAGCTATCTTATCCGCATTCTCTGCCGTAGGCAAAAAACCTAATCTGTTCATGCCTGTTTCTACTTTTATGTGAATTTTTGCTTGTTTATTTAATTTTTTTGCTGTTTCATTTAATCTTAATGCATGATTATAGTCATAAATAGTCAATGTAATATTATTTTCTATTGCATCATCGTAAAATTCCTCTGATGTAAAACCTAGTACCAGAATGTCTTTATCTTTTATTTCTTTTCTCAGTTCAAAAGCTTCTCCGATTACTGCCACGGCAAACATATCTACGCCATTTTCAAGATACATTTTTGATAATTCCAAAGCTCCCATTCCATAGCTGTCTGCTTTTACAACGGCACATATTTTCCTGTCAGGTCCTACTGCTCTTCTTACCTCCAAAAAGTTATGAATGGCTTTTTCTCTGTTTATTTCGACCCAGGCAGGCCTCAGCTTTTCGTTCATTTAATTGCTCCTCCTTTAGTGGTATGGAGAACACCTCTATGATAACCTTTGCAGGTAAGCTTTGAGGAATATTCCCCAACTTGTATTATTAATAAAATTATAGCAAACCAGAGTCAATTAATCAACAAAAAAAGCATACGCCCTCAGTTTGATGACAAAGTATACAATCTTGTCATTCTGAAGGCGCAGCCTGAAGAAACTTATTATTTAAACACAAATACAACGTCAATCACTCCGTCAAATCCGCCGTACAGGTTATAAAGCTGGGCTGTTGAGCCGGCTTTAATATCTGATTTAGTACCTTCTTTAAAATCGCTTATATTTCCCGAACTGTCCAAGGTACAAACATAGACTTTTACATCTTGTGCATATTCCATATACGTTATATTGTCAATCAACATTTGATTGGTATAAATTTGAGATATTTTTATTCTTGATGTTTCAGGAGTTACTTTCTCAATGCTTGAAACCATACCGTTAACAATTACTGCTCTTACATAGGAGTTCATCATTGATGAAATACTTTTGCCCGCAACAGATGTATTTGAAACAGAAAATACGTTGCTGTCGTTAAAAAACTGTATATGGCTTGTAGTATCATCTAATTTTGTAACACCCTTTATTATGCCGTATATGGTTCCGTTGTAGTTTTGTGGTGTATCCGGTGTTATTGTTATTACATTTGATTCTTTTATTCCCTTAGTAAGATAAATGGCATCAATATGTCCCATATAATTAACAACTGCTCTTCCTTCCAGGTATTCTCCCAGCTGGGAAGGTACTAACAATTGGTATTGACCGTTGTTTCTGTAAACAATAAATGTATCTGATGATATTTTATAACCGCCGTTTTCTAAGGTTTGCGTTTGATTATTGTATGGACTTGCAATATTTCTGGTTTGCATTAAATTTATTATTTTTAATGTCCCGTTTGACACAGGGTCAAACATAACTAAATCATTGCTTCCTATTAATGATTGCTTTAAAACACTTGAATCATTTTCATGCACTCTTACAACACTTGAGTTGTCCGCTAAGGAATATGTTCTAATCCTTCCGTATTCATCAAGTATTCGCGCTTCGGCATTACCGTTTGTGCCGCTTGACGAGTTGATTACAATGCCGTAAGTCGATGGCCTTTTGCCGTATTTATTTATATACAGCTTTATAATATTATTGTTTTTATCCAATATTAATGTAACTGAATCATTTACATTTGCCTTCTCTGTAAAAATATAATCTTTTCCTGTCATATAGCTTATATTGTTTATGGTATAAAATGTAGCACCATTTACATTGTCTACACTTGTAACAACGCCTTCAACCTTAGACCTTAAAACATTAAGTGTCAATGAGGAGTTTTTATCATTTTGTGTTTCATAAAAGTACACCACGTCGTTTACTTTTATATCCTCCAAAGATTTTGCGTCGCCTTTAATATTAATTTTATTAAAGTTAACTTCCGAATTGCTCAAGGGCAGGTTTTTACCTGCAAACTGTCTGCTTCCTTCCTTATACAAGTCATCCCTGTCGACAACTATAACATCAGTTGCTTTATAAGCTATGATACCTATAACTTCTCCTTTGAAAGAATCTTCTTCATAGATGATTTTTACGCTGGATTCATTTAAATTATTAAAGCTTCCTCTTTCTCCGTTAATTATAATGGGAATATCAGGAACCTGAAAAACTCTCACATTGCCGTAATCATCAGTTACAAAGATTACTCTGTTTGAAAGTATGCTTGTTACAGTTCCCGAAAATTCATTATATTGGGGGTTGCTTACATAGACGGTATTTCCATAGTTATCATAATAAATATCCCACTTATTGAACAAATAATCCGTATAGTCAAAATTATCAATATTTAAGTCTTTGATTGATACTACTCTTGTTTCCATTTTGCCTAACTTTGAAATAAGTGTTTTGTTTGTAACGTTGTAAGTATTGTTTTCCTTTACCGAAACTAAGTTTTTGCTAAGTGCATTAAATAACATTATTGTAATATCTCTTCGAGATGCAAATTCGGTATTTGAATTAATATTTTCAAATAAATTCAGTTCTATTGCTTTTTCACGATAATTAGAAGGCCAGCTTCCCATCAGTGATTCATCGGTATATCCTAATAGCCTTAAAATCATTGTATAGGCTTCTTCAAACTTTATCAGGTTATCAGGTCCGTAGACTGATGGAGAAATTCCTTTAACAATACCTAATACATCAGCCAGCTCAACATAACTTTCAGCCCAATGCCCATGCATATCTTCATAACTGGAAGTCATATTTTTGGAGTATTCATTAAATCCTGCCGCTACAGTTACAACCTTTGCCATCTCTGCACGAGTAACTATTCTATCCGGCTTAAAACTGTTATCCGGATAGCCTTGTACAACCTTATAACTTGACAATACGCCTACTGCTTCTTCTAAATAAGGATCTTTTTTTATATCAGGAAAGACAGCAGCATATATATTTATAAAAGATGCAACAAATATTAAAATTATTATCACCAATAGTGTTTTTTTCATATAATCAATCCTTAAAGCATTCAATTAAAAAAATACTATGCATAGTAATAGTATTTCTTTAATATTATTATACATTATATTTATTTAATTAGTGTTACATTAACATTACAATGCTTTTTTCTGCTTTAAAACCAGACTGTTTTTCAACTTTATTAATAATACTTATACACATGTTTTATGGCTTTTGGGCGACTTGTCAACAGTTTTATCCACAAACTCACAAATTATATCAAGATTTATCAATAATGTGAACATTTTTTAGGGATTTCAACATATAGACATCAACTATTGATTTAATCAATGCTGCAACAGGAACTGCAAAAAAAAGACCTAAGGGACCAAACAATCCTCCTCCGATTATTATCGAAATAATTACTAATAAGGGCTTTATTGACAACTGACTGCCTAAAATTTTAGGGTCTATTATAAGACTCTCCAGTTGCTGTAATATTAGGATTAAAATAAACAAAAGAGCCCCTTTTTGCGGAGTATATAAAACATTTATCAACACAATCGGAACACTCCCTATAAATGTGCCAAAATAAGGAATCATATTGGTAATTCCTATAACCATTCCATCAATTGCAGGATAAGGACATTTTATAATATATTTTGAGCCTATATAAATTAAAAATGCAATAATGAGAGAAGCAGTTGCTTTTCCCGATATGTAGCTTGAAACATTGCGATACAGGATGTGGCTTATCCTAACAATATCATTTGCTGCTTTTCTGCCTATAAACAGGCTGGCAAATTCTTTAAACCAATTTATAATACTTTCTTTATCAATTAAAATATATACAGAAATAATTATTGACAACAATGTATTTGCAAATGCCATGAATATGTTGATGACTTTAGTGAGAGCATTATTTATTATTGCTGTCAGAATTGAAGATAATTTTTGTGCAATTTCGGCAAGATAAATTTTTACGATTAGCTCATCACTCAAAATAGATAACATGCTGTTTGCCTTTTTGTATAGTCTTGGTATATCTTGGGATAATTCTGAAATACTGTTTATTATATTTGGTGTAATAGTCTTGACAACAATTGATAACATCAAAAAAACAAACAGATAAGTCATAGCGACCGAAATATACCTGTTATCAATTTTTAGTTTTTTTTCAAAAAAAACCAAGACAGGATTTAAGATTGAAGCCAGAAGTATCCCTGAAAATATGGGAAAGCATACTTGGATTATCTTAGACAGACCGTTCTCTAAATAAATAAATCTGAAAACTGCAATATAAAATATAAAAACAGGTAAAATAATAAGACTATTCTTTTTCAAATTATCACCTACACAGAAAGAAGTGTACCTTACCCCCTATTATTGCGTCTTATTATTCATATTAAAATTTTTCAAAAATTATGTATAAATAATGAATTTCTGTAAATAATTATGTTGATAATACTTTTTTTATCTTCTTCCAAATTATATAAACATCCCGCGAAACAAACATTGCGGGATGTCCTTTTTGTATGCCCTATAACTCCCCTTGTCTATTCTCCATTGACTCAAATAAATTTCTAATATATAATTAACCCATAAAAACAATGAGGTGGCATATGAAAAAAAGATTGTTGGGAAATACGGGTATGGAAGTGTCTGTAATAGGGTTTGGAGGAATTCCGATACAACACGTCAGTGAAAAAGAAGCAATTAACTTAATACTTGAATGCAAGCAACAAGGGATTAATTTTATTGATACGGCAAGAGTTTATACAGTCAGTGAAAAATTAATAGGTAAAGGTCTTAGGGAAGCAGGTCGTGAGAATTTTTATATTGCCTCTAAGGCAATGAACTATACCTACGATGGAATGAAAAGCTCAATTGAAGACAGTTTAAATGACTTGGAAATAGACTGTATAGATTTATATCAGGTTCACAACGTAAGCTCTAAAAAGGATTTAGATACCGTTTTTTCCGAGAATGGAGCACTGAGAGCATTAGTAGAAGCGAAAGAGCAAGGATTAATAAAACACATAGGAATAACAGGTCATATAAGAGAACTTCTTATGGAAGCAATTGATAATTATGAATTTGAAACTTTACAATTCCCTTTTAATCCCGTAGAGCCGCAGGGAACGGAGCTATTGTTAAAAGCATTGAAAAAAGGGATGGGAACAATTGCAATGAAGCCGATGGCAGGCGGTACATTCAGTTATCCATTGTTATCTTTGAAATATATTATGAATTCAGGTCTTATAACAGTAGCAATACCCGGTATGGACACAATAGAACAGGTTATTGAAAATGCAAGGGCAGGAATAGATGACGAGCCTTTAACAAAGGAAGAACAAGAGATAATAAACAAGGAAGTTGAAATATTAGGAACTGAATTTTGCAGGCGATGCGGTTATTGTAAGCCTTGTCCCGAAGGAATAGACATACCCAGCATATTTGTATTTGAAAATTACGTTACAAGATATAATATGCCTGAATATGGCAAGCTAAAATATGATACTCTGGATGTTAAACCTGATGCATGTGTGCGTTGCCGCAAATGTGAGTCAAGGTGCCCCTATAACCTTCCTATAGTAGAAAAGTTAAAACATGCATCCGAAACATTCAAAAATTTAGAATAATAGTGAGGAATTATACTATAGAAGTACGATTTATTTGCTGTCATAGCGGGTATAAAATCGCGTGCCGAGCTGTGTCCGGAAATTTTCGCGCAAGAAATCGGATTCTCCATCCTCCAAGGCGCGTTTCGGAAGAATATATAAATCCTGTATGGAAATATAGATAAGAAACAAGGTGCTTAGCTCAAAAACGCAGGCAAGCTTGCTGATGGGGTAAGAGGTGTTTACCTTGCACTCGGGTATCTGTATATGTACATGTTTTGCATCTAATGTGGTTTTGTGGTTTTTGCCGATTATACAGTTGGGATATTTAAGATATTTTTTTATACCGCGCTCTGCTCCGGCAAAAAGTATCAAACCCCATATAAGATAAGCGACTGCTACAAAGGGAATCAGCATATAAAGTTTCCAAAGTCCCAAAAAAGCAGCAATGGTATAAAAAAGACTAATGAGCAAAACTAAAAACATAATACCTAAACTTCTTTGATGTCGTAGTGACAGTCCGTAATATGTGGCTTTCCTAAAATCAGAGAGTGTAATTTGATAGGTTGCTTCTACAGTATTCATAATATCATTTGTACCTCGTGTTAAAAATATAATATTAGCATCAGTTTTTATGAATTATTTTGGCTAAATTATATAAGGATTGTTTTGAATAGTCAAGGAAACTTTGGCAAGGAAACTTGGAAGGTTTTATATATTGACAATAATCATAGCATTAGATAAACTATATTGGCTGATTAGTGAACTTGGAAGCGTATCGAAGAGGTCATAACGAGCCGCACTCGAAATGCGGTTGCCTTTCGGGGCACGTGGGTTCGAATCCCACCGCTTCCGCCATAAAACTTTAATAGAATATTAGTTTTATTATCCAATGAAAATTTAACGGCTAAAAAGAGCATCAAAAGGGTCCAATAGGTTGAAAATGGTTATCCTATTAAACCCTTTTATATTATTTTACAATTCATACTATCGCAAAAAATAAACTTATTTTATTGACTTTGATTTTATATATTGGTATAATACATTAAGTCTCTAAAAAAATAAATGCGAAAAAGAATTAATATTTAAAGTATTATGCTAAAAAAGCATAGAGAATTAGGAATTTGACACTATAAGCTAATCATATTAGGAAAACATTTACCGAATTAATAATTTTTAAATACTATTTTGGCATGAATATTGCTTGCTATTAATGAGTAGTTAGCCAACTAAAAAATTTAAGAATATTAAGGAGGACTATTATGAGTGAAATGAAAAAAACTTCAAGAGAAATTTCCCTTGAACGTGCTAGTGTATTAAAAAGCAGAATAGAGCCATATTTGGAAGCTAAACAAGAAATTCCTCTTGGATTAGATTTCCAAGATGAGATTAAGGAAAGACAAAAGAAAATAAAAGAATATTTCAATGCTACTGATGAAGAATGGAATGACTGGCATTGGCAAATTAGTAACAGGATACATGATGTAGAGACTTTAAGTAAATTTATCGATTTGACAGACAAACAAAAAGCTGATATCGACAAAGTTGGAGAAAAATTCCGATGGGCTATATCTCCGTATTTCCTTTCAGTTATTGACCCTAAAGGTAATCATTATGAAAATCCCATTTACTTACAATCAATTCCAACAGGGTTAGAGCTTGTAGAAGGAATAGGTGAAGCTGACCCTATGGGAGAAGAATTTACAAATCCGGCTCCATGTATTACAAGAAGATATCCGGACAGATTGGTAATCAACGTAACAAATGTATGCGGAATGTATTGCCGCCATTGTCAAAGAAGAAGAAATATAGGTGAATTCGATACGGCTCAACCAAGAGAAAATTTACAAGCAGCAGTTGATTACATTGCAGCTAATAAAGAAATCAGAGATGTACTGGTGACCGGAGGAGACCCCTTAACGCTGTCAGATGATACTTTAGATTGGTTATTAACACAATTAGATAATATACCTCATCTTGAATTCAAACGTATTGGTTCAAGAATGCCGGTAACATTGCCGCAAAGAGTAACACCTGAATTATGTAATATGCTAAAGAAACATCATCCATTGTTTATCAACTTACAATTTAATAATCCATTAGAAATAACGGAAGAAACTAAGAAAGCTTGCTCAATGTTGGCGGATGCAGGAATACCTTTAGGAAACCAAGCAGTATTATTAAAAGGTATTAATGATGATAAATTTGTGATGAAGAGATTAAATCAAGGTTTATTGTCTTGCAGAGTAAGACCTTATTATATTTTCCATGCAAAAGGTGTAGTAGGTACATTACACTTCAGGACAAGTGTAGATATTGGAATAGAAATAATGGAACATTTAAGAGGATATACATCAGGTTTAGCCAATCCTACATTTATTATCAATGCGCCAAAAGGAAAAGGAAAGACTCCTATGCTTCCGGAATACGTTATTTCCCATGGCAGAGACACAATAACAATAAGAACTTGGGAAGGAACGATTATAGAGTATCCTAACAAAGATGCTGATGTAACATATGAATAGACCCGATGTACATTGCATAGCAATGTGCGGGTTGAATTTGTGAAACCTCATAAGCTCCCGCGCAATTATTGCGATAAAATATATTTGATAATCATAATTTACTTCTTTAATGAATAATAAGAAGTAATAGATTTATCAATATCGAGGAGATTAAAAGAAACAAAGAATTTGAATTGGAGGGAAAAAAATGAAGAAACTTTTATTACTATTTGTTGTTTGTATTTTAGCTTTTTCTCTTGTTGCTTGCGGTGGACAAGAAACTCCGCCTCCTGCCAGCAACGAAACGGAAGAACCGGAAACAGAAGGACCTGTTGAAGAACCTAGAGGACCTGTTGACCTAGTTATGGGTACCGGCTCTAGCGGCGGTACATATTTTGCACTCGGCGGTGCCATGTCAAATGCATGGAACAGCTTTTTGAAAGACCAGCAGATTACTGTTACCGCTCAGGCTTCAGGAGCTTCTGTTGAGAACATTAACCTGATTAATGCAGGTGAGATGGATCTTGGTATGGCTATGAATAATGTTGCTGCAAATGCTTTTGCAGGCACTGGTGCATTTAATGCTCCAGTTACGAATGTATCTTCCATTGGCGTTGTATACAATGAGGTATACCAAATAGTTGCCAATGCAAAAACAGGCGCAAAGAATGTTGAAGACCTTAAAGGCTTGAAAGTAGCTGTTGGACCTGCCGGTTCCGGTACTGTAGGATTGACCGAGAAGGTTTTGGCTGCTGCAGGTTTAGATATTGATAAGGACATCAAACGCCAAAGCGATAGTTTCGGTGATGCTGCTACAAAGATGCAGGATGGTCACATTGACGCTGCTTGCAACGTTCTTGCCGTTCCGGCTTCCTCCATTATTGAGATGGCAACCGTTATGGATCTCTCTTATGTAAATATCAGCGATGAAATTCTTGCAACGATTCAGGCTGAAGAACCATATTTCGTACGTAAGATTATTCCTGCCGGCACTTACAAAGATCAGGAAGAGGACAATTATACCATCACCTGCAAGGCTGCATTGTATTGCCGTGCTGACCTTGATGAGGATACTGTTTATTATATTACCAAGGCTTTGTATGAAACAAATGCAGAAGTTGCGGCAGCTCACGCAACCGGTAAAGAAATTCAACTTGAGGGAGCACTTGAAGGTATAACAACACCTATCCATCCTGGTGCTGCAAGATATTTCAAAGAAATGGGCATCGAGGTTCCTGACAACAAATAAAATATAAATATCTATGGGTTTAATTTGAATAATTTGGGTCAAGAGCGGACCATTTCCATAGGAGGGTTCGCTCTATTCTACTTAACATTGTGTAGAGGAAGCTCAATAACTAGAAGAAGGAGGTATTACATTTATGAGTAAAGACATTAATGAAAAATTTATTCCCTCTGTTGACGAAGAGCACATCGATACTGTTGATGAAAACACTGATATCGTTTACAAAGAAAACACTGATAAAGTTGACGAAGAAAAAAAAGATAACGATGAAGAAGAAGTAATTTATTCAGGTGACAAGGTTGACATTGATGCTGACGAATTGATGGCGGAATATGACAGGGAATCTGCATACCGTCGATTGATAGGGTTCCCCGGTAAGTTAGTATTTTGTTTGGCTGTGGCATGGTCTGTGTTTCAACTTTATACCGGTTTGTTTGGAACATTCCCATCTACGCTGCAGCGGGCACCGCATTTAGCCGCAGCATTAACCTTGGTTTATCTGCTTTATCCTGCAAAGAGGGGAAAGTCTGTAGAATTTACGAAGCATATTCCATGGTATGATTATATTTTGGCGGCAGCCAGTGTATTTGTTGGCTCATATCATATTATTTTTTATGATGCACTACTCTTGCGTGCAGGTTCATTCACGCAGTTAGACGTTATTGTAAGTGTTATTGCAATTTTGCTTCTGCTTGAAGCGGCTCGCCGGGTTGCAGGCCTGGTAATTGTATCTGTAGGAAGTGTGTTTCTGCTATATGCATTTTTTGGCAACCTACTGCCTAGAACTTCATTTCTCTTCCATGCCCCGTTTACTTTTAAACGCATAGTCTGTACGGAATGGCTGGGAAGCGAGGGTATTCTGGGGACACCGATATATGTATCATCAACTTTTATTTTCTTATTTTTGGTGTTTGCAACCTTCTTGAAGAAGAGCGGTGTAGGTGATTGGATGACCAACCTTGCTACAGCAGCTGTTGGCGGTCAAGTAGGCGGTCCTGCGAAAACTGCCGTAATAGCAAGTGCTCTGCAGGGAACTGTTAGTGGTTCTTCCGTTGGAAACGTTGTTGCAACCGGCTCTATAACAATCCCTTTGATGAAAGATACGGGGTATGAGCCAAATTTTGCCGGAGCGGTTGAAGCAGCTGCTTCGACAGGCGGGCAGATTATGCCGCCAATTATGGGTGCTGCTGCGTTTATTATGACAGAATACGTAGGTGTAACATATGGTACAGTTGCCATATCTGCTGCTATACCGGCAATATTGTATTTCTCCGGTATATTTTTGAACGTTCACTATGAAGCTCTTAAAAAAGGTTTACTTGGTCTTCCTAAGGAGAAGCGCCCTGATGGCAAGAAGTTGGTTAAAGAAGGTTGGTATATGATTCTGCCTGTCATTCTTATCTTCGGGTTGCTTATTGGGGGAAGTTCAGCGATGAAAGCAGCTATGTATGGTATCATAGGATGCATAATTATATGGATTATTAATATTATTAAAGAAGAAAAAAGATTTGATATTGTCAAGTTTGTGAAAATGTTCATAGATTCTCTTGATGAGAGTGCCCGTAGTGCTATTACCGTAGCTATAACCTGCGGTACTGCAGGTATTATAGTAGGTGTTGTTACCATGACCGGTCTAGGTCTTAAAATGGCGGATGGTCTGGTTGAGTTGGCTGGAGGCAGTTTGCTTCTCACAATGATTTTTACAATGTTCAGCTCGATTATACTTGGTATGGGCGTTCCTACTACTGCAAACTATATCATTCAAGCAACGATTTCTGCTCCGGCACTTGTAGCATTAGATGTTCCACCAATTGCTGCCCACTTGTTTGTATTCTATTTTGGTATAGTTGCTGATATAACTCCTCCCGTTGCTTTAGCTGCTTTCGCCGGTGCCGGTATATCCGGTGGAAATCCGATGAAGACAGGTTTTACTGCAACTCGACTTGGCATAGCAGCTTATATTGGACCGTATATGTTGGTTTATAACCCTATTTTGGTACTTGTAAACACCGGAAATTATTCAACTCCTATCTTCATCCTGATGGTAATAAAATCTGCTATAACTGCTATTATAGGCATGGGCGGTCTTGCTACCGGATTTACCCGATACTTTAAAACAAACTGCAAGATTTGGGAGAGTATTGTTTTAATTGTTGCAGGCTTACTGCTTGTCGACCCCGGTACAGTTACTGATATTACAGGTGGAGCTATAATGGTTGCGATTTACTTAATACAGAAAAGACGTGTCGCAAAGGCTGCAATTTCGTAGTATTTGATATATAATTGATGTACAAATTCAATTTTTCATCTTGTCTCGAATCTCGAAGGAGGTTGTGTAATGCAATCTCCTGTTTTTATCTTTACGAATGGAAACACTATACTGAAACAGAAGGTTTGACAGGGAGTGTTTGCTGTGTTAAACTGAAAAAAATATAATACTAACAAGCGGAGGCTGCTCTAATGTCGCCAGGAGAAATAATTTATTCAATAGGTCTATTAATCACACTTATTGTTATTTACCTTATGGTATTAGTAATCACCATGAATAGAAATATTAAAAAGGTAGTTCAAATATTCGAAGAGAAAAATGCCTTATCTGCAAAAACAGCTATAAGTTACACAGACCTTAATATTCAGAAACAAGGTATTATTGAACGTGCCATAAAAAAACGGGACAATCGTATTCATGCCCTGAAGTTTCTGTTGGATGGAGGAGTTGTAATTATAACAGGTGACGAAAGGTACTATCTAAATAAAAAGAAAATGACTGAATTTAAAAAACGTTTGAATTTTATCGGACGTATGATGGTTCCTGATATAGACAATTGACGAATACCCTTTAAAAATAATCTTCAGTTGAATATATGCAGTAATAAAACATTATATTTGCAAAAATCACCTATGAGAACAAGATCCTCATAGGTGATTATATAATTTAAAAATATAACTAATAATATCTCTTGCTGTTAGTATATTCTTCTACTAGCCTTAATCCTTCTCCAAATCTTTGGAAGTGGACTATTTCACGTTCTCTCAGCCATCTTAAAGTATCTTTTACTAAGGGGTCATCGGTTAATAATATTAAGTTTTCGTAGGTTGCTCTTGCTTTTTGCTCAGCAGCCATATCGTTGTATAAGTCTGCTATAGGATCTCCTTTCGCCTGTGTAAATTTTGAATCCCAGTGTTCTCCTTCCGCATCAACTAAGAAGGGACATGTTTCATGGTCAGCAAAGTACCCTCCCATGCCGGCTGCAATTAATTCTTCCTTAGTGGCACCTTTTATTAACTTTTTAAATAAGGTAGCAACCATTTCCATATGGCCGAGTTCTTCGGTGCCGATGTCAGTTAGTATTGCTTTTGTTTCATTTAGAGGCATGCTGAATCTTTGAGTAAGATAATTCATACTAGCGCTTAATTCACCGTCAGGACCGCCGTATTGATTTAAAACAGCTTTAGCCATTCGAACGTCTTTATTAGTAACTCTTACAGGATACTGCAATTTTTTTTCATACATAAACATAGAGTTATCATTCCTTTCTATATAATCTACTTACATTTCCCAAGGCCACGGGCTGTTTATATATCGCCAATAGTCACCAACTTCATGGTTAAATATAGTCATTGGTCCAAATTGCATTTCATATGCATCCTTAACTTCTTTTAACCTGTCGGTGTACATTTTATGTCTATACAGGGCAACGGGGTCATTCGGGTGAGTATCTAAATAAAGTGCAGTATCTAATGCTGCAAATTGAAGTTTTTGTACTTCCAACAACATTTCCTGCTGTTGATTATATCTTTGATTTGTTCTGTTATAATCTGCCATAATTACACCCCTCTTTGAAAAAATTCTGAATATGGAGTAACCAAATCCGGAAATATCGTACCCTGAACAAAAGCCTCAGTTAAATTGTTAAAATAACGAGGATTTATTTGATAAGGAACATATCCGTATCCCGGTTTTGGGTTTTCAGGCATATATGGCACCATCGGTATATAATTTTTATCATCTCTTCTAATCAAAATTTTCATTCCTTTCCTATGAATATTTGCTATTTCGTTAAAAAAATAGTTATTTCATATTATTCATAAATAGACAAAAAGTGACGCAATTTTCAAATGTTGTTAATGAACTATTCTCATTTTTAGTCCCTATTTGTTATAAAAAAATACAAGATGATTCGGTTGAATCATCTTGTATAAGAAGGTATTCTTAAATTACTAATTTATAAATATTTACTTCACTGCTTTTTCTTAGTTTTCCTATCATTGGAACCAGTTTCGTGAAATGTTCTGTTTTAAAATGTTTATCCAAGGCATCTTTGCTCTCCCATTCCTCTATCATTGTTAGTATTGAATCATCTTCAATATCCCTGAATAAACTGTAGGAAATGCATCCTTCTTCTTTTCTGGTTTTTTCAACTAACTCTTCGTATAGTTTTATTGCTTCTTCTGCTTTGCCTTCTAAAAAGTAACCTTTAGCTACTACTTTAATCATACGTCCTCCTTATTTTTTTATAAAATATTAAAAATGTTTTGACAACCTTATGAAGTTGTGGTATTTTTATTATACGGGAGCTTAGCTCAGCTGGGAGAGCATCTGCCTTACAAGCAGGGGGTCATAGGTTCGAGCCCTATAGCTCCCATTAATATACGGCATGTGCCGTATTTTTAATTATACTATATATTATCATAAAAATCGGATCTAAGTAAATCTAAAATTAACGAATATTCCGGTTAAAGAATAAATATAATAATTTTAGAAAAAAAATAAAAAAATATGTTGACAAAATAAGAAAAGCAACATATAATTTTAGAAAAATTATTAATTGTATAATTTTATGATTGGAAGAGTAGATTAAATAAAGCTTCAGCGAGCCGGAGCAGAGTGTGAGTTCGGTAGTGTAGTTTAATTGAAAAGAGTCCATGAAAAGATTCTCAGAAGTAGCAGTATGAGAATACGGTTAAAGACCGTTATCATGAAAGAGCGAAGCAGCTGCTTTATAAAAGAGTGGTACCGCGGTGTAAACACTGCCTCTTTATAGGCAGTTTTTTTTTGCCCTGACACGTTGATGAAGGTATTGGGACACAGCTCTGAAGTGAGGATAGTCTTTGAAGAAAGCATACATTGCAATTATAATTAGTTTTATTTAAATTTGGAGGAGCAGAAAATGAAAAAAGAAAAAGTGGTATTAGCATATTCAGGAGGATTGGACACATCAATAATAATCCCTTGGCTGAAAGAGAATTACAATGATTTAGATATTATTGCTTGCTGCGTAAATGTAGGTCAGAACGATGATATGGAATTTGTTAAGAATAAAGCATTATCTTCCGGTGCAAGCAAGGTATATATCGAAAATGCAGTAAATGAGTTTGTTGAAGAATATGTTTATAAAGGAATTAAGGCAAATGCGGCATATGAAGGGAAATATCTTTTAGGGACAGCTTATGCAAGACCGTTGATTTGCAAGAAACTTGTTGAAGTTGCTCATAAAGAAGGAGCAAAGTATATTGCCCACGGGTGTACAGGAAAAGGAAATGACCAGGTACGTATTGAAACCGGAATAGCAGCATTGGACCCTACAATTGAAATTATTGCACCATGGCGTATATGGGATATAAAATCAAGGGAAGATGCAATTGATTATGCCGAAGCAAAAAATATAGATTTAAACGGAATAACAAAAGAAAGAATATACTCACGAGACCAAAATATTCTTCATGTAAGTCATGAAGGAGGGATGCTTGAAAATCCGGGTATTGAGCCTGATTTTGAAGAATTGCTGTTAATGACAAACACTGTTGAAAAGGCCCCTGATTTGGCTGAATATGTGGAAATTGAATTTGAAAAAGGCATACCTGTAAAATTAAACAACAAGAAATTAAATGGGGAAGATATGCTTAAATCATTAAATAAAATAGGCGGCACCCATGGAATCGGCATATTGGATTTATTGGAAAACAGGCTGGTTGGCATGAAATCAAGAGGAGTATACGAAACCCCCGGCGGAACCATACTATTGGAAGCCCATAAATACCTTGAAAGTTTTGTATTGGAAAAAGAAGAAGCACATTTTAAGGAAATTGTTGCTCAAAAGTATGCGGAATTGGTGTACAATGCAATGTGGTACAGCGGTTTTAAGCAAGCACTTGATGCATTTATAGATTCAACCCAAGAAAAGGTATCGGGAAAAGTAAAACTTAAATTGTATAAAGGAACAATTAAGTTTGCAGGAATGACTTCTGAAAATGCATTGTATAATGAATCAATATCATCATTTGCTACCGGTGATTTGTATGATCAAAAGGATGCAACGGGATTTATACATTTATTCAGTCTGCCATACAAAATTCAGGCTTATAACAAAATGAACAAAAACAACAAGGCATCAGATGTTGTTTACAGTTTTAAAGAATAATGTAAGATTAATAAAGAGCATCTACAAATAAAAGGGACGCAATATTGTATATTGTGTCCCTAATATTTTAAATGATGAGATTCTTTACATATGCTCAGAATTATCATGTATTGATAAACAACGATAAACAAATAAGCACTGGGGTGTCATCCTGAGCGCAAACGAAGGATCTCAGGTTTTATAAAATGAGATTCTTCGAGCTAAAGCTCTCAGAATGACAAGCAGCTTATTCATAGCAATGGCATTAAATTCTATCCAAAGCTTTTTTGATTATTGCAGGTGCTATCCTGCATTTTTCTTCGGAAACGGCACATACTGCAAAACGAAGTCCCTTTTTTAACGGTATAGCAAATACATTTTCTTTAATTAACTCATCGGACAATTTTTTTGCATCCTTGCAAGGTATGCTTACAAAGAATCCGTCTCTGTAAGGCAAAATTTCCAATCCCACTTCCTTTGCTCCTTCAACAAAAGCATCGGCTCGCCTTCTCAGCATTACCTTTGTTTCATTGACTTCCGCTTCATATAACTTTGTTTTTTCAGGGTCATTGGCTATACGAGTCATTATTTCCATTGCAGCTCTTGTACCGTTAGACCAGTTTGCCCTGTTTGAATGCATGCATGAATAATAGAATTCTTCAGCTATATCTTCATCAGAAGATATTCCGATTGCTGCACCTGAGCGCATGCCATACATTGTATATCCCTTTGACATACTGAATGCAACAATAATTAAAATATTTTTAGGAAGCCCGGAAAATTTTGCGAAGAATTTTCTTCTCTCATCTCCGATTCCTGCATAATCTATGTATGCGCAGTCAACCATTATTATAATTCTATTTTCAGGGTCTTTTGCATTTTCTTTAGCAATATTTAAAACTTCATCCCATTCTTCATCGGAAAGACTGTATCCCGTAGGATTGTTGGCAGGTGTGTTTATCACTGCAACGAGCCTTTTTTGTTTATTCAGCAATTCTTCAAATTTTTCCTTGAATGATTCAATATTAAATTCATTCTTGCTGTTGAATAATTCATGATTGGTAACAGTCCTGCCGTATTCTTCGGAAATAGTTACATATGGAGCCCAATGCCAGTCTCCTACCAAAATTGAATCTCCGGGATTTGTATAATTATATATTCCATGTCTTACGGAGCCTGTTCCCCCGGGAGTTGCTACAGCCCTGATATATGCATTAGGTTTGTATTTGCCGAAGCAAACTTTTTGAACTACTTCCAAAAAATCAGGCTGACCTGCCACCTGAGCATATGCTGCAATTGCTGAATTCGGTAAAGATTTTAATTCTTTATATACTGTATTTAAGCAAATAAGCTCTCCATTATCGTCAACTAATGCTCCAAGGGTTGAATCAATCACGTTTTCTTTTCCATATTTGTCTATAGCTTCTTTTGCTTTAGCTGCAAGCCCAAAGATTGCATCATTGACTTTTGGCCAAATTGCGTGTTCTGCAACCATATTAAATGCCATTACATCACCTCATTTTTTTCTTCAATTCTAACATTTAAAAAAATATAAGTCAATACGATACAAATTCTGAAAAATTCAGCGGCAATTGCTAAAAGATGTATTTAAATAAGTTGTTGACAAGATACGACAAGGAATGTATTATATAAAAGTTAATATGTATTGATCCATTAGCTCAGCAGGCAGAGCACTTGACTTTTAATCAAGGTGTCCGGCGTTCGAATCGCCGATGGATCACCATTATAAACAACATTTGACGATCTTCGCGACGTTGAATGTTGCTTTTTATTTAAGGAAAGAGGACTACTTATATCTGCAAATTTTTACCTTTTCAACAATTTTCTACAAAATATTTAATCCAAAAAGTGTATATTAAATACAAATAAATTTGTAAAGAGGTTGCGATGAAATATAATGATTTGAACGAAGATATCGGCAGAGAAGAATTGGCAATTATAGCTGAAAGACAAAATGAAAAGATGGCCGCCTTGGGTCGGCTTTCGGGAGGAATAGCTCATGACTACAATAATTACCTTATGAGTATAATAGGTAATGCCACCATGATTCAAAAAACCGATGAGCTTGACAGAATATATGATTATGCTGAAAGAATAATTCATATCTCACAAAACGCAGCGGAGCTTACAAAAAAAATTCTTGTATTTTCAAAGAGAAAAAGCAGTACAAATAAACCTGTAAATTTAAAAAATATATTGGATAATACTTATGAAATGATGGAATTTATTCTCTGTAAAGAAATCAAATTGATATATAGTTACGATGCTAATGATGAATTTATTTTGGGGGATGAATCCCAGCTTGAAAGTATGATAGTAAACCTGATATTAAATTCAAAGGATGCAATTATCAATAACGGAATAATAAAAATAGGGACGAAGGATACCGTAGTTTATTCGGAAATGGCATTAAGTCATGGCGAAATACTGCCACCCGGAAAATATATTCAAATTTATATAGAGGACAACGGTGCAGGTATAGATGATGAAATAATGTTTAAAATATTCGAGCCATACTTTACAACAAAAATTAAAACAAACGGGACAGGTCTAGGCTTGTCTGTAGTGTTCGGTACGGTGAAATCCCACAACGGTTTCCTAAATGTTACAAGCAAAACTAATAACGGGACAAGGTTTGAAATATTTATACCTGTACGCAAAAAGAGTCATGATTTGGGCGATAAGAAAATACCGGAAAAGGAAAACAATATTGTAATGCTTGTTGATGATGACATAAATGTTTTGGAAATTGAAGCAGAAATGTTGGAAGATTTAGGCTATGATGTAGTAAAATTCAATGCTCCTCTTGAAGCATTAAAATATTATGAAAATGAATATAAAAATATATCTTTTTCTGTAGTGGATATAATGATGCCTGGATTAAACGGCAAAGAACTTTATGAAAAAATGAAAATAATAAATGAAGAAGCAGTGGTGATTTTTATAACCGGTTTTGTACAGCAGGCAGAATATGAAGATTTAATGATGAGAGGACTTACCGTAATTGAAAAGCCGTTTACATATGAGGTACTGTCAAAGACAATTGCAGAAATGTATTTATAACTATATCCAAGAATATTCCACCTTTAAATAACCGCGAAGCAAAGGCGGTTATTTTATTATGAAAATTGAGCTTTTCTTCAATTTCAATGTTTACAAAGACATTGTTAAGATAATTTAATAATATGGTAATCATATTCTTTTGACAATTGATATTTTTTTGATAAAATGTAACATGATAAGGTAAACAGGAGGAAGAAATGAACATAAATGAGTACACGTTTGAAGAACCTATGCCATTTGGAAGATTATCTATTATTGCAATGAAAGGATGCGAAGAAATAGCTGCAAGAATAGACTATTATTTAAAGGAATGGAGGAAGGATGCGAACGGTATTATATATTCAAATGGTTCAGGTCCTATACGAACATTTCTTTTAGATGCCGCTTGTCCAAGATTCGGCTCCGGTGAAGCAAAGGGAGTAATAAACGAAACAGTAAGAGGTCATGATATATTTATAATATCTGATGTATTTAATTACGGAGTTAAATTCAAAATGTACGGCATGGATGTGCCCATGAGCCCTGATGACCACTATCAGGATTTGAAAAGAATAATTGCTGCAATGAATGGTAAGGCAAAGCGCATAACAGTTATAATGCCAATGCTTTATGAAGGCAGACAGCATAAGAGGGCCACAAGAGAATCTTTGGATTGTGCTTTGGCATTACAAGAGCTTACATCAATGGGAGTTGAAAATATTATTTCTTTTGATATACATGACCCGAGAGTTCAAAATGCTATACCTCTTCATGGATTTGAAGATTTTCACCCGCATTATCAAATGATAAAAGCATTTGTAAGAACAGTGCCTGATGCTAAAATTGACAGAGACAGCATGATGATAATATCTCCCGATGAAGGCGGAATGACAAGATGTATTTATTATTCATCGGTTATGGAATTAGATTTAGGAATGTTCTATAAGAGGAGAGATTATTCTGTTATAGTTAATGGCAAGAATCCTGTTGTCAGTCATGAATTCTTGGGCGGTAATTTGGAAGGAAAAGATGTTATTGTTGTTGATGACATGATTGCTTCCGGTGATTCAATGATTGATGTTGCCGGCAAATTAAAGGAAAGAAAGGTAAAGAATGTATATATATTTGCTTCCTTTGGATTGTTTACCGAAGGATTTAATAAATTTGACAAGGCATACCGAGATGGTATAATAACTAGAGTTTTTACTACAAACATGATTTATCGAAGACCGGAACTGTTAGAGAAGCCTTGGTACACTGAAGTGGATATGTCAAAATATATTGCAAACATAATAGACACATTAAATTATGACGGGTCCTTAAGCGAATTACTGGATCCGGTTCAAAAAATCAAAAAATTGCTTAAAAAATAGAATATACAATGTCTGCTTTGCAGGCATTTTTATTGTAGGGCATAACTCTTATTTATTAATTTATTTTAGTTTGTGTATTCCTGTGCGATTTCCGGGATAAAATAAATTGAAATAAATTAAGTTGTATGTTATAATCTTTATCATTAATATTTTAAAGATAAGATAATAAGAAGAAACGTGGAGGATGAAGATGGGCCTGAGAATGGATATCGGTATTGACCTGGGCACTGCCAGTGTATTGGTTTATATTAAGGGTAAGGGAATAGTTATAAATGAACCTTCTGTTGTGGCTATTGATATTAATACTAACAAAATCCTTGAGGTGGGAGAAGAAGCAAGAAAAATGCTTGGACGTACTCCGGGCAATATTGTAGCAATTAGACCCTTAAGAGATGGTGTTATATCTGATTTCGATATTACGGAAAAAATGTTGAAATATTTTATAAAAAAAGCAGTAGGAAATTCATTTATAAAACCGCGAGTTATAATTTGTGTTCCAAGCGGTGTTACAGAAGTTGAAAAAAGAGCAGTTCTTGAAGCAAGTAATAACGCAGGTGCAAAAAAGACATATCTTATTGAAGAGCCTGTTGCAGCTGCCATAGGAGCAGGTCTAGACATAACAAAGCCATCCGGGCACATGGTTATAGACATGGGCGGAGGTACAACGGATATTGCTGTTATATCTCTTGGAGGCATAGTTGTAAGCAGGTCTATCAAGGTTGCCGGTGATAAGTGTGACGATGCGATTGTAAGATATGTACGAAAGAAATACAATGTCATGATAGGTCTAAGAAGTGCAGAAGAGCTTAAAATAAAAATAGGAACGGTATTTCCTGTAGAAGAAGAAAGATTTATGGAAGTGAGAGGCAGGAATTTGGTTACCGGTCTTCCGGTTAATTTGACTATTTCATCTTCAGATTCTATGGAGGCTATGGAAGAAACAATTACAACAATTGCTGATGCGGTACATTCAGTTCTTGAAAAAACTCCGCCGGAGCTTGCAGCTGATATCAGCGAAAAGGGTATTGTAATGACAGGCGGAGGATGCCTCATTCATGGTATGGATAAACTGCTTGAAAAGAGAACCGGATTAAAAGTAACCATAGCAGAGGATGCCGTATCTTGTGTAGCCAAAGGAACAGGACAGTCTTTGGAGCATATGGATGTTCTAAAAGATGCATTGATTACTGAAAATATAAAAATGAATTACAGCATTCAATAGCTGAAGCAGAGGTAAACATGAAAGTTAGAAAGGCAGTAATACCTGCAGCAGGGTTGGGCACTAGATTTTTGCCTGCAACGAAAGCAATTCCTAAGGAAATGCTGCCCATTGTGGATAAACCGACAATACAATACATAGTAGAAGAAGTTGTTGCTTCCGGAATTGAAGATGTATTAATAATAACAGGAAGAAACAAGAGTTCAATTGAAGAGCATTTTGACAGGGCAGCAGAGCTTGAATACTACTTAGAGAAAAATAATAAGGAAGAGCTTTTAAATGAAATTAAAAGTATTTCCAAAATGATAAATATTCACACAGTAAGGCAAAAAGACCCTTTGGGGTTAGGTCATGCAATTTACTGTGCGAAATCCTTCGTTGGCGATGAGCCCTTTGCAGTGCTCTTAGGTGACGATGTTGTTGATTCACAAAAGCCGTGCCTAAAGCAAATGTTGGAAGTTTTTGAGGAATATCGCTCTACAATACTTGGTGTGCAACCGGTAGAGTGGGAAAAAGTCCATAAATACGGCATAGTGTCAGGCAGTAAAATCAATGACAGGATTTATGCCGTGAATGGTTTGGTTGAAAAACCCGGTATAGAAAATGCACCTACAAATATTGCAATATTAGGAAGGTATATAATAACTCCGAAAATATTTGAAATACTTGAAAATACGAAAGCCGGTGTGGGGGGAGAAATTCAGCTTACAGACGGGTTAAAGGAATTATGTAATACCGAAGAAATATATGCTTATATATTCCAGGGCAGAAGATATGATGTAGGCAGTAAAATCGGCTTTCTTGAAGCAACTGTTGATTATGCTCTCAAAAGTGATGACTTGAAAGAAGGCTTTAAGAAGTATTTAAGGTCAATAAACATAGATTAAGGGGTGGGGGAAATGTATAAAGAAAAATTTGAAATGTGGCTTAACAGTCCACATGTTGACGATGTGCTAAAAAAAGAATTAAAAGAATTTGAAAAAATTGAAATAGAAATAGAAGACAGATTTTATAGGGACTTGGAATTCGGTACCGGAGGTATGAGAGGAAAGATTGGTGCAGGAACTAATCGCATAAATTTGGTTACCGTTTCTAAAGCAACTCAGGGAATTGCAAATTATTTGAATGAGAAATACAAAGGTGAAAGGATTTCAGCAGCTGTTGCATATGACTCAAGAAATATGTCAAAGGAGTTTGCAGAGAAAACAGCATGTGTATTTGCTGCAAATAACATAAAAGTTTATATTTTTGACAGCCTTAGACCAACTCCTGAATTATCTTATGCTGTGAGGTATTTTAATTGCAAGGCAGGCGTAGTAATAACTGCAAGCCATAATCCTCCGGAATATAACGGTTACAAAGTATACGACGAATTTGGAGGACAGGTGGTTCAAGATGCTGATAAAATTATTGAGAAAATTAATGAAGTAAAATTAGAGCATATAAAATCAGAAGAATTTATTGGAAATACAAAGATTCAAATAGTAGGAAATGATGTTGATACATCTTATATAAATGATATAAAGAAACTAAGCTTAAGAAATGATGTTTATAAAAATATAAAAATCATATACACTCCCCTTCACGGTACAGGAAATATACCGGTGAGAAGAATTCTGGATGAAATGGGATACAAAAATGTATTTGTTGTTGAGGAGCAGGAAAAACCGGATTCTCAATTTTCAACGGTTAGTTCACCAAACCCTGAAGAACTGAGCTCTTTTGAAATAGCTATAAAAAAAGCTAAAGAAATGGGCGGTGAAATAATTATAGGTACTGACCCTGACTGTGATAGGGTAGGAGCAATAGTAAAGCATAAGGGAGAATTTATTCCTTTAAACGGAAATCAAACCGGAGCATTGCTTTTAAATTACTTGCTTGCTTCATTGGACGAGCAAGGGAAAATTCCTGATAGTCCGGCAGTTGTTAAAACTGTGGTAACCAGCGAAATTGCAAACTGCATTGCAGATAAATATAATGTAACAACTTTTGACACATTGACCGGTTTTAAATATATTGCCGAATTGATGCAGAAGTTTGAAGAAACAAAAGAATATAATTTTTTGTTTGGATATGAAGAAAGTTTCGGCTATTTGGCAGGAACATTTGTAAGAGATAAGGATGCAGTGATTGCTTCTATGCTCATTTGTGAAATGGCTGCATATTATAAGAAACAAGGTAAGACATTAATAGATGTATTAAATGAAATATACGATGAACACGGTTACTATATAGAAGAAACTGTTTCACTGAATTTTTCCGGTGTTACCGGACAAAGCAAAATGAAAGCAATTATGGAGCATTTCAGAGAAAACAAACTGAGTTCCTTAGCGGGTAAAAAGATTCCGACAATTATTGACTATAAGTTGAGTATTTCATTAAACCTTATAAAAGGTACTGCTGAAAGAATAAATTATCCGAAATCGGATGTCCTGAAGTTTTCTTTTGAAGACGGCTCTTGGCTTGTATTGAGACCCTCAGGAACAGAGCCTAAATTAAAGGTGTATTTTTCTATTAACGGACATAGCCGGGATGAATCAATTGAAAGCTTAGAAAAAATAAAAAGCGAGATATTAAATATAATTGACCGCATTCAAATAAATATCGGATAAGACTAAAATCTAAATAGGGAGGCTGTAAATATGAAAATATTGAAAACCACTGCCCGAAAAGTTATTATAATAATTTTCGTTTTCGTATTTACGATAAATACATTTGTATTTGCGGGAGTAAATCCATCCAGGGAAGAACTGGAGTTAATGATTGAGAGAGTTGCAGAAAAGAGAGCAATCCCGGCAATTCTTTTAAAAGCAATAGCAAGAGTTGAATCTTGTTATGAGCATTACAGAGCAGACGGCAGTCCGAAAATAAATGGTACAAGCATAGGCCTTATGCAGATTAACAACAAAAATGGAGGTTATGACAGCGAAAGGTTGAAATATGACATAATGTATAATATTGAAGCCGGAGCTGATGTACTCCTGAATAAATGGGCTATGAGTTCATACAATGAAGTTGCAAGTGTAGGCGATATGGACCCTAATGTATTGGAAAACTGGTATTTCGCTTTATGGGCTTACAATGGCTGGTCACAAAGCAACAATCCAAATATATATCAATCATATACAAAAAAATACACTTATCAGCAGTTGATTTATGATGTTATTGAAAAAGAATATGGCGGGAAAATACACAATATTGATTTTTCATATCTTCCTGCAACAGGGAAACCGAGCAGGTCCTTGGTTGTTCCCACACCTATGTATACAAACGGCGGTAACATAATATTTTATGAAAAGGGAGATTATGTTAGAACTGACGGTATAAGGACAAAATTTCATCTGAGGGATGCTCCTGCAGGTAGGTATATACATGACTTATCCTTAAATCAATTAGGTATTATAGAAGACGGACCAGTGTTAAAAAACGGATATTATTGGTACAAGGTATATATAGATGACAATACTGAAGGCTGGATAGAAAGAAACTTTCTGCTTCGAACCGGAGATGCTGAATATGGCAGATATGTATTTGAAGATATATCCTTTCACTGGGCAAGAAAAATAATAATGAAGCTATACGGAAAAAATATTGTCGGCGAAGCAGAATATTTTAATCCTGACAAATATGTTTCAAAAGAAGAATTCTGCATTCTTTTAAACAGAGCGTTGGACTATGCTAATGTTCTGAATGACAGCTTAGGAGATGATGAATCTAAAGACGACAAAGACAAGGAAAAAAGCTCACGGGAAACAGAAACGACATCTGAAGAAGATGCATCCGCTATATTAGAAAATATTGAAAATATTAATCCTTGGGCTGTTGAATATGTAGAAAATGTTTATGAGTCGGGATTAATCGATGATGAAGATTTGGTTAATCTTTTGGACAATTTAAATAGAAAAGAAGCAGCTTTAATTATTGCAAATTTATTCGAAATCAGCGAAGAGTTTTCTTCATTAGATATAGAAACTGTATTTACCGATATAGGCAATTTGAATGAAGATGAAATTCTGGCAATAAAAACGGTCTACACCAACGGCATTATGAACGGTAAAGGTTCAGGGATATTCAGTCCTGATGCCAATTTAACCAGAGCTGAGGCTGCCGTTGTAATGGATAAAATATCCGAAAGATTGTCATTGCAATAAAAAAACCGTAGATTGTCATTCTGAACGTAGTGAAGAATCTCAAATTGGGGATAGTACTTCTTAAAAGAGGTACTATCCCCTTCACTTTTATATTGGTACGAATAAATGCATACCTAAAAGGTATAATTTTCAATAATATGGGAATATTTACATTATAAACAAGATTATTGTGAATTTCACAAAAACAGAGAGGTGTAAATATTGAAAACCATAACCCGCAAGATTATAATGATTTTTATACTTTTATTGATATTTAACACGACAGTATATGCAGGTGTAAACCCTTCTAGAGAAGAAATCGAAGCAATTATTGATGAGGTTGCAACAAAAAGGGGTATACCGGCAATAATATTAAAAGGAATAGCAAGAGTCGAGTCCGTGTTTAAGCATTTTAACAGCGACGGAAGTCCTAAAATATGCGGAACAAGCATTGGGCTCATGCAGATAAACAATGTAAACGGAGGCTATGACAACTACAGGCTTAAGTATGATTTATTGTACAATATAGAAGCAGGTGCAGATATGCTTCTTAACAAATGGAGCATGAGTTCATACAAACAAGTGTCAAGTGTAGGAAATATGGACCCCAATATTTTGGAAAACTGGTATTTTGCATTATGGGCATACAACGGTTGGTCACAAAGCAACAATCCCGTTTCACCTTACGCCAAGAAATATACATATCAGCAGCTTGTTTACGATGTTATAGAAAAAGAATACGGTAAAAAAATAAATAATATTGATTTTTCTTATCTTCCGAGGGAAAGTAAGCCAAGCAGGTCATTGGTAGTCCCGACACCTAATAACTATTCAAGCGGTAATATTATATTTTACGAAAAAGGAGATTACGTAAGGACAGACGGCATCAGGAAGGCTTATTATTTAAGGGATGCTCCTGCAGGAAATTATATATATCAGCTAAATGTTAACCAGTTGGGAATAATCACCGAAGGTCCCCTACTAAAGAACGGATACTACTGGTATAAAGTATATATAGATGAAACAAAGGAAGGCTGGATTGAAAGAAATTGGCTTCTGCGTACAGGGGATACACAATACGGCAGATATATATTTGAGGATATACCATTCCACTGGGCAAGAAAAATTATTATGGATATGTATGGAAGGGGAATAGTAAGCAAAGCGGCACTATATAACCCGAATAATCCTGTAACCTATGAAGAATTTTGTATATTTTTGAGCAGGACTTTAAATTATTTGGAAAATGTCAACAAGCAAAGCAAAATACAAACATCAAACAAAATTCTCTATTATGATTTTACGAATGTAGACTTATGGGCATTGGATTTTGTAAAAGACATTTACGAGCGGGGTTTATTGAAAGATATACAACCCTTACAAAGACTCAGTAGAAAAACAGCTCCTTTATTAATTGAAGACATATTGACAGATAGCGATAAATATTTAGATATTGATATAAATATGGTATTTTCCGACTTGGGAAATCTTAATGAAGAAGAGATTTCTGCAGTTAAAAAAGCCTACGTTAACGGAATAATATCCGGTAAAGACATTAAAGCCTTTTGCCCGGATGAATATTTAACCAGGGCAGAAGCCACAGTAATAATGTCTAACATAATAAAAAAATATATCCGTTAATACTGCAGCTTCTCCATTGCTATGAATAACATTTTTTTCATTCTGAGAGCATTAGCTCGAAGAATCTCATATATTTGGGGACACACCTTGAAAGTATGACCCGCAAAAGGTACATCTCAAGGTGTGTCCCCATATTATATGATTTTCGCTACTCTATGGATGATAGTTTTCTTTCAATATTGTGGAACCTTATATCATAAATTCTTTCAAATTCCTTTGTCTCTTTATTATAAACAACAGGGGATCTGTTTCTGTTCAGAAGCTTTACAATTCTGTATACGTCAATCCATATTTCTGCCAATGCTTCCTTTTGAGACTCATCAAAAACTAACTGCATTCCAAAATGAAGATGAGGAGTCCTTATGTTGTTGACATTTTCTTTTCGCGAATAACCGGTCATCCCTAAATATCCGATTACATCTCCTGCCAATACGATATCTCCTTCCTTAAGGGTCTTGACATAAGGGTGATCCTTACGCAAGTGAGCATAATAGTAATACCTTTTGTTATCCAGGCTGCGTATTCCTATTCGCCATCCTCCGTATTGATTCCAGCCTAAGGCTTCAATTCGTCCTGATTCAACTGCGATAATGGGAGTACCTATCGAACCAACCAAGTCATTTCCCAAATGAACTCTTCGGAAACCGTAGCTGCGGGAGTTCCCGAAATCATCATAATGTCCGTAATGATATCCTCCTGCTATTGGTGAAAATGCTTTTAATCCGTATTTTTTAACCCAAACCTTTTCTCCGGTGTCTTCATCTTTTACCTGTATTTCAAAAGGTCCTACAAATCCTTCCAGCACAGCCTTGTATGCCTCATAGTAGTAATTGTAATGTTTGAGATCCTTGGTCATACTTTCAATTGTTTCACCGCTTTTTAGTCTGTTTATTAATTTATCCATATCTTTTGCTTTATATCGAGAAAAAAAATCACCTCCATATCTTGTTCCAAGATAGGCTAGTATTTCAATCCAATCCAATTTAACTTCTTCATCAAGACTGTTTATATCAGCCCTTAAAGCTTTATCCATGGCTTCATAGGAAACCCTGAAATCTACCCACTTTATAAAATCCTTTTCTTCATCTGCAGAAACAGATTGAGTCTTATTCATAAATAAATAAATTGCCAATACAACAAATATAATAGCAAAAAATATCAATAATGATTTCAATTTAATTTTAATAATCATAATTACCTCAAATATTATAATATAGTAAATATTATGCAAATAATGAGTGGATAGAACCTTATAAAGTATTTGTAAAACTAATGCTTTTATGATAGTATAAATTGATTGATTGTAGTTCATGTACACTGGGAGGACGAATGAAACTGAAATTCTGTTCGCTATATAGCGGAAGCAGTGGAAACTGCCAATATATCAAGACAAAAAATACAACTATTATTGTTGATGCAGGATTAAGCGGAAAAAGAATTCAGCAGGAAATTGCAAATATAGGGGAAGATCCGAATAAGATAGATGCCATATTCATAACGCATGAACATATTGACCATATTCAAGGTGCAGGAATAATGTCAAGGCGATTAAATATTCCCATTTATGCCAATGAAGAAACATGGGAAGCAATGAAATCATTAATTGGTGATATAAAATCATGCAATATTAAAATTTTGGATGAAAGCACACAGATAGGGGATTTAACAATCAAGTCATTTGACATATCCCACGATGCAGCACATCCGGTAGGTTTCAATATATTTTATGAAAATAAAAAAATAAGCTTAGTTACAGATACAGGTTGTTTCAATGGTACAATTACAAACAGCATTATGGATTCAGATTTATTGCTGGTGGAATCAAATCATGATGAAGACTTAGTAATCATAGGTCCATATCCATGGCCGCTTAAAAGAAGAGTGTTGGGTGAATTCGGACATATGTCAAATGAAGCAGCAGGCAACTTAATAAAAAAGGTTATAAAAAAAGGAACAGAAATAATCTTGCTTGGACATCTGAGCAAGGAAAATAACTTTCCCGAGCTTGCCTATAAGACGGTAGAATCAATATTATTGGAAGATTCCATCGATGTAAATCCGGGTATCTGCCTTGATTTAACATACCGGGATAAATCAAGCAAAGTATATGAAATATAGGTGAATCATGAAAGAAATGTATGAAGAGATATTTGCATGCATGGAGCATGTGGAGCAGGCAATAGATGATTATGTGAATTCTAAGGAAGCTGCTCCTCAATTGATTAAGACAGATAAAAAAGAAAAATGCAGCTATTGTAAAAAAAATGCCGAATACATAATAAAATAATACTTGAATTAGGTTTTTTCAAGTGCTATAATGTATAAGCTATCCTGCCCTTGGCGAACAAGGGCCAAAAGTCCAAAGGAGGTGACTCAAATGAGAAAATATGAAGGTGCTTTTATCTTATTATCTAACTTAGAGGAAGATGTAAGAAATGCAGAAATTGAAAAAATTCAAAGCATAATAACCGAGAGACAGGGAACAATTGAAAAGGTTAATGAGTGGGGTCAAAGAAGACTTGCTTATGAAATCAACAAAAAAAGAGAAGGTTATTATATTTTTATTGAATTTACTGCAGGAGCAGATGCTGTTGATGAAGTAGACAGAATTTGTAAAATAAGCGACAATTTTATCAGACATATGATTACAGTAGTAGAAGAAAAATAATTAAAGGGGTAGTATTATGAATAATGTTGTATTAATAGGAAGACTGGCAAGAGACCCTGACCTAAGATTTATACCCTCAACGGGTATGGCTGTCGCTAAATTTCCATTGGCAGTAGATAGAGGTTTATATGGAGAAAAAAAACAAGAAGCAATAAATCAGGGAAAACAGACAGCAGATTTCATAAATATAACCGTATTTGGAAAAACTGCAGAATTATGCGCTAATTACCTTACTAAAGGAAGACAGTGCGCAATACAAGGCAGAATTCAAACAGGTAGCTATACTACACAAACAGGAGAAAAAAGATACACTACAGACGTCATAGCGGACAGAGTAGAATTTATCGGCTCAAAGGAGCAATCTTCCTCACCCATGGGAAATGCAGTACAACCGGATAGCAGTTTTTTCAATGATTTCCCTGATGAAGACAATGACATATTTGAGCCTGTAGATGACGATGATATTCCATTTTAATATATTTGCGGAAGGAGGAGAACAATGAGTTCCAGACAAAGCGGGAAAGATATAAACGATAAAAATGAAAAATACAGCCAAAGAAGAAAACCCCGTAAAAAGGTATGCCAATTCTGCCAGGAAAAGGCAACACACATAGATTATAAAGACCTTGGAAAGTTAAAAAAATATACAACTGAAAGAGGCAAAATATTACCGAGAAGAATTACCGGAGCTTGCGCTAAGCATCAAAGAATGGTAACAAGAGCAATAAAAAGAGCAAGATCAATTGCATTACTGCCGTACGTAGCAGAATAAAATAAAAAATAAGGATTTATGCACAAACATAAATCCTTTTATTTTGTCATTGCTATTAATAGCTACGTGTCATTCTGAGAGCTTTAGCTCGAAGAATCTCACTATTTAATGGCATCCGCCGCCGCATCCATCGCATCCGGAATACGGACTTACAACAGGCTTCATTCCGACACCCCTGCCGTTATTTTCCTCACTGGATACAATTATGAATCCGCCATACTTTTCGACTATTGATTTTTCAGAAATGAAAGTAATTTCATTAACTACTTCAACATCATCATTTTCATTTGGTTCATCGATAAAAACACCGAAAATAGGCCCGCTGCATCCCACACGGTCAATTGCTATTCTAACATTGTAGGAGTCTACATTTGCATTATCCAACAATTCCTTAAATTCCTTGTAAGCTTTATCGTCTATAAATATCATTGTATTTTCCTTTCAAAATTATTTTACCATACAATGATATCACACAAAGCAGCAATTGTATATATAATTCAGATTTTTAAGTCAAACAATTTGTCATTGCTATGAATAACACATAGTGTCATTCTGAACGCAGTGAAGAATCTTATTATTAGTTTTATTTCATACTCACTATTTCAACACCCGTATAGTAGTGTTTCAATATTTCCTTGTAGTTATAGCCTCTATTAGCCATACCTTCGGCACCCCACTGGCTCATCCCTACGCCGTGACCATACCCGGTAGTTAAAATTTCAATTTCATTTCCCGATTGTATAAAGCTGAAATTTGTTGAATTTAAGTTAAATAATGCCCTCATATCACGCCCCGAAATTTCGGTGTTATCAATTATTAACGTCTTGATTTTACCACCTTCGCTAACTTCACCGAGCACAATTTTATCAGCCAAATTACTTTCTGTTATATCCATATCACCGTAGGCAGATTCAATTTTGTCAATGAATTCACTGGTTGTAATTTTAATCGAGCCGTTTAATCTGGGTGAATCTCCTTCATATGGGCTTTCAACGCTTCTTAAATAAGGAACTGCCGTAGAAAATACATCTTCCGAATTTTCTGTTCTGCCACCGCTAGTGGAATGATACAGCGGCTCAATTATTTTGTTATCATAAACTAAAATTTGTCCCCTTGTTGAGTTTACCGCTTCTTCAATTTTACCCCAGCTTTCGTCATACCATCCTTCTTCATGAGACCTGATCAATTCATCCTTCGAGTTCCACACCTGGCAATGAACACCTGTGCAAACAGGCGCTTCTGAATGTTCCGGCTGTCCATCCGGATATTTTTTTAATCGATACAATAAATATGTTCTTGCAGAAACTGCCTGAGCCTTAAGAGCTTCGATGTTGAATTCTGCCGGCATTTCTGACGCAACTACACCTTTTAAGTATTCTTCAAAATCAATAATCATCACTTCATTTGTTTTGTTGTTGTACACCTTAATTAATTCAGGTTCATATACATCTGCAGTGTATATTTCTTCATGCTTTTCATCTGCATACTTTGAGCTGTCCTTTTGTTGCACAGCAGCACTGGTTAAATTCATTTTTTTCTCAAAGAAATTCAAAGATAGATTAGGAATAGTTAAAAGCATTGTGAACACAACAAAAGCATAAATTATACGGTTTAACATAAAAACCAACCCCTTTATCATAAGTTTCTTTAATATTCTATGAAAAATAGAAATTTTTAGAACAAAATTGTATTAAATAAAAAAAATGGGACACACTATTTCCAGATAATAAAGAAGTATCAAATGGGAGGTTTATATGAAAAACAATAGATTTGCGAGAGCAAAAGAAAAAATGAAGGATTTCTTTATTAGACTAAGACATAAGGATACAAGCTTCTTAATAATTGCTTTGTGTATCATGCTGTTGGCAACAGCAGTAGTATGGAGATATACTTCAAATCCTGAAAACGGTCAAAGTGATTTAGCAGAGAATAATGAGCCGAACGGAGATATTCAGGTTCATGAAGATCCTTATGAAGATTATGTACAAGATATCATTGATGAATTTCAAAATGCAGAAGATGACAATGATGAGGATGATGTAGTTAAGCCGGAAGGAACGGATTTAAAGTCCATGAAGGCACCACTAGCAGGAGAAATAATAAGAGAATTTACGCTTGATGAATTAGTATATTATGAGGCTATTGGTGAATGGAGAGTACA
>Ga0255345_1001073_pt1 | contig 41930 bp, 37 predicted proteins | sample wastewater_treat_6_FD_192415 | JGI IMG/M metagenome (GOLD analysis project Ga0255345, IMG submission 192415) | Wastewater microbial communities from Lulu Island WWTP, Vancouver, Canada - plant20 | ecosystem: Engineered > WWTP > Wastewater > Unclassified | place: Canada: Vancouver, British...
ACGATAAGGAGCAAGACGGTTACCTTTCGCCGCATCATAATCCCTCCGTTTTAGTGGTCTGCTTAGTGGTCTGCTTAGATCCGCAGGCTTACTGACACCCTTCCGATACCAGACGGAGAATGCACCGTGTGCCGAATCACCTCCTGTCGACCGCGTTTGCCCAGAGGCGCGGTGGCCCCACCGAATCACGAGGTTGGAACTGCACGGGCAGAATGCAATGAGCAGGACCGCCCTCGCCGCTCATTCTCCCGATGAGAACCTGTACCGCCATTCTGCCAAGCTCCTGGATGGGCTGCTTTACCGTAGCCAGAGGCGGGTCCACGTACTCCGCCATGGATATCCCGTCGAAACCTACAACAGACACGTCGGCGGGAATGGCCAAGCCCGCCTCGCGGAGTGCGCGCGTTGCCCCAAGCGCCATCACGTCGTTACACGCAAATACCGCAGACGGGATTCGCCTCGGGCCGATTATTGCGTGCATGGCCGAGTACCCCCCTGACTGCGTAAAGTCGCCAGCCTCTATGATGTTGCGGTCCATGGGCAGGCCGGCGCTGGACATGGCCAGCCGGTAGCCCTCGAACCTGGCATCCGAGGCAGTCTGGTCGGGTGGCCCTGTTATACACGCTATACTGGTATGTCCTAGCGCTATCAGATAGTCAACTGCGTCGCGGGCCCCCGCCGTGTTGTCGCCGCTGATCCACGACACACTCGGGTCAGGCACGACGCCGAGAACGACGAAGGGCAACCCCACACTGTGCAAGAGCGTGATGCGCTCGTCGTTCGCCCGAGGCTCTGTGAGGATCATCCCGTCTATCCGGCGCGGGTCGGCCAGTTCCGCGTGAGCGCGCACGGCTCCGTCGCCGTCGCCGTCGGGCGTCGATAGGAACAGGCTGTATCCGCTGCGCATGGCCTCATCGCCTGCAGCGCCCAGAAACTCAAGGTAGAAAGGGTCAGATAGCGATCTGGGCGCCCACGGCACGGCGAGCCCAATGGTATTCGTTCTGCGAGTGGCGAGGGCACGGGCAGTGGGATTAGGGGTATATCCCATGTGCCTGGCGAGCGATGCCACTCTCGCCCGGGTGTCTTCGGCCACCCTCGGGTCTCCCGAAAGCGCCCTCGATACTGTGGACTTGGATAGTTTGAGCATGTCTGCAATGTCTTGAAGAGTAGTACTCACACGATCACTCCTGCCATGTTACAGTGTAATCCAAGCGGTTGCACCGCAAGTTTTATCGGGTTTACACGGCATTTCATTGGCACCATGTTCGTATTTGTGCAACCGGTTGTATCGTTCGACATGGAAGTCCCAGTTCCTTCTTAGGGTGGACAGCCTACCGCTGAATTACGTCCGGCCGCCACTGAGCAAAAATGGGACTGCCTGCCTCGCTCGCTCGTCGCGATGATTTGGGACATTCGCAGGCCGTGCGCTCGTGGCTATGCCAATCAGGAACGTTCCGGCGGGAGCCCAGATGCGCACTGATAGAGCTTCTCCGCCAAGCCCTCGATGAGCTCGCGCATCACCAGTCGGTCACGGAAACGCTGAGGAATTGCCGAAACCCCGTAGAACGCCCCCGCCAGTTGCCCAAACACGGCAGCAGTAGTGTCGGCATCATCGCCTAGGTTCACCGCCAAGATGAGCCCTTCTTCAAAGCTGTGGCCGCGGTAAAATGCCCACAGCGCGGCTTCGAGCGAGTCTACTACATAGCCTGTCCCTCGTATCTGTGGAGGGTTCTTCGTTACGAATGAGCCTTCCGCGACTTCTCGGATGGCGTCGGCCAGCGGCGCACGCTCCCACAAACCCGGCGCCGGCGTGTACCGGGGAGAAAGGACCTCCTCCTTCGATGCTCCGCCAACAGCGCCCACGATAAGCGCTCCGAGGTACCTACACCCATCGACTGCATTCCGGGCTCCGTGAGTCGTTCGCGAGCTCGCAGCCGACATCTCCACTGCCATTTCCGGATCGCTGGCGAAGTATAGGGGTACCGGCGCAAGCCTCATAATCGAGCCGTTGCCCGCGCGACTCGGGTTCGCGCTGCCACAATAGGGCTGGCGAGTGGCCTCAAATCTCATGATAGCGTCGGCGCATGTGCCTCCAACATCGAAAGCCCGGCCAATGCTGGACATGTAGCCTTCCCGCATCCACCTGAGGTATCTCTCGAGCTGATCGACGGGATCGAACCTGCCGCACTCGAGAAGCGACTGGGCAAGACACAAGGCCATAGATGTATCGTCGGTGAAGGCGCCGGCAGGCAGCCCAAACACTCCCCCGCCCACCATGTCGGCGACGGGCTCGAAACCCCCAGGAAGCATGAACTCGACCTGCGCTCCGATGGCGTCGCCCACCGCGAGGCCGATCATGCTTCCCAGGTACCGTTCTCGGGTGGTTGTATCCATGAGGCACAACTCCCCTTGCCCCGGCGGACTACACTAACTACACTAACCCCAGCTCACGATGTTTCTCGGCGATCTGGTCGGCTAAGCGCTCCACAGCCTGCAGGTCCCCGCTACGCGGAAGCCCTTTGCACAGTACAGGTTCGAGCACCTCTGCCCGGAGGTTGCCGATCAGCCCCGAGATCTGCTCCACTGCCCGACCGCCCCAGCTGTAGGAGCACAGCACTGATACGAACTTAGTGCGCGGGCGAAGCGCGTTAGCCAAGAGAGCAACGTGAGCCGCAGCCGGATGCGCGCCGCCCAGCACTGTTGGGGTGCCGATGACGACAGTGGCAGAATCCACCAATGACATAGCCACGTTCCCCAAATCCGACCCTGTGAGCTCAAACCGCTCCACCTGCACGCCGCGGCTGACTAGAGCCGAAACCAGCGCGTCGACCATCACACGTGTGCTGCCGTGCATGCTTACGTAGGGCAGACACACCTTGTTGCGCATGGGGCCGGCGCTCCATTCTCTGTAGCAGCCGGTAATGTAGCCCGGATCAGATACTACAGGGCCGTGGCTGGGCGCAACGATATCTACCTCAAGCCCTTCGATCTTGTCGAGGTTCTTCACGATCAGGTTGCTGAAGGGCATCATGATCTCGGCAAAGTACCGCTTAGCCGCTTCGCGCTCGCGTGGGCGGCCGGTCGAGAAGAGCTCACTAGTCGCCAGATGGCTGCCGAGAAAATCGCAGGTAAACAGGATCTTGTCTTCGGGCACGTAGGTCAGCATCGTCTCAGGCCAGTGTACCCATGGAGCATGCACGAATTTGAGAGTCCGCCCGCCCAGATCAATGGAACCGCCGTCGTCAACCACGGCGATACGCTCCTCCGCCACGTGAAGCAAGTCGATGAGCATGGGTTTGCACTTAGGAGAGCATACAACTGTTGCCTCGGGGTACCGGGCTAAGACAGCGGGTATCGAACCTGAGTGGTCCTGCTCCCCATGGTGCGCAATCACGTAGTCAAGGTGTTCCACTGAGGCGAGCTGAGCCTCGAGTTGATGATACATAGACGGGTCGACTGTATCAAGCAGCGCAGTCTTGCTGCTGCCCTCAACGAGATATGCGTTGTAGCTTGTTCCGTCAGGAAGGGGAATCAGTGAATCGAAGAGCCTGCGGTCCCAATCTACCGCGCCCATCCAGAATATGCCCTCGCGAATCTGTCTGGCTTTCATTGTCTGCAGCGTACCTCCAATCCTTTGCGACATCACGCACTATCTTCGGGGAACATCCCCATCGCGTTCCGACGGCACCGCCGCGGTCAGCGCCTCTGTCATCCGCCGCCTCCCCTGCGCAGGAAGAGGAGCAGACCGGCTATGATGAGCAAGGCAGGCCACCAAGTGACAACCCATTCCAGCACAGCGGGGGCCGCACTCGACAGTATCAGCGGAACGCCCACAGCGGTCATGATGGCTCCTGGAACCAGCGCCCAGCGCTGGGGGTTCCCAGCGAATCTATCAGACAGAAAGTATATCATGAACCAGCTGCCCGCCAAGCTCAGCACGATCACGCCCGCATTGGCAGGGTCCCGAAGACGCCAGAATACCTCATTGGCCAGAAAAGACCCCGCGCCGCTGCCGAAAACGACGCCGCCGACCACAATCAGCCCCACGCTCCTGCTGACTGCTCCCCACAGCAGGAGGAGCGCACCGATGCCCGGCGCCGCCAGCATCCCCATGATCCTGCCCGGAACAAACTGCGATGCCAGCAAGTAGCAGCCCACAATGATGAGCACTATGCCCGCCCAGTGCCTCCTCCGGTTCTCCGATGAGCCGTTCTCCTCAGCCATATAGCATGCCTCCCTCCCATGCGCTGGGGCGATACCTATATGCCCAGCGACTGAGTAGTCCTGAAATGAAGCTTAGCGTAGTTCGCCAGGACCTCGCGCCCGCCCTTGGACGCTATCTCACACCCAACCGCCACTATCCGAGGGTCCGACGCGCCTTTGGGGAGCTCGATCCCCGCTTGGTGCGACAGGGCGGCGAGCCTTCGCACAAACTCGTCCCTCGCCAGAATCGACGCGGCCGCCACGGCTACGTCCACTTCGGCCCGAGGATGTTGTTCCAGCTTGACCTGTCGGCCCTTCTCCATCAGGGCACGCGTGAGGTACGATTCGTCACCGAATTGATCGGAGACGGCAAGGCCGCACTCAACTTGCGTCAGCAGGTTCTCTAGGCACCTCGCATGGGCCCATGCGAGCATCACGTTCACATTACGCATACTCACATAGAGCTGATTGTACCGGGCAGGGCCGATGGGAACCACAGAATGCGGGCACCTGTTCCTGATGGACGCCGCGAGCTTTGAGATGCGCGCGTCGGGCAGGCGCTTGCTATCAACTACCCCAATCTCAATCAAGGCCGACTCCGACTCGCGGTCGACATATACCCCGGCGGCCACCATTGGCCCGAAATAGTCGCCCTTCCCGGACTCGTCTATCCCTATCCTGGGAATCCCAGAGGCCCGCGCCGGATCCGGCGGGCCCGCAGCACCTTGACGCCCGACTGCGCGAGAGACGTCTCCCTGGAGGTGGTTCGAACACCACGCCGCCAGCTCATCCGTGAGATTGGAGCGGCGCCCCTGAACCAGCACTTTCCCGGTGGAGTAGATGGCCACCGTGGCGTGGTTCTGCCCGTCGCTAATCTTCATCTGCCGCCCATGCTGGATCACGCGATCCTGACACACTTCCCAACCGCGCGCGACCGCAAACTGGGCAAGCAGGACTGTATCGCCGCCAAGCAAGTCCTTTTCACTCAGTTCAAACCACCTTCGTTTCGAATATGTACAATGTCTAGTTTCTGCAGCAAGAGCATGATTCCTCTCGGGTTGAGGCGCTCAAAAAAACCCCATCCACGACGGATGAGGTTGCAGGACATGCATTGTTTGCCATGGACTGACTGTGAATCTGGTGGAGGCGCCGGGAGTCGAACCCGGGTCCGGAAAGACCACTTGGCGCGCTTCTACGAGCGTAGCCCGCGTACTTGCTTTCACCCAACGTACCGCGCACGAGCGCGCTGCACGAGGGCTATCTCGATTATCTTGGCGAGCGCCTCCGAGAATTGGCGCACGTGCATCCCGGCTTAAATGACGCCCTTGCCAGGCTCCCGGAATAAGCCCGGGTCGGACGGCAACCTAGTTAACTAGGCTGCGTATGCTAGTGAGTTATCGGCACTTATCGTGCTTCCACCGTTTAACGAGCGGGTGGGATCTCGGCTCGCCACGCCCCTCACAGCACTCCCCGTCGAAACCGTAACGCCCCCTATCACTGCTTAGGTTATCATACCACGCGAAGACCGAACGATGCAACGACTAGTTTCAGTCCCGCTCGCGCCCAGACGCCTTCGACGTGCGCTCTATCTCTCGTTGCGCGTCCCGCTTTGCGATGTCTTCGCGCTTGTCCCACGTCTTCTTGCCGCGGGCCAAGCCGATTTCAAGCTTGGCCAGACCCCCTCGAAGGTACATCCTGAGCGGCACTATTGTGTACCCGCGCTCCCTGACTCGCGAATAGAGGCGCCGGATTTCCGACTTATGCAGCAGCAGCTTTCGCGGACGCCTCGGGTTATGGTTTAATCTATTTCCATAGTCATACTCCGCTATGTGCGAGTTGACCAGGAATACCTCGCCGCCTCTGACTTCAGCGTACGCATCCCCCAGGCTGACTCGGCCCTGCCTTACACTCTGGATCTCGGTCCCGGTCAGGGCGATGCCTGCCTCATATGTCTCCTCGATGAAATACTCGTGCCTGGCCTTTCGGTTACTGGCTACGAGCTTCTCGCCGGTCTCCTCATTCGACACCCATCACACCCCCACGCCCCGTAAACACCCCGCCGCCTCCTGGGTACATACATCACAGGCCCAGTTCCGCCGCGTGCTGCTGCATGGCTTCGAGGCATACTCCCACAAAATCGGTAAGATCCATGCCCAACTCCGAACAGAGGGCGATCTGTTCGCGCTTGGCGCCTCTGGCAAACCCCTTCTCATGATAGCGATTGATGACGAAGCCAACGTCAATCGCTGCGAGCTTCCGGGACGGATGTATGAGCGCGGAAGCCACAATGAGCCCGGTCAGTGGATCGACGGCGTGGAGCGCCTTGTCCATGGCCGAGAGCCTGGGCAGCCCGTGGCATTCATTGTGCACTCGAACAGCGTAGACTACGTCAGGATCCACGCCCATCTCCTCCAACATCTCCGCGCCCACCAGCGAATGACGCGCCGCATCCGCGCCGGCACTGTCGTAGTCTATGTCGTGCAGCAGCCCGGCAAGCCCCCATGTATGCTCATCCTCGCCGAATCGCCGGGCAAGCGCGCGCATGCATACCTCGGCCGCCACCATGTGCTTGATCAGGTTGGCGTTGGAAACGTTGGCCTTCACCGCAGCCAGTGCTTCTTCTCTATTCATTGATCTCGCCATCTCTCCTTGTGCGGACAAGCTTCCTGCAGGGCTTGCCCATTTCGTTCACAGGCAGCGCTTCATGTATGATCACGCAGGCCGGAGCCTTGTAGTTGGCTAACCGACGCCTGCAGAAAAGGATGAGCTCCCGCTCTGATGTGCTTCTTGCACCCGGCTTGAGCTGCACATGGGCAGCCACGACCTCGCCTCTAACAGGGTGGGGTTGCCCGATGACGACAGCATCGTCCACCGCCGGGTGCTGCCTTATGGTCTCTTCCACCTCGGCCGGGTAGACCTTGTATCCTGAGGTATTGATGATATCTTTCTGCCTATCTAGAATCCGAAGGTAACCGCGCTCATCGACGAACCCCATGTCGCCGGTGCGCAGCCAGCCGTCGTGAAGAACCTGACTTGTCTCCCAGGGGCGACCGTGATAGCCCAGCATCACACCTGGGCCTGACACACACACTTCGCCGGCGCTGCCCGGCGCCGCGTCCCCGCCGAGTTCGTCGACGATGCGCACACACACACCTGGGATAGGCGGCCCCACTGCCCCGGCGACGACGAGATCGCCCGCTCGCGTGGCTGTAACCACCGGCGATGCTTCTGTGAGCCCATACCCTTCGGCTATCTCGATCCCAAACCGCTCGTGGAACGCGCGTAAAATGCGGCCCGAGAGCGCCGCGCCACCCGAGATGCACATGCGCAGGCTTTCCAGGTCGCAGCGATCCACATCTGCACGCACTGCCATGGCCGCGAACATGGCCGGCACCCCGGCCCACACCGTCACGCGAGCGCGCCCAATTAGCTTTGCCACCCCGATCGGGACAAACTGGCCCGAAAAAACGATTCGTCCGCCCGTCGCGATCGGCATGTTCATCGATACAGTCGCCCCGAATGAATGGTGCAGCGGAAGAGCGCACAGGTGAATGTCCTCCGGGCGCGAGGACGAAACCTCCCCCATGGCCTCCGCGTTCGCTGCGAGGGCTTCCCCGGAAAGCATAGCCCCTTTCGGCTCGCCGGTAGTGCCTGACGTGTACAAGATAACCGCTGGGCCTTGTTCCGTCCTTGCGGCAGCCGTTTCGAGCACTCCCATAGCGCTCCGCGCCCTGGCCGCTGCATATCGTGCGCCGTCTTCATTCTCTGCCTCGTTACAGGTTAGGTCGGCGCAGGTGAGCCGAACCTTCGGCCCGAACACGGCGGCATCAGGCGCAGCAATCGCGGCCGAGGGCTGACAGTCGTCTACAACACGTTCAACGTCCCCCACTGGCAACTGAGGGCTGACTGGAACAGCGATGGCTCCTGCCGCAATCACGGAATAGTAAGCCCGCACGAAATCAAAGCCGTTGGGCAAGCATAAGAGCACTCTGTCGCCGGGCCCAATGCCTGCGTCGCGCAGACGACCCGCTCCGATTCCGACAGCCAACGCCAGGTGAGCATAGCTGACCGACCGGCCGACGGAATCCGCGAGGGCAATGCGCTCGGGATCGCGCCCAGCTTGCCTTAAGAGACTGCCGACTAGTCCCATGGTGGTTCTCCTCGAATGGTATTTCGGTACAACAAGACCTCGCACTGCAGCGCAAGTGCGAGGCCATCATCGCTCCGCGACGGCGTCTAGACGAACGCAAACAAGACGGAGACCAGCAGGAAGGCAGCGGCGACCCAGGTGGTAGCCTTCTCGAGAAAAGCTTCTAGGCCCTTGTTCTTGCTGAAGAAAAGCTGCCCGCCACCGCCTATGACGCCCAAGCCCTCGCCTTTGCTCTGCTGCAAAACCACCATCACCGTAAGTGCTACAGAGAGCAACAACTCTACGATTATCAGAACCGTCTCCACCGCAGGAACCCCCTATGCATGAACAACACTGCAGTTGATTCTACCACACGCCAGTAATCGTGACAACCGCAATCGCCGCAATCACGGTCGATGCTTACGTCGAGGCATTACGCGGTTCACAGCCAGTACTATCGGCGTCACCACCAGAGCCGAAACAATCGCTTCCGGTATGCCGTGTATCAGCGCAATGCCGAGCGCGCCCTCCTTACCGGCGAACGGAATCCACCCAAACACGACGGCCAACCCCAGCGTGCCCACGGTGTTGACGGCGCTGCCCGCCACGGCGGCCAGCGGAAGGCCCCACCCCGTTCCCGAAAGCGCCCTGTACACTAGAAAGGCGACCGGGCCAATCAGCACCCTTGCCGGTATGAGTACACGAGGGTCGTACGGCCAGAACTGCATCATTGTGAGAAGTCCGAATATGAGGCCGACAGCGACTCCTATGACCGGGCCTCCTGTGATGCCGGCGAGAATGACAGGAAGATGCATTATTGTGACAGCGCCGGCAAGTGTGGGCACTCGGATGAAACCAAGGGGCGTCATGCCGAGTACCAAAGTGAGAGCCCCAAGCACTCCCGCGATCGTGATCTGCCGAGTATCTGGTTTCAAAGCAATCGCACCTCCGTTCCAGCCCCTTTCGGGTGCCGGACGATTATCGGGGCACAGACAGGCGCCATTGCCCAAACTGCCGGGCTCCGCCCTCGATCTCGGTCACTTGCGATCCGAGTCGCGGCGTCTGGTTTCGATGTCGCACACCGCCGGGCATCCCCCCGCCTGCCTTGCCGCCTCCACAGCCCTGACCACCGCTGCTGCCAGCACTTCTGCAGCTAGTGAGCCTATGGCAGTGATATCGGCAGCCTTCTCGCCCGACAGGGGTCTCTCCGCAGTAGACAGGCAGAACACCGTGTCGCCATCGTACATGGTGTGAGCCGGTACAATTGCCCGCGCCAGCCCATCCTGGGCCATCTGGGCGACCTTGTTTGCGCCTTCCTTATCTAGAATAGCATTTGTGGCCACGACCGCAATAGTGGTGTTCATACAGGCTCCCGTTTGAGCCTGGATGGTCAGGTTCGCCCCGGTCCGGCTGGCGCCGGGCCCCACAAACCGACCGGCGCCGCGGTCATATGCTCCAGCCACGACCCGCCCTGCCCATGGGTCGATCACATCCCCAAGGGCATTGACAACCGCCAACGCGCCCACGAGCACCTGCCCGTCGTCTCCATCTGCGCCTGCGCCCACGCCTGCTTCGAGCTGTCCCATGCCGGACAGCAGGGTCGCATACGTCCCCAATCCGCCCTTCATTGCATACTCCGGGCCCATGATCTTGCCCACCGTGGCGCCGGTTCCGGCGCCGACATTACCCTCACGGCACGGCCCGGAAGACGCAGCAAGACACGCCGCATAGCCCATTTCTGCGTCCGGTCGGACTCTGGGATCGCCCAACCCCAAATCGTAGATGACTGCCGCGCCCACGATGGGAACCACGCCGAAGGGAGTGGCGAACCCAACTCCCTTGCCCTCCAAAAACCTCATGACTCCTGAAGCAGAGTCCAGGCCGTAAGCGCTTCCACCTGAAAGCACTACGGCCTGGATCTTCTCAACTTGGTTACAAGGACGCATGAGATCGGTTTCGCGCGTGCCCGGGGCCGAGCCCCTGACGTCCACACCCGCAACGGCCCCGCCAGGAGTCAACACCACTGTGCAGCCGGTGAGAGCTTCATCATTCTGCGCGTGCCCTACGAGCACGCCCGGGATTCGAGTTATGCCGTGCACGCCTCATCGCCCCCACTCGCATTCGCCTAGCGCTGCGCGCGCTTGATTGAGTAGAACGCGTCCATGCCGGCGTACATGCCGGCATCGCCCAACAGATCCTCTATCCGGAGCAGCTGGTTGTACTTGGCTACCCGGTCCGTACGGCACGGGGCGCCCGACTTGATCTGGCCCGAATTCGTGGCCACCGCGATGTCGGCGATGGTGGTGTCTTCGGTCTCGCCTGATCTGTGCGAGATCACCGCCGTGTAGCCGGCGCGTTTAGCCATTTCGATGGCGTCCAACGTCTCGGAGAGCGTGCCGATCTGGTTCACCTTAATCAGCACCGAGTTGGCCACGCCTTGCTGGATCGCCCGCTCAATCCGCTCCACATTCGTAACGAGGAGATCGTCGCCCACGAGCTGGACGCGGTCCCCGAGCTTGACAGTGGCGATGCGCCAGCCGTCCCAGTCGTCCTCTGCCAGCCCGTCTTCGATGGAAATCACGGGGTACTTGCCGACAAGGTTCTCATAGTAGTCAACCAGGCCTGCGGCATCAAGCTCTCTGCCTTCGCCTTCCAGCACGTATTTGCCGTCCCGCCATAGCTCGCTTGCAGCCACGTCCAGCGCCACAAACACGTCCTTGCCGGGCGCGAAGCCAGCCTTCTCTATGGCCTCTACCACCACAGCTATGGCCTGCTCATTCGAGTCGAGATTGGGCGCGAATCCTCCCTCGTCCCCCACACCAGCCGAGAGCCCGCGCTTCTTCAACACAGCCTTGAGCGAGTGGTATACCTCGGCCCCCATTCGCAGCGCGTGCGCGAAACTGTCGGCGCCGACAGGCGCGATCATGAACTCCTGTATGTCCACGTTATTGTCCGCATGCTTGCCGCCGTTTAGGATGTTCATCAGCGGAACCGGCAGGGTGCGGGCGCCTACGCCGCCCAGGTACTGATAGAGCGGCAGGCCTATGTGCTCAGCTGCGGCGTGCGCCACCGCGAGTGACACTCCGAGCATGGCATTGGCCCCGAGCTTCGACTTGCTAGGCGTCCCGTCAAGCTCTATCAGTGTCAGGTCGATGAGCGCCTGGTCTCGGGCATCCATGCCCAAGATCTCGTCAGCGATCGTATCGTTCACATTGTCTACGGCCTTCGCCACACCTCGTCCGAGGTAACGGCCGGGGTCGCCGTCGCGCAGTTCAAGCGCTTCATGCTGCCCGGTAGACGCGCCCGATGGCACGCATGCCCTGCCTACCGTCTCATCGGCGAGCGTGACTTCCACCTCGACAGTGGGGTTTCCTCTGGAGTCAAGAATCTCGCGTGCATACACATCAGTGATTATCGACATTTCGGTCGGCGGCATACACCGCCTGTGCTCCTTTCTCACCTGCTCACTTGTGGGCGCTTATCGTTGCGCCAATGATCCCAGCGAAGTCCTCCGCAAGAAGACTGGCCCCGCCCACTAAAGCGCCGTCTATCTCCGATTGCTTGGCGAACTCGGCCATGTTGGAGGGCTTCACGCTGCCTCCATACTGAATCCTCACCGCCTCGCTCACTCGATCGGAGTACATCCCCGACAGCGTACGCCGGATAGCCTTGGCGACCTCGTTGGCATCTTCGCCTGTGGCGGCGCGCCCAGTGCCGATGGCCCAGATGGGTTCGTACGCCACCACCAGCCGGTCGGCCTTGTCGGCGGGCACGCCCACAAACGCCCCTTCTACTTGCCTGGCCACTACGTCGGCCGTGATGCCCTGCTCGCGCTGGGCCAGGCTTTCTCCCACGCATACTATTGGCAACAGCCCTGCTGCCAATGCGGCTTTTACCTTACGGTTGACCGTATCGTCCGTCTCGCCGAACATTGCCCTTCTCTCAGAATGCCCAATGATGACCCAGCGGCACCCGGCGTCGATCAGCATCTCGCAGGAGATCTCGCCTGTATACGCGCCCTTGGCTTCCCAATACACGTCTTGTGCTCCCAATTCGATGCCCGACCCCATAACGCTTTCTGCCACAGCATGAATCGACGTGAACGGCGGGCACAGTATGACCTCGCATCCTGCAAACCCCAAAGCCCGATCGACCAACTTACACGCCAGCTCACGCGCCTCAGCAATTGTCTTGTGCATTTTCCAGTTGCCTGCTACTATTGGACTCCTCACAGACTCCTACACCCCCGGTTCCTTATCACCAAGCGCCGCAACTCCCGGCAGCACCCTACCCTCCAGAAACTCAAGCGACGCGCCGCCGCCTGTCGACACGTGTGTCATCCTCTCAGCTAGGCCGAACTGCTCGCACGCCGCCGCGGAATCGCCGCCTCCAACAATGGTCACAGCGCCCGACGACGCCATCGCCTCCGCCAGGCCGCGTGTGCCTGCGGCGAAGGCCTCCATCTCGAATACTCCCATTGGGCCGTTCCACACCACTGTACCTGCGCCGCGCACGATTTCGGCGAACCGTCGTGTGGTATCCGGACCGATGTCGAGGCCCATCCAATCAGCAGGGATATCGTCGACCGTAACGACGCGATGCGGCGAATCAGCTTCGAACCGCTCTGCCGCGACTACGTCTGTGGGAAGCTCAAATCGAACTCCTTTCGCCCTCGCGCGATCGATGGCGTCTCCTGCGTATCCCAGCCTCTCCCCATCCACCAGCGACTTGCCCACCTCGTGGCCTTGAGCCTTCAGAAACGTGAAGGCCATGCCGCCTCCGATGAGCAACGCGTCCACGCGTGTGAGCAGGTTATCGATGACGCCGATCTTGTCAGATACCTTCGCCCCGCCGAGTATCGCGACGAACGGGCGGGCCGGATCGGCCAGAGCCTGCCCCATGATCTCCATTTCCTTGCGCATCAGGAACCCGGCCACGGCAGGTATGTAGTGAGCTATGCCTTCGGTCGAGGCATGCGCCCTGTGGGCCGCGCCGAACGCGTCGTTGACGAATAGGTCCGCCAGCGCCGCCAGGCGCCGCGCGAACGCCGCGTCGTTTGCCTCCTCTTCCTTATGGAACCGCACGTTTTCAAGGAGAACCACGTCGCCCGGCGACATTGCCGCCACGGTCGCTTCCACTTCCGGCCCCACACAGTCAGCGAGCTTGCGCACAGGCCGGCCCAGAAGCTCCGAAAGACGATCCGCAACCGGGTCCATGGTGGAACCAGGGTCGTACTTGCCCTTGGGACGTCCTAGGTGAGAGGCGAGTATCACCTTCGCCCCTCGCCCGATCAGGTGCTCTATTGTCGGAAGTGCTGAGGCGATTCTCCTGTCGTCGGTTATGTTCCGGTCAGCGTCCATCGGCACATTGAAATCAACGCGCACGAACACACGCTTGCCGGCCACTTCCACATCCTCCACTGCTAGCTTGCGCAATGCCGATCAGCTCCTCTCCGCTGCGCGACGTGGCTAAAGAGACTTCGCGATGTAACTCGCCAGATCGACCACGCGGTTGGAGTAGCCCCACTCGTTGTCGTACCAGGCAATCACCTTGGCCATCTCTTCGCCTATAACCATGGTGCACAGCCCGTCTACGATCGAAGAATGGGGATCATGGTTGAAGTCGTGCGACACCAGTTCTTCTTCGGTGTAGGCCAGGATGCCCGAGAGTGGGCCTTCTGCCGCCGCCCGGAGCGCATTGTTCACATCCTCGGCTGTCGCCTTCTTCTCCAGGTCAGCCACGAAGTCTACCACCGATACGTTGGGTGTGGGCACCCTCATGGAGAACCCGTTCAGCTTGCCCTTCAGCTCGGGCAGTACCAGGGCCACTGCAGACGCTGCTCCCGTCGTGGTGGGTATCATGGACATGCCTGCAGCACGCGCACGCCTGAGATCCGAGTGAGCCAGGTCCAGGATGCGCTGGTCGTTAGTGTAGGAATGTACCGTGGTCATTAGCCCGCGCCTGATGCCGAACGAGTCCATGAGCACCTTGGCCACAGGCGCAAGGCAGTTGGTGGTGCATGAAGCGTTGGAGATGATATGGTGGTTTAGCGGGTCGTACTTCCTCTCGTTGACGCCCATGACGACTGTTATGTCCTCATTCTTGCCCGGCGCGGTGATGATGACTTTCTTTGCGCCGCCGGCAAGGTGCGTCGATGCCTTCTCCTTGGACCGGAAGACGCCGGTCGATTCGATCACGATGTCCACGCCCAGATCGCCCCAGGGCAACTTGGACGGATCCTTCTCAGCAAAGACCTTGACACGCCTGCCCCCGACCTCTATGTACCCGTCCCCTGCCTTCACGTCGCCGGCGTATGTACCATGGATGGAATCGTACTTCAGGAGATGAGCATTGGTCTTGGCATCCACCAGGTCGTTTATGGCCACTATCTCAATTTCCGGGCGCTCTTCGCCCGCCCTGAACACGAGCCGTCCGATTCTTCCAAAACCATTGATTCCGATTTTGACTGCCATTGGCTCCCGCCGATAATGCGGCGGGGTTCACCTCCCTGATTCGTGTTTGATCTCGCGCGCTGCTCCTTCATCCGTGACAACAATATGGGAAAACCCGTTACGCAACACCGCCGACAGCGCCTCCGACTTGCTCGCCCCACCGCCCACGCATATCACCGTGGGAACTGACGATAGGTCTGCGAGCCTCAGGCCGAGGCTAGACGTGGTGTACACAACCTCACCGGCTGAGTTGAAGTAGAACCCGAACGATTCGCCCACGGCCCCCAGTTGCTGAATGTGAGCGATCTCGGCCTCAGAGAGGTTCCTCCTTCTCGCCATCTCCACAGCCGTGCCCACTCCATGCACAACCACACTTGCCTGCCGGATCGTGTCGAGGACCTGCTTGATCCGTGGTTCTTCGCGTACACTTGCTGCGGACTCCAGCCCGAGGTCGTCCGGGAGGTTGAGAAGCCTGTAGCTTCCTCCCAACTTCTTGGCCAAAGACGCAGCAACCGTGTCGGCCTGCTTTTCGACATCCTCCCCCAGCCCGCCCCGGGCGGGAACCACCACAAGATCTCTGACCGAGCGCAACTCCACAGCCTCCTGGGCCAGAGCAGCCATTGTGGTGCCACCCGTCACAGCTACCACATCGCCATCAGAGATCACGTCCCTGAGCAAAGCCGCGCCCGCCCGCGCGATATCCCTCTTCACGGCATCGTCGCGGTCGGAGTCGCCAGTCACAACTACAGCTTGCTCGAGGCCAAATCTCTCCACCAGCGTCGTCTCAAGTTCTCCAGTGCCGGTGAGCAGGCGAACATACTCTCCCAGTTCCCACAGGATATCCTCCCCATCTCTGGAGAGGCGGATGCCATCCGGGCCCACTACGATGAGCCCGACCTCCCGGAGAACGCCCTCTTCTCGCCTGACTTCGCGCTCGCTCCTCCCCATGCACTGGGCAAGCGCCCTCCGCCCTATGGGCTGCGAATACGATACGTGCCTCAGGATGAGGTGACGGAGCACGATTTTCTCAGCGAGTTCCGGCGCTATCCGACACTGCACAGCTATGACGTCAGCCGTCTTTCCCATCATCGTCTCCCTTGGCTGGACGCTTTGCGTCCCGCTTGGGCAATTCCTGTCCCGCTAGCCCTAATATAGCATGTTCTGCGCACAAGGCCAAGTTCCTCCTCTGACATCTTTCCCGGGCTGGGCCACTGCAACGCAGGAATGCTCAGTACCTCCTCCGCCGCGCCGACGCGGGTATCTCCAGCTCACCCCTATATTTAGCCACTGTCCTCCTGGAAATGCAGATACCTTCACCGGTCAACGCGTTCGCTATCTCCTGGTCTGATAGCGGCGATTTGGCGTCTTCGGAGGCGATCATCTCCTTGATGTACTTCTTTATGCTGGCGGCCGATGCGGTATCGCCATCAGAGGTGCTCACCCCGGAACCGAAGAAGAAGCGAAGTTCGAATGTGCCGCGGGGAGTCTGCGCGTACTTCCCTGCAGTCGCCCGGCTGACGGTCGACTCGTGCATGTCGATGTCAACAGCCACTTCCCTCAGCGTCAGTGGACGCAAATGGAGAATGCCCCGATCGAAGAAGTCACGCTGATGAGACACGATGGAAGTCGCAACCTTGGCGATTGTGTCGCGACGCTGACCAAGCGCACGTATGAGCCACGCGGCCGAATTGAGTCGTTCGCGTATGAAATCCCTGGCAGTCGCATCCGTTCCGGTGTCAGACAGCATCGCTCGGTACGCGCTGTTTATGATCAACCGGGGCGACGCCGAATCACACGGCGTCACAACGTAGTCATCGCCTACCTTCTCGACAACCACATCGGGAACGATGTACCTGGCTTGCCCTACCCCCGCGTAGTCCTGGCCCGGGCGAGGAGAGAGCGCGCGTATCATGTCGGCGGCCTCTTGAACCTGCGTGACGTCTGCACAAAGCTCAGAGGCGATACGCAATATCCTGCCTTCAGCTAGGTCGTCTAGGTGCTCTCGGACGATTCGCAGCGCCAGCGCCCGCAGGTCATCAGGGGCTGGCCTGGCCGATATCTGCAGCTCAAGGCATTCCTGGACGCTTCGGGACCCCACGCCCACGGGATCTAGGCATTGGATCAGATGAAGCACATCCTCCACCTCAGACTCAGCGGCGCCCAGCGCGGCCGCCACATCGCACAAGTCTGCACGGAAGAAGCCGCTATCGTCGATGCATCCGAGGAGATACTCGCCGATCCAGAGGGCCTTGGGGCACGTACACGCCACTCGGAGCTCTACATGCAGACGCTCGGCAAGCGAAGGTTCCCATCTGATGAGCCTGACGGGATCATCATCACCGTCTCTATCAGATGAGTCGGAGGGCCAGCCAGAGTCGGCGCCCCCATCGCCGGCGAAGTAGCCTGCCCAATCTATCTGATCATCATCGGCATGAGACGTCCGGGTTTCATCGACCGCCCCCTCAGACGGCGGTTCGGCCTCCTCCAGAACCGGGTTTGCGAGAAGCTCATTCTGGACGTACTGCGCCAGATCCACTGTCGGCAGCTGAAGAAGTTGGATAGCCTGTCGTAGCTGGGGAGTCATTATCAGCCTCTGTACCTGCTGCTGAACCATCCCGTAGGACATTTCCACGGGGCATCACCTCTCGCGCCTGCGTGTCAGGCGAATGTCATCAGCTATCCGCGCAATCCTGCGCATGCGGTGGTTAACGCCCGACTTGCTCACAGGCGGCGACAGCATGGCTCCAAGCTCTGTGAGGCTGGCCTCCGGATTTTCGAGCCTCAGGCGGGCCGCTGCAGCAAGAGCAGGGGGAAGCCTCCTGATGCCCATCACGTCGTCTATGAGCTCAATATCGCGTATCTGACCCAAGGAAGCGTCCACAGTCTTGGACAGGTTAGCATTCTCCGCATTGACTAGGCGGTTGACGTCGCCGCGGATCGACCTCAGGATCCGCGCGTTCTCAAGCTCTAGGAGCGCGCTGGACGCCTGCATCACGCGGAGCAATTCCACGATATCGTCGCCGTCTTTGACATACACCACGCTTCGCCCTCGGCGGGGCACTATCCCTGCGCGAATCCCGAACTCACGAAGAAGATCCGAAATGAACTGCGCATGCTCCGGGCCCCGAATCGCTATCTCCAGATGGTACCCTTTCGAAGGATCGGTCATGTAGCCTGCCCCGAGGAAGACGCCGCGAATGTACGCCCGCTTGCAGCAGCGCCTGGCGACTATGTGAGGCTCCACACCGCGCACAAGGTCACTGTCGTGCCGGGCAGGGCCCAGGCCCAGTAGGCCCGTGAGATCGACGGCCTCATTGTGGTTTGCTATGCGGACCAAGTAGAGATTGCCACGAGGGGCGCCCTTCCGCTTTCGATTACGGACGGCCACCTCCACACTCGGACGCTCCGCAGCCGGCCACTGCAGATCGCGAATGAGTGAGACGACCTTTCGCGCCACGCCCGCATGGGTCTCAGCGATCACTATGCTCACATGTCCTTCTGAGGTCCGGATCACACCGTCCGCAAGGAGCAGCGCCGATATCTCAGCCACGCGACAGCAATCACGCTCGGGCATGGCCCGAACTAGTTCGTCTTTCATGAGCGAGTAGAAGTCCACTTAGTAATCACTCCCCGGGCGCAGCACTGTCTCTATTCCTCGCCAACTTGGCGATTCCCTTCATCTGCATGAGGGTGGCCCGCGCATACTTGCCCAGAGACCATGAATACGATGGAGCGGTAGCGCATGTCTCAATCCGCCCGGCCGGTACTTGGAGGAAAAGGCATGATGAGTATTGTGTGGGTCGCCATGCTGGCAATCGGCACGGTCTGGGCGACGGTTGTGCGTGGGCCCGCGAGTGTTGCCCCGATGGCCATCTCCTCGGCAAAGGAGGCTGTGCAGCTTTGCCTGGCATTGGCCGGCTCGATAGGTCTTTGGTCGGGCATGGCCCAAATAGCGCAGCAGTCCGGGCTCACAGCTCTACTGGCCTCAGCAATCCGGCCCATCATCGGGCCGCTCTTCCCCGAGCTTGGACCGAGGTCGAAATCGATGCCGCTCATAGCCGCAAGCATGGCTGCGAATCTTCTTGGGCTGGGCGCGGCAGCCACCCCACTGGGCCTTGCGGCCATGCAACAGCTGGCTGCCGAAAGCCGTTCCGGGGCTGAACCCACTGACGCCATGTGCACCTTCATCATTATCACCGCCTCCAGCCTCACGCTGGTTCCGACGACCATAATCTCCCTCAGAGCCGAAACGGGCTCGGCTGATCCAGCCGCCGTCATAGGAGCTACGATCCTCGCCACCTCGTGTTCCACCGCAGCTGCAGTGGCTGTCGACTTCATCCTCAGGAAGAGAGGTCGAAGGAACTGATGAGATATCTTGCGTCCCTGCCCTATTATGTTGTGCTTTCACTGCTCGTGGGAATACCCGTGTACGGCGTCGCCCGGGGGGTTGACGTATATGGCTGTTTTATCGCCGGCGTATCCGACGGCCTCAGAACGACATTGCGCATTGCCCCGGCGATGATCGCCATGTTCGTCGCTGTGGGGATGTTCCGCGATTCAGGAGCGCTAAATGCAGCAGCGCGCGCCCTCTTGCCCGTGGCGCGCGCCCTCGGAGTACACCCTGATCTCATGATCCTTGCCGCGCTGCGGCCCATATCAGGCTCGGGAGCCCTGGGATACTTGGCCAAGCTTCTGGCAGCCTACGGGCCAGATTCAGCTGAGGGATTACTGGCGTCTGTCATACAGGGTTCGGCAGATACGTCCCTCTACATCATCGGGCTGTACTTCGGCTCAGTCGGAATAACGCACACGCGCCACACAGTGCCCGCTGCGCTGCTCGCCAGCCTCACAGGCTTCCTGACGGCCGTGTTCATCTCGAAGTTCACTCATCCATAAAACGCTTCTTTCGCGCGACCAGAGCCATGACTTCCCGCGCGATCGCGTCGGGGTCATGCCTGACCAACTCGGTCTGGCTTGCAACTGGCCCCTCCACCACCCGTACTCCCATCGACTCGAGAACCTTTCTGTCCCATCCTACCGGTTCAGCGCCTTCGTGCGAGTATTTTCGCATCATTCCATCACTTATGGGAGCATCATTGATGATGATCCAGTCAACGACATCCGGCCCGGCATGACGGAAAATGGCAGCCAGGTGATCCTGGGCGGCATAGCCCTGCGTCTCGCCAGGCTCAGTCATTACGTTGCACACGTATATCTTGACCGCTTTGGACGAGGCGATCGCGTCCGCCATTCCATCCACGAGCAGATTCGGCATGACACTAGTGTACAGGCTGCCCGGGCCGAGCACAATCGCATCGGCCTCCGATATGGCGCGCAATGCCTCCGGCAGAGGCTTAGGACCTTCGGGACGTAGGAACACTCGGTCGATCCTGGACGTGCTGGTGCCTACTGACGTTTCGCCAAGGACCTCTCGCCCGCCACTCAACAACGCGCCCAGAATGCAATCATCCAAAGTGGCGGGGAGCACTTCGCCCCTGACCAGAAGGACCCTGCTGGATTCCTTTACTGCCAGTTCGAAGTCGCCCATTATCTCGCTCATCGCAGCTATGAACAGGTTTCCGAAGTTGTGACCTGAGAGCGGACCTCCACTATTGAACCGGTAATCGAAGAGCTGTTTCATGAGGGGTTCTGCGTCGGCCAAGGCCACTAGGCAGTTGCGTATGTCGCCCGGAGGAAGCACTCCCATCTCCGCACGGAGCCTGCCGGAGCTGCCACCGTCATCGGTGACGGTGACAATAGCCGTAATACTGCCGGTGTGACGTTTCAGTCCCCTGAGAAGGGTAGAAAGACCCGTTCCGCCGCCCAGTGCGACGACTCGCGGTTCCACCGCATGACTCATTGGCTTCACCTCGCCCCGATGTCTACCTGCCGATAACGAACGCGAGTTCCTGCTCGAACTGCTCAGGCTGAACGAGCCAATCGAACTTATCGGGGGAGTCCACGAAAGCCTGATACATGGGGTATCCACTCATAAGGGCCAATGTGGGCAGGTCACGAGGGTCGAGGCCCCTCAAAGGAGCGACTCCTTCATGTCGCTTGTTCGGGATGAGTCGACTGGCGCCGGCTGTCTCGTCTATTTCAAAGTATGCACCGCCTCTGTGTCTTTTGATCATCCCGTACTCGGATGCAAAATCGGCCGCAACCCAGTTCGACATGACCAAAGGCTCGGAAGACGGGTTCATGGTGATGTGCCCGTACATCGGCGGGATGATCACCTTGTCGCCTGCCTCGGCCTCGATGAGCACTGCATCGACAATATCGCCGGAACTTGCATCGGCGCGCTGAAGCAGGTAGTGCGCCACCCCATACAGGACCTCATAGACCTCAGGGTATGTAGTTTTCGAGCCAGGCTTCGCCGGATGATAGTGACCGGCAGTCTTGATGAACTCGTGGCCTACCCTGCCCGGCAGGATGATAGTGACGTCGTACCTGAGGCCACTTTCCCGTATGAGCTCTTCATGCTCGGGAAGGCGTACATCTCTGTACATGTAGTAGATCTCTCTGCCCTCAGCCTTGTCTGGCGATAGCCACACATCCATCATGTCGGTGTCTTTGCGCACTGCCGGCGCAACGTCGGGCAGCGGATCGGAAAAGACAAGCTTTAAGTCGTCTCCCAAAGCTATGGGAAGGCCCGAAGCCAGAGTCAGGTCAATCATTGCGGCGCACCTCACCTCCGTAGATTGCATCTCAGAGTATATCATAGTTTCTCGCTGTCGACCCAGGCGAAGAGCGAGTCGCGCGAAGCGGCGGAAGTGAGAACGGCCATTGCCGCATCGTCGTCAACCCCGCTCAGGGCGGCGCCGGCCAGCGCCTCGAAGTCTCCCAGGTGACGCAAGAAGCGCTCCTCGGCGTACTCCTTTGCCTGCCTGGTAGTGACCAGAAACGGCCAGTCGCTTGCCTCCAGCAGAATCAGCTCCCGGCCGGCCTGATCCGCCATGGCCAGGAACGTTCCTCGAAGTGTGTCGCGCTTGTTTGAAAGGGAACGATGAAGTGCCTCCGCGCGGGCCAGCGACTCCCACATCCACTCGGTGTCGGCATTAGCCCACGTACCGTGCCTGCCGCCGTGCCCCCAGGAGCACTCCGACATGCTTATCTTCCCTGTAGGCCGGTGGGAGGCCAAGTAAGCACCGGGAGTGGTGAGTGCCACGCGTTCGTCGCGCGCCAGCATGGTGAGCACGTGTCTGAGCCAGGCTGTGCCCTCATGCCACCAATGCCCGAACAGCTCCATGTCATACGGGGCCACTATCAACCCCGGTTCACCGCACGCGTCCTGATATCTCGCGAGCCTCGCCGCAACGAGTTCCACGAAATGCCTGGCGTGTTCCTGGGCAGTCTCGTTCGCGACCACAGGATCGTACAGCTGCTTCTGGCCAAGATCCAGGAGTTTGCTTGTGACACGCCAGTACTGCAGGCCTGAGACGCTGTCTCGCCTGTGGAACTCGCGGTAGTTGCCATCGCCCGGATACCCCGTTTCCCTCGACCACACCTGAGCCGCAGTGACCTCATCCCGGGCAAACACCGACACTTGGGAGCCAGCGAGCATGTATGGCCTGAGCGCCGCCATACTCGGGCTGACGCAATACCCAGCGGGAGCAGCTCCCGAGCACTTAGCCTCAGCCCCGTATACCTGCCTTACTGCACCTGCCGCGACAGCGTGCGTGTCGACTATGAAGTAGTCTATGCCGCACTCAGTCAACAGCCGCTCGATGGCCCCCGGCCGATAGCCGCATTCTGGAAGCCACGCCCCTCTGGGTCTGACGCCGAAGTGGCGCTCGCACGCTTCGCAGCCCAACCTCATCTGAACGCGCGCTCGCTCCTCTGACAGCAGCGGCAGGTAGGCATGTGTCGCAGCCGTAGCGAGAAGCTCGATCATGCCGCGCGACGCCAGGCTGGCAATGGCGCTCAGTAGGTCGCCACCGTAGTGGTTCGAGAATCTGTCTGCCACGTACTCGTAGTACTCTGCGTATTCCGCAGCCAGCAGGGCTAACCTGTCATCATGCTCAGACTCGTATCTCTCAGCATCATGCACCGCGGCCTTCTTCCGCATTTCAGCGTATTCCAGAAACCGAGACTTCATGTAGCAATCTGCCAGCTGCTCCGCAAGAACCGGGGATAAACTAACCGCGATACGCGGCTCGAACCCGTTGTCCTCGGTTGCCGACAGCATATCGATGATTGGTATGTATGTCTCAGCCATCGCCTCAAACACCCATTCTTCGCCAAAAGGCCAAACGCCTGACTTGCGACAGTATGGGATGTGTGAATGAAGCACCAGGGCAAATGAGCCACAAGACGACATATGCCACACCTCCCTCAGCATGAAGTATTCTTACCCAACCGCCGAGCACTATCCCGGCGGGATAGCCCCGGTTAGGGCCGGACAGAATACAAGAGAGATTGCGTTTCGGTGTCGTGAGGAGGTCCTTTCGTGCACGGCTTGGGCGGCGAGGTGAATGCGTGCCAGGTACCTGATGGCTACGACGAAACCCGGATTGTTCTGCAGGTTCGCGATCCGTTCTGGATGCACGCTTACTGGGCGATATCCAGGGAGACGGCGCTTGACCTCGCCCGCGAGCTCGGAGAGAGCATCTCGAGCAGTCGCCTCACTCTCAGGGTGAACGATATGACCGATCGCGAGGGAGCCGGCTGTGCCAAGCAAGTCGCGATCGACGTCCATCCCTTTGCGAACAACTGGTACATAAACGTGTGCGAGCCTGACAGGTCATACTGCGTGGACCTGGGTCTGACACACGGCTCCGACGAGTTCCGGTTCATCGCGCGCTCCAACGTGGTGCACACGCCGCGGGTAGGGCCCTCCCTGGTTCGCGACGAGGAATGGCTCTCCATTCATGCACTGGAAGCCCTCGTGCACTGCCCCAGGGCCTATGCTGCGTCGCCGGGCATGCCGGCCCAGAGAATGCGCGCCGAGGAGTGGGCGCGGGAGATCGCTCTGGGATCGGGAGGAGTGGGCGCCGTCTCCAGCCCGGTGGGCCCGCCCGCGCCGACTCTCCCCCTGGAAGCGGCCGGGCGTCGGTACTGGCTGCGGGCAGATGCGGAGCTCGTAGTATACGGTGCAACAGAGCCGGGATCGCAGGTGAGTGTGTCGGGTATGCCGGTAGAGGCAGCTCCTGACGGGACCTTCTCAGTGAGGATCGCGCTCCCAGTGGGCGAACTCCCCATCGAAGTGGCCGCCGAGTCGGCTGATCGGCTGATGTCGCGCTGTGTGTCATGGACTGTTGCCCGAACAGGGCTGAAGGACGGCAGGTGATCTGCAATGAGTGAACCCCGAGGTTACCTGGCAATAGTACTGCACGCTCACCTTCCGTACGTTCGCCACGTGCGCGGCGAGGCGTACCTGGAGGAGAAATGGTTCTATGAAGCCCTGACCGAGACGTATATCCCGCTATACACGATGTTGGCTCGGCTGGCCGACGAGGGAGTGCCATACCGCCTCACGATATCGCTCTCCCCCACACTGATGTCGATGTGCCGTGACTCCCTTCTTCAGGCCCGCTTCTCCGAGTTTCTGGACGGCCTGTGTCGCCTGGCCGAGCTCGAGACATCTCGAACTAGGTGGCAACATGCGTTCCACGAAACCGCCAAGATGTACCTGGAACGTTTCCAGCATGTAAGGTCAGTCTACCATGACGGCCTCCACGGCGATGTAATAGGAGGGTACGCGCGACTTGCAGATGAGGGCCGGATAGAGCTGATAACCACTGCAGCAACCCATGGCTATCTGCCGCTCATGGAAGTGTGTCCGTCTGCGGCCCGTGCCCAGATCATCGCGGCCGCTAGCTACTACCGCAACACATTCGGGCATGGGCCCCGAGGCATGTGGTTGCCTGAATGCGGGTACTACCCTGGCGTAGACGCATACTTGCGGGAGGCGGGAGTCCGATATTTCTTCACTGATGCGCACGGCATAGAGAACGCAAGCCCCAGGCCGAGATATGGGGTGTACGCGCCCATCTACTGCCCTTCGGGCGTGGCGGCCTTCGGGCGGGACATGGAATCATCCAAACAGGTCTGGAGCGCGCATGAGGGGTATCCCGGTGACTTCGATTACAGGGAGTTCTACCGCGACATCGCCTACGATCTGGACTGGGACTACATACGACAGTTCATGGGAGATTGCCCGGCGAGAACGCATACAGGCATAAAATACTACCGAGTCACCGGCCGCACGGAACACAAGGAACCATATGTGCGGGAATGGGCCATCAACAAAGCTGCCAGCCACGCAGGCAACTTTGTGTTCAACCGCGAGCGGCAGATCGAGCACTTGGCGCGAGTCATGGACATGGGGCCCATAGTCGTCGCTCCGTACGATGCTGAGCTCTTCGGACACTGGTGGTTTGAAGGTCCCGAGTTCCTGGAGTTCGTCATACGAAAGATCGCCTACGACCAGAATACCATCAAGCTCATTACCCCAGGAGACTACCTAGATGAGCGCGCGCGCGCTCAGGTGTCCGTGCCGTCCATGTCATCATGGGGCTATATGGGCTACAACGAAGTGTGGTTGGCGGACTGCAACCACTGGATCTACCCGCATCTTCACACGATGGCGCGTCGCATGAGCGAGCTCGCCGACGTGTACGCGATGCCACAGCCCGATCTGCTCCGGCGAGCCCTCAACCAGGCCGCCCGCGAACTCATGCTGGCACAGAGCTCCGACTGGGCGTTCATCATGAAGGCCGGTACTTGCGTGAATTACGCTGTGGAGCGCACCAAGGCCCACATATCTAGGTTCAACCGCCTCTACAGCGACATCCGCAGTTCGGGTCTGGATCATGAATGGGTGAGCGACCTTGAGTCGGTAGACAACATATTCCCTGACATTGACTACACTATCTACTCCACATCGCCCATGGCATCCGCGATCCTCGACACGTAGATGCCCGCGATCTCCTCCGCGATCTCCTGACTTGCCGCCTCGCTGTAGACGTGGAAGACGGGGTCCTCGGAATCTGGCAGGATGAGCGTCCAACCCTGATCGGTGTAGACCTTGATGCCGTCTACTAGCTGGACTTCTTCGCTGTCGGTCTCCTCAATCAGATGCCGCATCACCCTCCCCTTGGATTGCCACGGGCAGTCCACAAGGCGCCGGGTCATGAACGAACGCGGCATTGCGCTGACCATCGACGAAAGCGGCGCGCTGCCCTGCGCAAGCTGCTCTAGCAGCACAGCTAAGGCGAAAAGGCCGTCGAGCATGGGCTGAAACTGCGGAACTCCGGCTTCGCCCATCATCACCCTGGCCTCGATTGCCTTCTCCATCATGGACCTGGGATTCGCCTGAGACCTCACTACGCGCCCATGAAGACCCATCGCCACCTTCTCGATGGCCCCGGGAGCAGTGACAGGCACTACTACCGTTCCGCCCGCGCGCGACTTGAGCAGTGCAGCGCAGATCAGGGCCAGCACATCCTCATCGCATATGCTTTCGCCGCGCTCATTGACCAGCGCGAGTCGCTCTGCGTTACGGTCGAGCAAGACTCCAAACCCGGCGCCTTCTGCCACGACTGCGTCTGCCAGTTCAGCCATGGCCCACGCGCCCTGGAAGGCATGTGTCTTCTTGAGCGTGCAGCCGAGCGAGCCGGAAATCAGGTTCATGACATCCTGCAGGTAGTCTTCATCGTATCCCACCACAAGACGAAGGCGGGCCCTCCTGATTGACTCCGCATCGACGGCCCGTTCTATGGCGCTCAGGTACAGCGCTGTCATCCCCGTCTCTTCAAGACGGCCCCCGACACGGCTTGCAGCGGCTCTGCGGTAATCCTCGGTGAGCAAGGCGTTCTCTATCTTGCGCTCCAGCGCCTTATCGATGTTGATGCCGCCCGAGTCCAGAAACTCGATGACCGTGACATTATCATCGACGGGCGATACTCGTGCATGCATGCCTCCGACTGCACTGAGCGCAGGCACTGCATATCGCGCCACCGCAGTAGTCGCATCGCCCAGATCAGCCACTGTCGCGCCGATTGACATGGCCCCACAGGCCAAAGACGCCCTAGTCATTCTGGAAGAAGGGTGGACATCGCTCGACACTGTGATAGCGCACCCCTCGGGCAGGCACGAAGCATATGCCGCGCCCAGGCGGGCGGCGAAATCCGGGGTCACCTCTATATTGGACAGCCCAACTACTCCCAACCGTCCGAAAAGGCGCTTTGACCATGGCGCTCCCCATACGAGGCTGGCATTGACCTGCGAACCCCCGTCCACCACCTTGTCAGGCCAGATCTTCACGCCTGCCTTCACCTGGGCGCGCTCACCTATGGACGTGCCCGAGCCGATGACTGCCCCCTCGAGCACCGTTGCGCCGGCCTTCACACTGACCCTGGACGCGAGAATGGCCGCATGCACCTGGGCGTTCTGCCCCACGAACGCGCCCGGCCACAGTATGGAGCGCCTCACAGAAGAACCGCCCGCCAATATGGACGCAGCGCCTATCACCGAGTAGTCGCCGGCCACGGCGCCCTTCTCCACCCGTGCCCGAGGCCCGATCACCACTGGCGCCCTGAGCACCGCGCCCGTCTCCACCTCGGCCCCCTCGCCGATCCACACGCCCTCATCCACTAGTTCGCCAGGGATAGCCAGGCGAACTCGTCCATCGAGGATGTCCAGATGAGTGTTGCGGTACTGCTCCAGGTTGCCCACATCGCACCAGTATCCTTCGGCCACGTACCCAAACATCGGATACCCGTCGGCCAGGAGCTGCGGAAACAGATTCTTGCTGAAGTCGAACTCCCGCGAAGCCTCGACCAGCTCCATCACATCCGGCTCCAGCACATAGATCCCAGTATTCACAGTGTCGCTGAATACCTCTCCCCAGCTGGGCTTCTCCAGAAAGCGCGTGATGCGGCAATCGCCGTCTACTATGACTACTCCGTACTCCAGCGGCGCCTCCACGCGGGTAAGCACGATGGTGGCGGCCGCGCCCTTCTGCCTGTGAAACTCGACTGCCGAAGCGAGATCGATATCAGTTAGGGCGTCGCCGCTGATGACCAGGAATGTGTCGTCCGTGAAGTCGGCCAGCGCGCGTACGCTGCCCGCAGTGCCAAGAGGCGTTTCCTCTATGGAATACCTGATGGAGCACCCGAAAGAGGCCCCGTCGCCGAAATGGGTCTGGATGGTATCGGGCATGTAGCAGAGGGTGCACGCCAAGTCGCGAAAGCCATGCGCCACAGCCAGGTTCACAACATGCTCCATCATGGGCCTACACGCCACCGGCACCATGGGCTTTGGGAGCGTGCAGGTGAGCGGACGGAGCCGGGTGCCCTTGCCTCCTGCCATAATCACTGCTTTCACCTGGCCATGGCCTCCTCCTGCGCTGCGGCGTCGCTTAGGACCTCATCATACACGTCGATGGTACCGCGGGCGATGGCTCCCCAATCGTATGTCGACAGCACTTCGCGGCGGGCAACCTCCGCGGCTCTCCTGGCCTCTTCTGGGCTATGCAGTACGTGCAGCACGGCATCAGCCAGCGAATTCGAGCTGCCCGCATAGAACTGCCATCCGTTTACCCCGTTATTGACGATCTCCGCAAGGCCTCCCGTGTCGGCCGCAATGAGGGGCGTGCCCGCTGCCATGGCTTCAAGTGCCGTGATTCCGAAAGGCTCGTAGAGGCTGGGCACTACCGCGACCGCGGCCATGCCATACAGCCGATTGCGCTCATCATCTGGAATGAAGCCGACCATTGACACGCTGCCTCCAAGGCCCAGGCCCGCGGCCAGCTGGCGCAGGCTTTCCTCAGCCGGCCCTCTGCCTGCGATCACAAGCCTGGCGCCCGGCCAGTATTTCAGTATCTTGGGCATCGCTTCGATCAGTGTGTGCACGCCCTTTTCGTGCACAAGCCTTCCGACGAAGAGTATGATGCTGTCGTCCGCGCCGCCCGCACCGCCCCAACTGCGGTACGAAAGTGCCTGGGCGAACTGCTCGGCGTCCACGCCATTTGGCATGACGCGCACCTTATCGGCGGGCAGCCCGAACACCCCCATTACCTCGCTCTGCATGTGCAGCGAGCATACGATCACCCGCCACGCCTCATAGCAGAGAAACCACTCCAGATCCGATATCCGGCGCTGTGCGGGAGTGCAGAGGCCTCCGTTGCGCCCAGATTCAGTGGCATGGATCGTGGCCAGAAGGGGAAGGCCCATTTCGCGCTTGAGTCCGGCGCCGGCCAGCGCCGCGGTCCAATCATGAGCATGTACAATGTCGAACGGCCCGCCGCGCACGGCAACCGTGCAACCGCAGGCAAGTAGAGCGTGAGAAAGCTGCATCGCCCATGACATGAAATCGTCTACCAGAGGCCCTATCGGGCTGGCCCTGTGCACCCATACGCCCCGGTCGCGCTCGACCGAACCGCTGCCCTCCACCGCGCAGGTCACTACATGCACTTCTGCGCTCTCCGCCATCGCTCTCGCGAGTTCCTGAACATGCCGCGCCAGCCCGCCCACTACTCGCGGCGGGTACTCCCAGCTGATCATCATCACACGCACTGTGCATCCCTTCCCAGAAAGCGAAAGACTACGGTACCGGCCGGTTGCCGGCGCCGCAGTCTTATGTTTGGCCGCAAGATGCGAATTATGCGCTATTGCCCACTGTCAGCGAGGGGCCCGGCGCCGCGCCAAGCGTGCCGTCATCGCCGCTCCGCCTGCAATCGCAGCGGCGCCCAGCAAGGCCCACACAATGCCTGCCGCCGATCCCACCCGACGATATCCGGGCGCCAGCTCCACACGGGAATCGGCGATTCGGGGAAAGAACTCGAACCTTGTTTTTGCATCTGTGTACCGATCCGCCCGCTCGATGGCGGTGGTCCGCCCGAGCACCGATGTGGTCATCAGGTCGTATTCTCCAGGCGGCATGGGCGCGACCACATCGGCCGCGTCGGGCTCATTGCTTCGGGCGGCCGTGAGCATGAGGGTGTCAACAGGGAAACCCTCCGGCGAGAGTTGTCGCACTGTCACGCGGCGCGTATAGGAAGGTATCGCGGCGAGGATGCTGTCGCCGCTGGGTTCGACCCACAGAACCGGAGGCGCGGATGCCCGGATCCTGACCCGCTCGAACCGGGCGGATATTGCGGCCGAGGCTCCTGGCCACATCTGCAGCTTGTATCCAAGCGACAGGCTCCTGCCGAACATCGTGGAGTCAGACCAGGCATCAGCTGCCGGCACAGTGCCTGTGTCGCCGGGTTCGACCCTCGCCAACATCGCACTGCCTGAGACCACATTGGCCAGCCCGAAAGATGATCCGGGCGCCAGTGCGCTCGCCGGCGAACCATCGGCATGCAAATAGGCCAGTGCATCCCTGCCGTCGACGACTATCCGGTCCGGGTCAGGGCAGAAGGCGCTGGCTACGCTGAAATCTACGCGACCTCGAGCGCGCAGGGTGTAATCCACCCGGAACCCTCTCTGGCCAGGGATGAACTCCTTGCGCAGTTTTGCGGCGCCGGCAGCTGCCTCAAATACGATCCTCGAGGAATCCGGGCCCAGTTCCACGCTGTAGATGGCCTCGGAAAGCCCGGGCGCGGGCAGCGCCGAGATCGAGTCCACCAGGGCCGCCCGCCCTGCCTCACCCAGGTCCGATCCGACCAACTGGCCGCCATACTCCAGATCATACCAGTAGAGCAGCCTCCCGCCGATGGGAGACAGGACGAACATGTCGGTTGGATTGACCACTACCACGTCGTCAATGCCGTCCCTATCCACATCTTCCCGGTAAGCCGACGTGGTGGGATGAGCGCACTGCCATGCGGCGAGGGCGGCGACATAAGCTGCTCGAACTGCCTCCCATTGGCTTCGCGCGCCGCTCTTGGCTCCGGGCCGGCCAAACCCGCGTTGATGCCATGCGAACACGAGCTTGGCGTGGTCCAGCAGGCGGGAGGCGGCAGGCGTAACGGACCCAGATACTGCCGCCCTGTGCAAGTCCTCTTCCACTGCCTGAATCCGGCGGCGTACGTCTCCGTACAGACCCCTCATGTCCTGCAGCTCGGGGGAATTGGCGTCATATGCGGACCAGTTGGCGTATCCGGCGGCAACGGCAGCCTGGCGCGCATCGGCAGGCTCGCCCTCGGGTATCCGCCCCGCTGCGCGCGGACGCGGGCCATGGCTCACCCTCTCCTCGAATGTGGTCAAACTGAGCCATGGTTCCTTCTCAAGGGCCGCGAGAAGCGGAGCGAACCCCTTGAAAGACTGGCCCTCATCGCCTGCCTGCACCTCCCGCGCGTACACCACTACTGCCGCGTCCGCCAGATCCTCCGCGTATGCCCGCTCAAGATAGGCAATGGCGGAGGCGGATGAGCCCTCTGCGACGCTCCGGTCCACAGCGCGGGCAAAATCCGCGTCCGCCTGGAAAACCACGATCTCACGACCGCCCCATGATACGCGCAAAGGAGCATGGGCCGGCAACCCGTCCAGCCCGCTTTCCTTCACGATTCTGCTGTCGATTACTGTGTGCGAATAGCCGCCTGCGCTGATCGGAAGCACGATCTCCTGCCTCCACACGCCCAATGGGTTCCAAAAGCCCGTCGGGGCCTTGCCGAACATGTCGTGAAGCGTGGCGGCGCCGTAGTACATGGCAATTCGAGCGTCCCACGGGTCGAGCGCCGCCAGAACAGCATCAGAATGTGTGGAGCCCAGGAGTTCAAACTGTTCACGCGACACCCCGTCGCGGAAGAGCCCGAGCGCGCGCGAGCCCGACCAGGCGAGCGCCGACGCAAGCCTCGCCGACATCCCCACAGAGAACTTGCGCCCAGGCTCACGAAGGAGCATGTCCAATAGCTGTTCGCATGTGGACGACGCCGCTTCCAGCGACTCCGGCGAAGCATCGCCGGTCATGAAGAATGCGAACACTACATCGAGGCTTCTTTCCGCAGATTCATCGGGCAGCCCGCTTTCCTCCTGCGTGGGCGGGCCGAGAAGCCAATCGAGCCAGGTGCGGCGCGCCGCCTCGCATGGCCCTGCCCACGCGAGGCCCAAGGCGACGAATAGGGCGATCACAATTGCGGCGCCCCGTGCCAATGGTTTCCACCCAGTCACAGGATGAGTCCTCCCTGACTGCCTGGCCTGCCGCGAAGAGACTTCGCCGCGAAGTAACCCAGTACGGCCACGACCAACAAGCCCGCCACGACAACCGCCACGGGGCTGATCCTGAGGGCCAGCCTTCCATCGGCATTGGCCGGATACAGCATAGCCAAACGGCGTTCGGGTTCACTCCACGAGCCGAGCTGGTTATGCTGAGACGCGGGGCCCGATTCGGGCGCCAGGATATCGATGACATTGGGATTCACGTCCAGGTCGGATCCGCCGCCGAACACCCAGGCGCCGGCCGCAGCCATCACAGGCCGGTGGTTATCGGGACCATAGCCGTCCTGCGAGGCCACCAGAACGTAGTATTTCCAAACGTCAGACGGCTCGCCGACTACCTTCTTGGGCGCGGCGGCGCGAATCGTCTTGCCATCCGGGAGCGCCTCCGCGAAAACCCCATCGTACACTCCTGATGCCGTGTTATCGTCCGACGCAAAGTACACACGGGTACCGCCCCACCCCATGATCTTTATGTTCACATCCCATGCATGTCGCGAGCTAAACAGCACGAATGGGCCGTCGCGCAGCGTATCGACGCGCCCGGCATTAGGAGTCGTATCGACGTAGATATTGACGAGCTGGTGGCTGAACCCCTCCGGGGCATTCCATGTATTGGCGATCCTAGCAAGGGTGATCTCAAAGTAGACGTTGTCGGAATCGTGGAGGACTCTGAATTTCGTTAGGTCGAAGATTCCCGAAAACGGCGAAAACGCCGGGTTCGTGGGATATGTGTATGTACCCGGACCATTGTCATCGCCAACCGGGTCATCCGCCTCCCATATTAGGAGCGTCTGGCCGGCGCATGTCTGCTGCAGCAGAGTCACTGCCGCCATCACAGCCATGACTGCGGTGAGAGCCAGGACGGCCAACAATCTCCTCACACAGGTCCCTCCAGCCACGGCAAGTACTCGCTCAGCGGCCCACGCCACGCCGCTCCCCGCAGGCCAGCATTTCGGCTGCGTAACATGCAGCTCCAAGAGCGCCAACGTCAGCTCCCAAGGAGGCCGGAACTATCGCTACACCCCGGGCCAGGCACGCAAAGGCTCGCAGCCCTACCAAGCGCCGAACAGTATCAAACAGCATGTCACCAACTCGCGCCACGCCGCCGCCGATTACTACCATATCCAGATTGAGCAGGTTTACAACGTTGGCTACTGCAATGCCAAGATATTCGAATGCGGCGCGCATTATGGCTGCCGCCGCTGCATCGCCGCTAGCTGCCGCCGACGCGACCAGCGATGCGTCTATGGCGTCGATGTCGCCATGCGCTGCTTTGGTAATCCCCTCACCCCCAGGGCGTACCGCTATCTCGCGCGCTCGGCGCGCGATCGCGGTGCCGGACGCCAGCGATTCCAGGCATCCACGATTCCCGCACCTGCACAACGGTCCGTCGGCAAGCATGGTCACATGACCCAGCTCTCCGGCGGCTCCCGCGGCCCCAACATACAGCTTGCCACCGAGGATCAGTCCACTGCCTATGCCGGTGCTGACCGTAATATACATCATGTGTTCGGCGCCTCTGCCGGCGCCCAGCCTGTTCTCTGCAAGCGCCGCAACATTGGCGTCGTTCTCAAGATACACGGGCCTCCCGGTGGCCCTCGCTATCGGCTCCGCGAGAGAGACATCTTTCCACATCAGATTGGGCGCATCCAGCACTGCACCGGTTCTCTGATCTAGGGGCCCCGGGCAGCCGATCCCTATGGCCCGGACATCGCCTGCGTCGCACCCCTTTCTTGCGATCAGGTCCTGCACCGTGTCGAGCATCCTGCCTATCACGGCACCCGGCCCTTCCTCCGGCCTAGTGGCGACAACGATGCGGTCGATCATCTTCATGTCCTCGTCCACCAGCGCAGAAGCTATCTTGGTGCCCCCGAGATCAATGCCGATGAAGAGGCGCTCGCTTTCCATTCCCATACACTACCGCCCCCGTTCCCGAATGGCCGTACAACGGCACGCCGGGGCATTGAGCCAAGGCGATGCATTGGTAAGCCTTATCTGATGGTATTCTCAGTAGATGGATCGAACAGGTGGCACTCGTCCATGTTGAGTACGACTGAATGAGGCTGGCCATCTCGAGCGTTGGTGCGAGGGTTGACCCTGGCCACGAATGAGTGGGGGCCGGTCGTCAAGTAAACGTAGGCTTCGGCGCCCATTGGCTCAATCACATCCACCATGCACTTGACTACCCTATCTCGAGGCGCGTCTGCCACGAAGTCGATATCCTCGATGTTCTCAGGCCTGATCCCGAGGATAACCTTCTCATCGACGTACTTCTCAATTTCCTTGAACCTACCGCGCGGCACCCCTATCCGGAAGCTCTCGCAATCCACGATGTAGTCATCGCCTTCCTTGCGAAGAACGCCCGGTGCGAAGTTCATGGCGGGGCTGCCGATGAAGCCTGCGACAAACATGTTGTCAGGCCGCTCATAGATATCGAGAGGCGCTCCCACCTGCTTGATGAAGCCGTCCTTCATCACAACGATGCGATCGCCCATTGTCATGGCCTCAGTCTGGTCGTGGGTGACGTAGATTATCGTCGTCTGCAACCTGTTGTGAAGCTGCGATAGCTCAGCCCTCATCTGAACCCTCAGCTTGGCGTCGAGGTTGGACAGTGGTTCGTCCATTAGGAATACCTTGGGCTCGCGCACAATGGCGCGCCCGACGGCAACTCGCTGCCTCTGGCCACCCGACAGGGCCTTGGGCTTGCGATCGAGAAGGTTCTCGATGCCCAAAATCCGGGCGGCGTCCTTCACCCTGTTGTCGATCTCAGCCTTGGGGAACTTGCGCAGCTTGAGGCCGAAGGCCATGTTGTTGTAGACATCCATGTGAGGATACAGAGCATAGTTTTGGAAAACCATTGCGATATCGCGGTCTTTTGGCGGAATGTCGTTGACGAGAGTGTCGCCGATGTAGATGTCGCCCGAAGTGATCTCCTCAAGCCCGGCCACCATCCGCAGAGTTGTCGACTTCCCGCACCCCGAAGGACCCACAAGTACCAGGAACTCCTTGTCGCGGATCTCCAAGTTCGCATCGTTTACCGCTACGACATTGCCGAACTTCTTGTAAACATGCTCCAGCCTTACTCCTGCCATTTGATGTCCTCCCACTGCTTTATATTAATCGGCGGCATCTTTCGCCCACCGTTTCAACTACCTCTATTCGGCGGTCAGATAGAGAATCCTTCAACGGATTTGGGCCGCAGTGCGTATAATGAGGCAGAAAGCAGACAGGTGGTGATCGCAATTGCCTGAATGCAGGCCACTGGTGCTAATGCGAGGCATGACCGTGGTTCCCGTGGGCAATGTTCAGGAACAGCTCGCGTTCAAAGGGTTCCCGTTGGGCGAAGTGGACAACGTATTCGGGATCAGGACCGAACTCGCCGTACGGCAGTTCCAGGCGAGTGTGGGGCTCCCGGAAACTGGCATTGTTGACGCCGAGACATGGCGCCTGCTCTTCGATGGCCTTCCGCTGCCCGGGGATGCATGCTACCCCGATGATCCTCCGGACATGGCGACCGCCGATCCCTTGGCGCAGGCCGACCCTGACGCGGTCGTCTCTTCCAGGCAAGCGGCTCAAAGCCGCCAGCCCCTCTCGATACAGATAAGCCTGGCCCAGCGTCGCCTGGCACTGCTGAGGGGCGGGGTCGAAGCTGCGCACTACCCTGTAGCAGTGGGCAAGCCGGCCACTCCGACTCCGTCGGGATCCTGGACCTTGCTGAACAAGGCGTTCAACCCCGGCGGCGTTTTCGGCAGTCGCTGGATGGCATTCACCAGGCGCGGACACGGAATACACGGCACCAATCAGCCTCAGTCTATCGGGCACGCGGTGTCCAACGGGTGTGTGAGGATGTACAACGCCGACGTTGAGTCATTGTTCGACCAGGTGCAGGTGGGAGTGCCTGTACTGATAACAACGGGCGTCACCGCTCCCGCTCCCACGCCTGGCACATACGTCGTGAGAGCCGGCGATACGTTGTTCCTCATCGCGCAGCGGTTCGGGACTACAGTGGACGCCATCCGGCGCGCCAATAACCTGACAACAGATGTGATATCTGTCGGCCAGGTACTGGTAATCTCCGGGGCAGTTGCGCGCCCTGCGACCACCGGCACTGACTACATCGTCCAGCCCGGCGATACCCTCTTTCTGATTGCGCGCAGGTACGGCACTACTGTCCAGGCCTTGATGTCCGCGAACAACTTGACCAGCACCAATCTGTACGTGGGCCAACGACTCAGGATACCGGGCGGGCCAAGGGGAGGTCCCAGAGCGGAATCGGTGGGGCAGGCTGGGTCCGGCGAATACGTAGTGCAGTCCGGCGATACTCTGTCAGGCATAGCCTCGGCGTTCGGCGCGACGCCTGAGGCGATTGTGGGGCACAATCAGCTGCTCGGCGGCGATATCTACCCTGGGCAGAGCCTGCGAATCCCGTAGGCAGAGAAGACGAGTCTCTTCGCCAGAAGCCTGCGCCGGACGCGCAAGGACCCGGGATGCCCCGGGTCCTTGCTCTTTCGGCCGCGGTCGCGATCCGACCGCATACTGATGAGATTGACTAGAAGGAGACCTCCAGGCCTGCGTAGATCCTATTAGCGTCCTTCGCGTTGTTAGCGTAGTCGTCGTAGGCGTATCCGAGCTTGACTCCGCACGGCGCACCGTACTCCACGCCAAGCTGGCGGCCGGGGCCATCCTCAGGCACCGTGTCTATCATACCGGATATGCTGACTCCGCGGAATGCTCCGATATCCGTGCCCACGGCGGCCTTGGCCACGTGCCTCATCCCAGACAGCGAGAAGTTGGTGATCGTCGCATTGTAGCTCGCGCTCATGACCAGGTTCGGCAGGATCGGACGCTCGGCGAACCCAACTCCCAGAGTCGTGGTGTTGGTGGTAGAGGGATCCTCCGTCGTCAGGTCCTCCTGGCTGATCTTGTGGCCCGCTGCCACGTCGACCCATCCTATCCTGGTACCCACAGCCGCGCCGATGGAGCGCTCGTCGTCGAGCTTGCCATCGTTGTTCCGGCCCAGAATCTCGCCGTCGACAGCGATGTCGAATCCTGCGACCGAGGTGTCAAGACCTGCGGTGATGGCCGCTACTCCTGCCTGCCCCTCGAGTGGGTTGCCCTTCTCGGTCGACCTGAACGTCGGGGCGAATGCCTCCCCTGTCCTTCTGTATCCGGCGCTTGCCGTTACGGGGAGAGGCAGGAACGGGATCTTGTAGGCTGCTGCAGCGCGCATCGCTGCGGCGTTGGTGTTGCTTTGTGCCGCATATAGAGCCTCTATGGCCAGGCCCGGCATGGGCACTGCAGCGGCGTGAGCCATGTAGTCAGCCTCCGCATTCCCGACCTTTACGAGTGCACCGTCTAGGCCGACACCCGCGAACTCGGTCTTGGCGAGTGCGCCGCGCACGGCCTGGCCACCCGACCAGCCGTAGAAACCTTCGATTCCAATAGGTCCAACGGCTGCGCCCGACACTGAGATTCCGTCAACAGCCTTTGTCTTGAGTATGAACGGCGAATAGGCCAGTTCGAGATCGCCTATGCGGGTCGCCACTGACGGTCCGCCGGTCCAGTATGGCCCTACGGTCTCAAGGTAAGCTGTAATGCTCATATTCTCAGTGTTCGGAAGCCCGATTTGTCCGTTTTCGGCCAGGTCGAGCGACCACTTCATCCCGCTCACCTTCACGACGCCCCGGACATTCTGCTTGCCAATGAGCCCGATGCCAGCCGACAGCTCGAGAGCGGTGCTGCCGCCGGCGCCCTGCACAAAGTCGTGGTAGACTTCGCTTGTGAGCTTGCCGCCGAGATCGATCGTGGCGGCTGAAACAGGCAGTGCAAGCGCTGCAACCATTACTGCTGCAAGTACTACTGCAAGCTTCTTCATGTGTTTTCCCCCTTGGTGGCTACTAATGACTTCGCATGTTGCTACATCTCCGGAGCAGTCTGACGATTCTTGCTCGGTCGTGGAACATTGCACCAAGTGAATGGTCCGAAAAGTGCCGCGATGTGTGCTGCGTCTTGCCGCAGGGGCTTCCTGAAGTATCCTTGTTGCCTTCTGAAAGACCTTGCGGTTCTGCTGCGATGTGTTTCGCCGTAAGCGTGCTCTCCTGGGCTTTGTGGGGGAGCACCTCCTTTCCCGCCTCTCGACACGCCTCGGGCATTACGCTCCGGTTTCTGGCAGGACTGATGCTTTTGGCATCGCCTGTTGCGGGGTATGAATTCTAGGTTGGCGGGGCGCGTTCCTGCAGGTAAATGGGTATTTGAAAGAGTGTAAGTTGTGGCTTTGGAGGGGCCAGGAGTCTTGAATGCCGTAAGGCTCCTTCTCTGGAATCCCATGTGCCTTGATACAGTCGGACGAAATCGGTGGCGCCGCCGCCCGAGAGCCGCATCAGAGCGCCCCACAGGCGGCGGCGCTATGCCCCGCGAAAGACAGATCGCCCGTTTAGCTCATGGTCAGCGCCAGTATCGCCTTCTGCGCGTGCAACCTGTTTTCGGCCTCGTCCCACAGAACCGAATGAGGGCCGTCGGCCGCATCATCAGTGATCTCTTCGCCGCGATGTGCGGGCAGGCAATGCATCACTATGCAGTCAGGGTTGGCCATGTCAACAAGCTCCGCGTTGATCTGATAGCCCTGAAAGTCGCGGACGCGCTTCTCACGCTCGGCTTCCTGGCCCATGCTGGCCCATACGTCAGTATAGAGGATGTCCGCCCCTCGAACGGCCTCTTTCGGATCGCGAACGACCTCCATCCTCGCCCCGGTCGCAGCTCCGTCGGCTCTTGCCGCGGCTACCACTGCAGGGTCAGGCTCGTAGCCCGCCGGGCACGCGCAGGTGACGTGCATTCCCACCTTAGCGCCACCGTACATCAAGGAGTGAACCATGTTGTTGCCATCGCCGACGTAGGCGAGCTTCCGGCCCCGAAGGTCGCCGAACTTCTCGATTCCCGTGAGGAGGTCGGCCATGACCTGGCACGGATGGAGAAGATCAGTGAGGCCGTTGATGATCGGGATCGAACCCTCCCGCGCCAGCTCGATCACGTCGGAATGGGCGAAGGTTCTGATCATTATGCCATCGAGGTAGCGCGAAAGCACCCGCGCAGTGTCAGCGACGGTTTCGCCCCTCTTCAGCTGAAGATCATTTGCGTTGAGAAACAGACCGTACCCACCGAGCTGCCAGATCGCGACCTCAAACGATATCCTCGTCCTCGTGGAAGGCTTCAGGAATATCATGCCCAAGGTCTTGCCTTTCAGGATCGGGTGGGGTACCCCCGCCTTCTGCTCAGCCTTGAGCAGTGCTGCAAGGTCCATAACACGCATGACCTGCTCTGTAGTGAAGTCGTGAATCGAGAGGAAACTCTTCCCCGAAAAGCTGCGCCCCAGATCGTCGTAGATGAGTTCCAGCGCTTTGGTCATCCGAACACCGCCTTCAGTTTTTGTGTTAGGCCGGCTCGCTTCCGCGCAGCCTCACCGGAATACTGCTGCCGCAAGCAGGGCATGAACGCCCGGAAAGCAGCACTTCCACGCGGTCGTAGCCGTGCCGCCTTATGACCGTCTTGCCGCACGACGGACATACTGTATCGGAACCTCCCGGTACAGTCGCGTTTCCAACATACACATAGTGTAGCCTGGTGCGTGCCGCATCCACGCACGCCTGCAGAGTCGACATCGGCGTGGGCGGCGCCGTCATGCGGTAACTGGGGAAGTACCTCGACACGTGCAGCGGTATGTCAGGCGACAGCCCGGCGACCCAGGATGCCAGCCTATCCATCTCATCCTTCGAGTCATTCATCCCCGGCACGACCAGAGTGGTCAGTTCGACATGACATCCAGACTCATACGCCTGCCCTATGGAGCGAAGTACCGGCTCCAGGTCGCCGCCGCACACCGACTTGTAGAACTCGGGGCTGAACGCCTTGAGGTCGATATTCACAGCATCAACGTAGGGCAGCAACTCCCGAAACGGGTCAGGGTTGATGTAGCCGTTGGTCACCAGTACATTCACCAGGCCTCGCTTGCTCACCAAGCGGGCGCAATCGTATACGAACTCGTACCACACCAGGGGCTCTGAGTACGTATAGGCCACGCCAACCGATTGACCCCTGACACTATCGGCGAGGCGTGCCACCTCCTCTGGCGTAAGCTCCCGATGGCCCGCTTCGCGCTGAGATATCTCCCAGTTTTGACAGAACTTGCACGACAGGTTGCACCCATACGTTCCGATCGAGAGTACGCCCGCTCCGGGCATGTAGTGGTACAGAGGTTTCTTCTCGATCGGGTCGATGGACATGGAGGTCACCGCTCCATATGTGCGCGGAACAATCCCGCTGCCGGACATAGCCCGAGCGCGGCAGGCCCCCACCGCCCCCTCGCGAAGCCTGCAGCCTCTGGGGCACAGTTCACATATGCCCCGCCCTTCTTCCACCCTGGCGTACATTGCTTCCCTGATAGCCTCTTTACTCGTACCTGGTCACCTCAAACCTCGCGAGTTCCACGGGCTCGCTCTCGCCGATTCCGGCCTTGCGCCGCGCGATCCGGATCTGCTCCCCCGTGGTGTCGATCCCGTCAAGGTCGGGCAGGAGCAGGCCCACCCGGGCGCCGCGGGTGACTATGACGCCGTACCTCTTGGGATCGAGCTCGTCCGGCCCCGATATGGGTTCCGGCTCCGACAGAACATCCACCGAGAAGACCAAGTCGTCCAGTTCGTCCTCTTCAACAGGCTCAAAACGCGGGTCGCGCGTTGCGGCCGACATCGCGTTCGAGATGATCTCCAGAGCGATGTTGGCACGCGTGGGCTCGGTGGTACCGATGCACCCGCGGAGCTGGCCGCCCCTATGGATAGAGCAGAACACTCCCGCTGCCCGCTCCAACCCCTCCGGCAAAGGCTCGGGCGCGCGCAGGACCTTGCCACGGCGCACGTATTCCTCAACAGCCCGTCGGGCGAGGGCGACGTAAGGCGACTCAGACCTTCTCCTGCCGGCGCGCTTCTCTTGCAGGCCCCGAACGAGGTCACCGTACCGTCGCGCGTCCTCCGACGCTTCCACCGGCCTAAACGACGCCACGGCGTAACCCACGCCAAATGGCCCTTCGTATGAATGGACCTTTGCCGCAACCTCCAGACCGTCCAGCGCCCCAAGCATCATGAACACTGGGCGCAGGCCACACTCTCCCGCTGCCTCCACTAGGCGGTCGTCGAGGCGTGCAATGGCGCCCACATCCATGCGGCCCAGGGCCTCCACGAGTCGCTCGTCGAACACCTGCCCCTTTGGAGAGTAGCCGGCCGGGGCGCCGGGCTTGAGTCGATGCGACAGATCGCCGCTGGCGATGAGCGCCACGCGCCCTTCGCCCTCATCCACCGCCGCTCGCAGCGCCATTCCGAATGTATACAGTCGATCCGGGGTATCCAATCCCATTGCTACGGGCACTACTTGGAATTCGGGCACCGCCTGCGATATGTAATAGAGGGGAACCATCGTTCCGTGGTCTAGACGGCGCGGCGCCCGCAGGCGGCTCATGAACGAGGGCTCTATCACTGCAGCAGATATCCCACGCTGCTTGGCATGGCTCACGATTCTTCCGGCCAGCGCCAAGTCGTTGCCGAACTCCATCGACACTGCCGCTCCGAATTGCTTGAGATCTCCCTCCACTCGGGGAAGGCCGGTTATGGCGATCACATCGGAGAACACGGGGCCATGGGGCGAGATAACGATGATAGTGCTCGGGCGCGCCTCGGCGAAGATCTGCGCCAGGCGGCGCATGCCATCCACAGTGCGCTGGGCCTGCGCTATGTCAGGCCCTCCCACCTCGGGCAGTATGATGGGCGGGTGTGGGGTTAGAGCAGCAAGCACAAGCTGACCAGGTGAATCGTTCACGAAAATCGATCCTCCCCCGCTGCAGTCTCCATGGACGCGTTGCGGTTGCCTACAGAGGCGCCCAGCGCAACAAGCTTCCCGCACAAGTCCTCGTGGCCGCGAGCGATGTGTTCCACACCGGAGATGACGGTCTCCCCCTCGGCCGCCAGGCCCGCCAGCACCAGAGCTGCGCCTGCCCTGAGG
>Ga0255345_1001075_pt1 | contig 41906 bp, 38 predicted proteins | sample wastewater_treat_6_FD_192415 | JGI IMG/M metagenome (GOLD analysis project Ga0255345, IMG submission 192415) | Wastewater microbial communities from Lulu Island WWTP, Vancouver, Canada - plant20 | ecosystem: Engineered > WWTP > Wastewater > Unclassified | place: Canada: Vancouver, British...
GAGAAATTCCACACCTTTCTCTTCGGCTTTAATTGCTACCTCTTTTGAAACGGCAGGAGCTATCGAACTCATATCAATTATTATCGCTCCCCTCCTGGCTCCTTCCAGGACCCCATTCTCCCCAAGGATAACATCTTTCACCTGAGGTGAATCCGGTAGCATAGTTATTATTATATCTGTCCTCTCAGCTACATCCTTTGGGGAAGACCCTCCTTCTGCACCAAGACTCATCAGTTCCCTTACGGGTTCCTTATTTATATCATATACAATAAGACTATAGCCAGCTCTCATAAGGTTCTTAGCCATAGGCTTTCCCATTATACCAAGTCCTATAAATCCTATCTTCATAGATTACCTCCTAGCATCTGTCCAGTAAGTCTTTTATAGTTAAAGTGATAGACTTCGATGTTAACCCAAAATACTCTAATAACTCCTCATAGTTACTGGCAGAAGTTCCAAACCTATCTTTAACACCTATAAACTCCACAGGTGGATGGTCTACATCTCTAAGCAACTCTACTATAGCGCTCCCTAATCCTCCTATTATACTGTGTTCCTCAGCTGTTACTATCCCTTTCACGCCCTTTATATATTTTAACACCTCTTCCTTCTTCAAGGGTTTAACAGTACTCACATTAACGACCCTCACACCTGTACCCTCTTTTTCCAGGATTTCTGCCGCTTCCATAGCCTTTGATACCATCACTCCATTGGCAAATACCACTGCATCTTCGCCATCTCGCATCTGGTAAAGTTTTCCCAGCTCAAATTCAGTCGATTCATCAGTATATACAGGAAGGTCGTTTCTGTTTATCCTCAGATAAACAGGTCCGTTATGTCTCACAGCAAACTCCACCATCTTCTTGGTCTCAACAGCATCTACAGGAACAAGGACCGTCATATTTGGCAACACCCTCATCAATGCCACATCTTCCAGAGACTGGTGGGTTGCTCCATCTCCAAAGTCAGACAGTCCAGAGCTGGAGCCACAAATTTTTATATTTATATTGGCTATACAGGCAGATTGTCTTATCTGATCATACGTTCTGCCAGTAGCAAAGACAGCGAAAGAATTAACAAATGGAATCTTACCTGTTAAAGCTAAACCTACCGCTACCCCTATCATATTCTGTTCAGCTATACTTATCTCAAAGAACCTTTCCGGATAAGCCTCCTGGAACAGGGCAGTTCTGGTTGATTTACTCAGGTCAGCATCCAGTGCCACTATATTTTTATTCTGAGCTCCAAGCTCTACCAGCGCCTTTCCATAAGCTTCTCTTAGACTTGCCATTTCCATATCAGCTCCACCTCGCCATCCTGGATTCCAGCTCTCTTTTAGCCTGAATATACTGTTCTTCAGTCAATGCAATATTGTGGAATGCCGGATCATTCTCCGCAAAAGAGAAACCTTTTCCTTTCACTGTTCTGGCTATCATAACTTTAGGTTTTCCCCTGACATTATCCAGCTCATCCAGTGTCTCTATTATTTCTCTTATATTATGACCATCTATCTCTCTTACATGCCAGCCAAAGGATTCCCATTTTGGGGCTATCGGATATATGTTAAATCTCTCTTTTATGGGACCTGTTGCCTGCAATCCGTTATTATCTATTATAGCCACAAGATTATCAAGCTTATAGTAACCTGCACACATAGCAGCTTCCCATATCTGCCCCTCTGATAACTCTCCATCTCCCACGATAACATAGACCCTGCTATCTTTCCCGTCCAACCTCAGACCTAAAGCCATACCTGTTGCTATGGAAAGTCCCTGACCAAGAGAGCCGGTATTAGCTTCTATCCCCGGAGTCTTGGTCATATCCGGATGACCCTGGAGGATTCCATCAAGTGTTTTCACTTTTTTCATTTCCTCTCTGGGTATATATCCAAGCTCAACCAGAGCAGCATACTGGGCCAGAGCCCCATGACCTTTGCTGAGGAGGAATCTATCCCTATCCTCATAGTGAGGATTCTCCGGATCTATTTTCATCTTATAAAAGTATAGAGCCGCCACTATATCGGCACAGGAACTGGACCCTCCAAGATGACCCGCCTTCCCTACCCCTACCATCTCAAGGATATCTAACCTTAACTTTAAAGCCGTCCTCTCTATACGTTCAATAAGGTCATTTGAAAGCATATATTTCCCCTTTCTAAACTGATATATTTAAATTAATTGGAAGGACCGAAGTACATCCTAAAAAACTGTAAGGTTGCAGTGGCATCTTTATAAAAATCTTTAGAGTATGCCTCTACACTAACCCTGTCCTGATAATTGATCTCCTTTAAGCTATTTATAAATGGAAGATAGTTTTCATCCTCCTCTATCCTCTTTGGAAAGGTTCTTCCTTCAAATCTAGCAAAGTGTACATGTCTTATGTATCCACGGCAATTTTTTATAATGTTGGGGTCTTCTCCCTCGCTCCTTATATGGTAAAAATCCACAAGTAACTTAACATTATCCCTTTCTACTTCCTTTGCCAGTTCTAATCCTTCCAACGTCCTGTTAATTATATTACATTCCTCTCTTCTTAGAGGTTCAATAGCAATTGTTATATTGTAATCTTCTGCCATTCCCCCTATCAACTTTGATAAATCTACTATCTGTTTCCATGCCTTTTCCTTGGAGAATCCTTCTGGAAAACTCTTAGCTGGACCGCTACCAAATACAATCACTTCAACCCCAAGTTCCCAAGCCCTAGATAAGGCGGTCTCAAGATACCTTTTTATCTTTTCCATATCAACATGGTCACCGGTTAATCTTAAATCTGGGGGGAAGAAGTTATTGCAAGCTTCACATCTTAACCCGCTGGCTTTAACCCTCTCTTTTATCTTTAAAAAGGCATCTTCCGGGAGAAGAGATAGATGTGCTAATGAAAGCTCTATATAGTCATACCCTATCTCCTTAAGCTTTTCTACTATCTCTACCCCTGTCTTATCTGATTCTACTGCGACCATACTTCCGCAGCATCCAAATCTCATTACAGTGACTCCAGGATCTCTCTTACTCTTGTGAATCCTGTCCTTCCACTGTTATAGACAGGAACCCTGGTATTTGTCAGTTTTGACTCAAGGACAGACATAGATACCTGTGCCATACATATACAGTCAACCTCTTTAGAGAGTTTATCTATCTCTTCCAGCAGTATCTCGTTATGCCTTTCTACATTACCTTTTTCGAGCTCTTTGAAAGCGGTAGAACAAAGGACAGTCTTTACCTCTATATCTTTCTTTGCTTCTTCAGCCACAAGTTTCAGAAGCCTTTCCGATGATGGAACAGTTGTTGGCAGTGTAGCTATGATACCTATCTTCTTCCCAGTATTAACGGCTAATTCCATCATCGGTCTATCTATCTGAAGCATAGGGACATTTATCATAGGACGGGCAAATTCAACAGCCCTATTAAAGGTCGAACACATCAGCATAATAAGATCTACCTTTGCCTCTTCTAGAAAGTGGGCATAGGTAGCAAACTTAAAATAATTGACCTTCGGGATGACTCCAACCCCTGCAGCAATGTTATCCCTCTGGATTGTATCATCACAGAGATGCATCACCTGTACCTCCGGGATAATTTCCTGGATAAATGGCTTTACTATAGATATTGTTATTGATGAGGCATGAATCAATCCTAATGTCTTATCTTTTAAATCTTTTTTCATAAAATTCCTCCTTACTGTTCGATTTACTCTCCCCAAGCAGGTCTTGCTCTATACTCAAAAGATGATCCCTCATTGCCCCCTTGGCATTCAGGAAATCCTGGTCTTCAATGTATCCATAGATAACTCTGTGTTGCTTCAGATATTTCTCAGCCCTACCAGGAGTCATAAGACTGAGACCTTTTGCTATACTCCATAGATTCTGCCTCATAAGTGAGGCTATCTGGTTCATAACAGATAATAACACCGAGTTGTGTGTTGCAGTTGCTATAGCCAGATGAAAGCTCAGATCTACAGTAGAGGTCTGCTCCCCTTTTTCTATCTTCTGCTGCATATCAGAGAGTAGATTCCTCATAGAAAGGAGGTCATTTTCATCTCTCTGCTTTGCAGCAACCCCAGCAATCTCAACCTCTATTATCTTTCTGGCATCAATTATATCAATTGGGTCACTCTCTTTACTGATATTGGATAGGAATAAATTTAAATTATTGATACTGTCCTTGTTTATAGAGACGAAAGTTCCCTCTCCATGTTTTATATCCACAACATCTATCGCCTCTAATACTGCAAGAGCCTGTCTTACTGAGACCCTGCTTATACCCATATATTCTGCAAGGTCACGCTCTGAAGGAAGCTGATCTCCGGGTTTTATCTCACCAGAATCTATCAAGTTCTTTATCTGCTCAATCACTTCTATATATATCTTTCTAGAACCTATCTTCTTAAATCTCATTTCTCCCTTCCGGTGGTTAGTGGACTAACCACCGGAAACAGTATAACAGTAATAAAAAATTTGTCAATAGAAAAATATTGTAATGTTAAACAAGGGGAAATATGTTTCTTCATATTTCAGATTCAGTAAGGGTATAAAATAGTTCATCGTAGTTTATCGGTAAGTGAACCAGGTAAACTCTTAAGTTTATTGCCAATTTGGTCAGGAGAATCCTCCCAAAGATCTGATTTTGAACCTTCACCAGTTAAACCTCCACAAAATTTACCAGGATGACTTTTATTACCACTCCAGACCTGCTCTTGTGGGAATAAATTAGCCAGTGATGTTCTCTTTCCTTCTGAAAGCCCTTTCCAGGAAGAAGGATTATCCAGATCGTCAATCAAGTAGCAGTCAGGTTCTCCAGCATTATAACAATTAAACCTCCAGGTACCTCCGCCGACACAATCTTCCATAACAAACACTACTCCTTTAACATGAACAAGATGTACACCTTCACAGCAATCCTTGGTAGGATAGATAGCATGTTTATCCTCAGATATTTGTAACTTTAGAATATTATTCTCAAAGACTAATTGCCCACACATCTCTTCATCAAATGGCCAGAGAGAAATTCCACAGGTGGAACAGCTTCGATTCCAGGCATCCCACACCGCTGAATGGTCATTTTCGCCCCCATGAGCTGAGGTAAAAACATATCTTAATTGTAAATTCTTACCTCCTTCTGAAATTACTTCATACGCCATGATAACCCTTTCTACATCTCCATCATGTCCAAGAAGATGTGTCCTTCCATAATCCCTACTCCAGGTGATGCAATAAGTAAATATTACATACTTATGGTTTTCTTTATCAGGATAAGGAAATACTCGGACAAAATTTACCACGTGATGCTCTGGATGCTTAAGCCAATCTTCATCTTCATCAAGTTCAAATTTAGGATTTATAAAATCCATAGCTTGATCTTCGAATTCCTGTAATATTCCATCACCATCTAAATCAATTTCAGAACCCCTCTCGGACTCATTTACAAAAATTGGCAGGTTACTGATAAGTCCCCTTCCCTCATTCGATATGCTTAATTCCAGTTTGGGTTTCTGAGTGATGTGGATATCCGGAGCGTTTATACTCAGCTGATATTCTCCTTCGCCGGAAGAACGAGTAATTTTAATATACCAGGTACCTGTAGAATCAGCTATATAATCCAGGGTCTTCATATTTCCCTGGGTAATGGAAGAACCACGGGAATTACGATTGGGGTTCAACAGAGAGATGTTAAAACTGGCATTTCCCGGAATAGTCAGCTTCAAATTGATTTGCTGACCCTTCTGTAAGTTAATACTGTAATAATCCTCATTATCTCCTGCTTTTAAAAATCCGTTAAAAGTACCGGCGGATATGGGAATAGCTTCCTGGTAAGAACTGCCAGCATCCTGTCCGCTTGCTGCATCATTCTGGTTCTGGATGTCAACCAACAGTTGATACTCTCCTTCTCCGGAAGAACGAGAGACCTTGATATACCAGGAACCTGTAGAATCAGCCACATAACCTAATGACTCCACATTTCCTTGAGTAATGGAAGACCCCCTGGAATTGCGATTGGAATCTAACAGGGAAAGGTTAAAATTAGCATTCCCAGGGACCATAAGTCGCAGGGTTATTAATTGCCCTTTTTTAAGGTTAATCTGATAGTAATCATTATTATCCCGATGACCTTCCTGGTCTTTATCTCCAAGACTGCCGATATAAATACCTGGCTGTATAAGAATTGCCCCTTCTAATGTATCCGTCTCAGGTAATTGGTTTCCTTCTGAAAGTTGCTCCTCTTCTATTTCTTCCATACCTGCTGGGAATAGAACAATACTATCTTTTTTAAAGGCAATATGATTATCCCAGACTGAATCCCGTTCTATACGAAAAAGGATAGTGGTTGCACCGGAAATAAATGCTCTATCCACAGTTACCTGTCCATGGCAGGTATAACCTGAGGGGTCGTCCGGAGATGATATGTTGGGAAGGGTAACTACTTTGGTCTCAAGCACGCCTCCCATATTAGCATTCCCGGGGAATCCATAAATTAATTTGAATTTTGCATCAAAACCTCTGCCTCCACCTGGTCGATCAGTAGCCAGTGCAGTTATATCTAAAATCAATTCTTCAGACCCTGGAGGAATATCTTCAAAAATCCATTCAGCATAATGACCAAGAGCAGTGTCTCGAAGCCAGTACCAGCCATTTATTAAATCACCATTGGACTGGAAATAACTGGACCGCCTTTCACTACTTTCTGCAAGCACCAATAAATTTACATTAATCAGGACGGAAAAGACGATAACCAACACAAAAACTTTTTTTCTCACAATACATCCCTCCTCTTATTTACTATTTTCTAAAAAATATAAACTGATATCTCCTTAATAATTATTAGATTTACATCAAACTCCATAGAACTCCTCTTTAATCAGTTCCATCTGTTTTTTCCTGAGCACATCCAGGTCACAACACTCTCTTATAATCTTCATCTCATAGTTATTCTCAATATCTTTTCCTCTGGAGTATATAAGCTTACCTGTTTTTAGAATATGACAGGCTGAAAAAGGAGAAACCGCTAAAAGATCAAGAAGATCTATTCTTTCAGTACCCAGATATTCCTTAAGCTCCTCTAAAAGATTAAAATAATCCCCACCAAGAACTGCAATATCTATATCTTCAGCATCCTCTCTTTCTAAGAAAGACCCGAAAAAATAGGCAAGAAAGACTCCATTCCTCTCAAAAACTTCTCTTAAATTTTTGAGCCTTTCCCGAATGTTAGAAGGTAGTGGTGGTAAATTTTCATATTTCCCCTTTATCCCCATAGCTTCAATTATACCATAAAAATTAGAAGCTGCAGGTCCCCAATGAATCATTCTAAACTCTTCAACCTCTATCCCTCTGGTTTTCACTTGCCTTGAGTTGCTCGATAGCTATCTCTCTTTCTCTGATATCACTGGATAGAATTGGATATTGGAGTCTACTGTATATAGCACCCACCTTTATCTTGCTTTTAGAGATTATATCTTCTACTTCTTCTAATCTCTCTTTAAGCCCAGCTCCTACCAGGTCTATCCCTTCATATCCGGCTGATTCTAAAAATTGTATCTTTTCTTTGAATGTATCTTTAGGTATGATTGTCTCTCCACATGCAAGTTTCATAGAGGTCACCTCTATCTATATTTTTTTGAAAATTCTGCCGCCTCTAAGAATCGGTAATTCTTCAGGAGGTATTGATTGTATTGTTCTCTATGTCGTCTAAGAACCTCCTCTGCTTTCTCTTCTCCCCATATACTTCTTACAGTATCTGCATAATCCATAAGCTGGTATACAGGTATATGATAAGGACCACTGTTATGCAGCACTGATATAAGTGGGTCTTCATCGGAAAGAGACTTAGCCATATTTTCTTTGAGCCATTGATGTAATAGAGATTCTCCTCTATCAACAACCTCAGGATACGTATCAGCTAGATTCACCAGTTCATGAGGATCGTTTTCTATATCAAAGAGCATTATGGGGGTTAAGATCTCTTTACATCCATCATCATAGGTCTCTATAAGAAGCCATCTATCGAATCGGATAGATCTTTGAATACTCCAGACACAATGAGAAAGCACAAGAAGAGGTCTTCCACATGGTTTCCCTTTTCTGATGGTATCTGCGAAGGATCTAGCATCCCACATCTCAGGGATAAGATCCCAACCTCCTAACAGGTCTATAAGAGTAGCAGAGAGATCTATATTGTAATGGAGTTCTTTATCTACTGTTCCTTCTTTGATACCAGGTCCCTTTATTATTAGTGGTATCCTATGGGTAGTCTCATCTGCTAATTGATGATCCCCATATATATTTAGTTCTCCCTGATTCTCTCCATGATCAGAACTGATTATTATTAAAGTATCTTCCCAGACCCCTGATTTTTTTAATAGGTCAAAGACCTTTCCTGACCAGTAATCAGCATAGTTTATCCCTGTATCATAGCCATCGATCCATTTCTTATAATCTTTGGGTGTCTCGATACTTCTGGGAAGTCTAGGGTATCTATCAAAAAATTCCTCCGGCATATCTCTAAGGTCGTGTGGAGTACGGGCAGAGTGAGGCCCATACATCTCTCTATGCCTTCTTAAAGTCTCTTCTTTTAACCAAGAAGGATGAGGGGCATCATCAAAAGGGTTCCCATAATTTAGTGGTGTCCTGTAAGGGGTATGGGGGTCCCAGATGTTTATATGTAGAAACCAGTTATCATCCTTTCCATTCTTCTCTAACCAATCTAGAGCTAAAGGCATAACTTCATCTGCTGTCTCCATTCCGCCTTTGCCTGAATTATACATCTCTCTAAATCCGTCATAGTACCACCAGGCAGAATGTCTCTCTCCAAAAGGACTTATACTTACCGTATAGTAGCCGAGACGTCGAAGAAGAGTGACCAGTTGAGTTAAAGGTCCCTGTCTATTATTAAAGAATCTTAGAGGCTCAAATGGTTTTATATCACTGGCTGTAAACCCATGATTTATAATACCGTTATGAATTCCAAACCTTCCAGTAAAGAGTGCCGCTCGCGAAGGCATACAGGGGGTATCAGAGGCGTAGAATCTTTCAAATATCATACCTTCCCTAGCTACTGAATCTATATTTGGAGATGTCTCTCTATGATATCCATAGCAGGATAGATAATCAGGTCTTAAGGTGTCTATATCAAGGTAAAGTATCCTCATAAGTTTATCACCTCGCCAGTCTCCATAGATCTATTTGCTGACAAGGCAATTTTTAGTGTCTTGAGAGAATCTTCATATGGGGAGAGTATCTTGCTTCTATCATTCTTTTCTATAGCTTCAAAGAATGTCAATTGTTCCTTTTCCATAGGGTCATCTGTAAATTTGAAGCTTTCCATATTTTCAGGGGTAAATACCTTTAGATAGTCCAGGTTCCCTTCAAGTCTCAACCTCTTAGGCATAAACTCTATCCTTGCTCCATGTTCTGGGTGAGGAAACAGTGAATATGTCGATGCCAGGCTTGCTACTGTTCCATTCTGGAAGTTTATAATGGTTACACTGGCATCATCATTGATGAAGTCCTCAACTTCTGGGAATAACCCCTTTGAATTTTGAGAATATACACTCCTGGCATCCCCAACTATGTATCTCATCAGATCTATTAGGTGAATAGATTGGTCTACTACCTGCCCACCAGCTCTTTCCTTGTCTCTAACCCAGGCTATTGGTGGGATTGTATGATACCATCTGGATACAATCATTGCACATCTCTCATCTTTCAGATACTCCTTTACTTTACTGGAAAACTCTGAGTATCTCCATAAAAAACCAACACTTACAACAATACCGGTCTTATCAAATACATCTTGCAATCTTTCTCCTGTTATCAGAGTCCTAGCTGGAGGCTTTTCTATGAATAGATGTATACCTCTTCTGGCAGATTTTATTATATTCTCAGGCTCTCTAGAGTATGGTGGTGTACATATAAAAATGGCATCAAGATTCTTTTCGTTTTCTAACAGTTCCTCGAAACTTGAATATGCGTTAGCGTTACACTTTTCAGCCATCTCTTTGGCTCTTACGAATATTATGTCTGCTACCCCTTTTATCTTGATATCTTTCAATTTACTCAGCCTCTCAAAATGGGCTTTAGCGATCCTACCTGCTCCTACTATACCTATATTCATAATTCCTCCTTATCATAGAAAAATTTTTCAAGGGCTAAGGCACTAGCCCCGTATAGTCCAATCTCTTTACCCAGCTCTGAAATTTCTATCCTTATCTTATTAGTTGAGAAGAGTCTGCTCTCTAGAGATTCTCTCATAGGAAAAAGAAGGGTCTTACCCAGTCTAATTACCCTACCAGCCAGTATTATCATCTCAGGATCAAGGATGTTTACAAGGTTTGATATACCAACCCCTAAGTAGTGTCCAGCACGGTTAACTATCTCAATAGCTCTTTTATCGCCCTTTTCTATAGCAGATTTTATCTCGTCAATATCTGAATCCTCATCCAAAGATGTCCCTTTAAAGTTTTTTACTATAGCCCTGGCAGAAGCAAAAGTCTCCAGACATCCTTTTTTCCCACAGTTACAGAGTTCTCCATCTTCAGAGACTACAGTATGCCCTATCTCTCCAGCACTATTATTAATTCCTTTATATATCTTCCCAGATATTACAATCCCAGAGCCTACCCCTAAACTCACATAAACTAAGATAAAATTGTCTGATTTTTTGCCCTTTCCAAACCACCTCTCTCCCAATGCCATCACTCTAACGTTATTTTCTACTGTTACAGGAATTCTCAGGCTTTTCTCTATCGGACCTGAAAGGTTTAGATTCTTCCAACCCAGATTCGGTGAGATCTTTACTTCTCCTGAAGATGAATCTACAAGCCCTGGAACTCCTATACCTATCCCTAAGATATCTCTATCCTCTGTTAGAACCTGTAATTTTTCTACAAGTGTCTCTATTAACTCATCTCTGTTACTATTGTATGGGAAGCTCTCTATATTGGATAGACGTCCTAAAAGGTCACTGATAGACATCCTTACTATCTTTGGTCTTATGTCTACACCTATCACATAACCAGCAGTTGGATTTATGGCAAGAGGAACTGCTTTTCTGCCAGCACTGGACTTTTCTCTGAAGTTTGACAACTCTGTTATAAATCCCTTCTCCAGAAGTTCTCCAGTAATATTTGTTACTGTGGCTGGGGTTAGCCCTATTAATCTGGATATCTCCTGTCTGCTTATCGAGCCTCTTTCATATATAAGTCTAAGGATGAGATTCCTATTCTTTATTTTTACCAGCTGATGATTTACCCCTCTAAGATTCAACTATATTCACCCTCAATTCGTGAGAACCATCTTCTGTAGATATTTCATAGTAGTAATAAAGTTTTCCATCTACAGGAGTCACATTAAGATATCTTAAACTCCCAGATGAATATGGAGAAACTATTAATGGACCTTCAGCAGTTACTCTTTCAAATCTCATGAGATCGAGGCTTATAGCTAATCCAAGTTTTTCCTCATAATTTTCAGATACATCCCTGCTTCCGTCATAGAAGGCGTAGAATATTGGAGGAGAATAGAGAATACTTGTTATTCTCGTTGCATAGGCATCCCACCCTTTTAGAGAAGGGGATAGTATATCGCCTATCCACCTGAAGTTTATCCCATCAGAACTTATTGCTAATCCTGTGCAGGATTTGGTGATTCCAGTATTATATATATCAGCTGATTCATGCATCTTCACCTTTAACTCTGGTGTTATTTTTTCTGGGGATGGCGCATAGCTTGTAAACATATAGTAAAGACCACCGATGATAATAACTTCCGGATCTTTTACCCCTTCTATCTGGAGCTCAGAAGGGGTAAATATCTTAACCTTCTCTACTGGATTAAGGTCTTCTATCCTTTTAGCTTCTAACATATCTATTCGCCACCTGTTATCCTCTGGATCTACATAGCTTATATAGAGTCTATATGTTCCATCTAATGTCTTAATGAGAGAAGCCTTTTCCAGTGATATACCTCCAAAGGAGGACTTATCCGCCTTCCATAAAGTTTTAAAGTCTATCCCATCGGTGCTTTCAGCTATAATACATTCGTAGCCTCTCCCAATCTCTTTCCCATTTTCTACCAGTCTTGGTCTCCTCAACCTGTAATATAGATAGAACTTCCCTATCTCCTTATCGTACAGAACACTGGTGGCTCCTGCCCAATATCCTGGACCTTTTTCTGGTGGGCTGGCAACAGGAATGCTATCTTTCGGATCAAAGAGTTTTATAAAGCTGGGTGTTTTTAAGTCTAAAAAATTTATCATCTCTTCTCCTTTTAATTAATTCACTGTATTAATTATTATACGACACAAAAGATTCCTGTCAAGATTTCTGTTAAAAGCAGTGAGGCGTAACACGTGACGCGTGATGCGTAATCGGTAAAAAATATGATTGATTTTATTTCTTTCTCTCCTTGCTTGGAAATCATCCTATTCCCCCCTCCCAGCCCCCACCTCTATCCTCCCCTGAGATTGGGGGGGATAGAGGTTAATTCCCCGAGATGTGGGAGGAGAAGAAAGGCATGGGATTATTATCATAAAAGACGAAATTGTAGGGGCAATTCATGAATTGCCCCTACGGAATACAAATTAATCTCATATGTTTCATTTCCTTCCACTGACATTTTCTTAGACTATTGACATAGAAAATCAACCTTATCTCCCTCTCCCTTGATGGGAGAAGGCAGGGGTGAGGGTGAAAGAAATGAAAGCCCCCCACCTTTATCCTCCCCCGAAATGTGGGAGGAAGGAAAGAGGTTAATTCCCCGAGATGTGGGAGGAGAAGAAAAGCATGGGATTATTATCATAAAAGACGAAATTGTAGGGGCAATTCATGAATTGCCCCTACGGAATACAAATTAATCTCATATGTTTCATTTCCTTCCACTGACATTTTCTTAGACTATTGACATAGAAAATCAACCTTATCTCCCTCTCCCTTGATGGGAGAGGGCAGGGGTGAGGGTGAAAGAAATGAAAGCCCCCACCAAAAACAGTGACGCGTAATACGTGACGGGTGATGGATAATACGTAATACCTCACGAATAGGTGTTGTCTTACCTCTTATTCCTGAATTTGTATTTTTATAATTAGTAAGTATTACACTTTGTTGTGTTGGATAAAAGAGGCAGCTGTGCATGGACAGAGCACAATAAGCAAATCGAACAAAAATGCAACAATCACATCTAAACATAGATGACATTATTGTAGTATAATAGAAGTAAGAAATTGCACCTTGAAAAGTTAAGATAGGAAGAGGTTTATCCGTGAATGCAGTTCATCAAGGCATTATAGGTCAAAAATATCTTAATATGGGAAAAGTGATATAAGGTGAAAAAAATTAGCGAAAATAGAGAACCTTCAATCAATAGAATAAAGAGTATAATTTTAGATTGTATAGATAAATCGGGAATAACAGTAAGTCAGATCATTCTATTCGGGTCTCGGGCAAGAGGGGATTTTGGAGAAGATAGCGACTTTGATATCTTAATTGTGATAAAAGATGATATAGATCTAAATCAAAGGAAAGACCTTTGGGAGGAAGTTTATAAAGCGTTGCATAAAAATTTCCCGATAATCTCCTTTGATATATTTGTAAAAACTGCAGGAGATTTTGAAAAGGAGAGGGATGTAGTAAATACAGTCTCAAATGAAGCGTATACTGAAGGGATGAAGATATGAGGGAAGAAATTATTATTAGATGGTTAAGGAAGGCAGAAAGCGATATAAAGGTAGTTAGAAGTTTGCTAACAGTTGATAATCCCCCTACCGATGCTTTATGTTTCCATTGTCAGCAAGCTGTTGAGAAATATCTTAAGGCATTCCTAACCTATAAAGATATTAGGACGAGAAGAACTCACGATATGGAGACTCTTCTAAATTTATGTATAGAACAAGATAAAGATTTTGAAAACTTAGAGAGAGAAAAGATATCACATTTAAGTTTTTTTGCAGTGAACATTAGATATCCTGATGAATTTTATATCCCTACTATTGATGAAACAAAAGAATATTTTGAACTTGTTTTAAGAGTAAAAGAGTTTATCTTAAAAAAGTTAAATCTTACAGAAAATGAAATCTAAACACCGTTGTGTTATAATAGAAATAACAAATTGCACCTTGAAAAGTTAAGATAGAGCAGTAAAGTTTTCCTGAAGAAGGGGGATTACGCAAAACGGGCTTTAGATAGTGCATGAAATCTTGCTCCTAGAAGCTGGCAGTCTGAAGAGTGACCGGATTTAAACGGGATTGAAACCCTTGCTGGCGGATATATATCAACGTTCTGTGATATCGTCACAGGTAACACGTGACGTATGATGCGTAATCGGTAAAAAATATGATTGATTTTATTTCTTTCTCTCCTTGGTTGGAAATCATCCTATTCCCCCTCCCAGCCCCCACCTCTATCCTCCCCCGAAATGGGGGAGGAAGGAAAGAGGTTAATTCCCCGAGATGTGGGAGGAGAAGAAAAGCATGGGATTATTATCATAAAAGACGAAATTGTAGGGGCAATTCATAAATTGCCCCTACGGAATACAAATTAATCTCATATGTTTCATTTCCTTCAACTGACATTTTCTTAGACTATTGACATAGAAAATCAACCTTATCTCCCTCTCCCTTGATGGGAGAGGAAGAACTAGTCGTTTCCCCATCTTGAAGAAGGATAGAACAGGTTATTCCTGAATTTATACTACTAGTAAGTATTACACTTTGTTGTGTTGTTTAATTATAGACATCTTGCCTTTCATGGTATGTACTCCTTTAGGTATGTTGTCAATTTTGAAGAAACAAAGCATTTTGGGGAAGATTATTTCTGAAGAATATCGGACCTTGTTTCTGATAATATTTTTATTATATAATAATTGCATAATCTTAATTCTGCAAAGAAGGAGTGATAATTATGGCAAAGATGTTTCCACGCACTGAGGCAGGTGGAGTATCTCTCTCCAGGATGATTATTGGTACTAACTGGATCCTTGGATACAGTCATACAACCCATTCTGCCGATTTCCTCATAAAGGAGAAGAACAGTACTCCAGAGGACATAGCAGACACACTGGAAGTCTTCCTGAAATATGGTGTAGATACTATTATGGGACCTTTCGTAGGGAATGATCATCTAGTTAAAGCTGTTAAGCTGGCAGAAGACCGGACAGGGAGAGGTATGATAATAGTTGATACTCCAATAATAAACGTGGATGATAACGAATCGGCAAGGAAAGAGGCGGAGGAGAAGATTTCTCAGTGCAGAAAGATAGGGGCTAAGTTCTGTCTTCCTCACCATGTCTCTGTTGAAGAACTGATAAATAAGAATAGAAAGACGATTGATAGATTACCAGACTATTTAAAAATGATACGTGACAATGGTATGATACCGGGGCTTTCCTGCCATATGCCTGAAGTACTGGTATATGCCGACATGAATAATTATGATGTTGAAACCTATATACAGATATATAACTGTATGGGATTTCTGATGCAGGTAGAGATTGAATATATCCATAAGGTTATCTGGAATGCAAAGAAGCCAGTGATGACCATCAAACCAATGGCGGCAGGACGGGTAAGCCCGTTTGTAGGACTTACCTTTGTATGGCATACAATACGCCCCTGTGATATGGTAACGGTGGGATGTCTGACACCTTATGAGGCAGAAGAAGATATAGAGATTTCTCTTGCAGCATTAGAGAATAGACCTCCAGATCTGGAGGGGAGAGGAAGTCCAGTTAAAACAGAGATTATGAAGGATTAATATCTATTTTATTAATAGATTTATTAATAGGGAGGTGGACAATACTGGATAACATTATCTACAGTGTTATATGCGTAGCTTCATCTATACTCACAATCTCTTTTGGTGTGCTTGCCCTTGTGCATTACAGATATAAATCTTATGCTAAGCCATTTGGGCTACTGGGATTTGCAGCTGGAGTTTATGCCTTTGGTTATGCATTTGAGATTATGAGGGGAGATCCGGCGTGGACATTTCTCTGGTTAAGGGTTGAATATTTTGGTCTATCCTTTATAGGAGCCTGTTGGCTCTGGTTATCTCTAGATTTTACCAGAAAATATAAATATCTAAAGCCATCATTCTTTTATCTTATATTTGGGATATCTGCCTTCTTCCTGATATCTGTATTGACAAATAATCTTCATCATCTGTTCTATACTTATATAGGTATAGATAATAGTGGACCATTTCAAACTGCGGAATTTGGTAAAGGTCCACTGTATATAATGCATTCTTTATGGCTATTCACATCTTTTATTCTAAGCGCCATTTTATATATTCTTCATTATATAAAATGGTCTTCAATATTAAAGAAACAATCCTTAATAATGTTAATTGGTTCTCTCTGGACACTTACAGGGTTTTCTATTTATACTGCTGGTCTGATTCCCTGGCATCTTGATGCAGGTCCGATGATAGTTACAATAAACGGGTGTATCTTTGCTTTCAGCATTTTAAGGGTTGGACTTCTTGATATCTCCCCCATAGCGAGAGAAAGAATCTTCGAGAGCATGGGCGATGGTGTGGTTGTTACCGATTTAGATAATGTAATTTTAGATTTTAATACCGCTGCTCAGGGTTTTCTGCCTATGATATCTGGGAAGAGTATTGGGAAGAGTTTATCTACAGTGGCGTCTGAACTCAAAGCTTATGATGAAGATAAATCGAATGATGAGATAAAACCATTTACGTTGAGGATCGGTAATTTAATCTATTTTTACGAGATAAGAAAGTACCCTATAATTTCTAAACCAAATAAAGAGATAGGAATAGCATGGTATATAAGGGATGTGACAGAACAGTATAAATTATCGGCGCAATTAAAGTCTTATGCTGAGAAAGATGAACTGACAGGTATCTGGAACAGGAGAAAATGGGTAGAAATGGCAAGAATGGAAATAATAAGAACACAGAGATACAGGAGACCATTTACTGTTATGTCTATAGATATAGACTATTTTAAAAAGGTGAATGATACATTGGGGCATGAGGCAGGCGATAAAGCCCTGATCAGTATTACCGATACAATATCATCTAAGATCAGGAATATAGATATATTTGGCAGGATAGGGGGAGAGGAATTTGCGATAATTTTTCCTGAAATTGGTAGAGAAGAAGCTTATACTGTAGCTAACCGCTTGCTGGCTGGAGTTTCTGATAATAAAATTCACATCAATGGTAAAGAGCTCAGCGTTACAATCAGCATCGGAATTACAACGTATGATGGTGGTTCAGATATGACACTTGAAGAGCTTATAAGAAAGGCTGACAATGCAATGTACGGGGCAAAGAGAACAGGCAGGAATAAAGTCTACTTTGCAGTATAAGGACATTCTCTATCCTGCGCACCAGTTTATACTGTCTACTAACTCCGCCTTACCGCTTTTTGCTGAGCGTATCCCAGCATCCAGAATAGCCATAGCATCAAGATTTAACGGGATATCTAAGGTAGGATGGAGGGATTCTCCTATTTCTAGATGATATATCAGCTCTTTAGCAACAGTATTTCTATCTTCTGGTAAGGTAAGCTCGTCATACGTACAGGTAGGATTTTTATTCCCTCTCTCTTTGTAGACATAAAGTTTCGGACCATCCACTACAATTGTCCCCGTCTTACCATATATTATTAGACCATAAGGTACTCCTGTATTCACAGTGCTCCAGGTAGCCTCCAGTATGGCCATAGCGGAAGGAAATCTGGTAACTATAACCGCATTATCCTCAGCATCACCATAATGACTTGTAAAATTAGCCTTGATACCATAGGCAGAGATAGCAGGTTCTCCCAGAAACCACCGAGATAGACAAGCTCCATAACAGCAGTAGTCAAGTAGAGCTCCCCCACCCTGAGCTATCTGATGCCACCATTCCATGCCCTTTTCCCAGTCAGTTATCTTCTGCCCATAAGCTAGAGGACCGAGAGATGCTCCATTACGCCACTTTATCTGCCAGATATTACCTATCTCTCCATTATCTATAAGCTCCTTTGCCTTTCTTATACCTGGAGACCAGGTGGTGGGCCAATTTACCGCTAAAGTCACATTGTTTTTCCGGCTAGCCCTTGACATCCTTAGAGCACTTGGAAGGCTTTCAGCCATGGGCTTTTCTGTTAACATATGGACCTTCTTCTCCGCAATAGCCTCTGCAACCTCGGCGTGTCTCGCATTCTCAGGGCAGAATATAATAATGTCGAATTCTTCTTTTTCCAGCATCTCTCTGTAGTCTTCATATACCCTTTTTATCCCGGTTTTATTTACAATATATTCAAGGTTTGCCCTGCGTGTCCCTGGCTCTGTAGAGATAGATGGTATTTTGGGGATAGTGTCTGCACAGGCAACCCACTCTATATTTGGTAGCTCAAGGAAATATTCCACCAAAGATGTTATATGCATATGGGCAAAACCAATTATTCCAAGTTTATAAGTTTTCATAGACACCTCCTAAAATGTTGTCTCTAATTCAAAAGTTTTCCCCTCTTTTGCAGATAGAACCGCTTTTTCTGTAATCTCTATGACATGGAGCGCATGTTCTGCTCTTAAGACTGGTTCTCTCTCCTCTTCTATAGAGGATATCAGATCCTCTACACCACAGGACTGTTTTACCCTGGGGAGGTTAACCTCAGGCTCTATCCAGCCCCTAATATTTCTCTCTATATCATCTACAAATATAACAAATGGTATATTTTCACCCTGCAAAAATGTTATGGTACCTCTGGAGCCAAAGATTTCAAGAGATGGAGATTTAGTTGCCTTTGCACAATAAGTACAGTCCACCATACCAAAAGTAGCATCTCCAAAATCCAATAGGAGTAAAGTATTATCATCTACCATAGGAATTATCTCTTTACCGTCAAAGCTTCCAGATCGTGCAATCCTCCTTTTCTCAGAGATACCAGAGAATGAATGGACTCTTTTAGCTGGTCCTAATAATCCTGTAAGTATATGTAAGGCATGGACTCCCAGATCTAACAAGGAACCCCCTCCAGGTCTGTAGAACCAGGTAGGGTCTACATCCCTGAATTGAAAATACTCTGGTCCTCCATGGGATACCGAGCATCTGGCAAAAGATATCTTCCCAATCAATCCACTATCTATTATTCTCTTTGCCTCTCTTATATCTGCTCTTAGCATATGTATTGGAGATGCACTTATCTTTAGATTTCTTTTCTTCGCTTCATTTATAAGTATTTCACATTCTTTTACTGTTACAGTGATAGGTTTTTGTGAGTATAGATGTTTACCTGCCTGAAGAGCTTTTAGGTTTATTTCAAAATGGGCTGGAATTGATGTAGTGTCTACCAGAATTTCAAAATCACTGTTCTTAAGCATATCGTCTATGTTCTGGTACCACTCTTTGATGTTAAATTCTTCTGCATATCTTTTTGCCCTTTCTGGTAATATATCACACACCGCTATAATCTCTGCATTAGGCATCTCTTGAATCTCTGGTATATAATTGTGATAGGCTATAGTTCCGCATCCAACAAGTCCAATACGCCACTTTTTCATTTATATCTCACCTCTTAGTATAAAAAGCATGAAACCTCATGACCTTCCACCATTTTCATAGGAGGAAAGCTACCTTTACATGTATCCATAGCATAATCACATCTATTATAGAATACACAGCCCTTTATTGTCTCCCTACCAGATACCCTTTGCAACTGTGTAATATCTATTCTGACCCTGTCTGTCCACCTCTTCGTTGGATCTGGTACAGGTATAGAACTTATCAACATCCTGGTATATGGATGGAGTGGATTTTTTATCACCCCTTCTATAGAACCCCTCTCTAAGATTTTGCCGGCATATATTATCATTATGTAATCTGAGATATAATAAGCAGTATTCAAATCATGAGTGATATAGAGACAACTGATTCCGGTTTTTTTGAAATCTTTAAGATGGTCTAGAAATACAGCTCTTAAAGATGCGTCTAACATAGAGACGGGCTCATCAGCGACTAAGAGTTTAGGTCTTAGTATGTATACTCTGGCCAGCATAAATCTCTGTCTTTCTCCCCCACTTAGCTGGTGAGGATATCTTCCAAGAATCTCTTTGGGTCTTAGTCCTACTGCTTCCAGGCTTTCTTCTATTTTACTCCTTGCTTCATTATCATTTTTGGCAAGATTAAACTTCTCTATAACAGTCCATAGGATTCTGTCTACCCTGTAAAATGGATTAAATGTTTCAAATGGGTCCTGAAATATTATCTGAACCTCTTTTCTGTACTCTTTTTGGTTCTTTTTAATCCAATCTGAGACAGGTATCCCTTTATACCTTATCTCACCAGAGGTCGGTTCTTCTAAGCCAAGGATCAACTTACATATAGTTGTCTTTCCACTTCCACTCTCTCCAACTAAAGCTAGAATCTTTGGCTCGACATCCATATCAAAAGATACGTCATTCAATGCATACACTACTTTTTCCCTGGTAAAATCAAAGGCTGCTCTGGTAAATGTCTTCACTATATTTTTTAACTCCAGGAGATTCTCCATAGCTATCCCCCTCCATATAAATGGCAAGCCACAATTCGGTTTCTCTCTACCTCTTTCAAAGGAGGATCTATCTCTTCACATATATCCATCTTCTTAGAGCACCTGGGATGAAATCTGCAACCATTAGGCCAATTCAAAGGGCTTGGAGCAATTCCTGGTATACTCTTTGCAAATCTTTTTTCCAGAGAAGGGATTGCTTCCAGTAGTCCTGCTGTGTAGGGGTGTAATGGGTTGGTAAAGATATCTATAGTTGATCCAATCTCTACTATTTTCGCTGCATACATTACACATATCCTGTCAGATACCTCTGCATGCCAGGACATATCATGCGCAACCATAGCCACAGTTATTCCAAATTTTTCTTTGAGTTCTCCTATGGTCTGTAGGTTTAATTTCTGCATAACTACATCTAATGCTGTCACAGGTTCATCTGCAAATACTATTTTCGGTTTTAAACAGATGCTCATAGCTATACAGACTCTTTGTCTCATCCCCCCACTAAGTTCGTGAGGAAACATCTGTACCACATCTGGTGGTAACCCGACACTGCTTAACGCTTCCAGTGCAATCTCCTTTGCCTCTTGATATGTCATATCTGTATGGGAGATAATACCATCCGTCATCTGCTCCTCTATCTTAATTACAGGATTAAGAGAGTTCATAGAACCTTGAGGAATATACGATATCTCTTTCCATCTGATCTTACGAAACTCATCTCCATCTAACTCTAAAAGATTCTTCCCATTATATATAACCCTTCCACTATGAATATAGCCTGGTGGTTTTACAAGCTTTAAAACACCTTCTACAAGGGTAGATTTCCCACATCCAGATTCTCCAGCTATTCCTAAGATCTCTCCTTCGTAGACCTTTAAAGATACCCCATCAAGAGACTTTGCGTCCCCATAGATCGTTCTAAAATATACTTTCAGGTCTTCTACTTCAAGTATCTCTTCCATAGTCTACACTCCTGTTATCTTCTTTAATCTAGGATTATAAACTTCATCCAGACCAACATTCATCAGATTGATAGAGACAAATATCAGTATCAGGATAACGATAGGGGTTAAAACAAGGAAATAGTGACCCTGAGCTAAAGATCCAGCATACAAAGCCCAGTTTAGAATTTGACCTAAGGATGGAATATCTGCCGGTCCTAGACCTACAAGTCTTAACGCAGTCTCCGCCATCATAGTTCCAGTTACTGCATAGGAAAATCCTACAAAGATGTATGGCAAGAAATTTGGTAAGATCTCCTTGAACATTATCTCTATATCAGAGAAGCCTGTAACTCTGGCAAGTTCTACATAAGGTCTCTCCTTTAAACTAGATATCTGTGGTTTTATCTGTCTGGAAGACCCTGCCCAGCTGAAGAATGCCAGGATTAGAGATAGAAATAATAGATCCACCTTTCTTACGAATAATACAATTATAGCTAATATAGGCCAGGAAGGAATTACAAGTATAGCATTGGAGATAGTGGTAATGACTGTATCTGCACTTCCCCCTTTATATCCTGCTATAGTGGCTAATGTTACAGCTATTATTGTCGCTAGACTTCCAGCTGTAAAGCCAATTAAAAGAGAATACTTCAGTCCGGTTAAGATCATTGACAGGACATCTCTCCCATAGGTATCAGTTCCGAATGGGTGTTCTTTAGAAGGTGGAAGGACTGTATCAAATAGCCCTATCTCTGTAGAGGAGTGACCCTCCAACCTGCGATTATTGATGGTAGGCTCTAAAAAAGCGATTATTACCAGAAAAGAAATTATGATAAACCCCACAGTAAATTTGGGTGAATCTCTGAATATTCTCATATCCCCTCCATTATCCCCTTATTCTAGGATCAATTAATGGGTATAGTAGTTCTATGATGAAATTTGCAGTTAGGACCCAAAACATTGTATTTACAGTGATTCCCATAAGTACATTGTAATCCATCTCTCTTATTGCTGTCATAAATAATCTTCCCACTCCAGGATAATTAAATATCCATTCAATAAGAAAGAATCCATTTACTATAAAACCTAAACTCATGGCAAGTCCAGTAGCCTGTGGTAGTAAGGTGTTTCTCAGTATGTATCTCTTTATTATTCGATTATCTTCTAATCCCTTAGCCTCTGCTAATTTTATGTAGTCTTCACCTAATATATTTATAACTAAAGCCCTCTGGGATATCATTGTGCCAAATGTATATACTAATATAAGAGACATAGCAGGTAAGAATGCATGATAGATCAGGTCAAGTATATAACGAAGGTTAAAACCTCTTTCTATAAGAGGAGAGTAAGCTCCTCCCATAGGAAATATACCCAGGGTAAAAGAGAAAATCATAACCAGTATCAATGCTAAAAGATATGTTGGAACCTGGGATATGATAAAGCCTGAGACCAATACAAAAGATGCTCCTTTACTCTCTCGTTTCCATCCAAGTAAGGTCCCAAGCAGGATTCCAAGGACCCATGAAACTATAATAGTTACTCCTAATAGACCTATGGACCATGGAAATGCATCCATAATAAGCTCAAAGGCTGGTTTGGGAAAAGCTACAAAGGACGGTCCAAAATCGAAATTAAATATTAATCTTTTCATATAGAATATATATCTGCCAAATAGATCTTTATCTAATCCAAAAGCCTCTTTATATTCTTTTATTACCTCTTCTGAAACAGGTGTTGTTAAACCATACCTTGCTTCCAGCTCCTGTACATATCTAGTTACAGGGTCTCCAGGGACGAGATTAAGAAAAAAGAAAAAGGCTGATAAAGAAATAAAAAAGATTAATATATAGAGGAAAAATCTTCTCAGTAAATACCTTATTAGCCTATTCTTCATAGTTCCCCACTTCTCCTCTCTATCTAAACCAGGCTACCTAGCGATTACTAGATAGCCTGGTAAGATACTTTAAAATTATTTACTTGGTTTTAGATTGAATAGGATAAAAATAAAACTTGGCCACCACTGATATGGAACATGGTACATATTTTTCTCGGTTGGCCAGCCTGTCCAGTACATATCAGAAAATGTTTGAACAAACATCTTCTCGACTGCAGGAACAGCAGGAAGTTCCTTAAACCAGGCATCAAGTCCTGTTTTTGCTAGAGACATATATTTTGGATTTTCAGGGTCAAGTGCCATTAATCTCTCTGTTATAGTATCTATCATCTTAGATTTAATCCTCGATCTACCTCTATCTCCGCTGGTCTGATATTCACCCAGAGGCTTAGCATGTTTAGAATGGAATGACTCAAAGAAAAAGTAAATATCATTTGGAAATGCAACTGCTACATCTAATACATCAAAAGAGATATCATAATTACCAACATTAACTAATTCTCCAAACATCCCAGGGTCTACAGACTTTACAATGCCCTCTACACCAATCTTAGCCAATTCATCCGATAGATGTTTAGCATGAAAATATCCGATGTCAGGGGCAGGTCTTGTGAGGAGAACTAAACTAAGAGGTTCGCCCTTAGGTGTTCTCCTCTTACCATCTGAACCCTTCTTAAATCCAAGTTTATCTAGCATCTCTTCTGCTTTCTTAGGATTATATACCATCTGTTCTCCATACTTAGACTTGATTTCAGGGAATTCCCATCTGTCTAGCGATTTCCAGTCCGGCCAGGGCCACATCGTAGGATAAGACTTTTCAGCCATAGGATACGTCTTGGCAAGTTTGTCCCTATCTATAAGATATTGAATAGCCCATCTAAAATCTCTAGAATTTGTTGGATACTTCGCACAGTTAAATGAACAGATACCCTGACTAACTGCATCCATATATGGTGCTACGACGACATTTTTCGTCTGTCTCTGCGCTGCTTTTATCATCTCCCATGTAAAGATATGTGGTAGAGGAGCATCTACTCCACCTCTAATAAAATCAGCAAGATCTATATCTGGAGGAGGAGCCATCCTGAATATTACATACTTGGGTCCAGGAGATTTGCCAAAGACCTTCTTTCCCCAATAATTCTCATCTCTCTCCCATACGAACATGTTAAGTTCTTTATAGAAGCTATAGAATTTATATGGGCCAGTTTCTACTGGTGGCCAGTTAGCAAAATCCTTTATATTCTTGCCTTCCCAGACATGTTTTGCTACTACGGTGATTCCTCCCCACATTTTTAGTTTATGGTGGAATCTGTATTCTGGCTGTTTAAACTTTATAAGAGCAGTGTATGTATCTACAACCTCTGCGGAAGTAACATTTTCTACCTCTGTAGCACCAATTAAGTCTTTATTCTTTACCAGGGTATTTATGGTAAATACTACATCTTCTGCTGTATATGGCTGACCATCATTCCATGTTACACCCTTTCTTATATTCCAGGTGAGTGACTTATGGTCCTTAGAATATTTCCAGCCTGTAATTCTCCAATAGATTGTCTCTCCTGTTGCATAGTTAATATACCAGTCCCACTCATTTGCCATTTGATGCCAGCCAGATCCCCATTGAGAACCTCTTGGAACAAAGGGATTAGCCTTGTCGAAGATTGTATAGTTGGTATCTGTCTCTATAACTACTGCCTGCTCTCTTGGAACAGGATACTGTTGAGCCAATACAGGAAAAGATGTGCTAAATAACGATAATACCAGCCCAACAACTGAAATAACCTTCAAAATCCTCATAGTTCACCTCCAAGTTTTTATAGTAAATTTTCGGAAACTCCAAAACCTCTTGTAGTCTCACTTTCATTTGTAGCCTTACTACTTCTCACCTCCACAGCCCAACTATCTTGACTTCTACCTTACCGCCCCCTTATCCTATAAGAAAAATCTTGGACAAGGAGGCGATAAAACATGATTAAACCACAACACTTTTCACAGCATTCATTATACCAGAAAAATCTCATTAGTTCACTCAAAAGCCTCTTACCCTTATATAGAGATAGGATTGAAGAATATTCTGAGCTTATAGATAAGCTCTTCTACTTTAACTTAGACCCTGCTTACAATATCCTATCCCCTTACTACTCCAATACCGGCAGACCTGCTAAGTACCAAGCTGAAATACTTCGCTCCCTCGTCGCTATGACCCACCTTAGAATCCACAGCATCACTAACTGGGTTAAGAAACTTAGAACCGATAGAGTCCTTGCTATCATCTGTGGCTTTGACCCGGATAATATCCCAGGTGTCGGTACCTTCTATGACTTCCTGAGTAGATTCTGGGTATCTAATAACGAACCTAGCAATCTTATGGTCCCTCTTAGTAAGCCTAAAAAACCTTCTAATAAGCAGGAGAAACTTCCTCCTAAACATCCAAACGTCGTTAAAGATATCGTAGATAGAATTACTAGCGGTAGAAATGTTCCTCTCGGCACTCAGAAGGTTATCTCGCATCTCTTCTCTGAACTCGCAGTTAAACCTTCTATTAAGATAGGATTGGTTGAACCTAATGCTAAGATAACTAGCGACGGCGCTCCTGTTGAATCTCCTTCTAAACCTTATGGTAAAAAGATCTGTGATTGCTCTAAGAAAGGTATTAGCCGCTGTAGTTGTAAGAGACGTTTCTCCGATCCTTCAGCTAGGTGGGGTTGGGATAGTTACCATAAAAGATACTTCTTTGGTTATACTCTCTATGCTATTAGCACTAATAACGGCCGCTATGACCTGCCCTTACACTTTATACTACCTCAAGGTAATAGACACGATAGCGTTAGTGCAGTAATAGCTCTATCCCAACTAAAAACTATCTATCCACAACATCCATTTAGCTACTTTATTGCTGATTCTGCTCACGACAATACCGCTACTTATAAACTTTGTAAATTCTACGGACTTGCTCCTATTATCGACTTAAATCCTAAGAATACTAAGAAGGAAAAAATAACTAACGTTGATACCTATGGCAGACCTATCTGCCCTCTTGGTTTATCAATGGTTAACTGGGGATATAATAAGGACCGCTGTAGAATAAAGTGGAGATGTCCTATATATGCAAGCAAGAAGACAAAGAGAAAACTTGGTGAGTGCCCTATCAAGAATGAATGTTCTAATTCTAGTTATGGTAGAGTCATGTATACTTATCCTAAGAATAATCTTAGACTATTTACTACTCCACCAAGAGGGTCTGAATTATGGAAGAATATCTATAGTAAGTATCGATCTTCTGTTGAAAGATGCATGAAACGTATATTGATAGACTATGAACTAGAGAAAGCCAGAGTTTACAGTAGGAAGCAATGGATATGGAGGATAGCTCTTATATGTATAAACATTCATCTAGACGCCTGGGTAGACTATACTAGACCTAACATAGTTGGACACCTTACCAGTTGGGCTGAAGAGGCAGCTTAGACGTAAGTTAATTGAAAGCTTAGACATAGAAAATAAGAGAGACTACAAGAAGGTCTCTTAGTAGCTAATTGTTATCTTTACTCCAATATTCACTTTTCAAGGTACGTACCCCTTATTTATAGGCTCTTATAGCCCGGGGTTATTTAACTCTCACTTTAAATTTACCTATATTTTACCCCCCCCATACATTTCTGTCAAGGGGTTTCCGAGAGACTACTTTATAATAATCTCATTAGAGATTCCTCCCACCCGGGTAAACTTGGCTGAATGTAGAACTAAAATTCTTAAGAACTCCTATCGGTTTTTTAGATATCACCTTCCCCCTTGTAATCAATAGACTTACCTATATTATATCATATTTTTACTATACTGGCTCTGTAAATTTTTATGTAGAATCTGCATCACCAGGCCATCCACTTTACCTCGCAGTCATTACCGATTCAAAGAGAGCCATTATATTCTCTACAGGTACATTAGCCTGGATATTGTGGACCTGGGTAAAGACAAATCCACCATCCCGTGAAAAGATCTCTATCCGCTCCTTTACATGTCTTTTTATCTCTTCAGGCTTCCCGTATGGTAAAACAGACTGCGTATCACATCCACCGCCCCAGAATGTTAACCTGTCTCCAAATTCTTTTTTCAACCTCTCCGGCTCCATACCCCTGGCTGATGTCTGAACAGGATTTATAATGTCTACCCCCTCTTCTATAAGATATGGCATAAGCTCATATATCCCACCACAGGAGTGTAAAAAGACATAAACATCAGAATTTTTGTGCACATAGTCATATATAGCCTTATGTGCAGGGGAGATAAGCTCTCTATAAAGTTTGGGTGAAAGCATGGGACCATTCTGTGTCCCCAAATCATCTCCCATCTGAATAATCTGAATGTAATCTCCTACCGTTTCAAGATAGAGCTTCAGATTTTTAAGATGTGCCTCCACCATCTTTTCTATAAGTTTTTCTGCCAGCTCTCTATTCCCAGCAAGGTCAGCCATAAAGTTTTCCCAGCCTCTTAACCCCTGTCCCTGTTCAAGGATATTTCCTCCAAAGGAGCCCATAATGGCATAATCGGTATTCTCATAGAGGTCTCTGGCTGATTCTTTTAAGGCTTCCAGCTCTTCTCTTTCGAATGTACCGGGTATCCACTTATCAATCTCTTCAACAGAAGAGATATCTTCCAGTTCATGAATTATTCCATCAAAGTAAAAGCCACTGGCAGGCATCTTACCTATAGCTTTCCCATCTTTATCATAGAGTATCCTGCTTCCATCGGGCTCTTCTCTTATCTCATAACGAGCCGGGATAAGAGCAGGTGTACCATCCGGCAGTCTATATGGTTTCCACCCATAGAGATGATCAGCCAACACCTTTTCTGTATCCAACGCTATTACATCAATCCCCAGGATTCTTCTCACATCCTCATCAATCCATGCAAGCTGTTGCCCCACATCGTAGACCTTTATCTCTTCCCGAGGTAAACCCAGAGCCTTCCTCAACCTGGCATAAGCCATAGCCATCATTCCTGTGGACCGCATTCCTCCCAGGTCCCATGGAACTTTATCAGGTTCTCTGTGCCTGATAGCGGTTAAGATTCTCTCTCTTGAAGTCATACTGCTCACCTCTTCCAGTTTTGAAAGATTATACTACAAAAAAGATACAGATTACAGAGTAGTTACTTTTCTTACCAATTTTAGGGAAGACGGAATCTTTAAAAGAGAATAAAAATTGTTTAAAATAAAGAGAAATGAAACATAGGGCTAAGAGTTCAAAGATTAAATATGAACACGCAATGATTAAAGGGCTTCGAGAGTTTCTGGAGAGAGAATTAGAACCCATAGAATACATCTCTGCGATTTTCCCCGGGGAGATAAAGAAAACCAGAAATACCGCAGACTCTTTTAAAGTTAAATTTCAGTATCAAACAAAAACCGGGGCTAAACTTCTGGTTTATGGTCCAGGTGCAGTCCAGGAAGTATTTATAGTAACCAATCAGCCAGAAAAACTTAAGGAGAAACTGGGTGATAAATAGCTACAGAGCTGAAGGTCAGGTGTATATGGCTTCTGCAGAAGATACTGAATATTTAAGATTAATAAGGAAGAAAGTATTGATTACTATGCTAAAATATTATCAGGAGCTACAAATGCATGAAACCTATAAAATGCAATCTAAAGTTATAAAACTGAAATTAGTTCTCAAAAATGAGTCAGGATAAACATTATCTAGGACATAGGACGAGACTCAGAAATAGATTCATGCAAAACGTAGAAGGACTTCAAGAATATGAAATAGTTGAACTACTTTTAACCTATGTACTTCCACAGAGAGATGTCAAAGAGATAGCAAAAGAGCTCCTTGAAAGATTTGGTTCTATAAAAGGTATCTTTGATGCTTCAGAAGATGAGCTCAAGTCAATTCCATTCATCAAGGATAAATTTATTACTCTTCTGAGGCTTATTAGGGAGGTTAATGCTATATATAGAAAGCAGAAAGCCAGTGAAGTTCCTGTTTCTCAGTCTATAGAAGAAATTGCTCATTACTGTATAGAAAAATTTGGAGATAAAAAAGAAGAAGAATTTCATGTTCTTTACCTGGATAGTAATTTTAGAATTCAACTAGAAAATGACTTTCCTGCGGATGAGTTCTACTTTTCAGGAACTGTAGATAAAACGGTGGTATATCCAAGAAAGATAATTGAGGAGGGTATAAAAAGAAAAGCTTATGCACTTATAATCGTTCACAATCATCCCAATGGAATCCTGCAACCTTCAGAGTATGATAAAAACCTCACACAATTTATAGATATTGCCACAAAAACAGTTGGAATGATTCTTTTTGACCATTTAATTGTTACTTCAGGTGGGTATCTCAGTTTTAAAAAAGAAAGATTGATATGAGTTTAATTGAGAAAATAAAATCAGTAATTCCTAGTTTAAATGAAGACCAGTTAGACGCTATAACCTCTACTGACGGTCCTGTTTTAATCATAGCAGGTCCTGGTACCGGGAAAACCCTCACCCTGGTGGTAAGGACACTGTATCTCCTTATCTCAGGTAAGGCAAAACCTGAAGAGATAATTCTTACAACTTTTACAGAAAAGGCAGCATTTGAACTGAGAGATAGAGTAAGTCAACTTGCACTCAAATTAGACTTTAAAGGACAACTTCATCTGCTTAAAGTAGGTACTATACATAGTCTCTGTAACGAATTTATTGGTAAATTTCTTTCTCATACTCGATTAAGAAAAGGCTATACTGTTCTTGATGAATTAACACAGAAATTCTTTCTATATGAATACTTCGATGAAATTGTAACTCCCTACGATGAAGAGTACCTGGGAAAATGGGATAGTAAATGGAACGCTATCGAAGAGTTAATCCCTTATCTGAATAAGATCACAGAAGAAATGATAGAGCCAGACGAATTACGAAATTCGGGAACTTCTTTCCTAATTGATCTTGCGAAGTGCTATGAGAGATATCAGAAGAAGTTATTCGAAACAAACAGGGTTGACTTTGCTCATCTTCAAAAGATCTTTTATGATTTACTCTGCGATAGAGACTTATATCCTAAAATTAAACAGACAATAAAGTATATAATGATTGATGAATACCAGGATACAAACTATATACAGGAGCAGATTTTTATGAAACTTGCTAGCCCTGAAAATAATATATGTGTCGTTGGTGACGAGGACCAGTCTCTTTATAGGTTTAGAGGTGCAACAGTAAGGAACATATTAGAGTTTCCAAATCACTTTGATTATTGTAGAAAAATAAAATTGACAATCAATTACAGGTCACATAAAGAAATTATAGATAGATGTAATAATTTTATTAATTCTATAGAATGGGGTAGATTTCGTTATCCTAAAAATATAAGACCTAATCCAGAGGAGGAATTTCCAAATTATCCATCTGTCTTTTGTATAAGAGGGTCTGATGAGAAGGACGAAGCCTTAAGACTGGTAAGGTTGCTTAAATTCTTAAAAGAGAATAAAATAATTCAGGACTGGAGTGATGTCGCTTTAATTCTAAAGAGTGTCAGGCCTGATCATAGCCAGCACTATATAAATGCACTCAAAGATAACAATATCCCCTATTTTGCTCCCCGTGCAAAGACTTATTTTGAGAACGAGGAGATAAGGATGATGATAGCTTGTTATGCTATTATCTTTGGATTTTATAGCTCAGAAGAATTAGATAATTACAATCATAAACCTTATATTGAAGATGCGATAATGCTATTATTTGAGAATTGTGATCAGTTACTTAGAATTTATCTTCAGAAAAAAGTGGAACAGATTGAAGGACTGGCAGAAGGTTCACTTGATATCACAATCCTTGACTACTTCTACCAGCTTTTAGCCCATAAACCCTTTAACTTATTCCTTGATGATGAGAATAAAGCCTATAACTTATCCATCTTTTCTCGATTAATTTCAATTTTTCAGAGTTATTATGACATCTCGCTGGTTACAGCAGATAATAAGAACTTTATTAAATCTTACCTGTTTAGAAGTTTCTTTAACTTTCTCCTAAAGAGCGGGGTAGATGAATATGAGGATCCTGACAATCCTATACCTAAAGGCTCAGTTCAGATTATGACCATCCACCAATCTAAGGGATTGGAGTTTCCAGTAATTATAGTTGATTCTCTCCATAAGAATTTTGCTGTCCAAAAGCAAGTTGATAGAGACCTTTTACCATTCTCAAAAAGAGGAATTTTTGAACCAGAAAAACAGCTGACAGAATTTGATAGACTGAGACACTATTATGTGGCTTTTACAAGGGCACAAAAATTGCTGGTTTTAACAAGCAGTCAGACCCCTAAAAGCTGGTTTTCTCCAATCTGGGATGGACTTGACCAGTACCCTTATGTAGAAGAGGAAACGCTCAAAGCTCAAAAGTTTCAATCAAAACCTCAATTTGTCCCCAAAAAATCATATTCTTTCTCTCAGATTAATGTATATGAAGTCTGTCCTCAACAATATCTTCTTTATCATGAATACAATTTTCAGCCTTCACGTTCCGCACAGATCCTCTTTGGAAGCCTTGTTCATCATACTATAGAAGACATTCACAGGGCAATTCTGGACGGGAAAAAAGTTACTGTGAACCAGATAGAGGATTGGTTTGAACAAAACTACAAAGCCTTACTTTCCACAGGATTAAGACCTATAAGTAAAATGCAAAAAGAAAACGCACTAAGCCAGGTGACTAACTATTTTATCCAGAATCAGGATATCCTGAGCAGGATAACTGAAACAGAGATAGATGTCTCGGTAGAAAAAGAAGAATATATAATCGTAGGAAGGGTCGATCTTCTTTTGAGTGAAGAGAATGAATTTGTAGCCCTGGATTTTAAATCACAACAGAGACCTGACTATAATCCTGCCCTTATTGATAGATATAAAAAGCAACTCTGTCTTTACAGTTATATACTTAGAGAAAAGTACAATAGATCAGTGAAGAAGATGTATATATACTGGACCGCTGAAGAAAAGAGAGAAGATGCACTTATGGAGATAGATCATCAAGAAATAGATATAGACGAGGCTGGAGGATACTTCGATAAGGTAGTCCAGAAGATTCGACATAAGAACTTTAAAGTTACTGAGAAGCCAGATACAGATAAAGTCTGTAAAGAGTGCGATTTTAGATTCTACTGCTCACAAAATGGAACCATCATCTTTAAAGCAGAATAACCGGAGGAGGTATAACAGTATGCCCAGGATTGACATAAAGAAGACCGAACTGGTCTGGTTAGGTAAATATGATGAGGAAGGGAAGCTAAACCCAGTAGAAAAACCAGGTCCATATCCATTTCAGATAGTAGAAGCGATAAACAAGCCAAGAACTGGTGAAGAAAAACCAAAACAGATATCACTGTATGATAATTGGGAAGCAAACGAAGGGGATACCTTTGAAGAAGGCTGGAAGAACAAGCTTATATGGGGCGATAACAAACTTGTAATATCATCTCTTTTAGAAAATTTCGCAGGGAAAATAAATCTTATATACATTGACCCACCATTCGCAACCGGAGCAGATTTTAAGTTTAAAGTTCAAATTGGCGAAGAAGCAGAGGAAATTACCAAAGAACATTCCATAATAGAAGAAAAGGCATACAGGGATACCTGGGGGAAGGGATTGGATTCCTACCTTCAGATGATGTATGAACGGCTTATCCTGATGAAAGAATTGCTTGCAGAGAATGGCTCAATTTATGTACATTTGGACTGGCATGTAGGACATTATGTAAAAGTGATGATGGATGAGATCTTTGGGTATGAGAATTTTAGGAATGAGATTGTGTGGCATTATGGATTGGGTGGAAGCTCAGCCCAAAATTGGCCTTTAAAGCACGATTGTATTCTTTTTTATTCTAAGGGAAATGATTGGGTGTATAATCCCATTTTGGTTCCTGCTACTTCTCAACGAATGAAGGGGGAGTTAAAGAAAATGGATAATGTTTGGGATATTCCAAGTATTAACAATATGGCTTTGGAGCGAGTTGCTTTTGACACTCAAAAACCAGAAGCCCTCTTAAAACGCATCATCCTCGCTTCTTCCAACCCTGGTGACATCGTTGCCGATTTCTTCTGTGGCTCAGGTACAACTCTAGCAGTAGCTGAAAAACTTGGCAGGCGCTGGATTGGCTGTGACCTTTCAAGATATGCAATTCACGTTACAAGAAAGAGATTGCTTGAAATAGAAAACTCAAAGGACCTTGAAAATGAGGATAAAAAATATGGAAAGAAAGCTCGCCCCTTTGAAATTCTTAACCTTGGTAAATACGAGAGACAACTCTGGCAAGTAAAGACTTTTACAGGCAAGGATGAAAGTGAAATTATTGCTGAATATCTTGCTTTCATCTTAAAACTTTACGGAGCTGAACCTGTTTCAGGTTTCTCTCATATTCATGGTAAAAAGGGGAATGCCCTGGTTTATGTTGGAGCAGTGGACTCTCCTGTAACTGTCCAGGAGATTATAGATGCAATTAAAGATTGCAAACAGATAGGACAGCGAGAGTTACACATCCTTGGCTGGGAATGGGAGATGGGTTTAAACGATGCTATTCAGGAAATTGCAAAAAGGGAAAACGTAACACTTAAACTGAGAATTATCCCAAAGGATGTCACTGACCAGGAAGCTGTAAAGCGTGGTGACATTCAGTTTTTCGAGTTGGCTCATTTCAAGGTTAACATAAAAACAGAAGGCAAACAACTGGAGTTAGAGCTAAAGGATTTTGTCATTCCTCATACTGACCTTATCCCAGATGAGGTCAAAGATAAAATCAAAAAGTGGACAGACTGGATCGATTACTGGGCAATCGATTTTGACTTCAAAAATGATACCTTTAATAACGGATGGACCTCTTACAGAACAAAAAAAGACCGGGCTTTAAACCTTAAGGCTACTCATAAATACGATAGACCTGGTAGATATAAGATCTTTGTCAAAGTAATCGATATCTTTGGTATAGACACCTCGCAAGTTTTTGAAGTGGAGGTGAAATAAAGTGTGCAGACTATTTGGTTTAGTTGCAAATAGAGAAGTGGATATTAAATTTTCTATGCTAGAGGCTCAAACTTCTTTTAAGAGTCTCGGGAAATGTAATCCGCATGGCTGGGGAATAGGCTGGTACGATGATAAAGGCAAAGCACATATTGAAAAATATGGAGAATCAGCGTTTAAATCCGAAAAATTTGATAATCTGGTTAAAGAGATAACATCAAAGATTTTTATTGCCCATGTTAGATATGCCAGCAGTGGCAGCCCTTGTAGCGATAAGAATGCTCACCCATTCTTATACAAAGACTGGATATTTGCCCACAATGGAACTGTAAAGAAAGAGAGGCTACTTAAGTTACTTAATCCACCGTACACTCAGGGATTTACAAGTGAACCAATCGACTCAGAAGTCTATTTTAGATTACTCCTGCAATGTATTGAAGAAAAATGTGATGTTAAAGAAGGATTGTTAGAAGGTATCAGAAAGGTTATTGTCGATGACAATGGGGCTAATTTCCTCCTTTCAGATGGAAAGAATCTGTATGCATTTAGACATGGAAAAGAATTGTACTATTTAGAGAGAAAACCAGATGGACCAATCTGTTCATATTCTAAAGAAACAAACGCTCTAATTGAGTCAAAAAGAATTATGGGAGAGAAAGCGGTATTAGTGTGCTCTGAAAAGCTTACTGATGAAAGCTGGAAAGAAGCTGAGGAAGATAGTATTTTAATCATCGAACCAGATTTAAAATTAACGTGGTGGAGGTAAATTAAAATGTCAGAAAGGGTGTCAAGAGCCTGGGTTCAATATGACAAGACCCTTCCTTATATAGAGGACAGAGACCCATCAGAAAAACCTACCTCACATCTTGTTAAAGATGGAGAAAATTCTTACAAAGTAATTGAAGGAAGAAGACCAAGCATGATGCTCCTGGTTAATAAGTTGAGAGAAGAGGTGGACAGATGGAGGGATGAAGACTATCCATTGATTACTGACACCACCAGAGAACTTTTATATTTCTGGTTCTTTAACGATCATATATTAGATAAAGATTTTTTTAGATACTGGTTCTGTCAGAGAGAAGCTATAGAGACACTCATATATCTATTTGAAATAAAAAAGTACAATGACATTATACCAGTGATAAAGTCTTATGCAGAAAATGTCAAGATAGGTCTTTATGGAAATGCGGTGGAATTCGTAGAGGACCTTGAGGGTAATAGGAAAATTATCAGATATTTCCCTGAACTTGAGCAAAAAGGAGAGCAGGACCTTCCAGAAAAGGAACTTTTAAGATATGCATTCAAGATGGCTACTGGTTCTGGCAAAACTATAGTTATGGCTTTAGCCATTGTCTGGTCTTATTTCAATAAACTGAGGGAAAAAGATAATCGTTATCCAGACAACTTCTTAATCATCGCTCCCAACGTAATAGTATATGAAAGATTGGCTAAAGATTTTGCCGATAACAAAATTTTCTATCACTATCCACTTATACCTCATTCCTGGGAACATTATTGGAATCTAAAAGTTACAGTAAGAGGAGACATGTCTCCTTTAAATCCCTCTGGTAACCTCATTGTAAATAACATCCAGCAGTTATACGAAACGAAGAAAGAAGATTTACCAATAGATAATATAGTTGATATAATCCTGGGTAAGAAGCCTCAAAAAGACCTGACAAAGTCACCAGAACAACTTATAGACAAAATAAAAAACCTGGATAATCTTATGGTAATAAACGATGAGGCTCATCACGTCCATGATAAAGAACTGCAATGGCATAAGACACTAATGTCAATACATAAATCTGTAAACATAAACCTGTGGCTCGATTTCTCAGCTACTCCAAAAGACCAGAATGGCACCTACTATCCCTGGATTATAGTCGACTACCCACTTGCACAGGCAGTAGAAGATAGAATTGTAAAGGCTCCTATTATTGTTCACCAAATAGATAAAGAGGATCCGGAAGACATAACTAAAGACAATGTTATCCAGAAGTATAGTGATTGGATTTTTGCTGCAATAGAAAGATGGAGAGAGCACTATAAAGTTTACTCACAAGTTGGCAAGAAACCAGTACTATTTATTATGGCTGAAAAAAACGAGTATGCAGACAAGATAGCGGATATGATTAGAAAACATACGATGCCTGAAATAGAAAATTCAGAGGAAGAAGTCATTGTAATCCACGTCAAATCGAAAGGATTAGAATCTGCAGAAACAGAAATTACAGAAAAAGAATTAGACCGTCTGAGAGAGCTTGTAAGAAAAATAGATGAGGTTGATAGTAAAGTGAAGATCATCGTCAGTAATATGATGCTCAGGGAAGGCTGGGACGTTCAGAGTGTCACTGTTGTCCTTGGTTTAAGACCTTTTACCTCGAAAGCTCAAATTCTACCAGAGCAGGCAATAGGTAGAGGGTTGAGACTGATAAGAGGGGTAAGTCCTGACCATACTCAGACCCTGGAAGTAATAGGTACAAAAGCATTTGAAAACTTTGTAAAAGAGTTAGAAAAAGAAGGGGTAGGAATAAACGTAGTTAAAACACCCCCTCCATTACCAGTCACCATTGAACCAGAGAAATCACGCCTCGTCTATGACATTGAGATACCAAAAACTGAATTTAGATATGTAAGAAACGAGAAGAACATAGAAAATATGGACCCTTTAACTATTCCCTCCTTATTTTCTTCCAATAGACTCACCGAAGAGAGAAAGATATATCTAAAAATGGAATTTGCAACGATTAACATAAATATTGGAACAGTAGCGATGCCAACAGCCTCTTTTGCCTCTGGCAGAGAAATCACTTCTCATATAACAAATGAAGTTATGAAAAGATCTGGTCTGACTGGTGTATTCAGTTTATTATATCCAAAAGTAGAACAATATATACTGGAAAAGTGCTTTGAGGTCAAAATAAACAATATTGAGGATGATAGGTTGGTAAAAAGCTTAAGCGACATTACCGTCCAGGAGACAATTATAGACCTGCTGGCAAAAGAAGTTTCAAAGGTATCGATAGAATCGAAAGAGGAAGTAAAGAAACTGGAATCGATAAAACTTTCTAAAGTCGAGCCGTTTACCTGGAGAAGAAAACATTTGAGGTGTGAAAAGACAGTCTTTAACTTTGTTGCTGTCTACAATAATTTTGAAGAGGAATTTGCTCAATTTCTTGATAAATGCAGTGATATAGAGCATTTTGCTGCTCTTGCTAGCATATTCTATATAGATTATATAAGTTCAAGGGGAACAAGAAGACTTTACTATCCAGACTTTGTAGCTGTACAAAAACTGGATAAAAAGAGAATATTCTGGATTATAGAAACTAAGGGATTAGAATACGAAGATACAGACAAAAAGGATAAGGCAATCCAAAGGTGGTGTGAAGACATTTCCAGGCAAACTAACACAGAATGGAAATATATAAAAGTTATGCAGACCAAATTTAACTCTATAAAACCTGCAAACTTCTCTGACCTGGTTAATTCTATTATGACTAAAGAAGAAAGGGTATTAATATAAATATTCAGAGGAAACTATACTAAATAGAAAAATGAGTAAAAATATAAAAATGAGAGTGCAAAACTTCTATAGAAGGTGGAATATAGAATACGATGAACAAAGAAGAGTGCTTGAGTTCAAGAATCGTATTCTATCAACTATAGATGAAATTTTAGGTAAGATATTCTTATCTGATAAAGACTTGTTGAGAAATTATATGAAACTTGTTGGAGAGTCTTATGTAGATACTGAATTCAGCCCAATAGGCTCGGCTATATCAGTACTTACTATTCGTAAATTTGAAGATTCTCCAGTTTATAAACTAATTTTAAACGAAACAGAATTTAATAGGATTATCCTATATATCCAATGTTTATTTTGGTTAGACATTGGAACTAATCAGAAAGAAAAGTTATATGAAAAATTAAAACTAGATATCGATTTGTCCTTACTGGATATTAAAATCAAGAAGATTAAAGACGGAGAATACCTTCTTTATCCTGCAGGGGCTAAATTACTAGATGAAAAAGTAATTAATGATGTCCTTGACTGGTTAGTTGACTATCCTGAATCTTATAAACTATTTGAGTCAGCCTTAAGAAAGTATAATACTCATGGGGAAGAACGTAATCTCCTCGATGATTTGAGACTTTCTCTAGAATTATTGTTAAGGCAGATATTGAATAATAAGAAGAGTCTCGAAAACCAAAAAAATGACCTAGGAAAATACTTAGACGGGAAAGGAATATCTAAAGAAGCAATAAATATATACACTCAATTAATCTCTTCTTATAGTGCCTATCAAAACGAACATATAAAACATAATTATAAACCTGACACTGAGATTAAAAAGTCTGAAGTAGAATTTCTAATTTATTTGACAGGCACATTTATGAGATTTTTATTGGAAACAACTAGAGAACCCCAAAAAAATAATAAAGGATTTAGCTCTAATAATAGCAAAGAAAAGTGAGTCAATATCATGGAAAAGATAAGCCTATTCTAAGTTATTCTTAAAATAAGAGTAATAGTTGTAAATTGATTTATCCGTTCCCTAGGGCGCTAAAGGAGATGAGGGCTTGTAAGAAACCAGTATGCCACCTATCTCCCACTTTAGAATTATATTTACAAATTCCACATCTTCAGAGTTTACAAGGTAATCCCTGAGAACATCGGAAAATACGATATCTATCTTTTCACGCCTTTTTTCTGAATAATACCAGCATATAAGGTCAAATTGTGTCCCTCTGTGGTAAAATAGAAATTACTATGGCGAATGAGGAGAAAATTATAACATTATTTCTGGTAAGACATGGTGAGAGTATCTATGGAGAGAAGAAACTCTGTGGATGGAGTGATGTTCCTCTCTCAGATAGGGGTAGGGAACAGACGATCGGTCTTGCTGAGAGACTGAAAGATATAAATTTTGTCAAAATTGTAACCAGCAATATGATAAGAACGATAGAGACGGCTGAAATTATAAACAGATATCATAATCTGGAGATAGAGGTTGAACCGGGGATAAGAGAACTCAACTATGGTCTCTGGGAAGGGAAAAGCAGAGAGGAGATAGATAAAGAGTTTACGGATGATTACAGGAGATGGAAGATAGATAACAGCCTCGCTCCTACAGGTGGAGAATCAGCACTGGAGGTCTATACCAGGTCATCAATGGCTATAGAGAGGATTGTAAAAAATACTTCTGGTGGTAATATACTTATAGTAGCCCATAAATGTGTAAACAGACTTTTTATCTGTGGCATTCTGGGTGGAGATCTCAGGTACTATAGAAGGGTTGGACAGGATAACTGTGCATTGAATATAATCAGATACTATGGAGATTCTCCAGTGATAGAAAGGATAAATGATACAGGGGTGATATATGGATAAGATAATAGGTATAGATATTGGAGGGACAAAAATCGCCATTGGCAGGGCAGATAGCAGGGGAAATCTGGAGGATTCGGTGAGATTCCCAACCGATGTGTCCAGAGGCTACAGGAGTATACTTGGAGAGATCATCGAGAAGACATCAAAACTATTTGAGAGAGATTCTGTAAAAGCCATAGGTATAGGTTGCGGTGGACCCCTGGATTCTAAAAAGGGGAGGATATTATCGCCTCCAAATCTTCCTGGCTGGGATGATGTACCTCTGGTGGATGATGTAAAGGGTGTCTTTAACGTTCCTGTGTATCTGGAAAATGATGCAAATGCAGCTGCCCTGGGAGAGTTTTATTTTGGTGCAGGAAAAGATGTAAGTAATATGGTCTATATGACTCTGAGTACAGGCATAGGTGGAGGTATAATTCTAAATAATAAGTTGATCCATGGAGTGAGAGATAGCGGTGGCGAGGTTGGACATCAGACCATACTGCCAGATGGTCCTCTCTGTAACTGTGGTAACAGGGGATGCCTGGAGGCTCTCTCTAGTGGGACAGGAATAGCAAAAATCTTCAGGGAGAAACTCGCCTCTGGCAGGGAGTCCATAGTTACCAGCTGGGTGAAAGAGCCAGAAGAGATATCTGCAAAGATAATAGCAGATGCAGCCAAGGCTGGAGATTCTCTATCAAAAGAAGTATGGGATTCTGCCATATACTATCTGGGGATAGGTATATCAAATATAGTGACAATAGTAAGCCCTGAGATGGTTGTCCTAGGGGGAAGTCTTACCAAGTATGGAGAAAGTTTGTTTGTGAATGTAAGAAAGATAGTAAAAGAACGTGCTCGGCTTGTTCCAGTGGATGAGATAAAGATAGTTCCAGCTCAACTGGGAGACAATGTTGGAATCCTTGGAGCGGTAGCTGTCGGACTCCTCGGTGATGAGAGATAGCCGACCCTTGAAAGTTACAGAAGAATTATGTTATACTCTCTGGAGAAATTTAAGTAGAAAATGGAGGTATACAGGTGCCAAATATAAGGTCTGCAGAAAAACAACTTAGAGCTTCTAGAAGGAAAGCAGAGAGAAATAAGGCTGCTATATCCAGAATTAAGACAGAGACTAAGAAGTTTCTGATGTATCTGAATGCAAAAGATGTAAACAGTGCAAAGACACAGATAAGTCTTGTCTCCAGCTTACTGGACAAGGCAGCCAAGAAAAATATTATACATTCGAATACTGCCAGCAGGAAGAAGTCCAGATTGATGAAGAAACTCAGTCTGGTGGAGTCTCAGTCTTCAGCTACTCAGGCTTAGAGAGAGAATAAAATCCTCTAAGCCTTCTCTTGGTTTTACTTCTCCTGTCTTTATCCTTCTCTCAGCTGAGAGAAGGAGTTTTATTTTTTACTCTGATGACATCATTAGACATCTATCAGAGCTCTCTTTACAGAGATATCTTGACAACCCCAATTTCTATATATCTAACTCTTAATCCTCTTCAGTCTTCTTCAATCCCAGAGAAATTCTCCTTACCAGTTTTATATTCTCTATCTTCTTTATCTCTTCAATGATTTCATCATCCACAGGGCTATCTATGGCAAGAATCATAACTGCATCATTCTCACTTCTTCCTACCTGCATAAATGCTATATTTATATTTTTAATCCCCAGGATTGTTCCAATCTTACCAATAATCCCCGGGACATCTATGTGCTCGGTGAGAAGCATATTGTCACTGAAGTCTACATTCAGATAATAGTTATTGTACTTTATCAGTCTTGCCTCTTTATTTTCAAGAAGAGTTCCAGAGACCTTCACCTTACCATTCAACTCCACAGTGAGAAGATTCTCGAAACCCTCAGTCTCTGAGAGTCTCTTCTCTGATACTGAAATGCCTCTCTGTCTGGCTACAAGTAATGCATTCACTATATTTACCGGCACTGTTAATCCCTGCTGTAACACACCGGCTATAATACTGGCAGTCACAGGGCTGCAGCCAAATTTCGTTATATTCCCACTATATATGATATCTATACTACTTACAGGGGTATCTCCAACCTGAGCGGCAAATTTGCCCAAAAGTTCCCCTAATTTTATAAACGGAAAGATCTCCGGATTTCTTATTGACCCTATATTCACACCGTTCCTTACCGGTTCACCATTGAGGAGTCGTATCACATCTTCTACCACTATCTGGGCA
>Ga0255345_1001076_pt1 | contig 41904 bp, 32 predicted proteins | sample wastewater_treat_6_FD_192415 | JGI IMG/M metagenome (GOLD analysis project Ga0255345, IMG submission 192415) | Wastewater microbial communities from Lulu Island WWTP, Vancouver, Canada - plant20 | ecosystem: Engineered > WWTP > Wastewater > Unclassified | place: Canada: Vancouver, British...
TGCTGCCAACGACAAAGCAGCCTGCACAAATTGCACAGACTGCTTTTGGTTACTACATAGATTATTTTTGTTTTTTGCGCTGTCTACTTGACAGGGGGCGGGTCAAAGCGTTCAGGGGCTTTTAGTTTATAGTTCAGTGTCCGGAGTTGAATGCTATGGTGCTGCTTTCGGCAGCTTAAAAACACATTGACTCTGAACTCGGTGTGCCGTCAGCCGTTTACCTTGTATTCAAACTTGGGCATGAGCTGAAGCTTATGGAGATTAGCTCTGTGAAGACGGTCTATCTTCTCCTTTATCTCCGGTACTGAGCTGAGGTCGTCCTCGCCGCGGATATACTTGTCCAGCATAGCGTAGGTGAAGCCCAGGTTCTCCTCGTCGGTCTTGCCGCAGAGTCCGTCGATAGGCACCTTGTGTACCAGCTCGCGGGGAAGTCCCAGGAAGTCGCCCACCTGTAATACCTCGGTGACCGTAAGGTCGGAAAGGGGAGAGAAGTCGCCTGCTGCATCGCCGAATTTAGTGGAATAGCCCACCCAGTCCTCGGAGAGATTGCAGGTATTGACAACTCTGCCGTTGTGGCAGGCTGCCACGGCGTAGAGGGTAGTCATTCGGATACGGGCGGGAGTATTTACCCTTGCCTGTTCCGAGGGCTCCATGTGCTTTGAGAGCTCGTTCATGAAGGTGCTTACTGTTTCGCCGATATTGACAGTGTAGCTCTTTATGCCGAGGGTGTCCACCAGAAGGCGGCTGTAGGCAATATCTGCCTGCTCGCCCTGAGGCATGAGGACTCCGATGACTCTGTCCTTGCCGAGAGCCTGTACGCAGACTGCTGCGGCTACGGAGCTGTCCTTACCGCCCGATATGCCGATAACGGCGTTAGTGGTGGGGGAAGCTGTTCTCTCGAACAGATCTCTTACCCATTCAACTACCTCGTTGGTGACTTTTTCAGCGTTGAAGCTGTAGCTCATAACATTACCTCCGTTTCAGTGGGCTCGTGAGCGGTCTGCTCAGTCTGCCATTGCCTTCTTTATAGCATCAAGAAGCTCATCATAAGTCTCAAATGCAGGGAGCTCGGGGTGATCCTTCTTGATCTGCTCTGTGCTTCTGAATAAGAAGCCTGCCTTGCTTGCCTCGATCATGCCGAGATCGTTGTAGCTGTCGCCGCTTGCGATGGTGTCATAGCCGATGGACTGGAGAGCCCTGACGGTAGTGAGCTTGGACTTTTCACAGCGCATCCTGAAGCCTGTGATCTCGCCGTTCTCAGCCACCTCAAGGGAGTTGCAGAAGATAGTGGGCCAACCCAGCTTCTTCATAAGGGGAGCAGCGAACTGTGTGAAGGTGTCGCTTATGATGATGACCTGACCAAGCTCGCGGAGAGAGTCAAGGAACTCCTTAGCGCCGGGCATGGGGTCGATCTTAGCGATAGTGTCCTGGATCTCCTTGAGACCGAGACCGTGCTCCTTGAGAACACCGAGACGCCAGTTCATGAGCTTATCGTAATCGGGCTCATCACGGGTAGTCTTCTTCAGCTCGGGGATACCGCTTGCTTCAGCAAATGCGATCCAGATCTCGGGAACGAGAACGCCTTCAAGGTCGAGACAAGTTATATACATATATATTCCTCCGTTGAATTAAAATCTTACACTACTATTATACTACGTTTTACAGATTTTGTAAAGCGGTAATTAAGTTATAAGGCAGGAGCTTCAATTACCGAAAATCAAAAGAGCGGCTGAGAGAGCCGCTCTGTGTTTCAGTATGAAAGCACGGTATTGATGATGCCCTGGTAGAGGCTTCCGGTCTGGCTTGCGAAATCGAAACCGAAATCGGCGGGGTTCTGGAGCTGCATAACGATTATGTAAGAGCCGTTGTAGCCGTAGTCGTTATAGCTGGTATAGACGGGCTTCTGTGCGGAGTTGTCATTCACGTTCCTGAGACAGCCTGTGATATAGAGGAAATCTCCCGCGCCTGTCTCGGCGGTGCCTGTCTTGGCGTAGAACTGGTAGTTCTCGGGGACATAAAGCCCCAGATTATTGGCAACTCCGGTCATACCGTCCAGAAGGTTCTGGCGGCAGTTCTCGGGGATAGAGCCCAGCACCTCATAGGGAGCGCTTCCGGGAAGCGCCTGTGTGTAGGGATCTGTGGTATCAACCACCTGCTGTATGACGAAGGGCTTTACCATATCGCCGAATATAGCCTCTCTGCCCAGTGCAGCCAGGTATATGGGGCAGGTGCGGACATAAGCCTGTCCGAAAGCGCTTCTGCGCAGGTCATCGGCACAGTATATCTCTATATTGTTCTCGATGGGACCGAAGTCGCAGTTGATGGTATCGCAGAAATGGAATATATTATTCAGGTCAGAGAGCACAGTATCGGTGCCCAGCTGATCGAATACCTTTGCGAAGTAGATGTTGCTGGAGTTCACGAATGCGGAGTAAAGAGTCCTTTCGGGAACGGGGTACCAGCCTGTATCGTGGTCCCAGTTGACGATGGTAGCGCCGTCGTCCTCCCATGTGCCGTCGTCGTAGAGGGTGGTGATACCGTTCTTGTCGGCGATGACCTCTGACATTATCTTGAAGCAGGAGCCGGGAGAAGCGTTCTGGAACGCCTTGTTGGCGATAGTGCCGCTGCTGAGATTTTCAACGTATGAAGGATCCGCATAGAAAAGCTCAGGGTCATAGGTGGGGTAGGAAACCTCAGCCAGTATAGAGCCGTCGGTCCTGAGTACAACTATGGAGCCTGCCATTCCCATATTAGCCATATAGGAGCACAGCGCGGTCTGCACATTTGCGTCGATGGTAAGTCTTATGGACTGTCCCACATTGTTCTCCGCAGTAACGGGGGTGGGATTTTTAACGCGGAGCAGGTCACCAAAAACGTCATCGTAGCCTGCCGATGCCTCGCTGATGATATTTCCGAATGAATAAGCGTAGCCCTCTCCGTAGGTACGCTGTTCCTCGCCGCCCTCGGCGTAGGTGCTGTATGTTATAAGGTTATAATTAGTATCGTAGATATTTCCCCTGTAAACGGGTTCTGTCGTTGTTGTCGTTGTTGTCGTTTCTTCTGTTGTTATATCGGCGGCGGCTGTGTCTCCCTTTTCCTGAGCTGCCGGGTGTGAGCCGGTGTCCTTGTAGACCTCTATCTTTCCGACCTCCGATGAACAGGACGGAAACGACGCTACCACAGCTGCCGAAACAAGCATTGTGATAAGTCTTTTTCCCCTCGATATCATTCTGATTACCGTCCTTGCTATCTGTATCTGAAGCCTTAAATGCACTGCATGAAAGGCTATACTATAATTATACATTTTTTCCTTTCTTCGTCAATACGTTTTAAAAAATAATCGAAAAAAATCCGTTCGGACAACCTCCGTATAACAAGCGGACAACGGTCCCTTGCTGAATAAGCTGCGGCGATAGATTTTTCCTATAAGAGACCATAGGGTTTAGGTATTGGACAAAAACCTATAGGTATGGTATGATTAGCTCATAGAAAACACAGGGAGTGAGAATATGAAAGCACTTTACAGAAGACAGCTTAATTCTGAACGAATGCGATGTTGCAGATGATAGGACAGACGGAAGATAATAAGAGGATATGAAAGAATTAATGTGATGAAAGGTCGATAAATATGAAAACAAGAATAAAGGTATATTCAGTACTTACAGCAGCCGCTCTCCTTACAGGCTGCGGTGCATTCAACAACCAGGACGGTACAGAGACAGCCACAACTGAGAACAAGACCACCACAGCAGCTTCGGAAACTACAACAGACTGCTGCGAGGATAAGGATAAGGACTGCTGCAAGGATGAGCCTGCGGACTGCTGCGGAGACAGCGCCGAGGCGGTAACACTGGGAGCTCCCGAAAAGACCAATATCAATATCGGACACCTCAACTCAACAGCTCACCTTCTTGCATTTGTTGCTGCTGAGGAAGGCTACTTCAAGGAAGAGGGACTCAATGTTACTCTCACACAGTTCTCCAGTGCAGCAGAACTGGTAAACGGTATTGAAGCCGACAAGCTGGACGTTGCCTTCGTGGGTTCTGTACCTACGCTCACATTCCAGAGCCAGGGACACGATATTTCCATCTTCGGCGGTGCAATGACCAACGGTCACGGCTATGTTATCAAGTCTGAATACGCAGACGAGGACGAGCTGGGCGTTGAGATACTCAAGGGCAGAAACGTAGCTTCCGTTAAGAACAGCGTTCAGGATGCAGAGCTTCAGATTCTTCTCAAAAACGCTCATATCGGTATCGGTGAGGGCGATGACGAGGTGAATATCGTTTACTTCGACAGCCAGAAGGACGCATACGCTGCACTTTCCAATTCGTCTATTGACGCAGCTTCTGTATATTCGCCCTATGCTTCTCTTGCGAAATCACAGGGATACAGAGTAGTATACTACTGCGCTCATGAGAAGGCGCTTGAAAATCAGCCCTGCTGCCGTCAGATCGCCAAGACATCGGCACTTAACAGCAATCCAAATACATTTACCGCTATCGAAAGAGCATTCATAAAGGCTTATCACTTTACACAGACCGATCACGACAAGACTATCAAGGACGTCAAGAAATACATAGATATTGAGGATGATCTTATCGAGACTGAGGTCTATGGCGGATACAGCGTTTCCAGTCCCGATCCCGATAAGCAGGGAACCGTCACACTCAAGGATACTATTGTTGAGCTTGGCTACACAGACGATTATGACATCGAGTCTTACTATAATACGGATATTTACAAAAACGCACTGGCAAGTATCCTGGCTGAAGGCTCCGATGACATCTATAAGGAATTAGAGGAGCATTTCAATGAGTACGAGTAATACGGCAGTCGCCAACAAGATAGAGATAAAAAATCTCACAGTCAACTACACAGAGAACAGAAAAAGCTTCAACGCACTGAATGACGTGTCATTCGGTGTTGGAAGGGGCGAGTTCGTCAGCGTCATCGGCGCCAGCGGCTGCGGAAAGTCTACGCTCCTCAGTGTTCTCGAAGGTCTTTATTCTCCCGCGGGAGGTACCGTGCAGATAGACGGCAAGGAGCTTCACGGCACAGGTACAGAGAGGGGAGTAGTGTTCCAGCACTACTCTCTCTTCCCGTGGATGACCACAAGAAAGAATATAGAATTTGGCATCAAACAGGCAAAACACGGCGTCAAGCGCAGTGAGCGCGCAAGGATAGCGGACGAATTCCTGCATAAGGTGGGACTTGACGGCTTCGGCAGCAAATACCCTTCCCAGCTTTCGGGCGGTATGCAGCAGAGAGCCGCTATCGCAAGGGCACTGGCTATGGATACGGAGATACTCCTCATGGATGAGCCCTTCAGCGCCATTGACGCAAAGAACAGGGTAGTGCTCCAGGAGCTGCTCCTTTCCCTCTGGGAGGGAGACGGCAAGGAGGAACGCAAGACCGTTGTCTTTGTTACCCACGATATAGATGAGGCTATCCTCCTCTCGGATAAGATAGTAGTTCTCACCGCACACCCCGGAACAGTCAACGAGATAGTACAGGTGCCCTTTGAGCGCCCCAGAAACCGCTCTGCACTGGTGGGTACAGAGGAGTACGGCAGATTCAGGAACAGACTTCTCGGACTTCTCTACAATGACATCAGAGAGCGTATCGGCGGAGATGAGGTGGTACTATGACATGGAAAAAGCGTTTTCTCAGAGTCACACACCTGCTCTTCATCATACTTCTTCTGGTACAGCTCCTTCCCGACAGGTCCACAAAGGAGGTCTTTACGGGAAAGCTGGTGACCTTTGCTATTGGTGTTGAAGTTGTGACCCTGCTGGCTTCATTTATAATAAAGAAACCCCAGTCCCTGTCACTGCTGCTGGATATAGTGGGCTTTGTGTACGTTCTTCTGACGGTCTGGAGCCTCGCCACAGCCAAGTACAACATACTCAACGATATGCTTTTCCCCGCACCTGGCAAGGTGATCAATCAGTTCGTCGAGGACAGGCAGAAGATACTTATAAATATAAAGAGCTCCGTGGGTATAACCATTCAGGGCTTCCTCCTTGCAGCTGTCACAGCCATTCCTCTGGGACTTTTCATCGGCTGGAGCGCAAGAGTGGGCGGAGCTGCCACATACATCACCAAGTTTTTCAGCTCAATACCGCCGATAGTTTATATTCCCTACGGTATCGCACTTCTCCCCACATTCAGATCGGTATCCGTATTCGTAATATTCCTGGCTACCTTCTGGCCTGTATTCGCAGGAACCATGAGCGGAGTCCTGGGCGTTGACAAGAAGATAATCGACTCGGCAAAGGTGCTGAACGTCAGCAAGCCTGAGATGCTGTTCTCGGTAATACTCCCCGCGTCCTTGCAGCAGATATTCCTGGGCTGCAACCAGGGACTCAGTGTTTCCTTCATACTCCTAACATCTGCGGAGATGATAGGCGCAAGGGACGGTATGGGCTATTATGTAAAGTATTATTCGGACTTCGGCGACTACACAAGAACCATCACAGGACTTCTGGTCATCGGTTTCGTAGTAATTGCCGTTACATTCCTTTTCAACAAGCTCCAGAATTACCTTCTCCGCTGGAAGAGATAAAAATAAAGCCTGAAAGCAGAAATACTGCCTTCAGGTTTTTGTGTTTTTATCCTTACTTGTAATTCTTGAAGTAGAGACCGCCATAGAGGCTGAACATGAGCTTTTCCAGGAATGAAACGTCAGCCTTGGCGCCTGTGAGTATATAATTCTTGGCTATGCTGTTCATACCGCTTGCAATAAAATCAACGATGAAGACTCTGCTGTCGTCGGGGACGTCGCTGATGAAGTGTTTGCAGTCCATCAGTGACTTATACTGAACGTCATAGAGGAAGTGTATCATATCATTTTTAACAAGGAGACCGATGATGTGCTTTTTTTCCACGATATAGCGGCTGTAGCCCTCGCAGAAGCTGCGGAACACAGCGGAGTGGCAGGAGGTATCGTTTTCCTCGGGAAGGAAGCAGCAGTTATGGCTGAGCTCATACATTATGACATTTTCCTTTGTTCCGAACAGGGAATAGAAGGTCTGGCGGGACACCTGAGCCTCGCGGCAGAGGTCGCTGACGCTTATCTCGCTGAATGATTTTTCCTCAAGAAGCCGCAGAAGTGCTTCTGAGATGAGTTTCTGAGAAAGTAATGCTGATTTGTTGCTTCCCTGATACATGGACAAAATACCTCGCTTTGTAAAAGTTGTTTCGAGCTCCTTGACAATTGTCAAATACTATGATAATATTATAACAAAGGGGCGGACATTTGTCAAGTCCCTGAAGTAAAAAATAACGGAGGTCGTAATTATGGCACAGGTTACAAAGGAAACAAAGATAGGCGAGCTTCTCCAGCTTGACAAGGACGTATCACCTATTCTTTTCAGCATAGGAATGCACTGCCTCGGATGTCCTGCATCACAGGGCGAGTCCATTGAGGAAGCAGCAATGGTACACGGCGTGAACGCAGACGAGCTTGTTGACGCTATCAACAAGAAGCTTGCTGAATAATCTTTCAAGCTGATATGATAAGGAAAAGGCACCCGAAGGTGCCTTTTTTCTTTTATATCTCGATGATATTGTGATCGTATACCAGAAGTGTAAAGCCAACATTGTTGATAACTGTATTGGCGATACGCTGAGGCGGATCGAATGCGTATGAGTTGGACTGCTGGAACAGGCTGTACTCATAATCCGAGAGAAGGAGGAAGTATTCATTCTGGAAGGGATCGGTCTCATACCATCTTCTTGAGGACTGGTATGTTCTCATGGTCGCGCCGTTCTCATCGACATTGATGTCAAATACCTTGATCTTGTTGTTGGTGATAAGTGTAACTGAGTTAGCGTTCCAGAATGTAGCATAGCCCTTTGTAACGCCCTGTTCCTCAAGGAAGTCAGCAAGCATGAACTGTGTGTTAGTCTTGTATGCGTCCTTCTTCATCTTTCTGACATCATTGCAGTGAACGAGACCTGTTACGAAGATGGGGACGAAGAGCACAACTGCCAGTCTTGCAACATCTGCCTTTCTGGAGACAGACCAGGTGAGGAAGAGTATGCTTACGATGAGCGAAGTGCCTATCATTGGGATTATTCTCCAGTCAGCAGCTGAGAGAACACCGAATACATAGCCCATGATGTTTACAGCTGTAACAGCCCAGTGCATCCATATCCAGATACGCATCATTCTGCCCTTGCGGTCGTCGCCGAACTTCTTGTAGAAGCAGGTAGCAACGATGGGGAGCACAGCAATAAGGATAGCTGTCATGAGGCAGAGCATATTGGGGATACCATCTTTGCTTGCAAACTTAACGTTTGTAAGGCTTCTGACGCCCAGGAGCCTCATCCATGCGAAGGGGAGCTTCTGGAAGTGCTCAAGCCATTCCTCCATAGGTGAGAAATTGGAGTTTGCCTCCTGATAGCCTGCGCTGAGGTCGCCCAGGAGCTTCTTGTTGATGAAGTTTCCGATAACAGCCATTACCAGGAACACAAAAGCTCTGAAAGCAACAAGGAAGGTCTTGCTGCTGAAAAGCTTGGTCTTTGCGTCAACGAACTGCTCTGCGAATACAGCGCCTGCGAAGGGGAGAACGAACAGGGTGAAGCCTGTGATGCCGTCCAGACCTGTGCAAACCATGAATGCGCAGATACAGAGGAAAATGATTATCCTGTGGATAAATGTCTTCTTGGTGTCCTTGCCTTCTTTTCTCAGAGCTGAGGCCTTGCCGCTGACGGTAAGGAGCCTGAAGTAGAGGAAGGCACCGATGAGCAGGAAGAGTATTCCCAGGGAGTAGTAAATAGTGTGTCCCCAGAATATCTCACGCATTTTCTGAGTGGACAGGGTGATTGAAAGGAATATTGCCGTTCCGACCATTGAAATGGGGAAGCTTCCCGTTGTCTCTCTTATCATGAACAGCATGAATACCGTGAGCAGTACGAAGAAGCACATCATTCCCACGATATGAGCAGTCATTCCGTAGCCGAACATATGGATAAGGGGGATCATTATGGTGCTTGTGCTGAATGGCAGGAAGCAGGCATAAGAGAAGTCCTTATCGTAGGTGTGGCCGCTTTCCACGGAAGCCTCAGCCCAGATGATGGTATCGGTGCAGTCGGCGTGGAATTCAGCCTTTGAAGCGGTGGTGACATAATAGATAGTCACTGCACAGACGCCTAGGAACAGTGCAGCTGTGAGTACCCAGACAGCTATTTTGCCCAGAATGTCAAGGTGGAGACGTTCCTTTAAAGCTGCAAGCTTTTCTGCCAGAGTCTTTGGCTCTTCTGTCTCAGCAGGCTCCTCGGTCTTCTTCTCGGGCTTGCTGCTCTTGTTTTTATCGCCATTGCTCTTGTCCGGCTTCTTTGTGTCGGAGCTTTTCTTGCTGCTGTTGTTGTTTTTGCTGCTTTTCTTTTTAGCGCTGTCAGCAGCCTTTTCAGCCTTTTCGGCAGCCTTTTTCACTGCCTTTTCGGCTGCTTCTCCGGTCTTTTTCACCTTTTCCGCAGCTTCTTCGGCAGCAGTCTCGGTAAGGTCGATGACTTTCTCAGCCCCATCAGCGGCAGTTTCAGTAAAGTCAAGTACCTCCTCAGCTGCGTCCTTTACACTGTCAGCAGCCTTTTTAGTCTTGTCGTCCATATTTTTCCTCCATAAAAGGCAGGGGGCGCATAAACGCCGCCCCACGATAATAAATTATGTCTTGTCCTTTTTAGTGTAGAGAAGTATCTTTCTTGCGAAGAAGTTCCACAGGAAGGATACAGCGGTAGAAACTACCTTTGCTATCATCTGATAAGCGCTGGTCTTGTCGCTGAGCCATACCTCAAAGCCCTTGGTGATACCCATGGTGATGAGGAGCCCCACAACACCAATGGCAGCAAATCCGAGGAATTCCACGAATTTGTTCTTGACGTTTGAGGTCTTGAATATCCAGAAGGTGCTGATGAGATAGTTGACGATGAGACCTGCCACGAATGACAGTGAATTTGCCGCAACGGCGAAACGCTCGCCGAAGACGAACTTGAAAAGAACGAAGGAAAGTCCCCAGTCAACGACGGTAGCGAGACCGCCGACGAAGATATAGCGGAAGAACTGTATGAGTGTATTGTCTGTATCTCCCACAAAGAGCTTCTTGAAGTCCTTGTCGCGGAAGATCTGTTTGATCTCGTCCATTACTTCTGCTTCTCCTCGTGGTATTCCTTCTCTGTATTTACGTTCCAGATAGCGGACTTATCTGTGCTGCCGCTCTTGATAGCCTTTACAGCCTCGAAGGAGGTTACCATAGAGTGGTCGATATTGTTATATCTGTGCTGGCCGTTACGTCCTACGCAGTAGAGGTTGGGGATAGTATCGAGGTACTCGATGAGCTTGTCCATCTCGTCGTAGGTATCGAAGTAAGCAGGGTAAGCCTTCTTCACCTTTTCCATGTGGGTGTCGATGACCTGATCTGCGCTGTCGATAAGACCGAGCTTTACCATTTCCTTTACGCAGAAGTCAGAGAACTGCTCCTCGGTCATGTTCCAGAACTTATCGCCCTCGGTAACGAAGTACTCAAGACCTACCCATACGGTATGGCCAAGGTCCTTTACCATGTAAGGAGACCAGTTGTTGTAGATCTGGAAACGTCCCATCTTTACACGTCTGTCCTGAACGTATACCCAGCAGTCGGGCACGATATTGCCGACAGTCTTCATATTGGTCTTGTTCTTGAGCTTGAGCTTGGGAACGAGAACACCGAGGGTCATGTAGTCGCGGTAGGGAAGACCTGCGGCGATCCTTGCAGCGTCCTCGGGAACATCGTTCATGCCTGCAACAAGGTCCTTGACAGGCATTGAGGAGATAACGCAGTCGCCGCTGAGCTCTACCTCCTTGCCGTCCTTTATATAAGTAACGCCTGTGAGGTTGTTGTTTTCGTCCTTGTGGAGCTTCTTAACGGCAGCCTCCATGATGATGGTACCGCCCAGCTTCTTGACTTCATCGGCAGTTACCTCCCAGAGCTGTCCGGGACCAAGCTTGGGGTACTTGAACTCCTCGATGAGAGAGGTATTTACCTTACGGTTCTTTACCTTGAAGAGCTTTCCGAAGAAGTCCTTGATGATACCCACGATAGACAGACCCTTGGTACGCTGAGCGCCCCATGAAGCATCGATCTCGCTGGGGTGTCTGCCCCAGAGGTTTTCGGTGTAGTACTCGAAGAACATGGAGTAGAGCTCCTTACCGAAGCGGTTGATGTAGAAGTTCTCCAGATTGTTCTCGGGACGCTTGTGGATAGCAGCCTTGAGGTAGCTGAAGCCCACCTTCATAGTAGTGAAGAAGCCGAAATTCTTGATAGTCTCGGGCTTGAGCGAAACGGGGTAATCATAGAACTTGTCGTTGAAAAGGATACGTGACACTCTGTGTCTCTTGAGCATGACGCGGTCTGTGTGCTTGGGGTCGGGACCGCCTTCCTCAACGTTTACGTGTCTCTTGAGGAACTTATCGTCCGATGAGGGAACGCCCTGAACGGGAAGCATATTGCTCCACCACTGATTTACCTCGGGTATTTTTGAGAAGAAACGGTGGCCGCCCATGTCCATACGGTTGCCCTTGTAGTTTACGGTCTTTGAGATACCGCCGATAGCATTAGTCTCTTCGAGTACAGTGACATCGTATTCGCCTGAGCCGTCTTTGAGAAGCTCATAGGCAGCGGTAAGACCCGCAGGTCCCGCACCGATAATAATGACTTTTTTCATGTTTTATTACCTTTTCCCTTCCACGGAGCCGTAAGCTCCGAAAATAGTCTTATAATAATTAGACGCATGAGCGTCTGAAAACTCTCACCCTCGGGAGAGAATTTTTTTGTGGAAGAGCTATGCAGGAAAAGTGCATAACTATCCATAGTATAAGTTACATTATAACACATTGATGAAGAATAATCAAGGGAAGGAAGTCTATTTCTGCACAAGAGCCGGGAATTTAATGCAATTCCAACAAAAACGAACAGACAAAATTGTGCTCTTGCACGAAGTCTGAGCCTGCCTGTACAAAGAAAAAACTGAGTTAAGCCCTTAGTCCTTAGCTGTTAGCATAATGTAGGGCTGGATATTATCCGCCCGATAATAAAACGGCAAAGCCGCTTCCTGATGGCTAAAAGCTAAAGGCTAATGGCTTCAGAGAAACATAATGCCCCCGGGCACTTTTCAGCGCTCAGGGGCAGAACTTCCATATTAGCACAGCAGTCAGGTGTGCTTCTGGTATTTACTTTTCAGAGCAGAACTCTACCTTTTCACCGTTGAGGATCATATTTGTAGTCCTTACTGCGCACATTTTTCCGCACATGGAGCAGGTGTGTCTGTCAGCGGGGGGAGTGCTCTCAAAGTAGGCTCTTGCCTTTTCGCCGTCAACAGCTATCTCGAACATCTTGTCCCAGTCTACCTCGTGACGAGCCTCAGCCATAGCGTTATCGCGGTCTGTTGCGTGGGGTATGCCCTTTGCGATGTCGGCAGCGTGAGCAGCTATGCGGCTTGCGATTATACCCTCCTTAACGTCGCTTGTGTCGGGAAGACGGAGGTGCTCTGCGGGAGTTACATAGCAGAGGAAGTCCGCACCGCTTGCAGCAGCGATAGCACCGCCGATAGCGGAGGTGATGTGGTCATATCCGGGGAAGATGTCAGTTACCAGAGGTCCGAGGACATAGAATGGAGCGTTGTGGCATATACGCTTCTGGAGCTTCATATTTGCAGCGATCTCGTTCATAGCCATGTGACCGGGACCCTCTACCATGACCTGAACGTCCTTTGCCCAGGCTCTTTCCGTGAGAGCGCCCAGCTCGATGAGCTCTGAGATCTGTCCTGCGTCGGTAGCGTCGTCGATACAGCCGGGGCGGAGAGCGTCTCCCAGGGAGATGGTGCAGTCGAACTCGCGGAGTATATCCAGCACCTCGTCATAGTGCTCGTAGAAGGGGTTCTCGTTGCCTGTCATCATCATCCATGCGAACAGGAGTGAGCCGCCCCTTGAAACTATGTTCATCTTGCGCTTGTCTCTGCGGAATGCCTCAACAGCGCGGCGGTTGATACCTGCATGGATAGTCATGAAGTCAACGCCCTCCTCTGCGTGAGCGCGGACAACTCTCAGGAAGTCCTCGGCAGTTATCTCAAGGAGGTCCTTTTCAAGGTAGCCGATAGCGTCATACATGGGAACTGTGCCTATCATAGCAGGTGACTTTTCTATGAGAGCGGTGCGGAAGGTATTGGTCTTGCCGTAGTTGGAGAGATCCATGATAGCCTCGGCGCCGAATTTAAGTGCCATATCAACCTTTTCCATCTCTACGTCATAGTTTTTCGCATCGCCTGAGATACCCAGGTTCACGTTTATCTTGGTACGCATTCTTGTGCCGATACCCTCGGGAGAAATGGACTTGTGGTTGATATTACATGGGATGCAGACCTCGCCCTTTGCCACCAGCTCACGGAGCTCCTCGGCGCTTATATATTCCTTTTCAGCGACTATCTTCATCTCGGGAGTGATAATGCCCTTCTTAGCCGCTTCCATCTGTGTACTGTAGTTTCTCATTTTTATTTCCTCCATATATTATGGAGCCGGGAGCGCGGGGGGAGCAGGTCATGCTCCTGTCTCCCGGCTTCCCGTTATTGTTTTTTTGCAAATATCTTCTTTGCGGCAACACACATTATAATAGTAGCTGCCATGTCGGGCAGAGTATTTCCCACGGGAATGTCTACCCTCATAAGTCCCCTGTAGAGCGCAAATCCCAGCACCCACACGATACAGCTTATTATGTCGAAGCTCTTGTCTGAGCTGTCCTTTTTCAGTATGAAATGGTCCGCTATCTGAACGGCTATCATAGGCGCGAAGACCGAGCCGATAAGATAGAGGAAGTCCGTTATATCGTCCATTGGGAAGATGATAGCTCCCGCAGTACCGATGACCGCAGCAGCCACGGCTATCCACTTGCCCTTGAGCTTGGCGAAGATGGACTCTCCCGAGATACCTGCGGAATAGGCGTCAAGGAAGGTGGTTGTGACTGTGGAGAATACCACGATAAGGAGACCTGCAATGCCAAGGCTTGCCTTCAGCATTATCTGAGCGATGTCATATTCGCCTGTGAATATAGCAGCTCCCATGCCGATAGCATACATCCAGCAGCTTATAATGCCGTAGACAACAGCGCTGACAGCCGTAGCTGCAACAGGCTTTTCAGCTTCTCTTGTGTAGTCGCTTATGAGTGGCAGCCAGGAAAGTGGCATAGCCACAGACAGCTCCACGGCGGCGCCGAAGCTCATGCTCTCCTCGGAGATGGGGAGCTCGCTGCCGTCAAAGAATATTATCTTGCAGAGTATCAGCGTCAGCGCGAACAGTGCAGCCATGGCGACTGTATTTACCTTGCCCAGATTTTTTATGCCAATGAGTATCCAGAGTATGATAAGTCCGCCAATGACCAGACACCACACCCAGCGTCCTGCGCCGAAAATGCCGTTTGCAGCAAGAGCGCCGTCGTATATCATGATAGCCGTCCAGCCCACCAGCTGCAGCACGTTCAGGGCTGAGAAGAAGATACCTCCCTTGCTTCCGAAGCTCATCTTTACGGTCTCCATAGCGCTTTTGCGGGTCCTGCCGCCGATGAGCCCCGCAAGGAACAGCATGGTGCAGCCGATGATGTGACCGATGATGACTGCCAGGAGACCCTTTCCGAAGCCCAGGGGAGCGAAATATGTTCCCGTGATTATCTCGGCAATGGATACACCTGCGCCGAACCAGATAAGTCCGTTTTCATATATTGAGGTGCGCTTCTGTTCCATTACTCAGCCTCCCGGGCAAATCTGCCAGTAAGAGCGAAGGCATGAGCCATGGGACCGCTGCCCTTTCCGAGGTCCAGCATTGCAGCCAGAGCCCCCGATATGTATTCCTTAGCCCTCTCCACAGACTCCTCAAGACCGAAGCCCTTAGCCAGATTTGAGGCTATGGCGCTGGAAAGAGTGCAGCCTGTGCCGTGGGTGTTTGGATTGTCGATACGTTTTCCGTTGAACCATGCGGTCTTTCCGTCGTTCCAGAGCAGGTCGTTGGCGTCGCTGAGACTGTGACCGCCCTTGCAGAGCACTGCACAGCTGTACTTGCTGCCGATGATCTCTGCGGCTTTTACCATGTCCTCCTGTGAGGATATTTTCATATCCGCCAGTATCTCCGCCTCGGGGATATTGGGCGTCACCACAGTGGCAATGGGGAGGAGCTCCGACCTGAGAGTCTCCACAGCCTCCTCGGCGATGAGCCTTGAGCCGCTGGTAGCCACCATAACGGGGTCTACAACGATGTTCTCCGCCTTGTATTCGTGGAGCTTCGCAGCAATGGTGCGGATAAGCTTGTCGGAGGAGACCATGCCTGTCTTTACTGCGTCGGGACGTATGTCCGTAAACACAGCGTCAAGCTGCATGGATAGAAATTCAGGCGTTACCTCCATAATACCTGTTACGCCGGTCGTGTTCTGTGCTGTGAGAGCGGTTATAGCGCTCATAGCGTAAACACCATTCATGGTCATTGTTTTAATGTCCGCCTGAATGCCGGCGCCTCCGCAGGAGTCGCTTCCTGCGATCGTTAATGCTGTTTTCATGTACATTTCTCCTTTTCGGTAAATTCGGGATCTCTCCCCAGCATTAATTTTGTATAGCGAGACAAGGTGGTGCCCCCGGTGTCCCGCGCAGCATGATGCTGCTGAAAATAAAAAAGGGCGTGCCCGCAAAGAGAGACACACCTTCATTGCAAAAGTATTTCCCTCCGTTGGCATTATCCAAATCAGGTAAGGTCGGAGTTTACAACTCCCTCTCAGCCTGTTCACAAGCTCCCTTTTTTTATTATTATACCACTTTTATATGAATTGTCAAGCGGCTTGGGGCAGTTGTTTCTGAAAGATATTGAAAATAATCACGCCCTGTGATATAATGATAATAATGAAGCTAGGTCGGGAATGTACTGTAAATGAGGTAATGCTGTGGATATGGAGACAATTATTGAAGTCGTAGCTGTCGTGGGCTTATTTATCTATCATGGGCTGGATGTATTCTATAAATACAGGTGCTACACCGAGGAGGTGGAAGCCACGCTCAGAGATGTGGATACAAGCACCCTGAAGTTCCCCGGTGAGGAAAGAAGGTTTACCTTCACATACACCTTTGTCTATACCTACGGCGGTGAAGAATACCGGCATATCGTCAGGTCGAATTCCTCGATCTATGATAAAGACGACTCTATCATACTCAGGATAAATCCCGTATTCCCCGAAGAGTATATAGTTCCCGGTGAGTTCATAGCACGAAAGCAGAAGGTTTTTGCGGTATTGCTGATAATTGCAGTGCTTCTGGTCATGATCCGTTTGGGGTTCAGAGGAAGTCATTTTAAGATATACTGACTTAAAAAAATGAGAAGGAGAGGTCATGCTTTGCCTGCTGTCTCCGGCAGCCGCATATATTGCATTCTTGTTTCCCGGATAACGTAATATTCTTAGATCTGCAAGCGTTCTATGCTAAATACACTGGTCGGTGCTCTCACTGCGGGGGCGCCGATTTTTTATGCTGATTAAAGAATATTAATAAAATATACTTGAATTGGCGGCAGATTTTTGTTAAAATCAGTATATGAGGCTGGTTTCAGCTATTATATGTCAAAAACGGAGGTAAAAACTATGGATAAGAAGGCTATGTATAAAATAAGCTACGGACTTTTCGTTGTTACAGCACAGAGAGACGGCAGAGATAACGGATGTATCACAAATACCCTTGCTCAGGTGACTTCGGCTCCCAACAGGGTAAGTCTCACCGTTGCAAAGACCAACTTCACTCATGACATGATAATGGACTCAGGAGCATTTACCGCTTCCGTTATAAGCACTGACGCAGATTTTGAGCTGTTCAGGCATTTCGGCTTTCAGTCAGGCAGGGACGTGGATAAGTTTGCGGACTTTACCGCCTGCAAGCGCGCAGAGAACGGCACATTTATCGTAACCAAGGGCACCAATGCCTATATCTCGGGCAAGGTCTGTCAGACTGTTGACCTGGGCACACATACCATGTTCATCGCAGATGTTACGGATATGGAGGTGCTCTCCGATACACCCTCAGCTACATATGAATACTACCAGAGCAATATCAAGCCCAAGCCCGAGGCTGTAGGCACTACCTCCGACGGTCAGACTGTTTGGAGATGTGTTATCTGCGGCTATGAGTATGTGGGCGAGGAGCTTCCCGATGACTTCATTTGTCCTATATGCAAGCACGGCGCTTCCGACTTTGAGAAGGTCACAAAGGCTCCCGACAAGGACATGGTGCCTGTGGGAAAGACCGAGGGCGGTCAGACTATATGGAGATGTACAGTATGCGGATACGAGTATATCGGCGACGAGCTTCCCGAGGGCTTTGAGTGTCCTCTCTGCGGAGTCGGCGCGGATATGTTCGAAAAGATAAGCGAGGCTCCCGCCGAGACCGCTTCCGCCAATAAGTACGCAGGCACAAAGACCGAGAAGAACCTCCTTGAGGCTTTCGCAGGCGAGTCTCAGGCGAGAAACAAGTACACCTACTATGCTTCCGTGGCAAAGAAGAACGGCTATGAGCAGATAGCTGCCCTGTTCCTCCAGACTGCGGAAAACGAGAAGGAGCACGCAAAGCTGTGGTTCAAGGCGCTGGGCGGCATAGGCACTACTGCGGAGAACCTTCTCCATGCCGCTGAGGGCGAGAACTTCGAGTGGACAGATATGTACGAGAGAATGGCGAGAGAAGCCGACGAGGAAGGCTTCCACGACCTTGCGGAGCAGTTCCGCGGCGTAGGTGCCATTGAGAAGCACCATGAGGAGCGTTACCGTGCTCTCCTCCATAACGTTGAGGCTATGGAGGTATTCAGAAAGAGCGGCGTGACCATGTGGGAGTGCCGCAACTGCGGACACATCGTCATAGGCACCGAAGCACCAGAGGTTTGTCCCGTTTGCTTCCACCCCCAGAGCTACTTCGAGGTGAGAAAAGAGAATTACTGATATAGCATGATAGGGTGAGGAGGAAAATGAAAAAGCTTATAACTGTGCTCAGCCTGTCGGGAGCGCTTCTGCTCCTTGCAGGCTGTGGTACAGCAAAGAAAAAGGAGTGTACCATAAATATCCACTCCCACCACATCGGCTGGGGAGAGGACGGGAACTTCCTGGGTGAGGGAGAAGCTGACCAGACCCTCACCGTCATGGAAGGAACGAAGCTGTATGAGAACTGGGGCGGCGAATGGCTCACCGATAAGCCCGAGACTCCCGATCTTCAGGTCATAGCGGAGATAAAATCCATAGAGCCGGACTGCGTTGTCTGGGTAATGGACGGTCGGCAGGTGAAAAGGAGCTACGGCAGCAAGTGCAAAGTTGACTCGCTGTATACCGTATATGACGGCACAAACTATGACTATATGGTCTACTTCTCGGACTATAGGGAAAAATAGACTTCAAAGGCAGTAACACTAATGGATACAATTAAAAGGTACAAAATATTCAACCGCGATATGATGAAATGCCTTGCTATCTTCATCATGTTCTGGGGACATCTGATAGGCTGGGTGCTGATGGACAGGTACGACGGCGACGTAACGAAATATTATGAGCTTCCGCTGTGGGAGCTGATACTGATATACACGTCCCTGTTCTGTCCGCCCGTAATGTTCTTCTTTATCGCGGACGGCTACAAATACACCCGTGACAGGAAAAAATACGCCAAAAGGCTGTTTATCTTTGCCTGCATAGCCCAGCCCTTTGACTGGCTGTGCTGTCACAAGGCATTCGGCTGGTGGCATACCAATGTTATATTCACGCTGTTCTTCGGACTTCTTGCATTAATGGCGTGGGAGAGCAGGTTCAGGCTCTGGCAGAGGATAGGACTTATCCTGCTGTGCATGGGCGCAACTGCGGCGATACAGTCGGACTGGTTCATATTCGGTATATTGTACATACTGTTGATACATGGCTTCCGCGAGAAGCCGAAGGTACGCTGTATCACGTATTTCGGGCTGTCGGCGCTGTACTTCGGACTTAATCTGTTAAGTCTGGGAAAGGTTCCCACGGTGCCGCTGCTTGCGGAGATAGCCACAATGTTTCTCATGTTCGTGGCAGCGTATCTCTGCATGACAGTTTTCTACAACGGCAAAAAGGGCAGACACCCCGAGTTTGCCAAGTGGTTCTTCTATATCTTCTATCCGCTCCATTACTTCATTATATGGATAGTCGAGAATATAGTGAACAGATAAGACGAATTTAGCGCGTATGCGCTAAGTTGATAGTTGAAAGTTGAGAGTTAATGTGTTCGCTTTGCTCACAATATTTAAATATTGTCGCCGCAGGCGACACCACAACTACTCACTGCTTACTACTCACTACTAACTAAGGATTTAACACCGCAGGTGTTAAATCCTGGTTTATGCGAGCAAATAACAGAACAAACAAGCCCCGAAGTAATTGCCTCGGGGCTTTTCTTAAATCATATTGTCTGAATCTTTGAAAGTACCAGTTTTCTCAGTGGTATCATGTCGAATACGTCTATCTCTCCGTCACCGTTTATATCTGACTTTTCGGGAGCAGCAAGTGCGTCCTTTTTGAGCAGATAGCGCTGGAGCGAAACAAGGTCTGCCGCAGTTACAAAGCCGTCGTTGTTTACGTCGCCTGTGAGAATATCGGCGCCCTCAACTCCGTATACAGCTATCTCGGCGATGTTGCAGAGGTATTCGGAGTCGGTGTTGAGAGGGCTTGTGGGAGCTCCCTCGGGAACCTCGTAGCGGATATAGCGAGCCTTCACGCCCTCAAGCTCTGGAGTGAAGTTCATTTTGAATGTGGGCTTGGTCTCAACGGTGTATACCTTTGTCCAGTTGACACCGTCCACTGATGTGCTGAAGAAGCCGCCGATCATTCTTGCCTCATAGCCGTTTCTTGGGCAGTAAGCGATATTGCCTATATCGCATACCTTCTCAAGGTCAAGAGTGACATAGCCCTGCTGGAGACCGTCAAAGTAGGTGTTAATATCTCCGTCGTAAGCCTTGTCCGCAGATGTTGCTGTGGACTCATGCCACGAAAGTGTTCCTGTAACGTCCTTTGCTGTGAGCTTGTCATACTTTGTGCTGCTGCCCTGACCGTGAGGAACTCCGAAGAGAGCGATCTCCGCGATATTAGCGCAGTAGGAGCTGTCGCTGTTGTACTCGTTGGCGGGCTTTCCCGAGGGCACCTCATAGCGGATATAGCGTATGGTGGTGTCGCCGGAAAGGGAAGTCACATAATGCATACCAGAGGTGGGCTTGTCCTTTACCACATAGAGGTCTGACCAGGTCTGACCGTCCTGTGATACACGGAATTTTCCGTCTGTCATGCGGTACTCATAGCCGCTTCTGGGAGCGTATCCGAGAGCGGTGATGTCATAGAGACCGCCCAGATCTGCCTGTACCCAGCCGTCGCTGACGCCGTCAAAATAGGTGCCTGCGCTGCCGTCGAAAGCCTTGGTGTAGTTGGTCGAAGAGTCGCTGTTCCATGAGTCTGAGCCGCTGAGCTTTGCCGATGAAAGGTCTATCTTGTCGGTGAGGTCGGCACCGCCCTTTACACCGTCGATGATGAAGGTGGTAACGGACTGCTTGGCGAGATTTGCCTGGAGAGCGCCGCCTGAAACCGAGGTATTACCGATGTTCTTCCAGTTTTCTGAGTTGCTGGTGCGGATCGTCTCTGCGGAGCTGCCCACAGCGCTGAAGCCCGAGAGGTCGAATACCAGCTGCTTGTCGGAGCTGCCGTCGTTGGTGGCAACGATGACCAGCTTGCCGTTCTTCTGGTCGAAGGCAGCCACGCAGTTGTTGCTGCACTTGAGCATTGTCATTCCGGGACGGATATAGCGTGAGAACTGTCCCATGGAGTAGTACTTCTTTGTGAAGATTATCCTGTCATTGTCGTGGTCGGCAACTGCGAGACCCCAGTAGCCGCCCTGGGTATTTACCATACCCTTGTCCTTGTTGCCGTTCATGCCGACCTGGGAGATATGGTTGTCGATGACCTGCCAGAGTATCCACGCTGAGGAGTTAAGACCGTTGAGGTCGGTGGTTATGCGGTCTGCCAGCCAGAGACCTGCGCCCATTTCTCCTGCGTTGGTGCCTGCTGTTGAGCCGCCATCCACCTCGCTCATCCACAGGTTCCTGCCTGCCTTGATGGCGGTGTCCTTCAGCTGACCGCGCTGGCTGCCGCCGTAGGTGTGTGTGTCGATACGTCCGATGAGAGCCTTTGTGGTATCGGACATCTTGTTCCATGAGGTTATCTGGGTGTCGATAACGGACTCATCGCAGGCGCTGATGATAATATCGTTGAGCCCACGCTTTTTCAGCGACTTTGCAAGCTCCTGATATATCTTGTCCATGGAAGCGCCCTGGTCGAAGTGACAGCCCTCCTGCTTTGCACTGAAGGCTCCCCAGTAGTCCGTATAGGGCTCGTTCATGGGGGTGATGCTCTGTACGTGAATGCCCCAGTCATTTTCATAGTGGGCGGTGACCTCTGCCAGATACTCGGCGAAGTCGGTGTACTTGTCATCGCGGAGATTGTTCTGTCCTGCGTTTTTAGCACCGGTACTGCATCCGCTGTTGGTCATGTAGTAAGGGGGAGAGTTTGAGAACATCTCCACTATCATGTCATCGCCTGCCGCCTTGATACAGCGCTCCAGAACATTGCGCTGGTTATGGTCTGCGGACCACTCATAGGTGACGGTGCCGTTATTGTACTTGGTGTAGCCGGGCATATTTGAGTCTGTTCTGGTGATGTGGGTGTGGCTCGGATCATCACCGCCGCCGATATTGAATCGGGCGATATTGAGACCAAGTCCTTCGGGACTGAAGAAGGCGTCTGCACTCTGCTGTGCGAGACTGTCCGAATAGCCAACTCTGTTTGCCCACCAGCACAGTGAAGTGCCCCAGCCTTCAAACCTGCCGCCGTTGATGTCGTAAACGTCGTATGGCGAGACCGAAACTACTGTCGCTGCCGCAGCCTCGCTCACAGGCATAGCCGCGAATGTTGTCGCAAAAACTGTCATTGCTGCTGCTGCGGATAATATCCTCCTTAATAAATTCATGCAAAAGGGCTCCTTTCTGAATATACTTATTATATTATACATTAATTATCTGTATTTGTAAACAGAAAATATGCAGAATGTGGCGGTATTATGACTTAAAATTTTTAACACCTGCACTGTGCTTTACAGATCATGCACGATGTGGTATAATTTATCCGTATTGAGCATTTTAGTGTCAGGCGGAGAAGCCTACGCGCCCGCACTAAATCCAGCCGTGAAGTGCCAGGCGGAGAGCCTCCGCACCCGTGTTCGCGATAAAGTATTCACGGGCGGAAAGAGCACTCCGCGTCCGCACTAAATTCAGCCGTGAAGTGTCAGCGCGGAGCGCTGACAGGCGGTCCCGACCACTGATACTTTTACCAAAAGGTACAGTCAAAACGGGCGGGACCGACGGACGCCCTGCGTCCCTTCACGGCGGAAGGTTCGCATCAGCTACGATTAACGAAAGGATAATTATGAGCGCATACGTTGAGTTCAGAAATGTGAAAAAGACATACAGGACAGGCGAGGTAGAGATACACGCTCTCAGCGACGTAAATTTTGAGATAAACAAGGGTGAGTTCTGTGTAATAGTGGGAGCCTCTGGTGCAGGCAAGACCACTATCCTCAACATCCTCGGCGGCATGGATACCCTTACCTCGGGAAGCGTATTCCTGGACGGTACGGAAATATCCGCCCTTAATAAAAAGAAGCTCACCGCCTACAGGCGCTACGATGTGGGTTTTGTGTTCCAGTTCTACAATCTGGTACAGAACCTTACTGCGCTGGAGAATGTGGAGCTTGCCGCTCAGATATGCACAGACCCTCTTGATGCGGAAAAGGTGCTTCAGCAGGTGGGACTGGGAGAGCGCACCAAAAACTTCCCAGCACAGCTTTCGGGCGGTGAGCAGCAGAGAGTCGCCATCGCCAGGGCACTGGCAAAGAACCCCAAGCTGCTGCTCTGCGACGAGCCTACAGGAGCCCTTGACTACGAAACAGGAAAGGCGGTGCTGAAGCTTCTTCAGGACACCTGCCGCAAAAACGGCATGACCGTTGTGGTCATCACCCACAATCAGGCGCTGACACCCATGGCTGACCGCATAATCACCGTGAAGAACGGAACCGTTTCAAGCGTGCGTATGAACGATAATATCGTTGACATCGCAGATATAGAGTGGTGACGGTATGGGTTCGGCAATAAGAAAGACCACTCTCCGCGAAATAAAGGGCACCTTCGGACGATTTTTCGCTATCATGGCGATAATCGCTCTCGGAGTGGGCTTCTTCACGGGAGTAAGGATAACAACCCCCGCAATGGTGAACACGGTCAGCGGCTATCTCAACGAAAAGCAGTTCTACGATTACAGGCTGCTGTCCTCACTGGGCTGGAATAACGATGATATTGCGGACTTTCGTCTTCGTCCAGATGTTCGCAGTGCAGAGGGAGCATACAGTCTTGACATACTGACCTCGGGGGAAAAGGAATATGTGCTGAGGGCACATTCCATCACCGGGGATATAAACGGCATAAGGCTCAGAAGCGGCAGGATGCCCCAGGCTCCCGACGAATGCCTTGTGGACGCCAATAAGGGCGATTTCAAGATAGGAAGGGTATTCAGTGTTTCGTCGGAAAACTCCGACAGGGTAAAGGAGTCCCTTGCCGCCCATAGTCTGAAGGTTGTGGGTACCTGCGATTCCTCACTTTATATCAACTTCGAGAGGGGAACTACCTCGGTCGGAAACGGCGAGATAACCGCCTTTATTTACCTTCCCGAGGAAGCCTTCGATATGGAGGTCTACACCGAGGCGTATGTGCGCTTTCAGCGTGACTTTCAACTGTACTCCGACGAATATGACAGCTACATGGAGGGCAGGGACGAACAGTGGGAGGATATTGCCCGTTCAAGGGCTGATCTGCGCTATGAGGAGCTCCGCAGCGAGGCTCAGGAAAAGCTTGACGACGGCAGAAAAGAGCTTGAGGACAAGCGGAGCGAGGGACAGCAGAAGCTGGACAGCGCCCGTGCCGACCTTGACAGTGCAAAGGCTCAGCTGGAGGGACAGGCGGCTCAGCTTGAGCAGATAAAGGAGCTTAGCCCGGGGCAGTACGCCGCAGGAATGGAGCAGTACAACGCTGCATTTGCCGACTATGAAAAGGGCGAGGCAGACTATGAGAGCTCTCTTGCTGACTTCAACAAACAGATAGGGGACGCGGAAAAGGACATCGCCGACGGCGAAAAGGAGCTTGAAAAGCTTTCCGCTCCCGAGATATACGTTCTGGACAGGAATACCAATATCGGCTATGCCTGCTTCGAGAACGACTCCGAGATAGTGGCGCAGGTCGCCCGTATTTCCCCCGTTTTCTTCATACTTGTGGCAGCTCTGGTCTGCATGACCACCATGAGCCGGATGGTGGAGGAGCAGCGCACACAGATAGGCGTCCTCAAAGCCCTGGGCTACTCCGAGGGCACTGTCATGGGCAAGTTCATGTTTTATTCGGGAAGCGCAGCACTTATCGGCTGTATACTGGGCTATTTCGGCGGAACCTTCCTGTTCCCGAAGGTCATATGGAAGACCTATGAGCTCATGTATCTGAAGCTCCCCATGCCTTATCTCTTTGACACAAAGCTGGCGCTCATCGCTCTTGCGGTGTCACTCATCTGCTCAGTCGGCACGACATTGTTCAGCTGCCGTCTGGAGCTGGCGGAGACCTCAGCAGGACTGATGAGACCCAAGGCTCCCAAGGCGGGAAAGCGAGTTCTCCTTGAAAATGTGGGCTTTATCTGGAAGCGTCTCAAGTTCCTCCACAAGGTCTCTATCAGAAATATATTCCGCTACAAGAAGCGGCTTTTCATGATGATACTGGGTATCGGCGGCTGTACAGCGCTTCTGGTCACGGGCTTCGGCTTAAAGGACTCCATCGCAGGCTTTGCCGAGACTCAGTACGGAGAGATAGAGGTTGCAGACGCCTCGGCTTCGCTGAAAAATATAGACGGGGAGCTGCCGGAGGCACTCAGCAGTCTCCTTGACGAGAATACCGCAGACTACAGGCTCATGTACACAGGCTCCTGGGACCTGCTCTACGGAAAAAAGGTCAAGAGCGTCACAGTGAACGCGGTTGACAGCTTTGACGGTCTGGAAAAATACTATGTGCTCCGCGACATGGAGGGCAATACTCTTGCTGCTCCCGCTGAGGGAGAAGCGGTGGTTAGCCACAGCATCGCCGAGAGATACAACGTGAAAAAAGGCGGCACCATAAGGCTCCGCGACGATAATATGCGTGAGCTTAACGTGAAGGTGTCGGGCATTTTTGAGAACCACGTCTACAACGTAGTGTTCATGGGCACCGGCACTATGGAGAAGCAGCTGGGCGAAAGGACGGACATAAACTTCGCACTCCTCAACTTCAATGATGGGGCAGATATATACAAGACATCTGCGGCACTTTCCAAAAACGGCAATATAACAGCGGTAGTGCTGTTCGGCGACCTGAAGGAGAGACTGAGCAAGATGATGAGCAGCCTGAATTATATCGTTCTCATCGTCATTATATGCGCCGCAGGACTTGCATTCATAGTGCTCTACAATCTCACCAACATCAACATCACCGAGCGCGTCCGCGAGATTGCTACCATAAAGGTGCTGGGCTTCTTCCGACGGGAGACCTCCTCCTACGTGCTCAGGGAAAATCTGGCTCTCACCGCCTTCGGTACAGCTGTGGGACTTGGTCTGGGAATACTTGTCCACCGCTTCGTCATGGCTCAGATAAGAGTGGATATGGTGGATTTCAGCGTGAAGGTGCTGCCAAAGAGCTTTCTGTACAGCATTCTCCTCACATTCCTTTTCAACTTTATTGTTGACCTGTTCATGGAACTTAAACTTGAAAAAATTAATATGGCTGAGTCCCTTAAATCAATTGAATGACAGACTTAAATTATGGTAAAATTTACTCCCTCTGCAAATCAGAGGGAGTATTTTTGTATAAATCTGATGAATATGCCTCGGAATATGCTCCTCAAGTTGACATTTTGTTGTTTTTGTGCTATGATATAAGTGAACCAGAGGGTTCAGGGGATATGGATCGATGTTTGTTTCGATAAGGAGAAAATTTAATGAATTACAAGATCAAAAGAGGTGTACTCAAAAGGTACAAGGACGAGAAAGGCGTTACCGAGATCTTTATTCCCGATAACGTCGGCATCATCGACGAGGGCGCTTTCTGCGACTGCACCAATCTTGTAAGGATACTCATGCCCGATACCGTTCAGGTGATCTCCGATACGGCGTTCAGCGGCTGTGAGAACCTTAAATGTATCGCACTCCCCGAAGGCACTTTAAGAGTGGGCTGGTATGCCTTCCGCGGCTGCCGCAGTCTCAGTGATCTTACTATACCTTCAAGTCTTGAGGAGATAGGCAAGTTCGCATTTGCAGGCTGTGATCGTCTCTCATCCGTAAAGGTCACCTATAAGGATAAGGTGTATAAGTTTGGTCTCCGCGGAGAGCTGAACAACGAGAGATGGCAGAAGATAAGGACTACCCTCAGTACACTCGATAATAACATCGCTTCATAGCAGAACTGTGTGCGGTATCTCCGCGCAGTTCAACAGAAAAAATCCGAAGCAGCGCTTGCATTATTGCAGGCGCTGTTTTTTGCTTGCTTTTTCAGGCGCGGTGTGTTATAATATTTTCTATTCGACAGGAGGTATTTATGTCAGCACAGTTCAGAAAAAAATTCATCGGCACAAAGGGCTTCTACAAGACCGTCATGGTCATGGTGGTACCAATGATACTGCAAATGATGGTCACCAATCTGGTGAGCCTTATTGATAATATAATGGTGGGCAGGCTGGGTACAGAGCCCATGAGCGGAGTCTCAATAATCAACCAGTTCGTTTTCGTTTTCAACGTCACCGTATTCGGCGCAGTTGCGGGACCCAGTATCTTCGGCGCTCAGTTCTTCGGCAAGGGCGACAGCGAGGGACAGAAGCATACCTTCCGCTTCCGACTGCTGGTGTGTACGGGAATAATCGCCATAGCCGCCCTGATATGCAGCCTTTTCGGCTCGCCCCTCATATCGCTCTTCATCAGCAAGGGCAGCTCTACCGAGCAGAGGGACGCCATAATGAAGAGCGGCATGGACTATCTCAGGATAATCATGATAGGATTCGTGCCCTTCGGCATAGGTCAGGCGTACTCAAGCGTGGTAAGAGAGTGCGGCTACACCAAGGCTCCCATGGCAGCAGCCATGTCTGCGGTGGGGATAAACGTGCTGCTTGACTGGTGTCTCATATTCGGCAAGCTGGGAATGCCTGCCCTTGGAGTAAGAGGCGCTGCCTGGGCGACAGTCATCGCCAAGACCGTCGAAGCACTTGTGGTCATAGTCTGGGCGCATACTCACCCCGACAAGAACAAGTATATCAGGGGACTTTTCCGCGGCTTCCGCATACCCGGTCCGCTTATGGCAGACATCACAAAGAAGGGGATACCCATGCTGGCAAACGAGTTTCTCTGGTCCTTCGGAATGTCCGTGGTGATGCAGTGCTATTCCGTCAGGAGCACCGAAGTCGTTGCAGCGAGAAACATCTCCAGCACCATGACAAATCTTTTCAGCTCCGTATATCTCCAGATGGGAGCCTGTATCGCCATAATCGTCGGTGCAAGGCTGGGAGCGGGCAAGCTTGAGGAAGCCCGCGATACCGACAACAAGCTGCTTTTCTTTGCAGTTGCGGCTGCGGCGGCGGTTGGACTTGTTACCCTGCCATTCGCACCCATATTCCCACATATCTACAACACCGAGCCCTCGGTCAGGAGCCTTGCCGCCTACATGATAGTTATTCAGGCGCTGGCAATGCCGCTGTGGGGCTATACGAATGCCTGCTACTTTACACTGAGGAGCGGCGGCAAAACGGGTATCACCTTCCTGTTTGACTTTGGCTTCACATGGGCGATAATGATACCCCTTGCCGCAGTCCTTGCCTACTTTACAGACCTTGATATACGCATCATCTTCGCAGTCGTCACCTTTTCCGAGATAATAAAGGTGGTCATCGGCTACTTCATGGTGAGGAGCGATATATGGGTAAACAACATCGTTGAGGATAAATAAAGCAAAATACCGCAGCTCCGCCGAAGGGGCTGCGGTATTTTGTTAAAGAGGAAAGAATGTGATGGTCATGCCTTGAATAATGTCCTTACGAAGTTGTAGAGGTGGGCGTGAATGGAATTGTCTCCGTGGTAGCCGCCGTTTACATAGTGCCAGATATGGGGCACGTTGTTTTTGGTGAAGCTGTCATTATATCCGCTGGGGATATTGTAGACTGTCTCATCGTTGCTGCCTGCGGTGATGAACAGGAGATGGGGCTCCTCGCCGCTCTTCCAGCTGAAGCTTCCTGTTACTCCCGGTGCAGGGCAGATAGCTCCCACATAGCCGAAGAGGTCGGGACGCTGCATACCGATGAGGAGAGACTCGCGTCCGCCCATTGAGAAGCCTGTGATAGCAGTGTTGTCCCTGCCTGTCTTTACGCTGTAATTCTTCTCGATATAGGGCATAAGGTCCTTGGTCAGGTCATTGATGAAGTTGTCATAGGCGGCGTTGTTGGCGTCGTCCATAGCTGAGCAGTTAGCCTGTGTGGCGCTGGAATAGATGTAGGGGAATACCACTATCATATCCTCAGCCTCGCCCTCAGCAATTGCATTTCCGATTATCTGACGGGTGTACATAGTGCCGTTGCCCTTGATTATCATTCTGTCCTGGTTCTCCCAGTAGCCGTGCATACAGTAGAGCACAGGGTACTTCTTGTTCTCATCGTAGTTTGCGGGGAGCAGGATATTAAAGGGCTTGTTGCGCTTACAGGTGGTGGAGTAGTAAGTGCCGCTCTTGACAGTGCCGTACTTTACTCCCGACTTCTCCTGGTGTGAGGAATCGGGCTCTTTGTTGACCACCTTTTCCTCCACCAGTTTTGTGTACTCAGCCATGGAGTAGTGGACTGTGGGACCCTCGGTAACGATGCTCTCCTCAATGGGGAACTCGCTTATCCTGCCGAGAACATACTGCTGAATGAGGAGCAGGTCCGCAACGTCGCATTTGCCGCTCCTGTTGACGTCGAAGGACTTTTTCAGCCTTGCGTCATCGAACTTGTCTGCAAGGAGAGCCTTTCTTGCTGCTGTCATGTCGAAGCTGTCGATGACCAGATCGCCGTTTACATCACCGAGAATAACGGGAACTGCCTTTGGACCGTCAATGACAGTGCCTGCGGGAGCGCCGATGGCTTCGTCCACGCGGAAATCGTACTCGTCCTCAGCAGTCTCAACATAGAACTGGAGGTTTGAAGCTCCCTCGGGTATCTTGTAGCTGGTGTTGCTGAGCTGTATCCACTCGCCCTTGGGAACGTTGTCCACAATGGCTATCTTGTCATAGAAGGTATCATCGTCCTTGTCATACTGGAGAGTGAGGTAGAAGGTCTGCGAATCGGGACCCTCGTCGTACTTAACAACAGTGCTGAAGCTGTATTCCTCGCCAGCCTTGAAGGTACCTGCTGACAGCGAGCGCACAGCGCCGTTCCAGTTGGCTTCTCTGCCGCTGCAGAGGAGGGAAGCGCTGCCTGCATAGCTGTCCTTGCTGTCGGAGGCAACGGAAGCGGAGCCTCTGCCGCTCCACTTTTCGGTGCTGCTCTCAAAGGTATTGTGGAAGAAGTAGCCGTCGGGATCGGGCTCCACGATATTGGGAGCATTCCACTCCTCCCGCTCATAGTCGAAGAAGTCAAAGTCTGCATAGCCGCCGGTGGTCTTGGTGGGGTAGCTGAAAATAGCGTTCCTGTAGCCTGTGAACAGCTTCAGGTCATAGGTCATGCCTATTTCCTTGCCTATCTTTGTCCAGCTGCTTCCGTCATATGAGTAATAGAAATTTACCTTGTCGATGTTGTTGGAGGAGCTTCCGTCGGAGGTGACATTGGCAAAGCGGTAGTCCGCTTTGAGGTATATCTCATTTCCGTTGAGCTTGGTCTCCTCCACTATATTGTTGCGGCTGTCGGTGACATTGGCATTATTGGAGTAGCCGCCGTTGTTAGCCATGTAAATGCGCTTCTCACCGTTGTCTGCAACGTAGACGCCCACGTTTCCGTAATTGAACTGGAAAGCGGAGAGGCCTGCGTAGTCGCCCGCCTTCATATTTGAGGCGTCAAGCTTGACAACTCCCGAGCAGGCAGGACCCTCGGTACGCATAGTGAGGGTGTTTCTTGCCTTCAGTAGCTCAGAAGCGATGTTCTTGTTCTTCAGTCTCAGCCAGCCCTCACGTTCAGTGACCGACCATGCCGAGTTATCGGGATTGTGGTTCCACTGCCACTCAAGCTTCAGCTTGTTCTCGCTGTAGCTGAAATCATCGTCTTTGGCAAGCTGAGTCCCCGTAAAGCCACCGTCTATCTCAAATGTTACGGGAGCCTTGCCGTTGACGCCCATCATAGGCCAGTCATTCTGCCATGTAACGGGGACAAGTACAGGTATTCTTCCAACTGCGCCGTGGTCCTGGAACAGCATTCCGTACCACTTGCCGTCGGGAGTATCAACGATACCGCCCTGTGCAGCGCCGCCGCCGTAGGAGCCTACGCCCGAGCTGAGCACGACCTTGCTCTCATAAGTGCCGAGAAGGCTCTTTGAGCGGTAGCAGTACTCGGTACGGCCGCTGCCGCTGGGCCATGCAATGATGAATATGTAGTAATAATCGCCTATTTTCTGGATATGTGAGCCCTCGCCCGAAACATATCCCGATATATTGGTCTTGAACAGGGTCTTGTCCACGCCGCCCTGCTTGAAGCCTGTCATCTCGGAGTTGAGCTCCTTTATCTTTATCTCGCCGCCGCCGTAGACCAGGTAGTTCCTGCCGTCATCATCGAAGAGAATGGAGGCATCGTGGTACATACCGTTTATCTCGCTTCTTGTCCAGGTGCCGTTCTCGATGTCGTCGGTCTTGAATATGTAGGATTTTCCCGTACCGTAGCTTCCGAAGAAGACATAGTACATACCGTCATGATAGCGGAGACTTGCCGCCCACTGTCCGTGGGAGTAGTCATGCTTGCCGTTTTTCAGGCTCTGAACGTCGCCGTCCGCAAGGGTGTCATAGACGTAGTTGCATATCTCCCAGGATACAAGGTCCTTGGACTTCATAATGGGAGCGCCGGGACTGAAGAACATGGTGGTGCTGACCATATAGTAGGTGTCGCCCACTCTGATGACGTCCTCATCGGGCACGTCCGACCATATAACAGGGTTGGACACCGTGGACGTCTGTTCCGCGGCAGTGCTGTCAAAACGCAGGGAGGGCATTACCGCTCCCGCCGTCAGGGCAGCCGAAAGGAGCAGCGAAAGTGCTGCTCTTTTTGCATTTGTGTGTTTCATTTCCAATTCCTCCTTCTATAAATATCCCCTTTATTTCTATTTTATGTACCAAGGTTCGGAGCGTCAATTGTTTATCGTGCATGGTATATAACATTTCGACGAAATCTTCTCCCTTGTTGATTGCTATTTTATCATATTGACGAACAAACTGCAACCGACATTTCGCAGATTTGGTGGACAAAATATATAAAAGCACAGCTATTTCAACAAATTACTGCAAGATTTTTCTATAAAATCGCTTATATTGACATCTCCATATAAATATGCTATAATAAATTATGAACATTTTGTGAAAGGAGCTTTGCTATGGCTCACTCCGAAAATATTATCCGCAGGGCAGCTGCTCTGCTCGTATCCTTTATTATGATATTTACCTGCTGCTTTTTCCCCGACAGCGCACTCAGCGCAAAGGCGGCAGTTCTCAATAACCCCAACGGGGTATTTCTCAGCGAAGCATTCAACATTGCAGGAGGCAACCGCTACCATGAGCCCCGCTCTCAGTGGTTGAACTTCCTGGACAAATACTCAAAGACCGACTACTATCTGGGCACGCCTTTTGATTACTGGCTCTATTCCGCCTCTCCCAGGGGAGATGTGTGGCAGGCAGCCGAGGGCTACGGAAGCTACCTTGCCCAGGGCGGCGGCTCCTATGTGGACGGCGGTCTCAACAGCACCGGCTTCATCTGGCACGCTGCCGCAAAGAGCCTTTCTGAGGGCTCTGGACTTGATATGTCCGTAACGGGCAAATGGGTGCCCATGCTCAACGGCTTCAACACCAACGGCTTCTCCCGCCAGTGCTGGACAGGGGGCAACAACCGCTGGTATGACTTCATATCGAAGTACAGCGTCAAGTATTACGAATTCAGCACCAAGTCCGATATGCTCTCCAGCGGAGTACTCAACAAGGGAGATATAATCTGGTGCGTGGACGGTGCTGTGGGAACTCTCATGAACGGACTCAGTATCCCCGCCGACAATCATCACGTCGGCATATACATGGGAGACGGCTCTTCAGACCTCTGGTGGCAGACGGGTCCAACAACAGGGGACGGTGACTACTCCGCACAGTATAACAGCATAAATCCAATTTACGGCTGTGCAAGGAGCAATACCTACATCGTTCTTCCCTGGGACGGCGTCAGCGGCTGGCAGCCTGCGGCGACTACAACCGTAACAACTACCACAACTGCTTCTGCCCAGCCCGTGGCAACTACCTCAACATCTGCGGTATACCGCGAGCGAAGCACCAGGACAGTGACGGCGGGACTGAAAAATCCCGAGGGCGTCTACTTCAACGACGCCATAAAGGCAGCATCAGGCGGTCAGGCAAATATCTCACTCAACCAGTGGCAGAGCTTCATAACCGAGTATGCCTCCAATGATTATTACATAGGCACTCCCTATTCCACATGGCTTTTCGCCACATCTCCCAGGGGAGACCTGTGGCAGTATTCCGAGGGCTGCCGTGACACCATAGTCAGCACGGGAGGCTCCGACACCGACGGCGGTCTTAACTGTATGGCATTCGTATGGCACGCTCTTGCCAAGGGCATCTCAGTTAAGACGGGCTGCACCATGAGCTACGCAGGAACACTGGTGCCCTTCAATGACACCTTCAATACTCTGTTTACAAGAAAGTCCTGGAACGGCGGAAGCGGCTGGCTCTCATACCTCAGCGTTTATAATATAAGGTACTATGAGTTCTCCACAAAGGCGGAAATGCTGGGCAGCGGCGCACTCCGCAAGGGCGACATAATCTGGTGTGTGGACGGATACTACGGAACGGGTCTCAACAGACTCAGGCAGCTTTCCGACAACCACCACATAGGCATATACACAGGCAACGGCTACACCGACTGGTGGTGGCAGTCGGGTCCCACAAAGGGTGACGCAGTATTCACCGACCAGAAGAACAGCGTAAATCCCATTTACGGCTGTTCTGACAGGAATACCTATGTGGTAATTCCCTTCGGTGATGAGATAGTAAGGGATATTGTTGTGACAGCCCCGAAAACAACCACAACAACGACTACCACGACCACGACCACGACTACCACAACGACCACTACAACTACTACGACTACGACAACAACAACGACTACTACAACAACAACGACTACAACAACCACTACCACTACCACCACCACAACAACAACCACCACTACAACAACAACCACCACTACAACAACAACAACGACCACGACAACAACTACTTCCACAACCACCACTACGACAGCTCCTCAGAGCAGCACTACCACTGAGGAATGTCCCGTTGTGCTCAATTCCTCCGCTCATCAGGTGATAATGAGGAAGGGGATAGCACCCAGGGACATAGTCTCCTCCGCAGAGGTGGACGGAAAGGAGCTGGAGCCAGAGGAGCTCAGCTTCGGAAGCTCAGGAGAGCCCGAGCTGGAGTTCCGCAGAGTCGATGATACGCTGATATGCTTCGTCAGCCTCTATCTGGGCGACGAGCTGATCGCTTCGCCAACAGTGGCTTCCATTGTAAAGGGTGATGTGAATATGGACGGAGCTGTCAATGCGGTGGACGCAAGTATCGTTCTCAGCTGCTATGCACGGCAGTCCGTCGGTGAGAGCTTCACCTTCACAGGCGAGGAAAACAGCGACGGCGTAATGGAGCGCCTGGCGTTTATGTCTGCGGACATAGACACGGAATCGGTGAATATGTGCAGCGAGCCCGATTGCAGGATAGACAGCCTTGACGCTTCGCGGATACTGGCATACTACGCTCAGAGATCCGTGGTCAGCGGAAAGCCGCAGTGGAACTGAGCTGCAAAACAAAAACAAAAGCCCCTGAGCAGTCATCTGACCGCTCAGGGGTTAGCTTTTTATGTATTCAGTCGCTCCAGAAGCCGTGTGAGTTTTTGCCGCCGCGGCTGCTTCTTTCAGGAGGCTCAGCAGGAGAGGTGCCGCCGAAATCGGGAACGCCGTCATATTTCTGAACAGAGGGTGAGCTTTCATAGCTCTGCACAGGAGCAGGTGAGGGAGAGCTTTGCTGCTGCGTACCTGAGAAAAGGTCGTCCATTCCTGTATTCCTGTTGCTGAAGTTGTAGCTGTCGCGCAGCTCCTGTTCTGTGCTGCTGCGCATAGCCTTTTCGTTTTCCATATCGGTGCGGAGCAGCTCCGCGAATTCAAGAGTCCTGTTTCCGCTGATGTCGCCGAGGTAGGTATTGTTGCGCTGCATTTCGCCGCGCTTTTCACGTCTTTCATCGGCAATGTAGTCTGCGGCAGCCACAGCTCCCTCAAAGAGCAGATCCAGCAATCCATAACGTCTCATAGTTATACCCCTTTCGATATATTCCATATCATTAGGACCGTCCCCACGGTCTGTGCCATTATTATAACATAAAAGCATTATAATTGCAAGGGGCGCGGTGTAAAAGTTCATATGTGACAGTATTATAACGCGAAAAAGGGGGCGCAGGCTCTGCGCTTATAACATAAAAGCATTATAATTGCAAGGGGCGCGGCGAAAAAGTTCCCGTGCGACGTATTATAACGCGAAAAAGGGGGCGCAGGCTCTGCGCTTATAACATAAAAGCATTATAATTGCAAGGGGCGCGGCGAAAAAGTTCCCGTGCGACGTATTATAACGCGAAAAAGGGGGGGCGCAGGCTCTGCGCTTATAACATAAAAGCATTATAATTGCAAGGGGCGCGGTGTAAAAGTTCATATGTGACAGTATTATAACACGAAAAAGTGGACGCAGGTTCTGCGCTTATAACATGAAAGTTTGAAAAAAGCAAGGGGGAGGGAGTTATCAGTGAATAGTGAAGGTATCGCCTTCGGCGATGGATAGAAGTAAAGCCGCCGCCATTGTAACCAAGCATTAAGCACTAACAGCTAACCACTCGATCCGACTGTTTTCGTCAGGGGACTGCATCTGCCACGGTTGACAATTTCTCCCGCATAGTGTATAATTTTATCCAGACAGGAGATGATATTATGCGCTCAAAAGGTACTAAAACTATTGCCGAGAACCGCAAGGCACGCCACGATTATTTCGTCCTCGAATCCTATGAAGCAGGCATAGAGCTTGTGGGTACCGAGGTAAAATCCATTCGTCAGGGCGGCGTAAATCTCAAGGACTCATGGTGCTCCATCGACAAGGGCGAGCTTTTCGTCCGCGGAATGCACATCTCCCCCTATGAAAAAGGCAATATCTTCAACCGCGATCCCATGAGGGTGAGAAAGCTCCTCATGCACAAGCGCGAGATAAATAAGCTCTACGGAACTCTCAAGCAGGAGGGACTTTCCCTCATACCCCTCAGCCTTTATTTCAAGGACTCAAGGGTGAAAATGCAGCTTGGGCTCTGCAAGGGCAAGAAGCTCTATGATAAGCGTGCGGACATCGCAAAGCGCGACGCAAACCGTGAAATAGACCGCAATCTCAAATCACGCAACAGATAAGGAAGTGTACTCAATGCTGACACCGCAGCCGCTTCAAAAAGGCGACAAGGTCGCTGTGATATGTCTTTCCAGCGGCGTTATCGGTGAACCATACTGCGCTCACGAAAAGGAGTTGGGCGAGAAAAAGCTCCGTGAAATGGGACTTGAACCCGTTTTCACAAGACACGCTCTCAAGGGTGCTGACTTTATCCTCAGTCACCCCGAGGCACGTGCCGCTGACCTGAAGGAAGCCTTTCTCGATGACTCGGTAAAGGGGATAATCACTTCCATAGGCGGAATCGAGACCTTCCGCACATTCCCGTATCTCATGGAGGACGAGGAGTTCATAAACGCTGTAAAGCAGCACCCAAAGCTCTTTCTGGGATTTTCCGATACCACCAACAACCACCTCATGTTCCACAGACTGGGCTTGCAGACCTTCTACGGACAGGCTTTCATGTGCGACATTGCCGAGCTTTCGGGAGATATGCTCCCTTACTCAAAGGCACAGTTCGAGAGCTGTTTTGCGCCTTATCACGGCAGGAAGATAACTCCCTCTGATGTATGGTACGAGGAGAGAAAGGACTTCTCCGCCGCCGCTGTTGGAACTGCTCCCGTTTCGCACAATGAGGAGCATGGCTATGAGCTGTTACAGGGCGCACCCGTGTTTGAGGGAGAGCTGCTGGGCGGCTGTATCGACAGTATGGGCGAAATGCTCATGGGAGGGAATGCAGAGAGGTACAGCGAGATCCTCGCTGACCTGTTCAGGGCTTGCCCACGGCTCAGAGAGGACTTCCTGAGACAGGCTGAGATAACAGAAAAGTATCACATTTTCCCAACTGCTGAGGAATGGAAGGGAAAGATACTCTTCGCCGAGACAAGCGAGGAAATGCCGTCTCCTCAGTTGTTGAGAGAATACCTGGAAGCCCTGAAGGCACAGGGAGTTTTCGCCAATATAAACGGTATAATCATAGGAAAGCCCATGAACGAGGTGAACTATGAGGAATACAAGAAAGTGTGGCTTGATGTGGTGAACGATCCGCAGCTGCCCATACTCTACAATGTGAATTTCGGCCATGCTGCTCCGAGAGCTGTACTTCCATACGGAGCGAAGGTCCGTGTGGACGCAGAGGGACAGGAAATCATCCTTCTATGACAATTACCGACACTGTTTACAGCTGAAAAACGGCTGATAACAGGCGCCTGCGGGCTCGCTTTCCCAATATTCCCGTAACCGCTTTGGGGTTTATAACAATTTATGATCTCCGCAGAGTTTATCGCTATGCGGAGATCTTTTACTATTGCTGCGGTATTTCAATAAACGTCAGATGTGCTGAACAACACTTGCAGTCTGAGACGATATAGGGTATAATAAAAATGAGTATGAGGATCCGTATCCGGATCACTCACAAAAGCAGATAAATAAAATGTGTTACAGGCTGTATGAGGTATGATAATATGAAAGCATTGATCCTGAATTCAGGTCTCGGCTCCCGCATGGGTGTGCTCACCGATGAGCGCCCGAAGTGCATGACCGCCATAACATCAAAGGACACTATCCTCAGCAGACAGCTCAGGCTGCTTGCCGATGGGGGTATCAAAGAAGTCGTAATGACTACAGGTGCATTCAGCGGCTTACTTGTCAGCTATTGCAGGAGCCTTGATCTTCCCTTAAACATCACATTCGTGAAGAACCCTGTTTTCGACAAGACAAATTATATCTATTCGATCTACTGTGCAAGAGAGTATCTGAGAGATGAGGATATTATCCTGATGCACGGCGATCTTGTATTTGAAAATACAGTATTCGACGATGTCGCTGCTTCCGAGGCAAGCTGTATGACTGTCAGCTCTGCACTTGATCTGCCTGAAAAGGATTTCAAAGCGGTTGTTGCTGATGGCAGGGTGCAGAAGGTCGGTATTGAGTTTTTTAACGATGCAATAGCTGCACAGCCCCTCTACAAGCTGCTGAAGGATGACTGGAACAAGTGGCTTGATGCGATCATCGCTTACTGCGAGAGCGGCGATGAAGCAAAGAAAAAGTGCTATGCCGAGAACGCACTCAACGAGATACCTGATAAGAATATCACTGTTCTTGATTTTGCGGACAGACTGTGTGCGGAGATAGACACCCCCGAGGATCTGGCTGTTGTTTCAGCAAAGCTTAAGGAGATCGGGAACCGCACGGTCTATATGTGCTTCTCGACCGATATGATACACAGCGGTCATATTGCTATCATCAAAAAGGCAAAACGGCTGGGCAGGCTCATCATCGGTGTGCTTTCAGATGAAGCGGTGGTCAGCTATAAGCGTTTTCCGGTGCTTCCTTTTTCAGAGCGCAAGGCGATATTCGAGAATATTTCCGGTGTATGGAAGGTAGTTGAGCAGAAGGAGCTTTCCTATAAGGCAAATCTTGAGCAGTTCCGTCCGGATTATGTGGTCCATGGTGACGACTGGCGGGAAGGCTTCCAGAAGCCTATCCGTGATGAAGTATCATCTGTCCTTGCCTCTTACGGGGGACAGCTTGTTGAGTTCCCATATTCAAATGATGAGAAATACAGGGAGCTTGAAAACAGAGCCCGTTCGGATATGTCCATGCCTGATATGCGCCGTGGAAGGCTCAGGAAGGCTATCGCTATGAAGGGGATCGTCACCGCTATCGAAGCTCACAGCGGTCTTACGGGACTTATTGCCGAAAACACTGTTGTTTATCAGGACGGCGGTGCAAGACAGTTCGATGCTATGTGGGTGAGCTCACTATGTGACTCAACTGCAAAGGGCAAGCCTGATATTGAGCTTGTTGATATGACGTCACGTTTCCGTACCATTGACGATATTATGGAAGTAACCACAAAGCCTGTCATCTTTGACGGTGACACAGGCGGACTTACTGAGCATTTCGTATACACTGTACGTACACTTGAGCGTATGGGCGTATCTATGGTGATCATCGAGGACAAGACAGGTCTGAAGAAGAATTCCCTCTTCGGTACTGAGGTAAGGCAGACACAGGCTTCGTTCCCTGATTTCTGCGAGAAGATCAGGGCAGGTAAGAGGGCTCAGAAGACAGCTGACTTTATGATATGCGCGCGTATCGAGAGCCTTATCCTTGAGAAGGGCATGGACGATGCGCTTGAGAGAGCTTTTGCCTTTACTGACGCAGGCGCAGACGCTGTCATGATACACTCACGAAAGACGGATCCTGCTGAGATATTTGAATTCGTTGAAAAGTTCCGTGATAAGGACAAGGAAACACCTGTCGTTGTTGTTCCGTCCTCATTCAATACGGTCAGAGAGGAAGAGTTCAAAGAGCGAGGCGTGAACGTAGTTATCTATGCAAATCAGCTCGCAAGAACAGGTTTCCCCGCAATGCAGAATGCTGCAAAGCTCATTCTTGAAAATCACAGGGCAAAAGAGTGTGATGATATATGTATGCCCTTCAGGGATATTATACGTCTTATCCCCGAGGAGTAAGCCCTTCAGACTATTCTCGGCGCATGAGATGATCGCAGGAATATCTGTATGATCGATCGTCGATAGTAAAAGCATTATTTCCGTATCCAAAGGGTCGAAGAGAGGATGAACCTATGAAAGTTGAAAGTTTAGTAAATATGATCGGTGCCGACTTCTATACCGGTGTCCCGGATAGTCAGCTCAAAGCCCTTTGTGATCATCTTATGGATACTTACGGGATAGACCGGAAGCATCATATAATTGCGGCAAACGAGGGCAACTGCACTGCCATTGCAGCAGGTTATCATCTTGCAACGGGAAAAGTTCCTGTAGTATATATGCAGAACAGCGGTGAGGGCAATATAATAAACCCTGCTGCATCGCTGCTTAACGACAAGGTATATGCGATACCGATGATCTTTATTGTGGGCTGGCGCGGTGAGCCCGGTGTTCACGATGAACCTCAGCATATCTTTCAGGGCGAAGTCACATTAAAGCTGCTGGAGGATATGGACATAAAAACCTTCATTCTCGGCAGGGAGACCACCGAGGAAGAGATGGCTGCTGCTATGGCTGAGTTTCGCAGCGTTCTTGCAGAAGGAAAGCAGGTAGCGATCGTTGTCCGCAAGGGCGCACTGACCAATGCCCCTGAGGTTGGATACAGGAATGATAACAAAATGAGCCGAGAGGAGGTCATTCAACATATCGTCAGGGCGGCAGGAGAGGATCCGATAGTTTCAACAACCGGTAAGGCAAGCCGTGAGCTTTTTGAGACGCGGACCGCAAACGGTCAGAGCCATAAGTATGACTTCCTTACCGTGGGTTCCATGGGACATACCTCCTCAATTGCACTCGGCATAGCGATCAATAAGCCGGAACGGAGAATCTGGTGCGTGGACGGTGACGGGGCGGTCCTCATGCATATGGGAAGTATGGCTGTTCTTGGCGCCAATAAACCGAAGAATGTTGTTCATGTAGTGATCAATAACGGTGCACACGAGACTGTGGGAGGTATGCCGACAGTTGCCGCACAGATAGATCTTGTGGGCATCGCAAGGGCTTGCGGTTATCCTAATGCAGTATGTGCAGACAGCTTTGATGAACTTGACAGGGAACTTGAATCGGCAAAGGTCAGAAATGAGCTTTCGCTGATCGAAGTGAAGTGTTCTGTCGGTTCAAGAGATGATCTTGGAAGACCAACTGCTTCTGCTCTTGAAAACAAACAAAACTTCATGGACTATCTATCATCGCTGTAGTAATCCATTCGGTTTATAGCGATACATTCCCGACCTGACAAAGAGAGCAGAAAAAATCGGGACAAAAATCCCCTGATGTGATAAAATGTTTTTAGCGGAATGAGGTGACTGGTATGAAAGACTGGATCGAAGGATTTCAGGCTTCCGTCAACTATATCGAACAGAATTTGTCGGAGGAGCTTAATATAGCTGAGATCGCTGAAAAGGCTGCATTATCTTCCTTTTACTATCAGCGTATCTTCGGTGCTCTTTGCGGTATGACAGTGGGGGAGTATATCCGTGCCCGCCGTATGACCCTGGCGGCACAGGAGATCAGCTGCTCCGATAACAGGGTGATAGACATTGCTATGAAGTACGGCTATGATTCTCCCGACAGCTTTGCAAAGGCATTTCAGCGCTTTCACGGCATCACTCCGACACAAGCGAGGGAAGCAGGAGCAAACCTGCGGTCATTCGCTCCGCTGCATATCAAGGTAACATTGGAGGGCGGTAATATGCTGGATTACAAAATCGTGGAGAAGGCTCCGTTTACGGTGGTAGGTGTCAAAAAGAGATTCAGTGCCGAAACGAGCTACAAGGAGATCCCGAAATTCTGGGAAGAGTGGATGTCAGACATGAAGGGCTTAAAAGGAATGTTCGGTGTATGTTCAGACATGGACGGAAAGAACTTTGACTACCGGATCGCTGATCTGTATCAGCCGTGGGAGGATATTCCTTCCGGCTGTGAGACCTATCAGATCCCGGGCGGACTGTGGGCACTGTTCCGCTGCAAAGGCGCACTGCCTGACAGTATGCAGAAGGTCAATACACAGATATGGTCGGAATGGCTTCCGGCATTGCATGGCTATACTTTAGCAGGTAATTATTCGCTTGAGTTCTATCTGCCGCCTGCGGAGGATCCTGCCGATACGGTGAGCTATATCTGTATTCCCTTAAAGAAACTGTAAGAGGTGATAAGATGAAGAAAGACCCCGGGTTCAGTCTGATGCAGCCTATGGGGACAGATGCCGGATATCACAGGCTGCCCGATAATGTGCTGCACGATCTTGGACTTGACGCTTTTTTCGGAGAAATATCAACAGATGCCAAGGAACGCCGTTTTATCACGAATGTGATCTCACAGGTAACGGACGATCCGAAAGTTGCCGCATACCGACAGCAGATCTTCGGGGATATACTTCGGCTGCCTGAGCTGCGGAATACCATGATGGAGCTTTTTGACAAGATACAGTTTAAATTGTCCCCCAAAAAGTAGACAGTAAAAATGCACCCACCCTGCAATAAATGAAGCGCAGGTAACTGTTATTGAGAAAATCCCAATTTGCAGACAGTGAATCTGCATCGTGGACACTGAAAA
>Ga0255345_1001095_pt1 | contig 41261 bp, 35 predicted proteins | sample wastewater_treat_6_FD_192415 | JGI IMG/M metagenome (GOLD analysis project Ga0255345, IMG submission 192415) | Wastewater microbial communities from Lulu Island WWTP, Vancouver, Canada - plant20 | ecosystem: Engineered > WWTP > Wastewater > Unclassified | place: Canada: Vancouver, British...
CGCCCCCATCCAAGTCATTGTTCCGCAAGGTTCCGGCCAGCCCCGCCAAGGCAATGGGCTTGTCGAATTCTCCCTCTACCTTCGCGATGAAATCGTGCGCGTCATCAAGCAAACCACGCCCCAGCCAAACGCCGCTTTCCACGGCGCGCTCACGCTCGGCCTGCGCTACGGCATGCAAAATACCGTTTCCATGGCCAATGACATGTATAAAAACACGCCGGTACCGCCGCCCATTCCGCTGGGCAAACATACCGACCGCCTGATTGCCGACGAATTCCGCTACTCCGGCATCAATCACGTTCTCGCCGTCTCCGGTCTGCATGTCACCATCATCACGGTCATGTTCATGGGCATCTTCGCCATGGTGAAGGTGTCGAAAAAAGTCTATGTGCCCTTCATTATCTTTGCGCTGGTCATCTTTGCCATCATCACCGGCGCGCGCCCCTCCACCCTTCGCGCGGTCATCATGAACTCGCTGTTCCTGCTGACGTGGGGCTACATGAGCGAAAGCATCCGATCGTCCGCCCTGCTCGGCGTACCCATCGCGGCCATCATTATTTTACTGCAAAATCCCGCGATGGCCATTGACCCATCCTTCACCCTTTCTTTCGGCGCCATCCTCTCACTGGCCATCTTGACGCAGCCATTCTTCGACCTGTTCAAGCGGCTGAAGGGCAACGATTTCGCCGTTCTCGTCATTCTGCTCACCGTGCTCACATGGGCCTTTGCGCGCCACTGGCTGTTTGTCACGACCCTCCGCTTCTGGGTCTTCTACACCGTGCTTGGCGTTGTTTTATTCGCACTTTCGCGCATGCTGACGCGCATGGGCTTCACCCCGCTGCGCGATTACGGTTTGGCCAACCTCCCGCCGGGAATTGCCGGATTTATTGCCGCCCAGTTCGGCATCCAAATCGGCATGATGGTTCCGCTCTCGCCCTTCTATTTCTTCCGCTGGCCCGTCGCCGGCGCTTATGCCAACCTGATAGCCATTCCCCTCGTGGGCGTTGTGCTGCAGCTTTCCATGCTCGCCGGACTCACGGGCCTCATCCCCGGCATCGGCATTTACATCGCCCTTTTCCTCAGCGCCGCCAACTGGATTTTCTCCATTGGCTTCCTGCTGATTGGCCATTACTTCTCCCGCTGGTTCATTTATCCCTTCATGACCAAGCCCACCGTGTATGATCTGGGCGTGTACTTCGCCGCCGTGGCCGTCTTCGCCTACTGGCGTCCACTCTGGTTCCGGGTGGTCCGCCCATTCTGGCGACGCGCCTCGTCCTCGCGCCGCATCATCGCCTGTGGCTCGCTGGCCGTGCTGCTTCTGGGCATCGGCTGGGGCTGCCAGCACGAACAAGCCCAAATGCGTCCCGAAGGCGAACTGGAAATCAGCGTGCTATCCGTGGGCTACGCTTCCGGCATCATGGTCAACACCCCCGACCGCCGCACCATCCTGATTGACAGCGGCAATTTTGTCACCAGTCCCACCACCCGCATTGACGCCGAACGCACCATCCTCCCTCAAATCTTCGCCAAGCAAATCCGCTCCCTCGAAAGCCTTGTCATCACCTCCCCGGCCGCCGAGCACAGCGGCGGCATCGAAACCGTCTTCACCGCGATGGATGTGAAACATTGCGACTATCCCGCCGCAGTCGCCCCGGTTCTGGCCAAGGAACCGCTCGCCAGCATCCTGGACGAGCGCTCCCCCAACCGCATCAAGCACCGCATCTCCGGCACCACCATCACCCCGCGCATGCTCACCGCCGGCGACATCATTTATCAAACTGAATGCGACGGCAAACCCTTCATCATGGAAGCCCTTGGCCCACGCGAGGGCGACACCCAAACGCCGCTCTCCGTCCGCATCCAGTTCGGCGACTTCGTCATGCTGGTCACCTCCGACCTGACGCTGGCCCAGCAACAAGAATTCCTTGCCAACACTCCGCCGGAAAAACTGAAGGCTCAGGTGGTTGTTGCGCCCCACCACGGCACCGCCGGTCTGGAAACCGTCAAGATTGGACTCCCCGATGCCATGCCCCAGCAACTTGCCAACATCACGGGCAAGCTCCTCAAGGCAACCGAAGCCGAGGCCGTTGTCTTTGAATTCGGCAACCCCCGCCCGGTGGAACCGCTGCTATACAAAGTCGCGCGTAAAATCCATGGACTCACCCGCCGCGCCGCGGAAGACGCCCTCCCAACGGCCCTCAATCTCGCCACCGACACCGACGGCGCCATTCACATTCAAAGCGACGGCGTCGGATACCGCCTGACCACCCAGCTCAGCGAAACCGGCAGCGAAGTGGACGAACCCACCCTCCTCGAAATCGGCGGCTGGTAACGGCCACGACAGGCGCTTGGGCCAGTAACCCCACCACCCACACGCCTGTCTGAAAATTGCTAAAAATCTTGCCGGGCACGCGCGGTTTTGCGTCCGCTCCGCGCTTAATACATATCTTTGTTGACGTTTTCGGTGCGTTCGCGCGGCATCCGCTTGGCGAAGAATTTCCGCACAAAGTCATACAAAAACCACGCCAAGGCCGCGACGGCCAGCCAGCCCATTACTGTTAAAAGAGTTTCCATGTCTTCAGAATGGCCCTCCCCCGCTCGTCTCGCAAGCTAAAAAAGGCACGTTCAATCCCTCACGCCCAACCGCTACAGCGGCCCAAGCGACAAGCCGTCGGTTTCTTCTTCCGGCGGCGGCTTGGGACGAAAGTGCGGGCAGGTATCCGTGGCTTCAACTTCGCGCTGATGCAATGCACAACGCTGAACAAACGGATTCACCACATATTCCGCGCAATAACGGCACATCTTGCCTTTTTCATCTTCGTTAAAAATCTGAACCGGGCGGGGCCTGTCCGCCTCGGTAAAAACCTTCGGCGTGCGGCTGTTTTTGTACGGGATGTCCGCTTCGCTATCGAACAAATGTCCGCACAGGGCGCAAGCGACGATTTCGCCGACTTTGGTAAAGCCATCATATTGCGCCTTGCGCGTCAGCCAGGCGTCGCGCCCGCAGGCCGGACAATGAATCTCCACCTTGGCTGGCTCTCGCGGACGCATCAGAAGAACACCTTCGCAAGGCGCAAAATGCCCTGCTTCCACGGCACGCGATGGGAAACACCACTGGCATTCTGGAATTGGTCGAGATGCTCCACATACCAGCGATAATTGCGCACAAGCGCGTCTTTGTTGGAATAGCGCGGCTTGTAACCCAGAACACGCTCCGCTTTTTCGATGCTGACGAACGAATCCTTGCTGGCGGTTTCGTACACCCATTTATACAATGGCGAAAGCTTCAACAGCTCCAGAAAACGCAGTGTCCAAATCATCGGCGCGGCGGGGAATCCCCGGATTTTCTTGCCATGGCCGGCGGCATCCAGCACCGCCTGATAATCCTCGCGCATGGTGGTGAATTCCTTGGCGCCAATGTTGAAGGTGTCGTTGACCGTTTCTTTCGGCAGGGTCAGCGTGAGCCAAATGGCATCGCAAAGGTCGGCCACATCCAGCAATTGATAACGGTTCTTGCCATTGCCAATCATTGGAAAACCGTGGCCGGTGTAGGCCCAGTCATACAAAAGCGCAAAGACGCCGAGCCGCTCCGGGCCAATGAAAGATTTCGGGCGAATAATCGGCACACAAAGCCCTTTTTCGCGAGCTTTCAGACATTCCAGTTCGGCCTCAATCTTGGCCTCGCCGTAGGGCCCCACCCCGCACATTTCATCGGTTTCCAGCAAGGGATGATGGTCTGGAATGCCATAAACCGCCGTGCTGGAAATCATGACAAAGCGCTCCACTCCGGCCTTTTGCGCGGCCGCCAGCAAAATGCGCGTGCCGTCCACGTCCGTGCTGTAAATGTCCTCCGGCGAATACAACGGCAAGGCCGCCGCGGTATGAATCACCCAGCGCACGCCCTCCATGCTGCGGGCCACGAGCTCCTCATCGCGAATATCCCCGTGAATAATTTCCACGCGGTCGCGTTCGGGATATGAAAATTCCGCCACGTCCAGCGAACGTATCTCCGTGACGCCCTGCTCCAATAAATGCCGAATCAGATTGATTCCCAAAAAACCACTGCCGCCAGTCACCAACACTTTGCCGAATGTACTCATCGTCTCGTTTTCTCCTGTTAAACTTTTTTATTCCGCCGTGAGGGTTGCGTCAATCCTTGCTTACAGTTGCGCCAGCGCGGCTTGCCAGACCGCCTCCACATCCAGCGTGTGCAGGCAGGCCATATCTTCCCGGCTGCATTGCCGCGAATGGCACGGGCGACAATCCAACCCCTCCTTGGCAACTACATGCTGCGGTTGATGGTATGGCCCCGTCCGCGCGGGATCCGTCGCGCCGTAGATGGCCACCAAAGGCACACCCATCGCGTCGGCCCAATGCAACGGACCCGAATCCACGGAAACCAGCAAATCCATGCTTTTCAGCAACGAACACAGGCCAACCAAATCCGTCTTGCCGCACAGATTGCGCGCGCGTCCGCCAATTTGCTGGGCCAGCCGCTCGCCATCCGCGACATCCGCCGCCCCCCCGATAATCCTGATTTGGCAGCCCATTTCAGCCGACAGCCGACGCCCCAACTCCGCGAATCGTTCCAGCGGCCAATTTTTGGTCGTCCAGCGCGAAAAAGGCGCAAAAGCCACATGCGGCCCGGGGCCACCCGCGTGCGCCGCTTCCGGGATATTCAACTGAATTTCGGGCGGCGGCCCCTCGCCCTCCCCCGGCGCAACCAAATCCACCAGCGCCAGCAATTCATCCGCCGCGTGTCCACGCGGGCCGGGCGCGGCGTCGGCCTGGGCATCATAAAACCAGCGCGCGCCTTCGCGTGCCCACGCCGGACCAACTCGCCAATCGGTGTGCGCCAGACGCGCCACCACGGCGCTTTTCAAAAGCCCTTGGAAATCCACCACCAAATCGTAATGTTCAGCGCGCAACAAACGCGCAAAAGCCCCAAAGCCGCGGAGCATATTTCGGCGTGGGAACGGGATGATGCGTTCGACATCCGGGCAACAGCCAATCAAAGCGGCATATTCGGGCTGCACCGCCCAATCTATGGTTGCGCCGGTGCGCGCTTTCAGCGCGCGAACCGCCGGCAGCGCGTGCGCCAAATCGCCGAGGGAACTGAGCTTGATGACCAGAATCCGCTTCATCGCTCCGGCTTGGATAGGATTTCCTCAATCCGCTTGATTTTCAGCGCGCGGCCGGTGGCCGGGTCCAGCGTAAGCAACGCGCCGTGCAAGCGCACATCGTCCGAGGCAATCTCAAATTTGGTCGGCATGCCCGTGATGAAGCGCGTCAGGATGCTGTCGGTCGTCCGCCCGATGATGGAATCACAGGGGCCGGTCATCCCCAAATCGGTCATGTAAGCCGTGCCTTTGGGCGTGACGGTTTCGTCGGCCGTCTGAATGTGCGTATGGGTGCCCAGCACAGCGGCAACGCGGCCATCGAGAAACTTGCCCATCGCCACTTTTTCGCTGGTGGCCTCCGCATGCATGTCCACGAGAATCATCTGGCCGGAGCGGACATTCTTTTTCAGCCAGTCATCAATCGTGCGAAACGGGCAATCCACCGTGCTGTTCATGAACGTCCGGCCCATCAGTTGCACAATAGTCACCTCGCCCTTGGGCGTCTGGATGGTCGTCGCGCCACGGCCGGGGCATCCCGGCGGCAGGTTCAACGCGCGAATAATTCGCGGCTCGCGATCATAATACGCCACCGAATCCTTTTGGTCCCAGACGTGATCGCCCATAGTCAGCGCGTCGGCGCCGCCGGCGAATAATTCTTCGGCCAGCTCGGCCGTGATTCCGCGGCCGGCGGCGCTGTTTTCGGCATTCGCAATCACCGCATCCGCGCGGCCCTCCGCCTTGTAACGCGTGGCAATGCGCGCCATGGCCATCCGCCCCGGCCGCCCCACAATATCGCCAATCATCAGAATCTTCATGTTCCCCTCCACTCTTCCCCGTCCGTTGCGTTCCATCCAGCCAGCAACCGCGCCATTTTTTGCTCGGCGCCAGCGGCATGGCGGATGCGTTTTTCGGTCACGATGACATCCATGCGCACATCGTGTGATGCCTGCGGCACCGCCGCCACCAGTCGGTTTTCAAACGTCATGCCAACCAGCAAAGCTCCGGTATGTTGCAGCAAGCGGTCGTAATGGCCGCCACCGTGCCCCAACCGCCCGCCCTGCAGGTCAAACGCCACGCCCGGCACAACAATCACACGCAAGGCGTCCGCCGACACCCAGCGCGACTGAACAGGCTCCAAAATATCATGGGGACCGTTCTGCCATTGCGTTTCGTCGTCCACCTCGCACCAGCCATAACCCGTCCGGCGCGCCTTGGGAACGGCCACCTGCGCCCGGCGGGACAATAAATCGCGCATGAGCAAATCCGTCGCAGGCTCCGTAGCGGTCGCGCAATACAGCCCCACCCGAAAAGCGGCGGGCCACCAATCTTCGGATAAAAGACGACGCTGAACAGCGTCGGCTTTCTTCGCGGAAACGGGTTGACGACGCGCGTTGGCGCGGAGCTGGGCCTTGTTCACGCCAGCCTCCTCAAATCAAAGGCTTCCGGCGGACGCGCCGGCTGCCCCTCGCGATTCACCACGCACCATTGCACCTTCGCGATGGCAATCACCGTCTCGCCGCGTCGAATGGTCTGCTGCACCACACCCGTGATGCGACGCAAGCTCACGGGTTCGCTTTCAATCTGCAATTCATCATCCGCATAGGCAGGCGCTTTATAGTCAATTTCAAGACGGGCGATGACGGTAAAATATCCGGCCTGAATCAGCCCGTTGTAATCATATCCGACGGCGCGCATGTATTGCAGCCGCGCGTGCTCCAAATAGTTCACAAACACGGCATGATTAACGTGGCCATACGAGTCACATTCGTATGTCCTCACCGTGATGGAAGTTACCTGTTTCATGGGGGATGAGCATACCCGCCCACCTTGGATGACGCAAGCGCACATCGAATGAAACCCCGCGCCGCGAAACTGGAAACACCCCCGCAATCGTGATACGTTCACTCACCGAATGAAAATTAATCCGCACAAGAGTTTTGGAACCCGCGAATGCCCCGGTTGCGCAACCGAGGTTGCCGCGAATGAAAACATTTGCCCCATTTGCGGCTATCTATTTCCGGGGCGCGGACCGTTGCAACGGAATCTCGTGTGGATTGTCGCGCTGCTGTTGGGACTGCTGTTGCTGCCCCTGATTCTTTCGCTGCTGCGATAAGGCGCGTCCGCGCCGCCGTCCTATTCTACCGCGGTGCCGATTTTGGAGCCGAGCGCGGCTTCCGCAATGCTCCGGCCATCCCGCAAACGCGGAGTCACCCGCGGCACCCACAACATGCGGCGGCGCGCGCGCAACACAATGTGGTGGTCAGGCAGGAAAAAGAAAATCGCATCCAAAACACCCGCCAGCCAGAACAGCGGCGCGAAAATCGCATACACGGTCGAGGCCCGCCGCAGGCGCGACACCTTCAAAGCCGCCGGTTCCGTTGTGGCAGGCATAACCCCCGCAAACAGTTCCGCCAGCACCCCGGTAAATTCCGTAAAGAAACGCCCGTGGCTGACGGTTTCCTGCACGTCGAAACCATCTTTCAGCGCGTCGAATAATTCCGTCGGCGTAAAGCCCGGATGCTTCATGGAACGCGTCGGATCGGTCAACCCGGAAATTCTTCGGAAAAAGCCCACCAGCGAGCGGCGCTTGCGGCGGACATGCAAAATCAGCCGCGTCTTGGGCCGCAAGATGCGATGCACTTCCGCCATCAAATCGGCCGGCGTATCCACATATTCCAACATATCGCTCATCACCACCGCGTCAAAAGCGCCATCTTCAAACGGCAATGTCGGCAAGTCCGCCACATGGATTTGAGAGATGCCCGCCTCGGCCAAAAGTTCGGCCTGCACTTCCGACGTGACCAAGCTGCTCCACGACGCGCCTCCGCCCCCGCCGGCATTGTGCATGGCCACGCTGATGGCGTCATCGCCGGAAGCTTCCAGAACTTCCTGCCCGCTCACGCGGTCCAACAGGCGCACCAGACGCACCAGCACACGGCGGCGCGCCGGAGAACGCAGGAAAATCTTCATTCGCCACTGGACCACGTCCGGTGTAACAACGGCACTGGAATCGGTTTCGCTCATGACTTACCCGCGAATATGCCACCCACGACCGGGTTTTGTCCAGTCCAGAGCCATCCAATTTTCCCCAACACGCGCCCGTCGTCTGACTTACGCCCATTCGCAACCCATCTTCACCCTTGTTTTTCACCCCCGTCTGCGTCATGCTGGAAGCTATTGGTGACTCCATGATTTTACGTCATTTACTATTGCCTGATATCCTCGATTTGGTCGAAGCCGGCCGGTTGAACGATGTTCGCGAATTTTTAGCGGCGCAACCCGCGCCGGAAATTGCCGAATTGCTCACCGCGTTGGAAGACCGCGAGCGCGTCCTGCTGTTCCGTCTCCTCAATCGCCATTTGGCCGGCGAAGTGTTTTCGCTTTTGGAAACGCCCGCGCAGGACTTGCTCCTGAAAAATATGGCGCAGGAAGAAGTCCGCCAAGTCATCGCGGACCTCTCGCCCGACGACCGAACCGCGCTCTTTGAAGAACTTCCCGCGCAAGTCACCAAGGGCCTTCTCAGTCTGTTGAGCGACGACGAACGCAAGCGCGCCCTCACCCTCTTGAGCTATCCCGACGAAAGCGTGGGGCGACTGATGACCGACCGCTACGTCACCATTGACCCCCAATGGACTGCCGCCCAGGCGCTGGACCATCTGCGAGCCGTCGGCACCGATTCCGAAACCCTGACCATGACCTACGTCGTGGACGCGAAAGGCCGCCTGACGGACGAACTGCGCCTGCGCAAACTGATTCTCGCCCAGCCCGACACCCCCATCAGCAAGCTGTTGGACGGCCATTTCGCCGCGCTTCGCTCCCTCCAAGACCGTGAAGAAGCCGTGCAGGCCTTCCAAAAATACGACCTCTTTGCCCTGCCGGTCTTGGATGCTGACGGCGTGCTTCTCGGCATCGTCACCGCCGACGACATCCTCGACGTGGCCGAAGAAGAAGCCACCGAAGACTTTCATAAATTGGCTACGGTCAGCCCGCTGCAAATGAATTTCAAGGAAGCCTCTCTCGGGCTTCTCTATCGCAAACGCATCGGGTGGCTGGCCGGACTGGTGGTCATGAGCACATTCACCGGCCTTGGCATCAAACTGTTCGAAGACGCCATTTCCGCCGTCGTGGCGCTGGTGTTTTTCCTGCCACTGCTGATTAACAGCAGCGGCAATGCCGGCTCGCAAGCCGCGACGCTGATCGTGCGCGCCATGGCCACCGGCGATATTCACCACGGCGACTGGTGCAAACTTTTCTGGCGCGAAGTCGGCGTCAGCGCCGCGATGGGCTTGACCCTCGCCCTCATATCCTTCTTCCTCGCTTGGGCGATGGGCGGCCTTCAGGTTGCGCTCGTTGTCTCATTGAGCATGTTCGCCGTGGTGCTGGTCGGCAACCTCACCGGAACCATACTTCCCGTGATTCTCGACAAATTGGAATTCGACCCCGCCACCGCCAGCACACCGCTCATCACCACGATTGCCGACGTGCTCGGCGTCTTGATTTATCTCTCCATCGCAACCCTGATTTTACAAATCTAACCCCATGATCCGCCTTTCCTATTGGTTCATGAAACGCCGCCACTGGTGGTAGCCATTCTCAAGGAGCAACCCATGAAAAAATACATCACACCCCTCATTCTCAGCCTCATCGCTCTCATCACTCTGAGCCTCACGGCCACCGCCCAGCAGCGCATCGAATTCCAGCGCCAGAAATTTGACCGCTCACGCTTCAAGCGCCCCGATCCCTCCATGCGCCCGGAATCCACCCAACCCACGCCCGTATCCCCCGCATACGAATCCGCCCGCCCGCGAGGCATGGTCACCGAGCCCCCCGCCGCCAACGAACCCGAATTCAAGTTCCCCGATTCCACCACCACTCCACCCGCCACGAACGTCACATCATCCCCATCCCCGTCATCATGGGGCTTCTCGACCACTTCAGAGTCCGGGGATTACACCCCCGCCGGCGCCACCCCCGAAGAACAAGCCGCCATCAATGAGCCGCGCTTCGAGCTAATCCCCGGCAAATGGCAAACCGACCCCAGAGACTTCGAAAAACTGCTCGACCTCCAAAAAGAATCCGGCGCCTGCATGCTCGTCTATTTCAACAACCAGATTGACTCCAGCCAAAAAGGCCTCTGCAACTGGTTTGAGAAGAAAGTCACCACCGACATGAGCTGGCGCAAAGCCATGAAATTCTACATCCAGTTCCAAGTCATCCTGCCCGGCAAAAAGGACGCCCAGGCATTGGTCGAAAAATTCCGCGTCAACAAAACCCCCGCATTATTTGTCGTCAAACCCTTCAGCACGTTCTACACCCGCATCCAAGTCTTTGAATTTCCCGTCGGCGACCGTCCCATCCCGATTGAAGCCGACGTCGTGCTCGAATCCATCAAAGCCGCCAGCACCCCCGCCTACAAAGACAAATTCTAGCCCCCATGCCCGGCCTGCTCCAGTTTATCGCCATCGCCCGCCTGACGTTGATTGAAGCCATCCGCCGCCCCGTCTTCCTGCTCATTTCGCTTGTGTGCATCGGCGGCATCCTCCTGATGCCCCTGCTGCTCAACTACACCCTGGGCGATTCCGCCCGCATCATCCGCGACAGCGCCCTCGCCCTCTACTTCCTCGGCGGCTGGCTGCTCGCCGCCCTCGCCGCCGGCGAAACCCTGTCGCGCGAACTCCGCCGCGGCACCGCCGCCACCATCCTCGCCAAACCCGTCTCCCGCGCCACCTTCTTTCTCGCCAAAGCCGCCGGCATCGCCGCCGCCCTCCTCCTCTACACCCTCGCCGCCCTCACCGCCGTCCTCCTCGCCGTGCGCGCCGGCGCCAGCGACCTGCAGCTCGACTGGACCGCCGCCCGCCCCGCCCTGCTCGCCCTCGCCGCCGCCCTCGCCCTCGCCGGCGCATGGAACCACCGCACCCGCCGCCCCTTCACCTCCGCCGCCTTTCTCCTCATGCTCCTCCTCCTGCCCGTCGCCCTCGCCATCGCCGCCTGCACCCCCACGCCACTGGAAAACCTCACCTTCCCGCACAACTTCTCGTGGGAAATCCTGCGCGTCGGCCTCCTCCTCTACCTCGGCCTCGGCATGGCCGCCGCCCTCGCCACCGCCCTCGCCACCCGCCTCACCCTCACGCCCGTGCTCCTCGTCACCGCCACCTTTTTCATCCTCGGCCTCATGAGCGACAGCCTCCTCGGCCCGCACGTCACCCACTCCCGCCTCGCCCTCGCCGCCTACACCCTCCTCCCCAACATCCAAGCCCTATGGCTTCTCGACGCCCTCGACACCGCGCAATCCATCCCCGCCGCCTACCTCGCCACCGCCGCCGCCTACGCCGCCACCTGGGCCGCCGTCCCCCTCACCCTTGGCGTCGCCGCCTGCCAAAAACTGGAAATCACCTGATGCCCCGCTATTTTCCATGCCATGGAAAAGTTTTCCGCCCATTTTCCACGCTATGGAAAAATAATTTCCACACCGTGGAAAAAACAGCCCCGCGCGCGCCCGTTGCCCCAAAAGTTTTCCACACTATGGAAAACTTTTTTCCACACCGTGGAAAAATTTCAGCCGCCGCGCCCCATTCCCGCAAAAGTTTTCCACACCATGGAAAACTTTTTTCCACACTGTGGAATAGCCGAGTGCCGAGCTCAAGCCGCAGGCGCAGAGCGAACGCGAGGTCTATAGCGGCCGGCTTGCCGGACGAGCGAGCGAGGCTTTGCGAGCGAAGCGGCAAAAAAATCGGTCGCCGCCACCCCATCCATTTTTCCAAAGGAACGCCATGACCGCCCTCCGCGCTGAAAACCTCTCCAAAACCTTCCGCGACTTCTGGCAGCGGCCCCGCGTCGAAGCCGTGCGCGGCATCACCCTCACCATCCCCGCCGGCCAAGTCTTCGGCCTCCTCGGCCCCAACGGCTCCGGCAAATCCACCACCATCAAAATGGCCCTGGGCCTCCTCTTCCCGACCTCCGGCACGCTGGAAGTCCTCGACGCCTCCCCACGCTCCACCCGCGTCAAAAGCCGCATCGGATACCTCCCCGAAGAATCCTATATATACCCCCACCTGACCCCCCTCGAAACCCTCACCTTCTACGCCCGCCTCTTCCGCCTCCCCAAACCCGTCGCCCGCGAACGCATCGAACAACTGCTGGACATGATAGGCCTGAGCCACGCCCGCCACCGCCCCGTCGGCGAATTCTCCAAAGGCATGACCCGCCGCATCGGCCTCGCCCAAGCCCTCCTGAACGACCCCGACCTCGTGATTCTCGACGAACCCACCGCCGGCCTCGACCCCCAGGGAACCCGCCAAGTGAAAGATTTGATTCTCGCGCTCGCCGCGCGCGGAAAAACCGTATTGCTCAGCTCCCACCTGCTCGCCGACGTGGAAGACGTGTGCGACCAAATCGCCATTCTCTTCAACGGCCGCATCCTCGCCCAAGGCACACTAGACGCCCTCCTCACCCAGCGCGAACGCACCACCCTCACCTTCCCCACACCGGAAGACCCCGCGACACTTCAAAACGTGCTCGCCGCCGCCCGCGCCGCCCTAGGCGCCAATCCCACCCTCGAGCACCCGCGCCAAAATCTGGAGCCTTACTTCCTGAATCTGGTCGAGCAAGCCGCCCGCGAAACCCCCACCGCATCCGGCGCGCTGCCAGCCGCCCCGCTGGCCCCCTTCCTGCGCAAATAAAAAACCGGCGCCCCAACAGGCGCCGGTTTTCGTGAACGAATTCGCGTTCGATTAGAAGCGGAAGAACAAGCCCGCGTTCACCCCAAAGCCGGTGAATTCAAGTTCACCCTTCAGGTCAATGTTCTCACCGTCAATCTCCATGCCATCCACTTCGAAGAAACGGTACATGGCTTCGGCAAACAAGGAGACGTTTTCATTCAGCGCAAACTCAATGCCGCCCACGCCGATGAAGCAGAAATCGTCGTCAAAATCAATGTCATCCGCCTCGGGGACAATGACATAGCCGCCACCACCGCCGACATATGCCTTCACCGGGGAGTATTCGCCCAGCGGAATCCGGAACAGGAGCAGCGCTTCGAGAGGAATCAGATACAAATCATCATCGCCCTCCCAGTCATCCAACTGGGTCACACAGGATGCGCGAAGGTCCACGCCGAACAAATCGCCAAGATCCCCGCGGAACTTGATGCCGCCGCCAAAGCCGCCGCCAAGATCCTCGGTATCCCAGTAGGTGCCAAAAATACCCAACCCGTTATCCGCAAGAGCCACGCCTGTCATCACCGCAAGGCTCAACAGAACCAGAAACAATTAACCATCATCCGACCTGGCCGCCACGCGACAGCCTTCCGATCTTCATCCAGCATAAGAATCCCGCCCCCCTCCGTCAAGCCACGAAATCACAAAAAACGCATGAAAATCCCTCCCGCACGAGCGCGCCGGAGGGGCCTATTCCGGGCGGAATTGGCGGATGAAAACGCGGGTCGCTCCATAAGTTTTATCGCGCAACAAAACCCAGCCGGAAAACTCGGGAGCCGGGCGGGCGCCTTCGGTTTCATAGACCCAAATGCCGCCCGGAGCGACCCACCCGTTGCCCGCAAGCGCCTGAGCCAGCTTGCCCTGCCAGTCGCCGGCAATGGCCTCCTCATAAGGCGGGTCCGAAAACACCAAATCAAACGGCGCGCCGGAACAGGCGCGGGCGAGCAACCCAAACACCTCGCCCGCGCGGACCCGCCCGGCCTCGGCGGGCACATGCAAATTCTGAATGTTTTCGCGGAGCGCGCGAAGGGCGTTTCTATCGTTTTCGACCCACTCCACCCACGCCGCGCCACGGCTCCAGGCCTCCAGACCCATCGCACCCGTGCCGGCAAATAAATCCAACGCGCGGCTGTCGGGCACAAGAGCCGCCAAAGATGAAAAAATGGCGGCGCGCACTTTGTCCTGCGTGGGGCGCGTGCCCTTCGGCGGCGCGCGCAACTGCCGCCGGCCATGGCTGCCGCCGGTGATTCTCACGGCGCGCGCTTCCCGGCCCACGCGCAAACGGCGCGGGCCAATGCCAGCTCGCAGCCTTTGAAGCTGTGATTGGCATCCTCGATGAGCCAATCAGCAAAATCACGCGTCCGCGTTTTCCGCCGCAAAATCGCCAGCATGTCGGCGGGCGGGATGACCGCAAATTCCTCCAGCTCCCCGAACACCGCCAGCATCGGGCAGCGCACGCGGCGGAAATGGGTCAGTGGCCCCGCGTAGCGGAAGATGTTGGCTTCCGTAGCGCGCGCGTTGGCGATGCTTAAAAACCGCTTGGCCGTGAAGCGTTCGTAAAGGCCTTGCACGGGCTGATGCCCCTTCCCTTGCGCCACCATTTTGCGCGCCCACGCAACTTTGGCGTCAAAGCGGCGGCCAAAATGTTGCCGGGTGATGGCGTAATCGTCGGCGGGCGCCAGCAACACCAGCCCGGCAACTGGACGGGAACGGCGAAGCGCCTGCCAATAGACAATTTTCTGGCAGCCGGTGCTGTGGCCAATGAAAACCAACCGGCGGTGACCCCGCTGCCGCGCGAATGCCACCGCCGCGTCCAAGTCGGCCAGACATTGGCTGAATCGTTCATCCTCGGTGCCGCGTTCCGCCCCGCGATTGTTGAACGAAAGGATGCCCCACCCCGTTTCCGGCGCGACATCTATAAACGCTTTCTTCAGTTGCGAGCGGTAAAAGTTGCTGCCCATCCCGTGAACAAAAACCAGCAGCGGCGCCCCTCGGCGGGTCGTCGGCCGGTAAAAAGCGTCCAGCATGCGGATTTTCTTGCGGTCTTCGGCGGGAAACGCCACGAGTTGGCCGGGCGCGGCCCAATCCGTCGTTAACGGTTGATTCTCTTGCAACTTCATGGGGGGTTGTATAGCATTGTAAAAGGAGCTTGAGCCATGAAAAACAGCCTTCTTATCCTTGTTCCCCTTTTCTGCATCGGCATGTTGACGTCCTGTGGACGCCAAGCGCCTGCCCCCGCGGATGACACCACCGCCGCCACGCCGTTGTTGCAGAACGTGACACCGGCAACACCGGTGCCCGGTCTGGAAGACCTGCCGGAGTGCCCCGGCTGGCTGGCCACCCAGAACGCACGCGGCGACGCACGCGAAGGTTCGGCGCGACTGCTCTCGAATCAATCCGTGGCGCAACTGGCGGTTTTTTACACCGAGCAACTGGCCGCCGCCGGATGGCTGCTGGGCGCGTCGGTGAAACAGGGTCAGGAGCGGCACTTGCAATTCTCGCAGGCCGGACGTTCCTTGCGCGTGCAAATTGGCCCCACCAAAGAATCCGGCGCGACGGCAGCCGTATTTTTGGCGTGGAACCAGCCCGCCTACGCGGCCGAGCTGGATGATTCCTATGAGCCGGATTTCACGAATGAAGATATTGATGAGGCCAGCCGCAGCTCAATTGAATGGTAATTCGCCCATTTTTTATCTGGCCCTGACCGTGGCTCTGTTGCTGGGCGGGCTGCCTGACGCGACCGCCCTGCCGCCGCGGTTAAATCAACCGGCGGAAATCGCCCAGCAAGACATCAGCGCGGAAGAGGTGGACACCACGGGCCTCTTGCCGGCGGATATTGCGTTGCTGCGCGACTCGCGCTTCGGCTGGAAACACTTGCAGACCGAGCATTTTATCCTTCACTTCGATCAAAAGATATTCGCCGCCAAGGTCGCCCGCATGGGCGAACAGTTCTATGAGGCCATTTCAGGAGATTTGCCGAATCTGAAAGACCGCGTGTCGCCGGTGCGCTCGCATATTTTTATTTTTCGTCAGGCGCGCGACTGGCAGGCCGTGGTGACGAGTGTGCCGGGGCTGGACCCGCGAGTCATCTCGTTTGTGCGCGCTCAGGCCATGTATTTGCAGGAGTTTGGCACAGGCGCGGAAAAATTTAATTTGCTGGCGCATGAAATGACCCATCTGGTTTTCAACCGCTTCCTGCCGGTGCGCTTGCCGTTGTGGTTGAATGAAGGACTCGCCGAGTATTACGGCGAGTTCGCCTATCGTGCCGCGCGCGGCTTGGGGCAAAGTAAAAAGAGCGCATTTCCCCCGTTGCGGCATTGGACGCCCCTCGCCGAGCTTTTGACCACCACCAGCTATCCCGCCTCCGCGGTGGAAAACACCCGATTTTACGCAACGAGCAAATACCTGACGGGGTATCTGCTCCTGAAACATCCACGCGAAAAGTGGGACGCCTTTTTCGATAGGCTTCTGGCCGGAGAGCATGCCATTCAAGCCTTGTTGCTGACATACGGCTGGGCGGACATTGCCGCGATGGAAAAAGATTTCGCCAAATTTTTGCGCTGAACCGGCGGCTCGCCCCGCTCGCCGGCTTGCCTCCGGCCATCGCCTCGCGTAAAGTGCCCCGCCATGAAACACGTTACATTCTCCTCTCTTTCCGCGGCGGATCAACGCCTGGTGCGCGCCGCCATTGCCATCCGCGAAAAAAGCCACGCCCCCTACTCCGGCTATAAATGCGGTGCAGCGCTGCGCGACATTCGCAACAAAATTCACGTGGGGTGCAACATTGAAACCGTGGATTACACCCTGACCACTCACGCGGAAATGGATGCCATCAACGGCATGGTCAAAACCGGCGTGCTGCAACTGAAGACCCTGGCCGTGGCGGTGCTGGCGGTGAAAGGCTTTGCCTTCCCCTGCGGCCTTTGCCGGCAAAAAATCAGGGAGTTTTCCATCGGCGACGATGCGCGCATCATCGCTGTGGGCGTGGACGCCAAGGGCAAAATTCAGCAAATCGCGCTGACCACCATCGGCGAGCTGTATCCCCATTCCTTCACACCCGACAAGCTGGGCTGAAACTCCAACATGCCCCCCATCCGCGCGTTCATTTTTGATTTGGATGGAGTCGTGGTGGACTCCAATGAGATGCATGTTCAATCCTGGCAGGAGGTGGCGCGTCGCCACGGTTTTCCCTGCGACGACCCGGACTACATCGGAAAATGCGGCTTGCGAACGCTGGCGGTGATTCAGGACCTTCTGCGCTGGCCCGTGTCCTCTGCGGAAGCCGAGCGCATTGGCTGGGAAAAAGAAGAGCTGTACCGTCAATGGATTCGCGAAGGGGGCATCCGCCCCATTCGCGGTGTGATGGAGTTTTTAACGGCGGCGTACGCGGCTGGAATCCCCTGCGCCATCGGCTCTTCCGCGCCGCGCGAAAATGTGAATGTCTGCGTTAGCGCGCTGCGGCTGGAGCAAATTTTTTCGGTCACGGTGTCCGGCGCGGATGTGCAACGGGGCAAGCCTGCGCCGGATATTTTTCTGAAGGCCGCCGCCGGATTGAACATTCCGCCGGAGCAATGTCTGGTGTTCGAAGACGCGCCGGCGGGCGTTGAGGCCGCTCACGCGGCGAGCATGCGCGTCGTGGCGTTGCGCACAAGTCACGCGGCCAATGAGCTTGCCGCGGCGGATGCCGTGGTCGCGGACTTTACCGGACTGCCGCCGCCGGAAGAATTAATTCTCGGCGCTTGGTCCCGGCGCTGACGGCTGGTTTTGCAACGCCGCAGCGATGGCGGCCAGCCGCGCCTTTTGCTTGGGATCGAGCGTATCCTTCATCTCCCGCAAGGTGAGGAGTGTTTCACGAAGCTCCTCATGCGCGCCGGTCTGACGCTGACAATCCGCCAACAGTAACAACACATTGGGGTGATTGCCACGGAGGCGATAAGCGGCCTCCAAATCGCGCCGCGCTTCCGTAAAGCGGCCGAGGCGAATCAGAATTTCGCCGCGGGTGGTGAGGATGGTTCCATCGCCGGGCTTGCGGCGGTTGGCTTCATTGACCAGTGCCAGCCCCTCGCGCAAATCGCGGCCCAAATCCATCGTGACTTGCGCCAGATTATTCAAGAGCGAGGGGTCGCGGCGACGCCGCAGACCTTCCCGAAAAGTCAGATAGGCGTTTTCCAAGTCCCCCTTCATATACTGTTCCACGCCGTCATTTTGAAAACGCATGAAGTGGTTGGGGTCCCGCGAGAGCAGCGCACGCATGCTGGATTTCGCCAGTCGGGCATTCCCGGACATTTGCGCAACTTTCATCATCAATTCCCATGCCTGCAGATTGGTGGCATCCATGCGAATCGCCTGATCCAGTTCCTTTTGCGCTTCCTCATACTGCTCGCGTGAAAAGAAAATGGAAGCCAGCGCGAGATGGGTCGCCAGGCTCGCATTGCGATGGGTTTGCAAGGTTTTGATGGCTTGGGCGTTCAGCGGATCATCCGGTTCGGTCAAATTCACCAAGGCCACCCACACGCGGGGGTCCCCGGAATGGGTGTTGGCCAACTCGCGCAACTGGGCCAACGCATCCTCCGTGTTCCCCCACGCATACGCAATCATGGCCCGGTCAAAAAGAATCTGGCTTTCTGCCTGGCCTTGCGTCATGGCCTCCTGCAAATAGGCTTCGGCGCCGGCGGGGTCCTGACGGCGCAATGCATGCCGACACAGCGCCATCAGGGCGCCCGTGTCCCGCTCGTTCTGAATCATTTGCTGGCGGAATTGATTTTCATCAGGCAGCGGAATGCCCCACACCAAATACATTTGATCCATTTTCTGCGTCCACGCCTCGGCCTTTCCCCAGGCTTCGCCGGTTTGTGCGCTCGGCTGTTTGCGGCGGGCGGCTTCCTCGGTCAAAGGCGTGCCGGACAGGGCCCAGACATACCCGCGGCGAACCCATTCGCTGGCATTCCAGACATAGCCATAGCGAATGGCAAGCGCCCACCGTTCGCCATGCAGGTCTTGCTCGCGTTTTTCCCAGGCGGTCTGCAGTTTTTCATCTTCGGGCAAAGTCCGGGTGCGGGCCAGTTCGCGCAAATTGAGAATCGCGCTCACGTTGTCGGGATAAATCTGCCAAGCCGCGCGAAATGCCTCAAGGGCGGCAAGTTCCTTTTCCTCCCCCATCAGAATAACCCCGAGATTGTTGGCCACCTTGGAAACCATCAGACGCAACAAATCTTCATACAGATGAATCGGATTGTCCCGGGGCACGGGATGCTTCACGTGGTATTGCATGCGCTCCCAAAAGGGTTGCTGGGCCTTCATCAGCGCAACCATATCCACCTGCCCGGGCTCGGTCTCCATGCGATAGAGGAATCCATCCGGAATCAAATGGCCGTACTCCCGGAACATGTCCGGAATATCAATGATGCTGGTCGCCGCAGGCCCCCACTCGGACATCATGAGGTTATCCATGAAGGCGCTGAAATTGCCCTGTTGCAAAGGAATCCGCAGCGATTCGTCAGTGAAATATTTTCCCATGTGTTTCAGGTACAACGGCGACGAGATGCGCGGCAGACTAATCACGATTCCGGGAGCGCCGCGCTCCCGGAGCGTGATGCGCAGCATGTCATCCATCAGGCCCGATGAGAAAATGAGCGGGCGCGACTGTGTGGCATCCAGAATCTCATTGGCGGCGTCTTGCAACACGCGTCCTTCGCGGCCATTGGCGGCATTCCAGTTGAAGGGGCCGCTGACGACAACGGCAACGAGAATCAGCAAGGCGAACGAACTGGACAGATGGCGCCTGGCGCGCATGAAGAGATTGCGATCCATCAGGATTTGGACTTCGCCCAAAATCCAGAACTCTCCCGTGGTATAGCCCAGGCAAACGGCAAGCAGCAGATACGGCGTGACCATGAAATAGCCCATGCCCAGCAGGTTCCAAGGCGCAAAGGTAGCGTTGTAGAGCGTGGCAAGCAGGCCGCCGATCACCATGAGACGAACAATGATTTGCCCCCATTCATAAAACCACGGCGAGCGGCTGGTCATAACAAACAAAAGCAGCCACGGCACGAGGGAAATAAACATGATCGCGGGGAATCCGGCGGCATAACGCACAATGGTAATCAATTGCCATTGGTTGAGCAGGATGTCCGTCAGCGCGGCCCAGCGCGTAGGATAGATTTGATAGCCGATGCCGCGCCGATAGAGCAGCCAGGCATTGACAAAGTATAGCGACAGCCCCAGCGCGAAGGCGCCCCAAACGACCGCGTATGTTTTCCAGTTTCGGCCCGCCCGCCAGCGATAGATTTCACGGAAGACCAGCAGGAATGCCAGCGGAAAATAAACGATGAAGGTGGCAAATTCAGTGATGCCGACGCCGTAAAACAAGCACAACAAAAACAAATGGCGCTTCCGGCCATGGTGTTGATACTGCGAAAACCACCAAGCTGTTATCAGCAATAGAAGAATGTGAAAGGAAGCCGGAAGCGAGCGCGTCGAGGCAATCCAAAACGGGATGCAAAAAGTGCAGAAAAAACCTGTCACTGTGGCGGACAACCGCCGGGCGCGAGCCTCGCGGATGAAGGCGTCCGGGCCGGGCTCATTGCGAATTAAATAGCCGACACGCAAGGTCAGTTGGCTCAGCAGCGAAATGGACGCCGCCCCGCACACCGCGCTGAACAGCCCCAGCCATCCAGAAATGGATAGACCGGGTAGCCGATCCGCCACCCGCACCACCCACCCCCACAGCATATCCAGTGGAGGCGGCGCGGCCTCCAATTTCAAATGCGACAGCAGAACATGAACCGGCAACCCGGGAAACGGACCCCAGCTTAATGAACACAGGTAAACCAAAAAGGGGAAAATGAAAAAGAACACGCCCAGTTGGCGCGCGGTCGGGAACAACAGCCCCAGCGGGTCATCGCGAACAACGGCATGAGGGTCCCGCCCGGAATGCACGGCATCCACGCCGCGCGGCGGGAAGAACGTATATTTGAGCGGCGGCTTGTCCTCGGGTGAAATTTTAGGGAAGTTATTCATTCGTGGGGGCTAATGCAGCATTCAACTCTCTCCAACGCGCCAATTCGCCAGCCGAGAAATACTCCTCTTTCATCTTCAACTCGTCCAACAACGCGCGCGCTTTTTCACGGTCACCCATGATAATCATGAGCCGCGCGGCCGTCAATTTTACCATCGGATAGTCCGGCATATCCTTTGTCAACTGCTCCACGGTTTCCCGTGCGACATCCAGTTGTCCGGCCTTCAGCTTCAATTCAACGTCGGTGAGAATGAACATGGGGTTAAATGGTTGGCAGCGCAAGGCTTCATCCATCAGCCGTTGGGCCATTTCCTGACCATCCTCTTGTTCCCCCAATAGATTGGCCAGTGAATGCAACAAAAACGGATGGCGGTTGATTTGGGCCGACTGCCAAACGATGGCCCACGCGCGCATCGAATCCCCCCGATTCTGTACCCGTCGTGCGGCTCTTAAAATTTTCATCGGATGAGGCGGACTCTGCGACATCAACATCTGATGAGCGGCCTTTTGGTCCTTTGCGTTTCCGTGAATAACTCCGAGAACAAACATCATTTCCCACGCCTCGCGATTGCGCGGCTCGTGATGAAAAACCAGCTCCAACTCCTGCGCCGCCTGATCCCATTCATGGCGGACCATGCGAATCCACGCCAGTGCCAATCGGATCGGCACGCTGGTGAGATGTTGCTGACTGAAGTGCTTGAGAAGCAAATCCGCGTCCGGCGCTTGCGAGTCGCCAAGCAGTAGCAGGGCCAGCCAGATGCGCGGATCATTGAAGGCCTGTTCCCTCAGTTCATGCAATTTTTCCAATGCCGTTTCGCTATCCCCCTTGAGCCACGCCAGCAGAGCGCGATCCAATCCCAACGCCGTCTCCGGCACACCATTGGCCATCGCGGCCATGTAGTAGGCTTCGGCGGCCGCAGGATCATTATTACGCAGGGCATTCCGCGCTAAATCAATCAGGGCTTGGTTGTTCTTGGGATAATGCGCCAAGGCCGCGCGCGCAGCCAAATCGTTTCCGGACGGTTGACCCAGACGCAAAAAGATTTGATCCATGAGCTGAGCCACCGAAGCTTCCCGGGGATCATCCAAGGTGCGCTCAAATGGCAGATGAGCCCATGGAGCCGGTTCGCCCGACAAAGCCCACGGGAAGCCTTTTTGCATCCAATCGCGCGCGCGCCACAGAAAGCCGTAGCGTATGGCCAACAGCCATTCCGAACCATCCAGCTTTTCGCGAAGGACGGACCAATCGGCCTCCAACTGCTCTTGTTCGGGGATGTTGTTTTTAGCGCTCAAACTCAGCAGATTCAGCAGAGCGCTGATATTGCCCGGATGAATGCGGCGAGCCGCACGAAACGCCTCCAGGGCTTCGGAAGACAGGTTCATTTGCGCCAGAAAAACGCCAAAATTGTTCGCTGATTGAGCAGCCAGAGTAAGTAAGTGGTCTTGGTAAAGCCGCGCGGGATTGCGGGCGGAAGCGCGATGCTCCGCCAGCCATGACATCTGCACCCAAAACGGCTTTTGCCATTCGAATAATTCGCGACAAGCGGTCTCATCCAGAGCAGGCGCGATGCCATAAACCAACCCACTCGGGAGCAGATTGCCAAAATCCTGGAAGGCTTCCGGGATGCCCGTGATACCTGTTCGCGCCGCGTGTTCGGGGGTCCGCATCCACTCGGCCACGAAGCCCCCGAACAGACCGGGCTGGAGAAACGCCTGCAATTCGGGCGCAGGGAACCACCCCTTCATGATCTCCAAATAGACAGGGGAAAACGCTTCGCTGATACGAATCAGCCGAACCGGTCGCTGCAATTCGCGTGTGGCCCACTGGAAAGAATCATCCAGCAAGCTGGCGGAAAAAAGTACATCCCGCTCGCCCAGACGGGCCACGGTATTGCGGGCCTCCCGTTGAATGACGGCGCCGGGCCGCCCGTTCGCCGTCGTGAAATTACATGCCCCGGCAATGAGAATCAGCGCCGGAATAAACAACGCCCCAATGGCGGACGCACGGTGAGCGATGTGCAGCCATGTGGGGGTATCCGCCTTCAACGGCGGCGTGCCTATAATCCAAAACTCTCCCGCCATGTAGCCGGAGCAAACGGCAAAAAGCAAATAGGGCGTGACCATCAGATAGTTCATGCCCAAAAAAGACCATGGCGAAAATGGGGCATCGAAAAGAAGCGCCAGCAGGCAAACGCCGAACACCAGCCGGGCGATTATCTGCTGCTTGTAGTAATACCAGGGCGAGCGCCGTGAAAAAACAAAAAGCAACAGCCAAGGTACTACGCAAAAAAACAAAATAACCAGATACCCGTGATTGAATTGAATCTGGCGAATCATGCCCCATTGTTCGCTCAGCATGCTCGCTCCCGCATGCAACGGCGAAGCCCAGCGGCCCGGGTTCGTGCGGGTAAGCCACCAAAAGTGAGCGGGGAAAACCATCAAACCCAGCAGCCCCCCACCCCACGCGGCCGCATGAGCGCGGGGGGAGGACAAACGCTTTTGCAAAATCAGTTCGCGAATGACGAAGTATATCGCCACGGGCGCAAAAACGGTAAAGGCCGGTGCTTCCGCCATGCCTGCGCCCCACAACGCGCCGATAGCCGCCAGCTTCCACAAGCGGCCATCCCGCTGAAAACCGATAAACAGCCACACCACGCACAACAGCCAGAGCATGTGGAAGGTCACAGGCAGCGAACGAGTGGCGCCAATCCAAAAAGGAATGCTGACGGCCAAAAACAGCGCGGCTACGAGACTAGAAAGCCAGCGTGCCTGAAGTTCCCGGGATCGGTGGGCAGGCATGGCTTCCGGCGGCAAACGGTAGCCCACAAAGAGCATGATTCGTGCCAGAAGCGCGACGGAAGCCGCGCCACAAAACGCGGAAAAGAGCGCGGCGGCACCGGCAACAGGCACCCACGGAAGCCCGACGGCCAGTCCGCGCAACACCCACCCCCATATCGGCGTAAGCAACGTCGGATAGGAAGCGGGCTCCAGATGCCGCAAAAGCATATGCACCGGCAGCCCCGGAAAGGGCAACCGGCTCAAGGTCAGCAGATAGAGCAGGAAGGTCGCGGCAAACAGGAGGCCGATGCAGAGCCACTCTGCGCGAATATGCGGCGAAGAGGGGCCTCGCCGTATGGCGGAATCGCCTTCCGATGGCTGCGTAGCCCCGATGTTCCATCCCCTTTCTACCGAAGACGTTTAATCAGTTTTTGCAGCTCGTCCTGCTGTTCCGTCGGCAGTTCACTCGCACGCTCGGCCAGAGTTTCCGCCAGTTTCAGCGCATCGGCTTCCAGCCCGCGCGCGGCATACAGTTGAGCCGTGAGCAACATCGCCTGAGGATTTTCGGGCATGGCGCTCAACGCCTGTTGCAAATCTTGTTCGGCTTCGTCCAAGCGTCCCTCGCGCAGATTGATTTCGCCGCGGGTGGAAAGCAGGATCGGATGGCTCGGTTCGAGCGCCAAGCCCTCGTTAATCAGACTGCGCGCCTCCTCCATGGCCCCGCCCTTGAGCATAATGATGTAAGCCAAATCATTCAGCACTTCCGGCTCGCGCCGTGTTTTCAGCGCCGCCCGATAGGAGGATTCCGCCAGTGCCAATTGGCCGCGGGCATACTGGAAAGACCCCAGCATGAGGTTGCCGGTGTAATTTTCGGGGGCAAGCGTCAGCAGGACGCGCACATGGTCCTCGGCCAAATCCCGCTTGCGCTCGTGGAAATCCACCATGACCAGTTTTTCCCATGCCAACACCTTGCGCGGATTCATGCGCAAAACTTGATCAAGCTCACTACGGGCGTCACTCCATCGCTTCTTATTCATATAGAGCTCGGCCAGTGTCAGGCGAACTTCCGGCGATGTGCCGCGAAGATTACTCAGCGTTTTCAGCGCGTGCTCATAGGTTTTTGGGTCGCTGCCATCGTCCGTCAAGAACGCCAGCAAGGCCCAGGCGCGCACATTTTCTTTATCCGTTTTCACCAAGGCTTTCAGATTGGCAAGCGCGTCATCCACCTTCCCCTTCAAAACGGCGATTGCCGCGCGCTCGAATCGCAGTTGTTCGCTGGAAAGACCAGCCGCTTCGGCTTTCGTCAGCCATTCTTCGGCTTGCTCAAAATCCTCAATTCGGATGGCAATCCCAGCGAGCATCAGCAGAGATTTGGCATCCGTGGGATTGTCTTCGAGCGCTTGGCGATATAAATCGGCGCTGCGCTTCAAATCGCCGGTTTCGAGATAGGCGCGACCGAGGAAGGCCTTGACGGCAGGATTCACCGCCTGCGTGCCGGCCGCGCGGCGCAATTCCGCTTCGGCCAAGCGCGGCTTGCCGGATACCGCCCACATCATGCCGTGGCGCACCAGAAAGCCGGTGTTGTGTACATATCCGTACAGGGTCGCCAGCGACCACATCACCCGGCTGTCCACCCGCCGCGACTGAAACTCCTTCCAAGCTTCCTGATACTCCCCCTCTTCCGGAAGCTTTTCAGCCTGAGCAATGGTCAAAAGATTCAACAGGGCGCTAATGTTGTCGGGATACAGCCGCCGCGCCTGTTGGAACACTTCAATCGCGGCCGCGGTTTGGTTGCGTTCCGCTTCCGCAAATCCCAGATTATTGGCCACCTTGGAGGCCAACCGCAGGAGATACTGCCGGTAGCCATAGGCCAGATTGCGCCGATTTACCTCATGGTCGGCAAATTCTTCCATTTGTTTCCAGAAGGGTACTTGCGTGGCATGCAAGTGGTCCAAATCCAACCGATGCTCCGCGGGCTCCACGCGGAAAATCAGGCGATCGGGAACCAAATAGCCATATTCCCGCAACGGGTCCGTAATATCCACGGTTGCAATACGCAGAACCCCTTGGTCATCGGCCAGCAAATCGGTCATGAACGCCGTCAAGCCTACTTGCAAAAGCGCCTGCTGACGCGTGTTGGTGAACACCGTGCCGAGATACTCCCGATAGACGGCCGAATCGCTTTGCGGGGCGGTAATCACTTTGAGGTTCAACCCCTGTTGATGCGCCAGCAACCGCAAGGAGTCGTCCATGACGCCATCCGAAACCAGGACGTCGCGACCGTCCAGCGCATCCACCATGACCTTCGCCAGCGCATCAATGCTTGTGCCAGGGCGGCCATCCGCCACCGGCAAATTGCGCACGCCCGCCAAAATGGCCAGTAGCGGCATCAGGAAGCCAATGCCCGCCATCAGCTTGCGCAACGGTTGCCCGATCCCTGCGCCCGTATGGCTGCGTGCCTGCCCCATAACCCAAAACTCGCCCGCCACAAACCCCACGCACCCGGCCAAAATCAAATGCGGCGTTGCCAGCGGAAAAAATAGTCCCAGCGGCGGCAGGTCCTTCACCAAGCCCGGTTTGAGTTTTGCCAGAATGGTGAACACATCCAGATAGAAAAGCGCCAGCAACCCCAACACTAGAACAGCAAGCCTCAACAGAACTTGCCAAGCCGTATAGCGCCAAGCCGGCTTCTTGCGCGGAACCAGAAAAATAACACCCCAGGGAAAGGCGACCAGCACCGTCACCAGAATAAAGGGCCCGGCAACAATCAAATGCCATTGGTCGCGCCAGATATACCACAAAACGGAGCCCACCGAGCCAAAGCCGCGCAAGCGAACGACCGGGTCCGCCCAAAGTGACCACGCATTCACGAGGTATAGGCAAAGGCCAACCAGCGTAAGCAGCCCGGCGCGAATGAGAACGGGCCAGCTAAACTCCGCTCGCTGGAGCATGGCCCGAACCACGAGCACCACGGCCAACGGCGTAAAAATCAGAAACGTCGGAAACTCGGTGATGCCCACCCCCCACAACAAACCCAGCGAATAGAGCCACCCTGTTTTGCCGGTGCGCTGATATTCTGAAAAGAACCACACCGCACCCATCAACATCAGCAAATGGAATGTTCCCGGAAGCGACCGGGTCGCCAGAACCCAAAAAGGAATATTGAACAACATGAACAGGCCCGCCGTCACCGCAGACAGCACGCGGGCTTGGCCCTCCCGCTTCATCTCATCGGGATCATGCGGGTCATGCAACTTAAAGCGCACGCGGAGCATCAGCGCCGCCAACAACACAACGACGGCCACGCCGCAAATGACGCTCAACAGCCCGGAGGCAAACGCAATGTCCCCCTGCGGATTCCAGGCAAGCAGACGAATCAAATAGCCCCAGATGGAATCAAGCAGCGTGGGCGCGTAATCGAGCTTCAAGTGCCAGGCCAGATTTTTCGCCGGCAAACCGGGAAATACGCCCCGGCTCATCGTACCCACATACAGCCCAATCGCGCTCAGCGCCAAAATCAGCAGGACCACCCAGCCGCCTCGCGGCGTCTTGTTTGTCATGGTGCTATCACTCATTACCTGTCTCTCCCAAATGGATGAATTGCAGAATACCGGAGTAAAACTTCATTAGCACGTTCAAAATCAAACGATTTTCGGGCGGAAATCCTGCCAATGCCGGCACAAAATCCGCGTAGTCTCGCGCACATGGCGGCTCGGCTCATCGCCCGCGCGACAAACCATCGCCAAGTCGTTGCCCAAAATGACGCCCACCGGATCGCGCCGCGTGCCCGGCGCTCCCGCCTCGCCCGCAAAAACCGTTCCAGCGAATTGCCAATCCACAAGATTGTCGGACATCCATAAACCAATCCGCGACACCTCTGCTTCCCGCATCGCATCCACGCCCACCGGCACCCCCGGCGAGCCGCGACTGCCCAGCAGCCAATATGCACGCGCGGATTCTTCGTAAAAAAGGTCAAATTTATCGTGCCCGCCCGGCAGCGGAATCCAGCTCCACGGATTTCCCTCCTCCGTTTGCTGCGTGCTCCAGGTCAGGCTCTCTGTGTCGAGGCACAGCATGGCCGCCCAGTGTTGCCGACCGCTGCTGGCCGCAAAAAACGCATGAACACGCCCGGGCGCATGCCAGGGATGCTCGGCATCCGGAACGTCCACCAACACCGGATGACGCCACGTCGGCGCGGAGTTTTCCCAAGGCACGCCCATGCCGGCCGCTGGCATGGCGGGAATCAGGTCGGCCAACGGCGCGGAAACCGGCCCTTGCGTCCAGGTTTTACGGCTCATCAGGCTGGCCCCACGCGGGGCGCGGAAAGCCGTCAACCCCATGCCACCTTCAACCGGCATCAGACACGGCACCAGCCAAGAGCTGTTGAATAGCAACACGGTTGTGGGCGACAACCAACATTCTCCTTCGCCGCTGATTTCCATCGGCGCCGACCAACTGCCGCCGCCATCCGGCGAACGCATCAATTGGGGACGACCGGAGATTTCACCCAAAAGGAAAACATCGCCGCCATCGCGAAACAGACTGGCATGACGAAAAGGAAAGGTGGTGGAAAGCTGCCAGGTTGCGCCGTTGTCCGCCGACATCATCACGCGCCCCTGCATCCAACGATTGCGCCGGGCATCCATGCCGCGCTTGCCCGGCAAATCTTTCACATCCGGCCCGGACTGATCAAACGCCACCAGCCACTTTCCATTCGGCAACACCAATAGCGAAGGCGCCCCCAAACGAATGCGTTTATTATCCGGCACGCTCCACACCACGGATTCCGTTGTCGCGCGGCGCGATTCCCCCGAAGTCGTTTCGGCCGGATCAATCATGCATCCACATATCCATTTCTTGGCGCAGGCAATAGGTTCCGGCATAGACCTTGGGGTCCACCAGATACCCCTTTTCCTCCATGTCCTCCAGCCACTCGAACAGCCAAGAGACAGGCACCACATGCGTGCGAATCCGCTCCGCGCCGCGCCCCCCGCCCGCTGCCGCCCGAACCATGCCGCGCGCCCGATAGAACGTGACCATTTCATCGGAAATGCCGGGATTCAACGGACCGCGAATCATGGCTTTCATGGTTTCGGCCTTAAAGCCGGTTTCTTCAAATAACTCGCGCCGTGCTGCCGCTTCCAGCGCCTCCTCCTCGTCGCCGGGAACGTCACCCGCAAGACCCGCAGGCCATTCCACCACATATGCGCCGACAGGCTCGCGCCATTGCGTCACCAGCACTAGGCTGCCCAGCTTGGTGGTGCCGACAATAACGACAATCCCCGTAATTTTCGGACGTTGAACAAACTCCCATCCGTTGGCGACCATCAGGCGCAAGTGTGCGCCTTCCGCCAAAACACGCCGTTTTGCTGGTACTTGTGCTGACATGGGCGCAACCTTACCCCATTTTCTCCTTGAAACAAAAGAAAGAAATCTATGGCCTGATTTGCGGCGTCGTCCGCTTACCGCCGACCAAAGACGTGCGCGCGGAAAAAGCGCACCAGTTCCTGCTGCCGGGCGCGGGTTTGCGCCTGATACGGCAGCAAGCGCCCCACCGGCCAGAGCAAGGTTTGCATCTCAAAATCCAAAGCCGGGGCGAATTCGTTGGCCAGCATCCAGGCATACGTCAGCCCGAAAAGCACGCCGCTGGGCAGGAATCCGCTGCCCTCGGCAATCAAACGGAAATAGCAGTCCTTGCGCCCCGGCTGCGGCATCATTTGCGCCAGCTCCAAATATCGGCGCAACGGCTGAGAGCCTAAATAACATTCCCGCTCCCCAGCCGCGCGCAACTGAATGTTGTACGTGCGCGCACCCGCGTCCGGCACGTCCGGCTCCCACCACTTGCGCGCGATATAGCGCCCCAGCAAGGCCTCGCCCAGCGCCACCGCAAAATTGGCCTGCCACGTCGTTTTATTTTTCAGAACCAGCTCATGAAGTACAATTTGACGCGCTTGCGGGTCGTAATACCCCAGCACGTTGTCCCACTCGCGGCTGCGTTGCCATTTCGATTCCGCGACCACCTGCACCCCGTCAAAATAATCCAGATGCTCCGGCAGCACATCCTGATGTTCCCACCAGAAATCGGCAATCTCTCGACGCAACGCAGCCGTCATTTTCTTGCCCGCCAGTTTCTTTACCACCAAAGCCATGCGGTCGCTGATGACGGGTTCAATCAGCACGGATGATTTCTTCGGACGCTTGGCGGTAGCGTCAGAGAGCGAAGCCGGCTCCGCCACCCTCTGCGGCCAGCTCTCATAAATGGCCCGCACCGCCAGCGCAAAGCGCAACGGATCATGGTGAATCATCGCCGTATGTTCAACCGGCTCGCCCGTCACCAAATCGGCCTCAATCGGAATCACCCCCAGCTCCGACACCCGCGCCCGGTCCAGATGAATCGGATGTTTATCCTCCAGCGCGTAGCTTCGGATAATGCCACCCGGCAGAGGGTCCAGACTTGTCGCCAGCGCCACGTCAAAAAGCCCCTCCGCCCCGCCGGGCACGTTGCGCTTGTAGGCTTCTATCAGCTCCGACACCCAGAACCCGCGCCGGGCCTCGCGGAAGGACATATCCGTTTCGCCCTCCTGAATCCACAAATTAGCCCCCAGAATTTTAATCGCCCGCCGATTGGCGCGAATGGCCTCCGCCACCCCCGGCGTCAGCAGCACCGGCAGCATACTGCTATACAAGCTGCCCGGCGCGTAAATAATCAGGTCCGCCTTCTTCAGCCGCGAAATAAGCCGGGGATTCCCCTGCCCGCCGCCCGCAAAAGCAATTTGCACCCGCCGCACCGCACACCCCCGCCGCGCCCTCGCCGCGCGCGCCTGCCCCGTGGCAACCACGCCATTGGCATATTCATAAATCAACGCCCCCGGCACAGCCGACGCCGGATGCAGCCGCCCGACCGGCGCGCCAACGGCGCGCGCCACCTCATCCACGGCCCGCAAAACCTGCGCGCGAGACGGCGTCTTCCCCTCAGGCACCCCGCGAAAAATCGCCGCCGTTAAAATCAAATTGCCCAAGCTGTGACCGGGCACGCGCAACTTCGTTTCCAGCCACGGCGGCAAATCCTTCGTCCACGCCGCGAGGCTCTCGCGCAACTCCGCCGGACACGCACGCCGCAAAGAAGCCGGTAGCACGCGAACCGGATCGCGCAACTCCGCACGCGCGGGCGCGCGCTCCCCGAAGCGATGCAAAAACACCTGCTGAACAATCGTCGCCGCCGGTCGGTCCCCATAACGTTGCGCCCAATACGAACGGTCCACCATGGACAACATCACCTTGCGCGTGTCGCCAATGCCAATCATTGGCAAGCGGCGGACCAATTCGCCCGTGGAACCCCCGTCATCCGTCGTGCAAACGCCGGTGTCCACTTGGGAAAATTCATGCAGCAATCCCGCCGGCTCCTGCTCCACCCACGAAGCCAGCGAAGAATTCCCTCCCAACACCGTGGAAAGCCCGGTGCCCCCGCCCAACACCACTACGCGCGCCGCCAAAGGCTTCCGCCGCTCCCGCTGCGCATCAGCATCAGCGTACAGCCGACTCAGCGCGGCCATCACCCTTTCTTCAAAAACACTCCGCCCCCGGTCCCCGCCAGATGGGCTGTTGCCTTCATGCCGCGTCAATCCGCCCCATCAGGAAACCCAAAACACGTCATTCATGAAATTTTCCAGAAAATGCGTATTGTACTCCCCGCGCAGGAACCGGGCATCCGCCAGCAACGCCTGCGCCACAGGCACGGTCGTGAACGGCCCCGTTATCTTGAACTCCCCCAACGCGCGAGTCATGCGCGTCAACGCCTCCGTCCGGTCCTTGCCGCGCGCGATAATCTTCCCAATCATGCTGTCATAATACGGCGGAATCGTATAACCCGAATACACATGCGAATCCACGCGAATACCCGGCCCGCCCGGAAAATGCACCGACTGAACCGGCCCCGGCGAGGGCGTAAAGTTTTTATACGGATTCTCCGCGTTCACACGCACTTCAATCGCGTGGCCGCGCGGCTCGAACTCGCTGTCGGAAAACTTGAACGCCTCGCCCGCCGCCGCGCGAATTTGCAACTGCACCAGATCCGCGCCCGTCACCTCCTCCGTGATGGGATGCTCCACCTGAATGCGCGTATTCATCTCCATGAAATAAAATTCCTGCGCGTCCTCGTTCCACAGAAATTCAATCGTCGCCACGTTGCGCAACTTGCACGCCTGCGCGGCGCGCACCGCCGCCCGCAAAAGTTTCTTGCGCCGCTCCGGTGTCAGCGCCGGGCTGGGCGTCTCCTCCAGCAGCTTCTGGTGACGGCGCTGAATGGAACAATCGCGCTCGCCCAGTTGATACACGCGCCCGTGGTTGTCCGCCGCCAACTGCACCTCAATATGCCGCGCGCGCTCCACCAGCTTTTCCACATAAACATCCGGGTTGCCAAACGCCCGCTCCGCCTCCGCGCGCGCCGTCTGATAGCCCTGCACCAGGCTCATGTCATTGCGCGCAATCCGCATCCCCTTGCCGCCGCCACCCGCCACCGCCTTAATCAAAACGGGATACCCCAACCGCTTCGCCACCGCCAGCGCCTCCTCATGCGTCGGCACAACCCCATCGCTGCCCGGCGTCACCGGCACCCCCGCCCGCTTCATCATCTCCCTCGCCCGCGACTTGTCCCCCATGTCGCGGATATTCTCCGGCGACGGCCCAATAAACGTAATCCCGCACTCCTCGCAAATCTCCGCGAAATGCGCATTCTCCGAAAGAAACCCAAAGCCCGGATGAATGGCATCCACATCCGCCACTTCCGCCGCGCTGATGATGTTGGCAATCTTCAGATAGCTCTCCGAAGAAGGCGCCCCGCCGATACAAATCGCCTCATCCGCCAGTTGCACATGCAAGCTGGACTCATCCGGCTGCGAATACACCGCCACCGTTCGAATCCCCATCTCGCGGCACGAGCGAATAATCCGCACCGCAATTTCCCCCCGGTTGGCAATCAAGATGCGCTTAAACATGCGCGCCTCAGCCCTTTTCAATCAGGAACATCGGCTCGCCAAACTGCACCGCCGTGGCATTCTCAATCAGAATACGCTTCACCACGCCGCTCGTCTCCGCCTTGATTTCGTTCATCACCTTCATCGCCTCGATGATGCACACAACCGTATCCTTATTCACGCGGCTGCCCACCTGCACAAAAGGATCCGCATCCGGCGAACTCGCGCGATAAAACGTACCCACCAACGGCGACGGAATCGGCGTCAAATTCTCCTCCCCCCCCGCCGCCGGAGCCGCCGCCGCAGCAGCCGGAGCCGCACCCGCCGCCGCAGCAACCGGAGCCGCCGCCGGCGCCACACCCGACGCCACCCCCGGCGCCGCATACACCACCGGCGCCACGCCACCACGCTTCAGCGACAACTTAAAATCCTTCTCTTCAATCGAGAACTCGCACAAGTCGTTCTCGCTCATCAAATCAATTACGCTTTTAATACGCTCCAAATCCATGATGCGACCTCCTGCGGGCAACCCGAACCGACTGCCACCCCACAAGGTAAAACATTTTACCCAAGGCGCGGCAACACCTTTTCGCGCCATCCGTTATACCCCACACCCGCCCCACCCGTCAAAAAATCATTTCCTATTTCCTTAAAAATATAACGCCCCCCCCCGCGCAGCCCCGTCGCCCCATAAAACTTTTCCACACCGTGGAAAACTTTTTTCCATACCGTGGAAAAATTTAGTCGCAACCCCCTCCAACCGCCCCAATTTTTCCATACCGTGGAAAAGTTTTTTCCATAGCATGGAATAGCCGAGTGCCGAGCTCAAGCCGCAGGCGCAGAGCGAACGCGAGGTCTATAGCGGCCGGCGAAGCCGGACGAGCGAGCGAGGCTTTGCGAGCGTAGCGGCAAAATCTCAAAATAAACTTTCCATACCATGGAAAAACCTCTTCCGGCTTTCCCTGACCTCTGACTTCTGACCTCTAAAAAACGTCCCTGCCTGTCCGTCCGTGTGGCCGTTCACTTCGGTTTCAGGTTCCAGGAAAACCCCTTGCCGCCCCTTCGGTGCCTCCCCTTGCGCCCCTCGCGTCCCTTTGCGTCCCTTCTCTCCTGAACCCCGAACCCCGAACCCTGAACCCTGCCCCCTCCACCCTGCCCCTCCTGACCTCTGACTTCTGACCTCTTCCCCGCCCCCCGCGAAAAAAACACTTGACGAATTTGGTTCATCTCAATAAGTTTGGCTCACCTAACATTTGAAAGGCCTATGTCAACCACCGAACTAAAACTGAGCGAAAGTCTGGAAGATTATCTCGAAACCATCTTCCTCTTAATCCGCGAGCAGGCCGTCGCCCGCTCGCGCGACATCGCCGCGCGCCTGAACGTCAACAAGTCGTCCGTCACCGGCGCGCTTCAGGCGCTCGCCGAACGCGCGCTGGTGAATTACGAACCCTACGGCTACGTCACCCTCACCCCCGCCGGCGCCGCCGCCGCCCAAAAAGTGCTGCACCGCCACGAGGTGCTGCGCGACTTCTTGGTGAACGTGCTCTCCATCGCCCCCGCCGAAGCCGATGCCAACGCCTGCCGGATGGAACATGCCATTTCCAAAACCGTCGTGGACCGCCTCGTCGAGTTCGCCGAATTTGTCAAAACCTGCCCGCGCGCCGGCGCCAAATGGGTCCGGGGCTTCGGCTACCGCTGTCAAGAGGCCGCCGCCGCGCCGGACAAACAGGAATGCGTGCGCTGCATCACGCAATGCCTCGATGATGTAAAGAAAAACAAACAACAAGGAGCTACCCCGACTGTGAGCACCCCCTGAGCAAACTGAAACCCGGCGAACGCGCCCGGATTGACAAAATTAGCGGCGCAGGCCCCGTGGCCCGCCGAATCGCGGACATGGGCGTCACCAAAGGCAGCGTCGTCGAAGTCGTCCGCGTGGCCCCGCTGGGCGACCCCATTGACGTGAAAATCAAAGGCTATCACCTCTCGCTGCGCAAAGCGGAAGCCGCCGGCATTTCCGTGACGCGCCTGCGCGACAAGGAAAAATGAGTCCCGCCATGCACGACCGCCTCTATCGCCCCCTCAGCGCCGTTTCGGCCGGCAGCTCCGTACGTCTGCGGGATGTCTGCGCCGGCCAGAAGTTGGAAGCGCGACTGGCCTCCCTCGGCTTTGTCCCCGGCGCCACCCTCGATGTTTGCCGGAACACCTGCCACGGCCCCTTGGTCGTCCAGGTCAAAGGCAGCCGCCTCATGCTGGGCCGCGGCATGGCGGACAAGATGGTCGTCGAGTAAGCGTTTTTTTATTTGCCCCAAAAGTTAGGTTAACCAAACATTATAGGAGTCCTCTAAAACCATGAAAGAAAACCAAGCCCCCATGAAGAAAAAACTGGTCGTGGCTCTCGCCGGAAATCCCAATTCCGGCAAGACCTCCATCTTCAACCATCTAACCGGCTCCCGGCAGCACGTCGGCAACTATCCCGGCGTGACGGTCGAGAAAAAAGAAGGCGCCTGCCGCCGCAAGGACCAGGAATTCCACATCGTGGATCTGCCCGGCACCTACAGCCTCACCGCCTACTCCCAGGAAGAACGCATCGCCCGCCAGTTCATCATCGAAAATAAACCCGACGTCGTCGTGGACGTGCTCGATGCGTCGAACCTCGAACGAAACCTCTATCTCGCCGTGCAACTCATGGAGCTGGGCGTGCCCGTGGTGCTCGCCTTCAACATGAGCGATGTCGCCCAGACGCGCGGCCTCCAGTTTGACCTCGCCGAAATGTCCCGCCTGCTCGGCGCGCCCATCGTGGAAACCGTCGGCAATCAAGGCACGGGCATGGATGAACTTCTCGCGGCCGTCGTGGAAACCGCCCGGCGCCAGACCCAGCAGCCGCCCGCCATCCGCTATAGCGCCGAACTCGAACAAGCTATCGAGCGCATCCAAGCCAAGCTGGAAGGCCAACTCCCCCGCGCCGACGACCGCGAACGCCGCTGGACAGCCATCAAACTGCTCGAAGCCGACGCCGAAGTCGCCGGCCGCATCGCCGCCGGCGACATTCACCGCCTGGTCCAAACCGAACAGGAGCGCCTTTCCGCGCCGCAGGGCGAATCCCCCGAAATGCAAATCGCCGAAGCCCGCTACGCATTCATCGCCGACCTCTGCCGGAAAACCGTCCGCTCCCCCGTCGAGGCCCGCCAGACAACCTCCGACCGCATAGATGCGGTGGTCATCCACCGCTTCTGGGGCGTGCCGATTTTCCTGGGCCTGATGTACCTCGTCTTCTGGCTCACCTTCACCGTCGGCACACCGCCGATGGATTGGATTGAAGGATTCTTCGGCTGGCTCGGCGAAACCGTTGCCGGCTTCTGGCCGGAAGGTTCCGAAAGCGTATTGCAATCCCTGCTGGTGGACGGCGTCATCGCCGGCGTAGGCGGCGTGCTGGTCTTCCTGCCGAACATCCTGCTGCTCTTTCTGGCCATCGCCATCCTCGAAGATTCCGGCTATCTCGCGCGCGCCGCGTTCATCATGGACCGGCTCATGCACAAGATTGGTCTGCACGGCAAAAGCTTCATCCCCATGCTCACCGGCTTCGGCTGCACCATTCCCGCCATCATGGCCACGCGCACGCTCGAAAGCCGCCGCGACCGGCTCACGACCATGCTCGTCGTCCCGCTCGTCAGTTGCGGCGCGCGCCTGCCCATCTACGCGCTCATCATTCCCGCGTTCTTTCCGCAAGCCTGGCGCGCCCCCATGCTCTGGGGCATCTACGCCTTCGGCATCCTCCTGGCCATCGCCTGCGCCAAGCTGCTCCGCGCCACCATCTTCAAGGGCGAGACCGTCCCATTCGTGATGGAACTGCCCCCCTACCGCCTGCCCACCCTCAAAGGCGTTTGGATTCACATGTGGGAACGCGGCGGCGCCTACCTCAAAAAAGCCGGCACCCTCATCCTCGCCGTATCCGTCATCCTGTGGGCCCTCACCAGCTTCCCCAAACTCGACACCGTGGATGAATCCCTTACCGCCGAAGAACAACAAGCCGCCGAACTCGCCCACACCGTGGCCGGCCGCATCGGCCACGCCATGGAGCCCATCATCCGCCCGCTCGGTTTCGACTGGCGCATCGGCACCGCCATGATCGGCGCCTTCGCCGCCAAGGAAGTCTTTGTGGCCCAACTGGGCATCGTCTATTCCGTCGGAGAAGCCGACGAAGAATCCGAGCCCCTGCGCGACAAACTCCAGCAGAACTACAGCCCCCTCGTAGGCCTGTGCATCATGCTATTCATGCTCATCTCCGCCCCCTGTATGGCAACCATCGCCGTCACGAAACGCGAAAGCAACTCCTGGGGCTGGGCCATCTTCCAACTCATCGGCCTCACCGTGCTCGCCTATGTCATCACCCTCGTCGTCTACCAACTCGGAAGCCACCTGGGCATCGGCATCTAAGCCCGCCCCGGAAATCTCAACGAATAACAGCAACAACCAACCAACCAAGCAACGAAAGAAACGAAAGAAATCAACATGAAAAAATGGACAAACATCCTGCTCGCCTCCACCCTGCTCATCAGCGCAGGCGCAACCCTCGCCGAAGAAAATGAATGGGAAGGCCTCCAACTGGCCCCCGGCGTCACCCTCGGCATCCTCGCCGAAGTCGAAGCCACCTATGAAAAAATCGGCGACGAAGAAACCACCGACGCCAACGTCGCCACCTTCGAGGCCGCCCTCGAAGCCCAGCCCATCGAAGGCGTGCGCGGCATCGCCGCCCTGTTCTGGGAAGAAGGCGACGCCGACTCGCTGGACGTAGATGCCGCCTACATCGAACTCGGCGGCGTCGAAGCCTGCCCCCTCACCGTTTCCGCCGGCCGCATGTACCTCCCCTTCGGCGCATTCAACAGCCTGCTCGTCAGCGACCCCCTCACCCTTGAACTCGGCGAAACCCGCGAAACAGCCGTCGCCCTCTCCGGCGAATGGAACGGCCTCACCGCCTGGGTCGGAGCCTTCGCCGGCGAGCGCGACGACGCCGAAAACATCGAAAACGCCGCCGCCGCCCTGAGTTGGTCCCCGCTGGAAGGCCTCACCCTCGGCATCTCCGCCCTCACCGACCTCGGCGAAGCCGCCGGCTATCTCGATGACCTCAACGACCACCTCGCCAACGAAGGCGCCACCGACAAAGCCGTCGGCGTCAGCGCATTCCTCCACCTCGAATACGGCCCTTGGGCGCTCGCCGCCGAATACCTCGGCGCAGCCGAAGACCTGAAATGGACCGCCCCCGAAGGCGAAACAACCGCCGCCCGTCCCCAAGCCTGGCACGTGGACCTGGCCTATGCCCTCAACGAAACCTGGACCGCCGCCCTCCGCTACGAAGGCTCCAAGGAATTCAAACCCGGCGAAATGCCCGAGCACCAAGGCGGCGCGGCCCTGTTCTGCCAGCTAAACGCCTTCGCAACCCTCGGCGCGGAATACCTCTACGGCACCTTTGACACCGACGACGACTCCGCCGACGACCGCCACCTCGCCACCCTCCAACTCTCCCTAACCTTCTAACCCGCCCCCCTGCGCGCCCCGTCGCCCCATAAAACTTTTCCACACCGTGGAAAAGTTTTTTCCATAGCATGGAAAAATTTAGTCGCAACCCCCGCCGCCCGCCCCAATTTTTCCATACCGTGGAAATTATTTTTCCATGGCGTGGAAAATCTCAAAATAAACTTTCCATACCGTGGAAAACTTGTGCGGCGGGCGCGCGGCAACAGCTAGTTGCGGACGCCCCAGCGCTTCAGCTCGCGCGCCAGCGTGCGACAGCTCAGTTGTCCGGGCGCGGTCGCCGCCCCCAAGGAGCCATAGACCAGACAAGAGCCCGCACACGGCAACGCCACACGCGACACCGCGCCCAGCGGCCCCATCCCCAGAATGCTCACCGGCTTTTTGAATTGCGCCGGCAACGCCAACACGCGGGCCAAGTCACCAGACGATTGGACCATCGTGGCAATCTTCACCACGTCCGCGCCGAGCCGTCGCCCGCGGGCCTCAATCGCCACCAGCCGCGCCACATCCGGCGTGCCGCGAAAATCATGGAACGACCCCACCACCCGCACACCAAACCGGCGCGCGGTTTGCGCCACCTTCTCAAACGCGCGGGTGTTGATTTCCAAATCAATAGCCGAAACATATGGCATGCCGGCCAGATACAACGCCAGCCGCTCCGCTTCACGTCCGCGCCATTCCCCGCCCTCCTGCGCGCTGCGAACGGTCAACAGCACGGGCATCCCCTTGTCGCGAATGGCCGCGCATCGCTCTTTCCACGAGCCGTTGTCGGCGCCAATCAAATCCAGACGCACTTCGAGCATGTCGCAGCTCGCGGGCGGACGCCGCGCATAGCGGCGCAACGGGTCGGCGGTGGCGACGCAACCGACAATCATCGGGCAAATGCCAAAGCGCGTTTTCATTCCAGTTGACCTCCCTCCGCCCGTTCAAGGCAGGAACGAGCGACCGCTGGCAACCTTCAGCCCTTTCCGCGCCAAGGCCGGGCAACCGCCAGGCCCTGGCGCATCGGGAAACGGCTAGACCGGCGCGTTACTTGTTCCCAAAGGTGTTAACAGGCTTTCCGTTGTTGATGAAAACCCCGTCAAAGGAATTGTAGTTGCGGAAGGTAATCTCGAAATGCCGCGTCGCATTGGCCGTGATAATGGCCGTGGACGGCGGGGTCAGGCTCGTAACCGTTCCGTTCGGCAGATTTTCGGCAAAGGCCGGATTGTTGAGCGTATAGTTGCCCCATACGCGATTGCCATCCTGCTTCAACACCAAAACCAAATCGCGTCCGCCAATGCGCCCCATGTAGGTGCCGGCATACGTGCCCTCCGCATCGCCCCCATCGTCGTCATCACTGCTGCACCCGCCACACAAAGCCACTCCCGCCACGACAACCAGCAGAACCATCCACTTCCACTTCTTCATGTATGCCTCTCCTTTGGGTTACTTGCGGGACAACCGCGTCGCCGCCGTCCATTTTCTTATCAAATACACCCCCTCCCGGCAACACTGTTTCGCAAGAAAAGACATTTTGCAATGGCCTCCGGGCCTGTGGTAGATTGGCGACCATGAATATGAGCCCCTTTGGTTGGTTTATCACGCTGGTGGCGGCCGGATTCCTCCTCACACTGGCCGAAGTCTTTCTGCCGGGCGGCGTGGCGGGCGTTTTGGGTGGGCTGATGTTGCTGGCCGCCATGGGCGTGGGTCTGGCAACCTTCCCGGGCCCGTGGGGATTCGTCGCCGTCCTCGCGATTATGGTCTTTGGTGGAATTGCCTTCTTGCTGTGGGTCCAATTTTTCCCGCGCTCACGCGTCGGGCGGCGCATCACACTGCAAACGGACAGCACCGCCGTCAAAACCGTGGCCGCTTCCCGGGACCTGATGGGCGCCACCGGCGAAACAGTCACGGCCCTGCGGCCCGCCGGCGTCGCCCTCATCGGCAACCAGCGCTATGACGTCCTCGCCGAAGGCGGCACATGGATTCCCGCCGGCGCACAAGTGAAAATCACCGCCATCCGCGACGGCCGTTTGGTCGTCAGCGAAGCCACGGAGAACGCATGAAACGAATCGCCCTTATTCTCGCCTGCCTGACCGCCCTCACACGGGGCGCGTCGGCCATGGAATTTCACATGGGCGAAGGCACCAACGCCCTCACCATCGGCGCCGATGTCGTCTTCGCCGAAGAAGCCATTTGCATCGCCAATGGCCTGGACGTCCAGGGGCAGGCGCAAAAAGACCTCTGGCTGCTGGCCTCGGCGGACATCCAGTTTCAAGGTAAAGCCCAAGGCGACCTCCGCCTGGCCTCGCGCGCGGCCGTCATCAACGGCATCGCGCATGAAAACCTGCTGGCCTACGCCAACGGCCTGCAGCTCACCACCAATTCCGTCGTCCAAGGCGAAGCCCTCCTCTTCGGCAACACCGTCATCTGCGAAGGCATCGTGGAAGGCAACGCGCGCATCATCGCGACATCCGTCACCCTGGGCGGACGCTGGGCCGGCAACGTTCATGTCCAGGCCAACGAAATCCGCATCGCGCCCGACACGCAAATTGCGGGCAACCTGAAGTATTCCTGCCCCACGCCGCTGGTCTATCCCCCCAGCGTGCAAATCGCCGGCACCGTCGAAGAGCAACCCCTGCTGCCCGCGCGGCAATCCTGGTCGAACCAGCTCGTCCTGAACGGCTATTTCTTTTTGGCGGCCCTGCTCGTCGGCATGCCCTTCGTGGGCTTTTTCCCGCTCTACGTCGGCAAAACCGTTCGCACCCTCCGCACCTCCCCCTTTCGCTCATTCATGGTCGGCGCCATTACGCTTTTGTTCGGCCCCTTCCTGATTGTTTTCCTCTTCCTTTCCGCCATCGGCATGCCGCTCGCCTTCATCCTGGGCGCGTTCTACGCCTCCCTCGCCTACCTCAGCCACATTGTCGTCGCCCTCTGGATAGGCCATTTGTTCCTGCGCCCCGCCGGCCCGGCATCCTTTGCGCGCGTGCTCTCCACCCTTGCCGCCGGCCTCTTCGTCATCTACTTCATCGCCGCCCTCCCCGGCGTGGCGCCGTATCTGTTCCCCCTGATTATTCTGCCCGGCATGGGCGCCCTGCTCATCGCCACCCGCCAAAGCGCGGTATGGGCCATGCCCATGCCCCCCCGCCCC
>Ga0255345_1001100_pt1 | contig 41211 bp, 39 predicted proteins | sample wastewater_treat_6_FD_192415 | JGI IMG/M metagenome (GOLD analysis project Ga0255345, IMG submission 192415) | Wastewater microbial communities from Lulu Island WWTP, Vancouver, Canada - plant20 | ecosystem: Engineered > WWTP > Wastewater > Unclassified | place: Canada: Vancouver, British...
CCACCCAAGATAAAGGAGTACAGCTCACTCTCTATCAAATGGATGACCCGCTGTTGCTTGAGATCAAGGAGGAGCTCCAGAATATTGATATCAACCAAATGTCTCCGTTAGATGCATTTGATACCATAAGGAGACTCAAAAAGAAAATCGGTTTGTAAAATCGATCATTTAAGAATTGAAGAAGGATTTGTGATGAGAGATTTGTTGGCGGATAAGTTCAGGACTACCCTTTCACTTGCAGGTGTCAGCATAGGGATTTTTTCGATTGTGGCGGTCTTTACCGTCGTTGATTCATTAAAAGAGAGTGTAAATGAGGGCTTCCAAAAGTTCGGGAGCGATGTGGTAATGGTCGAGCGCATACCTATTGAACCTGACTTTGACCAGGATGGGCGACAAAAATTGTGGCAATATGACAGCAGGCCGCAGATAGGGTGGCAGGAATATCTCTTTCTTGAGGAAAACAGCACCACAGCAGATCGTATGGCATTTTCGGCCTCATTTGATATGGAATGCGCAGCCGGTCGTGAAAATTATGATGAAGGAGCATTTGTTGCCGTTGACGGAGACTGGAGGATGATGGTACAGGAGAAAATTCTTCACGGACGCGGATTCACTTTTGGAGAGCTTTCAAGCGGGGCTGCTGTCACTATAATTGGCTCGGATGTGGCGAAAAAGCTTTTTGCCGACATAGCTGATCCGGTCGGCAGAATAATAACGGTCGGCGGCACTCCACTTCGCGTAATAGGCATTTTTGCTTCTGCAGGAGAAAATCCGGTCAGCATGATGGATGTCGATTGTGTCAGATTGATCCCGATCCGGTTTGCACTTCGTATAGTCGATATTGATTCGCCGACTCTCAAAACTCGTATCACAGCAACATCACATCAGACTGGAGAGGAGAGTCCGGACGGGATTTTCAAAGAGGAACTTAAGAGCGAATTGCGGATACTGATGCGTCAGTATCGTAGGTTAAGGCCGGCTCAGGAGGATGATTTTGCCCTTAATGAACTCTCATTCGTAGCAGAACAATTCCAGTCGGTATTCGGGATGGTAAATACGGTCGGCTGGGTGGTCGGTATTTTTTCCTTGCTTGTGGGCGGATTCGGAATTGCCAACATAATGTATGTTTCCGTGGAGGAACGTACCCGTATCATAGGGATTAAAAAGGCTCTGGGAGCTCGCAAAAGGGTTATCACGATGCAGTTTTTGGCCGAAGCGGCTACGTTGTCTATACTGGGAGGGTTGGCCGGTATAGCATTGGTCTGGCTTGCTACACTGCTCATTCCCGACACCCTTTTTCCGATCTATTTATCATTCGTAAATACTCTCAAAGGAATAGCCATTGCCCTGGTTATCGGTATAGTTTCCGGAGTCGCACCTGCCCGCCATGCAGCCTCGTTACATCCTGTAGATGCCATAAACAGTTAATTAAATGATTACAAAAAACGGCCTGCCAGTGACGACAGACCGATTATTTATCATAAAAGGAAAACAATATCAGTCGAGTTTCAGCACCGCCATAAATGCACTCTGAGGCACCTCAACGGAGCCTATCTGACGCATACGTTTTTTGCCCGCCTTCTGCTTTTCGAGGAGTTTGCGTTTACGGGATATGTCACCTCCATAACACTTGGCGGTCACATCCTTGCGCAACTGGCGAACGGTCTCCCTGGCGATGATCTTGGATCCTATGGCGGCCTGGATGGCTATGTCAAACTGCTGACGCGGTATCAACTCTTTAAGTCTTTCGCAGATTTTCCTGCCAAAGTCGTAGGCATGCTCCTGATGGATCAGAGTGGAGAGCGCATCTGCCGGTTCGCCGTTGAGAAGGATATCCAACTTTACAAGCTTGGCTTCGCGATATCCTATCAGATGATAGTCAAATGAAGCGTATCCTTTGGAAATCGATTTGAGTTTGTCGTAAAAGTCGAAAACAATCTCCGACAGTGGCATATCGTAGGTCAGTTCAATTCGGTCAGCCGAGATATAATGCTGGTTTTTCAGGGTACCTCTCTTATCCAGGCAGAGCTTCATTATCGGACCGAAATATTCGGTTTTAGAGATAATCTGTGCATGAATATAGGGCTCTTCGATATGGTGAATGAGTGTGGTGGGAGGAAGTCCCGAAGGATTGTGCACTTCCAGACATTCACCCTGGGTTGTGAAGACCTTGTACGAAACGTTTGGAACGGTGGTAATCACATCCATATCAAATTCGCGGAAAAGACGTTCCTGAACTATTTCCATATGAAGCATTCCCAGAAATCCGCAACGGAATCCAAATCCGAGTGCAAGCGAGCTCTCCGGTTCAAATACCAGTGAAGCATCGTTAAGCTGAAATTTCTCCAAAGATGTGCGGAGGTCTTCATACTGGTCAGCACTTACCGGGAACATACCCGCATAGAGCATAGGCTTGACATCCTCAAATCCGGCAATGGCACTCTTGCAGGGATTGTGAACATGCGTAATGGTATCACCCACCTTTACTTCCGCCGCTGTCTTGATACCAGAAATTATATATCCCACCGAACCACATCCGATCTCCTCTTTGGGAAGGTATTTCATCTTGAGGACACCCACTTCGTCGGCCTCGTATTCCTTGCCGGTATTGACAAATTTGACCCTGTCGCCTTTGCGGATAACACCGTTTGCCACCTTGAAATAGGCTATGATACCTCTGAAAGAGTTAAACACCGAGTCGAATATCAATGCCTGGAGTGGAGCATCGGGATCGCCCTGTGGGGCGGGAATCTTTTCTACGATAGCTTCCAGGATCTCTTCGATACCAATCCCCATGCGTGCCGATGCAAGTAGCACCTCTTCGTTTTTACAACCGAGAAGGTCGGTTACCTGATCCCGCACCACATCCACCATAGCAGCCTCCACATCGATTTTATTGAGGATGGGAATGATCTCAAGGTCATGCTCAATGGCGAGATAGAGATTGGAGATGGTTTGGGCCTGTATACCCTGTGTGGCATCAACTATCAAAAGGGCTCCTTCGCAGGAGGCGATGGCACGTGATACTTCATACGAAAAATCCACGTGGCCCGGAGTATCAATCAGATTGAGAGTATATTTTTCACCTTTGTGTACATATTCCATCTGGATGGCATGGCTCTTTATAGTGATGCCCTTTTCCTTCTCCAAATCCATGGAATCCAGCACCTGTGTCGCCATATCACGGCGATCGATGGTATTGGTAAATTCGAGCAGTCTGTCAGCCAGAGTGCTCTTACCGTGATCTATATGTGCAATGATGCAAAAATTCCTAATGTGTTTCATACTTATCTACTTCCAAAGCGCAAAGATAATGATTATCTTTGTTTTTTAATTTCATTTCGCACTATGAACGACATTCATACTTATCAAAAAATCGCATCTCAGGTTAGAAGGGATATCCTCAGGATGGTTACAGGTGCAGGATCCGGTCACCCCGGAGGTTCGATGAGTAGTGCCGACATTCTGACGGCACTCTATTTCAAGGAGTTGAATGTGACTCCGGAGAGTTGGAACAGGGAGGGCACCGGTCACGATATGTTCTTTCTCTCCATCGGGCACGTTTCTCCTCTATTTTACAGTATTCTGGCCCGCAGAGGCTATTTTCCTATTTCCGAGCTGGGCACATTCAGGGTATACGGCAGCCGGCTCCAGGGGCACCCTTCAATTGAGGCAGGCCTTCCGGGAGTGCACCAGGCTTCCGGCTCTTTGGGACAAGGACTTTCCGTAGCTATTGGAGCGGCACTTGCCAAACGCCTTGCCGGCGACAAGAGCAGGGTGTTTGTTCTTATTGGTGACGGTGAGTCTCAGGAGGGTCAGATCTGGGAAGCTGCGGGAGCAGCGGTTCACCACAAAGTTGACAATCTCATCGCGATGACCGACTGGAATCATCAGCAGATAGACGGCACCACCGAAGAGGTGCAGAGTCTGGGTGATCTTGTCCTCAAGTGGAACGCTTTCGGATGGGAGTGCATAGTGGCCAACGGTCACAATTTCAACTCCATTTTCGAGGCATTCGGCAGGGCTGACTCTCTTTTGGGCGGCGGTCGTCCGGTGATGATTCTTTTCGAGACCGAAATGGGTCACGGAGTGGATTTTATGGCAGGTACTCACGAATGGCATGGAAAGAGTCCTTCGAAAGAGCAGTGTGAAAGGGGACTTGCCCAACTTGAAGAGACTTTGGGAGACTATTAAAATCTGATGCTATGAAAAAATATATCAATACAGGAAATAAGGATACCCGTTCGGGTTTTGGAGCTGGTCTTTCGCATCTCGGTGCTGTCAACCCCAAGGTGGTTGCGCTCTGCGCAGACTTGACGGGCTCGGTAAAGATGGATGCTTTTGCAAAAGCTCATCCGGAAAGATTTTTCCAATGTGGCATAGCCGAGGCAAATATGATAGGAATGGCGGCCGGACTCGCAATCGGAGGCTATATTCCCTTTGCCGGAACATTTGCAAATTTTGCTGCAGGCAGAGTATATGACCAGATCCGACAATCGGTTTGCTACTCTGAAACCAATGTCAAAATAGCCGCATCCCACGCCGGTATCACTCTCGGCGAAGATGGCGCCACGCACCAGATCCTCGAGGATATCGGACTTATGCGGATGCTTCCCAATATGGTGGTAATCAATCCTTGCGACTACAACCAGACCAAGGCGGCCACCATCGCAGCAGCAGCCTGGCAAGGTCCCGTTTATCTGAGATTCGGACGTCCGGGAGTACCCAACTTTACTCCCGAAGAGCAAGTTTTCGAAATAGGAAAAGCACTGCATCTCAATGAGGGATCCGATGTCACCATAATTGCCACCGGACACCTTGTCTGGGAGGCGATTCAGGCTGCAGAAATCCTCGAAACAGAGGGAATAAGCGTGGATCTCCTGAATATTCATACCATTAAACCTCTCGATTGCGAAGCAATCTTATCTTCGGTGATAAAGACCGGTCGCGTTGTTTGTGCCGAAGAGCATTTGATAGCCGGAGGACTTGGCGAAGCTGTTGCAGGCCTGTTGGCAAGGGAACACACCGTGCCGATGAGATTTGTAGCAGTCAACGATCGTTTCGGTCAAAGCGGCAAGCCGGCCCAGTTGATGTCAGCTTACGGGCTGGACGCCGCACATATCATTGCAGCAGTAAAGGAGATTATTGGCGCATAAAGCAGGAATTAGTCGGGGCACAAAGATCTTTGATGGAAGATAGCGATATCATAGGATTGTACAAATCGGGTCAGACTGAACGCGCCTTTACTTTCATTGTGCGCAAATACAGCGAGCGTCTCTATTGGCATATCAGGCAGATGGTGATCGATCACAACGATGCCGACGATATCCTGCAGGAGACCTTTATAAAGGTCTGGAATGCTCTTCCCGCTTTCAGGGAGGAATCCAAACTTTATACCTGGCTTTATCGCATCGCCACCAATGAGAGCCTTACATTTCTAAAGAGAAAAAAATCCGTGCCACCTTTACTTTCCGTGACCCGGAAGTAGATATGGCTTCATTTATCGAAACTGATCCTCTTTTTGACGGGGACCAACTCCAACTTTCTCTCCAGAAAGCAATAGCTACTCTCCCGCCAAAACAAAAGAGTGTCTTTATTATGCGTTACTTTCACGAGATAAAGTATGAGGATATATCTGAAATAATGGGTATCTCAGTTGGAGCCTTAAAGGCCTCTTATCATCATGCTTTCAACAAAGTACAGGAATATCTCAAAAAAGAAGGGTATTAAACCTTTTAACCGATTTAATGTCTAAAAGTTATATGGATCAGCAACATAACATACACGACAATCCGAATTTGAAACGCAATCCGTTCAAGGCTCCCGAAGGTTATTTGGAATCTCTCGAGGAGAAAATTCTCTCTTTGGCCGGTATTGTAGAGGGCGAGGAATCACAGGAAGTTGTCACTCCTTCACGTGGGAGATGGTACGTTATTCTCAAGCCGGCATTCGTATTGGCCTGTACATTCGGATTGATTTTCGGTATGGGATATGGCGTGTTGAGATTGACAAATACCCTCAATAGACCTTCAGAGACCGATGACTCCTATTATGCGACTATGATTGAAAAAGGGTTGATCAAGAGCAGCTTCATCTATTCAATCGAAGAGGATCTGGAGTATGATGATTTTAATGATGAAGATCCGGTTTTTGACGACGAAGAAGTAGTCACATGGCTGGCGACACAATACTCATCAATGGAACTTGCACAGTTGTATTACGAAGAAAAATAGAGAAGATATGAAAAGATTTATTTTGATTGTTATGACAGTTGTACTTTGTTTTGGCGCTTATGCCCAGGACAAACCTCAAAAAGAGAGAAAAAAATCTCAGCATGAGGAGATTTTCAACAAGTTGCACAATGAAAAAATTGCATTTTTCACATCGGAAATAGACCTTACACCTGAAGAGGCCCAGAAGTTCTGGCCGGTGTATAACCAATTCCTCAAAGAGAGCCAAAAGGCACACTCTAAAACAATGAAGGCTCTCCAGGCACTGAAAAATAAATCCGGGGAAAAACTCACTGAAGTTGAAATGCAGAAAAGGGTTGACGAATATGTTGCCAGCATAGCTGCACAAGATGAGGTTTTCGTCAAATATGCTGCAGAATTCAAGAAGGTGCTCCCAATAGAAAAGGTGGCCAAACTCTATGTGGCAGAGGAAAGGTTTCGTATAAAAATGATTCGGGGATTCAGAGATAAGGGTTCGGGCCAGAAAGGATCTATGGATTCAGGCTCTGCTTCCAATGTAGATTAAAAATTGAGATAAAACTCACAGGTAAGCGACTTATACTCTCGGGTAAAGTCGCTTTTTGTTTGTATAATCAACTCTTCAGCAGCGACTGCGGCTGCATTTTTACATAGAGTGTCCTTGAAAGAAAATTCCATCAGGGCTCTTTTGGGCGGCGTATCGGGCAGAGATCTTACCAGACAGAGGCGAGTGAGTTCCAGTCCTTTCAGACGGGCTTTTTGCTCAAAAATACGGCTCTCCTCCACAGGCAGTATCAGCGCAAGCTTTCCTTCGGGAGCGAGAATATTGATTGTCCCGTCTATGATCTCTTCATATTCCAGCGTGTCATTGTGACGTGCCGTGCTGCGTCTGAGAGAAGGAGCCTTTTGCGAATCTATGAAATAGGGAGGATTAGAAACCACAAGATCGAAACGATTCGTATCACAGTCGGCTGCAAACTCCTGAAATGATATATGACGGGCAGTCAGAACCCCGCTCCAGGGGGAATTGGCAAAATTTTCTGCTGCCTCTTGTGCCGAATCGGGATCGATATCGATACCGGTGACAACGGCGTTGCCTTCACAGCGTTGAGTTATTACCAAAGCTATGACACCCGTACCTGTGCCGATATCCAGCACTTGCAAGGGAGATTGAGAGTGTTCAGAGTTTTGTTGAAGGTCTACCCAGGCGCCGAGCAATACGCCGTCAGTGTTTACCTTCATTGCGGACTTCTCGTTTGAGAGACTGAATCTTTTGAATCTGAATGTGCTCATTCGACTATCCGACAAACTCCCCGTCTTTCATTTCGAGAGTTCTGTCCGAGAGAGCTGCAAGCTCCTTGTCGTGAGTGACTATGACAATGGTGATGCCATATCTATCCCTCAGATCGAAAAAGAGACGATGGAGTTCTCCTTTGTTTTTGCTGTCGAGATTGCCGGAGGGTTCATCGGCAAAGAGGACTGCCGGACGATTGACCAGGGCGCGGGCAATTGCCACACGCTGCTGTTCGCCTCCGCTGAGCTCGGAGGGCTTATGATTTATCCTTTCACCCAAACCAAGCTGACTGAGCAGCTCCATAGCCTCTGAAGAGGCCGCTTTGCGGCTCTTACCTGCAATCAAGGCAGGGATCATTACATTTTCAAGAGCTGTAAATTCAGGAAGCAGATGGTGTGCCTGAAAGACAAATCCGATCCTGGTATTGCGGAAATGGGCAAGTTCTTTGTCCGAAAGGGAAAGAACGTCGGTCCCGTCTATTATAACCCTTCCGCTGTCGGGTTTGGAAAGTGTGCCGATAATGTGCAGAAGAGTAGATTTTCCGGCACCACTGGCTCCGACAATGCTGACAACTTCGGCAGCATCTGCCTGAAAACAAATATCCTTCAGGACGACAAGCGTCCCGAAGGATTTTTTGATATGGTCGGCTATAATCACTAGTCTTCTTCCTGAGCCTCAGCTTCGTATTCCTTGAGGAGTTTTTCCTGTATATCGGCAGGCACCTGCTGATACTCGACAAGCTCCTGCGTAAAGGTAGCACGGCCTGAAGTAAGAGAGCTCAAAGTGGTGGAATATCTGTAGAGTTCTGCCAGGGGAACGCGTGCGCGAAGTACCTGGAAACCTTTCTTGGAACTCATTCCCTCAATCATACCGCGACGGTTTTGAATATCGCTCATAACGTCTCCCATACAGTCGCCGGGCACCAAAATCTCTACCAGATAAATAGGCTCCATAATCTTGGGACCTGCATTCTTGAAGGCCTCTCTAAAAGCGTTACGGCCAGCTATGATAAAGGCGATCTCCTTGGAGTCAACCGGGTGCATTTTACCGTCATATACGAATACACGGATGTCACGGGCATAAGAGCCTGTAAGAGGGCCTTCCTCCAATCTCTGTATGATACCCTTCTTGATGGCCGGCATAAAGTTGGTATCGATGGCGCCGCCCACAACGCAGTTGTAGAACTCCCATTTGCCACCCCACTCAAGTTCAAATTCCTCTTTAGCTCTAACGTTAAATGCCTGCTCTTTACCGTCAATCTTAAATTTAGCAGTAGTTTCAACTCCCTCTACTATGGGTTCAACAAGGAGAGTAACCTCACCGAACTGTCCTGCGCCACCTGACTGTTTCCTGTGACGATATGTGGCATTTGCAACTTTTGTAATGGTCTCGCGATAGGGAATCTTTGGAGCGAAAAGGTCAATCTCGAGTTTGTTGGTGTTGTTGAGGTGCCATTTGAGAATATTGATGTGCTGCTCACCCTGACCGTTGAGGATGGTCTGCTTGAGCTCTTTGGAATACTCCACAACCAATGTGGGATCCTCTGCTGATGCACGGTTAAGGGCTTCGCCCAGTTTCTCCTCATCCTTCTCATCCTTGGCCTTGATGGCTGTGCGGTATCTGGAGGGAGGGAATACTATAGGCTCAACAACCTCATCATAACCGGGCTGGTTAAGAGTTTGGTTGGTCTTTACGTTTCTGAGTTTTACAGTACATCCAAGATCACCGGCCAAAAGTTCGGTTACTTTCTCTTTTTTCTTACCGGCTACAGCGTAAAGGGCTGAAACTCTCTCTTTGTTGCCTGTAACGGGATTTACCAAATCCTGAGCTTCGCCGATCTTACCGGACATTACTTTGAAATAGGATACATCACCGAGGTGTTGTTCTACGGATGATTTGTAAACGAAAAGCGAGGTAGGTCCGTCAACTTTCTCAGAGGGAGCGGGGGCAACATCTATCATAAACTGCATGAGGCGCTTTACGCCGATGCATTTCTTTGCCGAGAGGCAGAATATAGGATAGAGTTCGCCTTTTACAAAACCTATGTTGAGGCCTTTATTCATATCTTCTTCCGAAAGTTCCCCCTCTTCGAAAAACTTCTCCATCAAAGCCTCGTCGCTCTCTGCAGCCATCTCCATAAGTTCTGCACGCATCTCCTCTGCCTTACCCATTTGGTCTGCGGGAATATCGAGTACTTCACGTGTGCCATTTTCATCTGTGTACTTGTACATCTTCATTGTAAGGACGTCGATAAAACTATCGAAGCCCAGGCCTGGATTGACCGGATACTGGAATACAACGGCTTTTGAACCGAATGCCTGGTGGATACTGTCAATAGTGTTGTCCCAGTTGGCTTTCTCGGTTTCGAGTTGATTGACTGCAATTACTACGGGGAAATTGCGCTCCTCAGCATAGCGTCCATGAATCTCAGTACCAACCTCAACACCCTGCTGTGCATTTATGAGCATTATACCGGAGTCGCACACCTTCATTGCGGATACCACTCCACCTATGAAATCGTCAGCACCGGGTGCGTCGATTATGTTCAGCTTGTGGTCCATAAACTCTGCAAAGAGTGGAGTGGAATAGATAGAGCGCTGGAAGATCTGCTCGACTTCGGTGTTGTCAGAAACGGTGTTCTTGGCCTCAATTGTGCCTCTGCGGTCAATGACCTTGCCCTCGAAAAGTATAGCCTCAGCAAATGTGGTCTTGCCTGACTTCGTACCTCCCATTAGAACGACATTTCTGATCTTGTCTGTGGGGTAAGTTTTCATTTTATAGATCGATTTTAAATATATTTATTTGTTAAATTACAACACTGTTTTTCCGTCGAAAATTAGCCCACAAATTTAGGTTTTTTGCATTAAATATGCAAATCCAATTGGTTGCCAGTCAGATTAAATGAACGGCGATGGTACGGGGTGAGGCCGTAAAGGGCAATTGCTTCCCTGTGTTTTGCCGTAGGATAGGCCATGTTTTCCTCCCAGCCGTATTGGGGATATTCGGCTGCAAGACGGCGCATATATTCGTCCCTGTGGGTCTTTGCAAGGATTGAAGCAGCTGCAATACAGCTCAATTTGCTGTCACCTTTTATTATGCAATGATATGGTGTTTTCCCATAAGGCCTGAATCTATTGCCATCCACGAATATAATCGAAGGGGTCACCTTTGCCCCGGCGGAGTCCTTAAGGTTGTCGAGTGCTCTGTGCATTCCCTTGATAGAGGCGTTGAGAATATTGATGCGGTCGATCTCTCCGGCATTGATGGAAGCAACGCTCCAGGCCACAGCCTCGCTCTCGATAATCTTTCTCAACTCCTCCCTTTGCTTGGCGTTAAGCTGTTTAGAATCATTTAGCAATGGGTGGGAAAAGCCTCGCGGCAATACCACCGCTGCAGCGAAAACCGGTCCTGCAAGGCATCCACGACCCGCTTCGTCGCATCCGGCCTCGATAAGTGCAGGATCATTGCCGCTAAGTAGCACTTCTGCCGATGAGATACAGGTTTGCCTATCGGGACAAATATCCATCAGTTGATAAACATTGCCTATTTTGTATTTTTTGAGCAGCTCAGGGCCGACCAGACTCTCACCGCATACCACAACAGGACTCTTGCCATATTTACGGCAGAGCGATGCTATGCCGTCTATGAGTTTACCGTTCAAACTTTGGGAATCAAAGCGACCTTCACCGGTGATAATTGTTTCTGCTGAGGCTATTTTTTCCTCAAGCGAGAGCATTTGTGCAAAAAGTTGCCAACCCGGCAAGAGTTCCGCCTTGAAAAAGCTATAGAAAGCGGCACCGAGTCCTCCTGCTGCTCCACCTCCGGGAATAGTGGTTATATGAGAGGCGCGTGCGGCAAATTCTCCTCCAAATGATGTCAGTATAGAGTGCGCTTTTTCAGCATAGAGTTCCATACGTTGTTCCAGTAGGGGGAGGGTCATCCAAATTGCTCCTTTCTGCGGAGCATAGACCATGGTTGCACCGCCGGGACCCAGTAATGGATTCTCCACATCGCAGGCTATCTGAAAAGTGATGCTGTCGCTCATACGAACAATCTCCTCAGGAGGAATGCTTCCCCCTTCACCCCATATGCCGAAGCCCATGTCATTTGTTGCGCTGCCCCCTATGCCAATGATAATCCTGTGTACGCCGGCTTTGGCAGCGGCACGAATCATCAGCCCGAGTCCGAAAGTGTCGCTCTTTAACGGATCTCTCTCCTCCTCTTTGAGCAAGGTCAATCCGCTGCATCGCGCCATCTCTATAAAGGCGCATTGCTCACCATCTCTACGAAAGAGCAGCAGAGGTGCCTTGAGAGGCCTTCGGAGTGGATCACAGCACTCCACCTCCATTAATTGCGCTTCGGATGAGGAATCCTTTGAAAGTGCGTCATACATTACATCCAACGATCCGTCACCACCATCAGCCATTGGGATTTTCTCTATCTCCAGATCAGAAATGTGTACCATACGCATTCTAATGGCCTCCTCGATTGCATTTGCTACTTGAGAAGCACTCAGGGAACCTTTGAATTTATCCGGCACAATCAATATTTTTCTTTTTGAAACCATTTCTGTACATTTGTAAGATAAACCCTAAAAATAAACCATTTTTTTGACAAATTTTTTAAATATGAAGAAAATTACAATCGTATCCCTTCTCGCACTGGTTTTTGCTATTGCACCGATGCGCGCCGACGAAGGAATGTGGCTTCTGCCGTTGCTGAAAAAGATGAATATCGAAACAATGCAACAGATGGGCCTCAAACTTTCGGCAGAAGAGATTTACAGCATCAACAATTCCTCCATCAAGGACGCAATTGTGCACTTCGGTGGTGGTTGTACAGCCGAAATTATCTCTTCAGAGGGTCTCTTAGTGACCAATCACCACTGTGGCTACGGTTCCATACAGCGTCTGAGCTCTGTAGAGCATGATTATCTCGCCGATGGCTATTGGGCTATGGATCGATCTCAGGAATTGCCTGCAGAGGGTCTGACAGTAACATTTCTAGAGAGTATGACCGATGTGACAAAGGATGTCGAGAAAGCACTCAAAAGGGCAAAAACCGCCAAAGACAGTACTGAGGCAATGAAACAGCTCGAAGCTAACCTTACAGGTAAGGCTGTCGGCGATAACAAATATCTCCGTGCCAGAGTTTATTCGATGTATGGTGGAAATGCCTACTATCTTGTTGTCTCAAAAGTCTATAATGATATACGTTTCGTAGGTGCTCCCCCTTCATCAATAGGCAAATTCGGAGCTGATACCGATAACTGGATGTGGCCCCGTCACACCTGCGACTTCTCTATGTTCAGAGTATATGCGGACAAGGATAACAATCCTGCTCCCTACTCTCCCGACAATGTGCCCTACAAACCGAAACAACATCTTAAAATTTCTCTCAAAGGCATTCAGCCCAATGATTTTACGATGATTATCGGTTATCCGGGCCGCACAAATCGTTTCATGACTCAGTCGGAGTTGGTAGAGCAGCGTGACATCTCCAATGCAATCAGCATTTACATCAGAGGCAAACGTCAGGAATTGATGATGGAGGATATGCTGGCCGATCCCAAAGTGAAACTCCAGTATGCAAGCAAATACAGTGGGTCCTCTAACGGTTGGAAAAAATGGATGGGCATGAATGAAACCTTTGCAAAACTCGATGTGGAGTCACGCCGTGCTAAGGAAGAGGCTGAGTTTAAGGAATGGGTGGGTAAAAAGAAATCCCGAATCAAAAAATATGGCAATGCACTCGACAAGATTAATTATGCTGTGAAAGACAGGGCGGAGGCTCTTACCATCTATACCACACTTGCCGAAAGCGTGGGTCGTATTGAGATAATGTCCATTGCATCCATGGTCAATAGCCTTTTCACCACTCCCTTTGCAACCGATCAGGAAAAAGAGCAGTATAGCAATATGCTTGATCGTCGCATCGCCGCTTTCTACAAGGACTACTCCCTGCCTACAGACAGGAAGATTTCAAAGGAGATGATGAAGATCGCCAAAGAACGTCTCTCAGAGGAAAACTTACCCTCATTCTATAAGGAGATTGAGAGCAAATTTGCTGGGGATATTGATGCTTATGTCGATTATATCTTTGACAATTCCATTTTTGCATCCGAGAAAAAAGTCCTCGAAGCCATTGCTACTGAAACTCCTGTAAAAGATGACCCTGCAGTAGAGTTGGCAAAATCATTCAGCCTGGTAACTCCACCTCTCAGAGCAAAAATTGCCTCTACTCAGAAGATATTTGACGAAGGCAAAAAGGCATATATCGCCGGTACTCTCGAGATGCGTGAGGGCGAGGCCATATATCCCGATGCCAACTCCACAATGCGACTCACTTATGGCAGAGTACTTCCCTATTCTCCCAAGGATGCCGTAGTCTACAACTACTACACAACCCTCGAGGGTGTAATGCAGAAGGAAGATCCTGACAACTGGGAATTTATCGTGCCTGAAAAGCTCAAAGAGCTCCATAGAGCCAAGGATTATGGCAGATATGCCATGCCTAACGGCGAAATGCCTGCCTGCTTCATCACTAATAGTGACATTACAGGCGGCAACTCCGGCAGCCCCGTACTCAATGCCAATGGCGAGCTTCTCGGACTGGCCTTTGATGGCAACTGGGAGGCAATGTCGGGTGACATTATCTTTGAACCCGAACTACAGCGCTGTATCAATGTCGATATTCGCTACGTTCTCTTTATTATGGATAAATTTGGCGGAGCAGGATATCTCCTCGATGAGATGGATATAGTAGAATAATTAAGAACCCATAAAAACAGAATAAAATGGCTTTGGAAAAGCAGATCCAGGAAGATCTTAAAGCTGCAATGTTTGCCAAGGATGCGACTGCCCTGGCCTCGATCAGGGGGATTAAGGCAGCCATTATGCTGGCAAAAACAGCAGCAGGAGCATCAGATAAACTGACTGATGCTGACATCATCAAAATCATACAGAAACTTGTAAAGCAGCGCAAAGAGAGTGCGGCCATTTACACTGAGCAGTCACGTCCCGAACTCGCCGAAGCGGAGCTGGCCGAAGCTGCCATAATGGAGAAATATCTCCCAGCACAACTGAGTGAGGAAGAGGTTGAAGAGGCTCTCAAAAAGATAATTGCCCAGGTCGGGGCAACATCGCCGGCCGACATGGGCAAAGTCATGGGAGTGGCCACAAAAGCCCTTGCAGGGCAGGCTGACGGCCGTCTTATTTCAACAATTGTAAAGCGGCTGCTTTCATAGCGTCAAAAAGAGGTCCGTCCAGGAGTGCGGCGGGATTGCCTTCGTCGCCTCCTTCACGGATGCTCTGCACTAATGGAACCTGTCCCAATAGGGGCAGGTTATATTTTTCTGCCATGGCTTTACAGCCATCTTTTCCAAAGATGTAATATCTATTCTCCGGCAGTTCTGCGGGAGTAAACCAGGACATATTCTCGATAATGCCGTAGATATGTTTGTTGATGTTTTCATTTCTGAAAAGGTTGACACCTTTTTCTACGTCGGAAAGGGCGACAGCCTGAGGGGTGCTGACGATGATTGCTCCATCCAACGGTATGTCATGTACAAGCGATATGTGAATATCTCCGGTTCCCGGAGGAAGGTCTACCAACAGAAAGTCCAGTTCACCCCATTTTACCTGAAGAATCATCTGTTTTAAGGCGTTGCAAGCCATCGGGCCGCGCCAAATCAGTGCTTGTTCGGGTTTTGCGAAATATCCTATAGACATCCATTTTACGCCGAATTTTTCTATCGGGAGGATAATCTCGGTGCAGTCTTCAACATACTGGCCATAATCTTCGACAAGGTTGCCTTGGGCGTCATAAATTTCGACTCCGGGCATTTGTCCTTCGGTACCGGTCATTTTGGGCACTGAAGGGCCGTAAACATCGGCATCGGCAAGGCCTACCTTGTAACCCATACGGGCAAGGGTGATGGCCAGATTGACTGCGACGGTGGATTTACCAACGCCGCCTTTGCCGGAGGCTATGGCGATAATTTTATCTACATTAGTAAGTTGCTTCTCGTCCAGGTCAAGAATGGTTCTTTTCTTTTTTTCTTCCTTTTTTTTAGGGGGATTAGGATTGTAAGGACCCTTGATATTGTATGGATTGTTCATGTTGCGAGTTGCGGGTTACGGGTTGCGAGTTATGGGTTACGGGGTTCTGGGGTGGTAGTTTTGAGTATGGGGTTTGGCTTTTGGTTATTGTAATAATTGCGCAAAGTTAATAAAGAAAAGAGGAACAACAAGTAGAAAAATTTACTTAAAAATATTGATTAGATAGGTTGTGTAATTAGTGATACCCAACCAAATTGTTGCGTATATTTGTACCCGCAAAACAATTTACTCATGGAATACTTACGTGTTGATATTGAAAACACAGAACGATGGAATAAGGTTTGGGAGCTGTATGAGAGTAGTTTTCCTATCGAAGAACTGCGAAAAAAGAAAGACCATTTGCGTGCATGCCAAGACCCATATTTCTTCCCGATTTCGGCATGGGAAGAAAATCGATTGATTGGCCTGCTATTTTATTGGGAGTGGGGCACATATCGCTACTTAGATTATTTAGCCATTTCGCCCGAGTTGCGCGATCATGGTTACGGCTCTCAGATGCTGCAGCACCTTCGCGATACGGAACATAAGGTTATCCTGGAAATTGATCCGCTAACTAACGAACAATCTATACGCCGTTTGCATTTTTACGAACATGCAGGATATACTCTTACTCCCTATCGGTTTAGCCTCGCTTATCGGTTGGATGCTGAACCGCAGGAACTGCTTATTATGAGCTTTCCGGATATGATTACCAATGAGCAATACAACGATTTCCTCAACTTTATTGAAGAACGTGTAACCTTATATTGCGAAAAGGAAGAATCGTAATAAGGACTTTCATCCTGCACTTACTCCAAACTTATTTTATCCCCAACTACTCACTAAATACTCGGAACCCGAAACTCAAAACTCAGAACTAATTCTTAACTGTGCTTTTAAGAAAGAGTTCGGCCATCTGGGTGTCTTCGATTTTTGAAGGAGCATCACACATCACATCCCTGCCGGTATTATTCTTGGGGAATGCGATAAAATCTCTGATTGTCTCTTGTCCTCCAAAAAGGGCGCAGAGACGGTCAAATCCGAAAGCGATACCTCCGTGAGGGGGAGCTCCGTATTTAAATGCGTCTATCATAAATCCAAACTTGTAGAGATACTCCTCTTCATTCATTCCGAGCACCTCGAACATTCTCTTCTGAACATTGGAATCAAAGATACGGATGGATCCACCACCGAGTTCAGTGCCGTTGAGAACAAAGTCATAAGCATTAGCTGAAACCTCTTCCAGGTCCTCCTTTCGGTTGCTGTAAAATTTCTCCAAATCCTCAGGTTTGGGAGAGGTGAAGGGGTGGTGCATCGCATAGAAACGCTCTGTCTCGTCGTCCCACTCCAGTAAGGGGAAATCATATACCCACAAAGGAGCGAAATGATCGGGACGGCGAAGTCCGAGACGGTTGCCGAGCTCAATGCGGAGAGTACCGAGAGCCACCTGAGTTTTCTTGCGTTCACCGGCCATAATCAAAATCATATCACCCTTATTTGCACCCATATCGTCGGCAAGAGCATGAAGCTCTTCAGATGAGAAAAACTTGTCGACAGAGGATTTTACACCCTCTTCGGTTACTCTGATATAGATAAGTCCCTTTGCACCTACCTGGGGTCTTTTTACCCATTCGGTAAGCTCGTCAATCTGCTTGCGTGTGTAGGAGGCGATACCTTCAACCACGATTCCTCCGATATAGGGAGCTGAATCGAATACTACGAAGTCGTGTCCCTTTACCTTATCGGTAATCTCCTGAATCTTCATTCCGAAACGGATATCGGGCTTGTCTGAGCCGTAGTATGTCATAGCGTCAGCATAACTTATACGGGGAAATTGCTCTTTGAACTCCATTTCGAGCACCTTCTTGAAGAGGTGTTTCATCAAACCCTCGAAGGTATTGAGCACATCCTCACGCTCCACAAAGGACATTTCACAGTCAATTTGTGTAAATTCAGGTTGACGGTCTGCACGCAGGTCTTCATCTCTGAAGCAGCGCACAATCTGGAAATATCTGTCATATCCCGCCACCATCAGCAACTGTTTGTATTGCTGTGGACTTTGAGGAAGCGCATAAAATTCGCCGGGATGCATACGACTGGGTACTACGAAGTCGCGTGCCCCTTCAGGGGTAGATTTAATCAGAAAAGGGGTCTCCACTTCGATGAAATTGAGGCTGTCAAGGAAGTTGCGTGTCTCATGAGCGAGCTTATGTCTAAGAGTGAGAGCACGTTTTAGTGGGTTTCGTCTCAGGTCGAGATAGCGATATTTTGCCCGGATCTCTTCGCCTCCGTCAGACTCATCTTCAATGGTGAAAGGAGGTGTTGCAGCCTCGTTGAGTATATTTAGATGGGTGAGTTTGATTTCGATCTCTCCGGTGGGAATACGAGGGTTTTTACTTTGACGTTCTTCCACTTGCCCTGTCACCTGTATCACATATTCGCGCCCGAGGCGGGATACCTTTTCATTAAGTTCACTCGATGATGATTCGTCAATTACCACCTGTGTTATACCGTAGCGATCTCTGAGGTCTATGAAGCTCATACCTCCCATTTTGCGGTTTGTTTGAACCCATCCGGCTAGAGTTACGGTCTGGCCGACATTTTTAAGTCTCAGTTCACCGCAAGTATTTGTTCTATACATATAAGTTTATTCAAATGTTGGTTCCAAAATAAGTATTCTGTGGCCTTCAGCGAGCTTTTTTGCCCATATAAAGTAGCCGGTAGCACTTAGGTGAATGCCATCTGTGGTATATTCATCGGCCAGATCTCCGTTGGCGTCGCTCAAAAGCGATGCGATATCGAGATAGATATATCCGTATCTGTCTTGTGCAGCATCGAGCAATTTGTTGAGTTCAAATATTCTTTCGTTGTTGCCTTCGTAGAAGTTTGTCTTAGGGTTGAGAGGGAGAGTACTCTGTACATAAAGGATGGCCTTAGGCATAGCTTCCTTGAGTTTTATGATAAGTGACTCATATTTAGCCCAAAGTTCTGAAACCGGAAGCTCCCGGTCATTGAGAAGATCGTTGGTCGAGGTCATCAGGAAGATTTTACTGGCATTTTCATCGGCAATCTCATCAATCCTATCGATAATACCCTCAACAACATCTCCGCTGATACCACGGTTGAGAATATTGATAAAAGGGAATAGTTCATTCCAGGGGGCGTTGTTAATTAGGCTGTTGCCAAGCATTACTACTGAAAATTCTTCACTGTTGGGCAGCGAGCGGAAGATGGAGAGACGGTGATTGTAGTGGTCAAATCTCTCGGCTTTCACTTCGCCTTCCTGCGCTTTGTTGAGGGCAGTCAAACCGACAAAGGGTTCAATTGCTTTTGCATAAGCTTCATAACCGGCTCCGTTGAGTAACATTCCATTCCAGCTGTAAGCGGGATTGATAGCTCCACTTTCATCGGTAAGCACGCTTGCCATATCGATAAAGGTATAGCCGGTTTCATCAGCAGATTCAGCCAGAGAGGTGTTGAGCTCAGTGGTTTGCGCTACTTGTTCAACGGTCATTTCTCCGAGAGGAGTGACTCCGATATAATAAATTTCGCTTTCAGGGGAGGATTTCTTCACGATATTGCAAATCTCAGCAACGCGTTCCAGGATCACTGCGTTGTCATCTCCATGCATAATATCTCTCGCCCCTGCGCTCAGAAATAGTTTTTTGGGCCTAGCTTTGGCAATACCACCGATTCTATAGCAAAGATGTTCGGTACCGTCGTATGTAATACCCCTGCCAAGAACTTTGTTCGATCCGAAGAAATCACTCCACATACCTCTGTCGATAAAGTCGTCACCGACCAACACGATATTGGATGTGTCAACAGGCAATTCGGCGTACAATGTGTGTTTCTCAAGGAAATAGGGTTGATTGGTGTACCATGAGGGCTCCACAGCACTTTCCTCTTTGCAGGAAGTGGCAAATGTCACTGCGACAAATGTCGCAAGAGTCAATAGGAATAAATTTTTTCTCATATTATAATTAATTATTATCATTATACATTGAAAAGGAAGTGGACTATGTCGCCATCCTGCACCACATACTCTTTGCCCTCACTGTTAATTTTTCCGGCAGCGCGGCAGGCAGCCTCTGATCCAAGAGTCACATAGTCGTCATATTTGATTACCTCGGCACGAATGAATCCTTTTTCAAAGTCGGTATGGATAACTCCTGCGGCTTTGGGAGCCTTATCTCCCTTTTTGATGGTCCAGGCCTTTAATTCAGGGCCTCCTATTGTGAAAAAAGTGTGCAAATTGAGTAGTGAATAGGCCGACTGTATAAGACGCACTACTCCGGAGGTCTCAAGACCGATCTCATGTAGAAACATCTCTCTCTCCTCAAAACTGTCAAGCTCGGCAATTTCGGATTCAATTTTGGCAGCAATCACCAGTATTTCGGCATCTTCGTCTTTGATAGCGTCACGTACCATCTCTACATATGCGTTGCCGGTTGCGGCGGAAGCTTCGTCCACATTGCAGACATACATTACTGGTTTGCAGGTAAGAAGGTAGAATTCCTTTGCTATCTTTGCATCCTCAGCATTCTCAATCACCAACTCACGGGCGTTGCGCCCCATCTCAAGCACCTCTTTGTATCTTTGCAATAGGTCCAGCACTCTTTTTGCGTGTTTGTTGCCACCGGATTGAGCTTGTTTCTCTACCTTTGCAATGCGATTGTTGATCGTGTCCAAATCCTTAATTTGAAGCTCTATATCTACAATTTCCTTATCTCTTACCGGATTGACGGTGCCGTCCATATGAACCACATTGGGATCGTCAAAACAGCGGAGTACATGCAGAATCGCATCTGTCTGGCGGATATTGGCCAGAAATTGATTGCCGAGGCCTTCGCCTTTGCTGGCTCCCTTTACTAGTCCGGCAATATCTACTATTTCCACCGTGGCAGGCACAACTCGCGGTGGTTTTGATATATTTGCGAGAACTGTCAATCTCTCGTCAGGAACGGTGGTAAAACCTATGTTGGGTTCTATTGTGCAAAAAGGGAAATTGGCTGCCTGTGCTCTTGAGGAGCTAATGCAGTTGAAAAGAGTTGACTTTCCAACATTTGGAAGTCCCACTATTCCACATTTAAATCCCATGAATAAAAATTAAGTATTATTAATCCAAACCACAAAAGTAGTAATTATTTGTTTATCTTGGCGCTCAAACAAGGAGGTATGTGATGAGAGGGTTGTTTTTGAGCATTCTGCTCATTTTTGCAGTTCCGTTTCAGGAGCCGCTCCAGGAAGAGGAAATCAGAGTGATGTTTTGGAATGTCGAAAACTATTTCGACCCCTTTGACGATGAAAAAACAAATGATGAGGATTTTATCTATGGGGGTCGCTACAGATGGTCATGGAAGCGTTTTTTGCGCAAGCGCAACGCAATTGCCAAGGTAATAGCCTCTTCGGCGGAGGAACTTGGGGGATGGCCGGATTTGATAGGATTATGTGAGGTGGAAAATAGGATGGTGCTTCGCCAGCTGGTTAAGCAGACACATCTTTTGCGTTTGGAATACGAGATGGTGCACTATGATTCGCCGGATGTGCGAGGTATAGATGTAGCGCTGCTTTATCGTAAGGAGCGGTTTAAAGTATTGAACTCAAGAGCTGTGACTGTTTCTCTGTCCGACAGTTCCGTTACCCGCGATATTTTGTATGTCTGTGGTATTCCGCTTCAAGGAGAGGGGAGTATGGATACGCTCCATATATTTGTCAACCATTGGCCCTCAAGGTTGAGCGACGATTCGAAGCTTTCTTCGCGCAGAATGACTGCTGCAAATGCCTTGCGGGAGGCGGTGGATTCGGTGAGAATCATTTCGCCTGAGGCGGAAATTTTAATAATGGGCGACTTTAACGACACTCCGGATTCACAGATTCTGGTCGATTTTTCGAAAGAAATGGAGTTCTACGTTCCGGCTGCCGATTTGGCGGCCAAGGGGCTGGGTTCTATCAAATATAAGGGCGTGTGGGAGCTTATAGATCAATTTTTCCTTTCGGAAAATCTTTCCGGAATGTTGATGCGCTGGAATGACGGTACTATGATGCGCATCTTTGCTCCTGCCTTTTTACTTGAGGAAGATAGAGAGTTTCTTGGGCAAAAGCCCAGGCGCACATACATCGGACCGCGATACAACGGAGGAGTGAGTGACCACCTTCCGATTTTGCTGCGATTGCAGCGAAAATTGCATATATTTGCACAATGAAACAGTATCTTGACCTGCTCGACCATATAATGCGCAACGGTACCGACAAGAGCGATCGCACCGGTACCGGCACCAGGAGTGTTTTCGGTTATCAAATGCGTTTTGACCTCAACCAAGGCTTTCCGGTGCTTACCACCAAAAAACTTCATCTCAGATCGATTATCTATGAACTGCTGTGGTTTATAGCAGGAGATACAAACATCCGCTATCTCAACGAACACGGAGTGACCATATGGGATGAATGGGCTGATGACAACGGTGATCTGGGACCTATCTACGGTCACCAGTGGCGCAGCTGGCCCACTCCTGACGGAGAGACTATCGATCAGCTGGCTGCACTTGTCGAATCTCTTAAAAACAATCCCGACTCGCGCCGACACATCGTTTCCGCCTGGAACGTAGCAGAGGTAGAAAAAATGGCTCTTCCGCCGTGTCATGCACTATTTCAGTTCTATGTAGCGGAAGGCAAACTCTCATGTCAACTCTATCAGCGGAGTGCCGATGTATTCCTTGGGGTTCCATTCAATATCGCTTCTTATTCACTTTTGACTATATTGTTGGCGCAGGTATGCGGCTATAGCCCGGGTGAATTTATCCACACCTTTGGCGATGCCCATATCTACCGCAATCATTTTGAGCAGGTGACCCTCCAGCTCTCCCGCGAGCCGCGCCCGCTCCCCCGAATGATCATTAACCCCGACAAGAAGGATCTCTTCAGCTTTGAGTATGAGGACTTCACTCTTGAAGGATATGATCCCCACCCCGGCATAAAAGCCCCTATTGCCGTATGAGTGCAGTGCCCATCATATCTCTTATTGCCGCCGTTGCAACGGATGGAGCCATTGGCAAAGGCAACTCCATGCCCTGGCATATTTCCGATGATCTGAAATATTTTAAGCGGGTTACCTTCGGCAAATGCGTCATAATGGGTCGCAAGACCTGGGAATCCCTCGGCAGCAAGCCTCTTCCCGGAAGGGATAATATCATTATCAGCCGCACACTATCAATACCCGCTCCACCTACTTCTCGGATCCATTATGTGCGCTCTCTCGAAAGTGCACTTGATCTTGCGCGGATTATTACTGTCGAGATGGGGCAGAACGAGATCTTCGTGATCGGCGGAGGCAATATTTATCGTCAGGCAATGGGAAAAGCGTCAAGAATCTATTTGACCAGGGTCTATACTTCGGTACCCGAAGCGGACATCTTTTTCCCGGATATGGATCCGGAAAAATGGCATATTGTCACTCGCAGCGGCATTGCTATGGATGAAAAATCAGGTTTAAACTACGAATTTTTGATATATGAGTGCTAAAAAATCACAGTCACCAAGTACTTCCGGACGCGACTCGTTTACTAGTTCATTCGGAGTACTTGTTGCGTTGGCCGGGTCCGCCATCGGGCTGGGCAATCTCTGGAGGTTTCCCTATCTCGTTGGAGAAAATGGCGGCGCAGCTTTCATCTTTATTTACATTGGTTTCGTTTTCATCCTCTGTCTTCCGATAATGTATTCCGAATTTATTATCGGACGCAGAAGCCAGAGAAATGTTTTTGGTGCCTTCAAGGTGCTCGCACCCGGTTCCAAATGGGGGATTGTGGGTATTTTTGCGGTACTTTCATCTCTCTGCATCCTATCGTTTTACAGCGTTGTGGGAGGATGGTCGATAGAGTATCTGGTCAAAGCTATTACGTTTGATTTTACCCGAGAGGCCGGAGGCAATCTTGACACTATGTTCAGTGATTTTGTCACCTCTCCGATCAAGCCTATTATTTGGCATGTGGTATTTTTGCTCCTGACAGCTCTTGTGGTGATTGCCGGGATAGAAAAGGGTATAGAGAAATATACCAAAATGATGATGCCGATGCTTTTTGTTATGATTATCATCATTGCAATACGTTCGGTTACTCTTGAGGGATCAAAAGAGGGAATTAATTATCTTTTCAAGCCCGATTTTTCCAAAGTGACTTTTGAAACCCTTTTATCTGCTTTGGGACAGGCATTTTTCTCTCTTTCCATAGGTTGCGGCACTATAATGACCTATGCTTCTTATGTGAAAAAAAGCGAAAATATAGTCAAATTATCCGCGTATACGGCAATTGCCGACACCACTTTTGCCATCATTGCAGGTTGCGCAATCATGCCGGCGGTGTTTGCATTTGGAATAAGCCCGGGAGAGGGCCCCGGTCTGGTATTCATTACATTGCCGAAAATTTTTGCTCAAATGCCGCTGGGAGGCATTCTCGCCATTATCTTTTTCTTCGTGCTTATTATCGCGGCCCTGACCTCCTCCATTTCTCTGCTTGAGGTGGTTGTGGCTTATCTCAAAGAGGAGTTCAATATGAAACGTACCACAGCTGTAATCATCGGTTCCTCAATTTTCCTTGTAACGGGATGTCTCGCTTCTCTTTCTATGGGGGTACTTTCAGATGTCAAGATCATGGGAAAGACTTTCTTTGATCTCTTCGACTCCCTTTCTTCCGATTTTTTCCTGACTATATGCGGCCTGCTGGTTGTGATTTTTGTGGGCTGGAGGCTTGGAAAGGCCAATGTGATGGATGAACTCACCAATAGCGGTACTCTCAAGTTTCCCAGATGGTTTACAGAGACCACATTCTTTATCATCCGTTTTGTTGCCCCGGTAACAATTTTGGTAATAATGATATTTGGATAAGTGGTGCGGGTTACGAGTTGCAGGTTGCGTGTTGTAGGTTACGGGGTGCGTGTTACAAGTTGCGTGTTGCAGGTTATGGGGTGCGGGGTGTGGTAAAAATCACATTTTTGGTACCAATAATGTGAAAATTCCCACATTTTTAGCACCAATGCCCGTTATCCATAGCATTTTATAAGTCAACGGCTAACGGCTAACAACCAACGGCCTATGCCTTGAAGATCCATTCATAAAGAGGAACAACCTCTATGTCATCTATTCGATCTTTCTGATTGTAGGTTATAATGGTTTTTGAAGAGACTTTTAGTTGTGGGTCGATTACTTCAAAGCCGGATAATTCACGTTCACGGTTTGTACTATCTAAATCGTAACAAACCTGAAATGCATTCCATATTCCATCCCGGCGAGCAATGAAATCGCACTCTTCTGATGTGCGAACGAAGGCAACATCTTCGTATTTAGCATGTATGAGTTGGTTGTATACAACGTTTTCGAGCAATTTTCCCGAATTTGGCGAAAAGCTTACCCCAACGGCAGAAATCAGTCCGTTGTCAGCACTATATGTTTTCCGTTCCGGACGCGCATTTTCTTTTGCGGAAAAAGAAAAGTTGCTTATCTCATTTAACACATAAGCTTGTTCAGCATATTCAATATATTTTTTTATAGTGTTTTCGCTGTTGCCGAGTGCCTTACTGAGAGTACTGTATCGGTAGCGAGTTGCTGTGTTGGTAAGCAGGTAATGCATGGTTCTGTAAAATGCTCCTGTATCGCGTACGCCGTTATAAGCTATACAATCTTTCAGTACAATTGAGTCGTAATAGCTTTGCAGCAGCTCGATCTTTAAATCATCGGGAAGTTCTCTGTTGGCTATTTCCGGGAATCCGCCAAAAATGAGATATTTGTTGAGAAGACTCAGTACTTCGCTCTTTTGTGCGTTTACTGTAAGTAAGTCGGTTATTCCATTTATGAAAAAGATTTCTTTTAGAGAGAGGGGACGCACTACATCGGAAACATACCGACCGGATAGCAATGTGGCAAACTGTCGTTGTAACAAATCGGAAGTAGAGCCGGTAACATATATTTTTTTGAAGCGCTTAGTATCGTAAGCTCCCTTTACAAATAGCTCCCAATTGCTAACCTGATGTACCTCGTCTAAAAACAAATAGGTCACTTTTGTGCCGGTAAGAACCTCGGCTTGCTCTATAAGACCATATATTTCTGCAGGATTACTCCAAACAGGCGTAAAAATCGGTTCGTCCATGTTGAGAGTCAATATTTCGCGCGGATCAACTCCTTCATCCATCAGATGGTTTATAATCAACTGAAATAGTGATGACTTTCCGCTGCGACGTATTCCGGTGAGCACGTGAATATGTGGAAGAACCAATTTTTTTATCAGTCCGGACAATAGCTCGCGGTCATGTAAGCCATTATATTTACCTAAATTCCAGTGTCGGTTTAAACGTATAAGCGTGTCGTTCATATTATGGTTTTTTAGAAATCCACCACAAAGATAGTGATAAAACTTTAATTATCCTCAACATACTGCGGATAATTTACTATTTATCGTCAGCATACTGCGGATAATTATCTATTTGGCCGCGCACCCCGCAACCCGCACCCCGCACCTCCAAACAAAAAACGGGCGGCCGTAGCCACCCGTTTTTTAGTTTGGAATGTACTCTAACTATCTGAGAATCTTTGCAAACTCGATATCGTTTACCATTCTCTTGGCGTAGTCTTCTCTCTTAGCTGCATTCTCAAGTTCTTTCTTGCAGGTCTCAGCGTCGCCCTTACGTGCTGCAATAACAGCCTTGAGGTAAGATGCATGAGGGCATTTGCAAGTTACGACTGCCTTTTCAGGCTGTCCGTTGAGGATGTGAGCAAGTGGCTCATTGTGGTCGCCTGTCCCCTCAAGTTTGTTGAGAGCCTCTTTGTATCTGCCTTCGAGAATATCAATAACTGCTGCATTGATCTTAGCCTCGGGACGATGGCAATCATTAAACCATTTCATTGCCTCTGCATAGTCGCCTTCGCGCATAGCGATAACGCCCATTGCATTCTTATAGTAGCAGTTCTTGTTGTTCATCTTTCCGAGAAGAGATTTAGCTGCGCTATTATTTCCAAGGTTGAGGTTGACGCAAGCTGCGTTGTATTTCGCGCGGTCGCTGTCAAATTCTTTAATAGCCTTGTTGTAGATATCAATTTTTGCGTCGTTGTCTCTTGTCAGGGTAGCTACGCGGAGTAGAGCTTCTTCATCGAGAGCATCAATGTTGGTCTCTACAAGCTCTTTGAGCTCGTCAGCAGAATAGTTGGTGTACTCGATATCGGTGATGAATCTTGCACGGCGAAGTTCGGGAAGAATAGTCTCTGCAAGAGTCTTATATACCTGAGACATGTTTCTGATCTCTCTTTCGCGTACGTTAGAGTCACTGTACATTGAAAGAACACGGAGGATAAGCTCTTTGTCTTCAATATTGGAGTTCTTTACAAGCTCCTGGAAGCCTTCCCAGTCCTCACCAAGACTCTTGGTGCTTACTTCACCTGTTTCGAGTTTCTTGGTAAACCGGTTAAATGCTTTTTCTGCACTCTTTTCACGATTTGCAGAGAGTTTGTTGTTGAAGTCTACAGCACCTTCAGGAGAAGCGTAGGCAACGATTTTAGTGCCCTTAACTTCTCTGCGCTCATCCTGCTCCAGATCCTTGAGAGCCTGCTCAAAGTTCTTTATGTCTTCGCTTCTGAGCTGTGAAGGGCGTACGGTTGCGCTATTTACAAGATAGAGAATCTGTGCCTCTTCAGTCTCGGGAATTACTTCCTGATAGTTGTCCTTCATCATCTCGTATGCACCGTCAGTTTCTACGAGCATATAGGTGGTGTTGGCACCGTCAGCAATCTTGATGTCAGCGGGGAAGGGGAATTCTTTGCCTTTGAATAGAACGGTTGCGCGAGCTACGAGCTGTGATTTTTCCATGCCGGGAACATATTCAAAATGAATGCGTTCGCTTATGGTCGCACCATCCTCGGTTACGAGTTTATAATTATCGGTAATCTTCTCGCCCTGATATACAAAAGGCTTACCCTCAACCTGGCCGCCACTATAAACCAATACGGGAATCACCTCAAGAATTGCCTTCGGATGGAAGTATTCGGCAGGGAATGTAACGTCAACAACAGCGTCAATGTTGCCTGCAATCACTTCGAGAACCTCGGGGTTGCAATTGATTTTGATCTGGTCAGCGGCTTCAATCATTTTGGAAGGATTGCCGCAGGAAGCCATAGCTACGGATACGAAAGCTATGAGCATAAGATTGATGATGTTTTTTCTCATAAATATTAAAATAGTTTTTGTTAAAATAATTCTTTAGTAAATAATAATGTTTTATCATACAAATATAATGATAATTTTTTTCAGATAAAAATTTATAACTTTGCAGATATGGATTTAAGGCAAATAAAAGATAAATATCAGATTATCGGCAATGATCCCGGACTTAACAGAGCCATTGAAGCGGCAGTTAATGTTGCTTCTACCGACCTCTCCGTGATTGTAACGGGCGAAAGCGGTGTCGGAAAGGAATATATTCCCAGGATTATCCACGACCACTCTCCCCGTAAGCATAAACGCTATATTGCAGTTAACTGTGGAGCAATTCCGGAAGGAACGATAGATTCTGAGCTTTTCGGCCATGAAAAGGGTGCTTTTACCGGAGCGGTCGACAGCCGCAAGGGATACTTTGAAGAGGCGGACGGTGGTACAATTTTCCTTGATGAAGTTGCCGAACTTCCGGTCGGCACTCAAGTACGACTACTTAGAGTTTTGCAGAACGGAGAGTTTATAAGAGTAGGTTCCTCCAAGGTGCAGAAGACTGATGTGAGGGTGATAGCAGCCACCAATATTCATCTCGAACGTGCGGTGGCATCCGGCAAGTTTAGGCGTGACCTCTATTACCGTCTCAATACAGTGCCAATAGTGATGCCTCCCCTTAGGGAGCGCAAGGAGGACATCCGTATGCTTTTCCGCAAGTTTGCAAGTGATTTTGCCGATAAATATACGATGCAACCTGTGCGTCTCAATGATGAAGCGATGAAGCTTCTTGAGAGCTACCCGTGGCCCGGTAATATTCGCCAGCTTAAAAGTGTTGCCGAGCGTATATCGATTATGGAGACAGAGCGTCTGATTACAGCAGATATGCTCGCCGGCTACCTTCCGAAGGATCATTCCTCCCGGATGCCGGTGCAATCCGGCGGCTTTACAGATAATTGCTCCGATCCATATAGAGAGTTCTTAATTCAGCTATATGCCCAGTATCAGCAGTTGAGGATTGATGTTGATGAGCTCATCCGCATTGTCAAAGGAAATACTCCGGCTGCTCAGGTGCCTCCTGTTCAGACCATCAACCCTACCCATATGCTAACAGAGGGATCTGGAGCGCGGGGTGCGGGATACGGGGTGCGGGATACGGGGTGCGGGGTGCAGGGTTCCGGTGCGGTGATTGAGGTTGAGGAGGTGGAGAATGTTGCAGAACCCCAGGAGGAGAGTCCACGCACTTTGGATCAAATCACCTGTAATGCAATTGCAGAAGCACTGCGGCGCAATGGTAATAACCGAGAGAAGGCAGCGGCGGAACTGGGAATCTCCGCAAGAACAATTTACAGGAAGATTAAAGAATTTAATTTGGAATAAGGGACAAAATGAAAAAAACATTAAAAATAGTATTTTCTCTTGTCGCAATTTTTGCCACATCATGCCTGCTTACAGGTTGTTGGCTCTATTCCTTTAGCGGTACTTCCATCCAGCCGGATGTCGAAACGATATGTATAGAACCGGTCCAGAACAGAGCTCTCAAGGTCAACCCTTCACTTGCGAATTCTTTATATGAGGCACTTTCGGATAAATATCGTAAACTTACCCGTCTGGAACAGGTGGAGGATGCCGGAGATCTCTATGTGCTGGCTGTTATCGAAGGCTATGATGTCTCCGCAACTGCAATTACTGCCGATGAGGTAGCTGCCAGAAACCGTCTCACAGTAACGGTAAAGGTAAAGTTTGTGAATGAGAAGTATCCGGAGGAAAATTTTGAGAAGAATTTTGCAGGTTATGAGGATTATGATTCCGAACGCTCTCTTGATGAAGTCGAAGCCACGCTTTGTGATACGATAATAGAAAAAATTGTGGAAGATATATTTAATGCCACCGTTGCCAACTGGTAACACCTGTTTATAAATGGAATTGAAAAGGCTCTCCATATCCGAACTTGAAGAACTGCTGGAACTTTATCCCTGGTTTGCAGTGGCACGCAAGGAACTTGTCCTTCGTAAAGGCAAAGCCGGTGATGAAGAGCTCCACGGAGCAGCAGCTGCGTCAGGAATACACTTCCTCAGCCGTGCTTATTTTATCCAATCGGTAAAAGAATCCATCAAAGAGCGTTTCAATGAAAGTGATATTATAGGAAAACCGGCTCATGCCGAACACAAGCTTAAATACTATGTTGTCGGAGGTGACTATTTCAGCCAGGAAGATTTCAAGGAACTTGAGCGAAGCGGGGAGGCATTTAAGGAGACTTTTAGCATTAATCCGATCTCTTCCACACTTAGCTCACTGCCCGATTTTGATTTTGAAAAACGAGAATCTACGGATGAGGATTCCGACCAATTCTGCACCGAAACTCTTGCAAGAATATATGTAGAACAGGAGTTTTATAATCAAGCACTTTCAATTTATGAGAGACTAATTTTGTTATATCCGGAAAAAAGTGCTTACTTTGCGTCCCTTATAGAAAATGTTAAAATATTAAAATAACCTATTATGCAAGCAGCATACGTTACAGTTTCTATTATTATAGTTATATTGAGTGTACTACTGACTCTCGTGGTTTTGATCCAGAACTCCAAGGGCGGAGGACTGGCAGCCAATTTTGCAGCGGGCAACCAAGCTTTCGGAGTACGTCAGACAGCTGATTTTCTCGAGAAGATAACCTGGGGTCTGGCTACTTCTATTTTGGTTCTTTGCGTAGTTGCCACATTCCTTATTCCCAACAGGCATACTTCAGGTTCAAAACTCAGAGAAGCTATCGAGCAGCAGGTAACAACTGAAGGTACTCCCATTGTTAACCCTGAAGTTGCAGTTCCTGCAGAACTTCCGACCACTCCCGAGGGAGAAAATAACTAACAGAAAGGGTACATTTGAGATAAAAGTGACGATTTTGTCACTTTTTTTTAAAAAATACTACTTTGTTATACAAGGTATTTTAAAAAATATATATATTTGCATCGCAAGATTACTTGCATAACCCACAATATTATTAAACCAAATAGTAATGCAACTATGAAAAAAGTAGTTAATGTAGGCATCGGAGGCAGAACTTTTGTCCTTGAAGAGGATGCTTATAGCAAAATGGAATCTTATCTTTCATTATTCAAATCCAAAATCAATATGGGTTTTCAGGAGAATGAAGTAATGGACGACTTAGAAATGAGGATTGCAGATCTCTTTGAGGCTAAACTCGGTTCCAGAAACGAAGTAGTCACTCTCCAGATGGTTGAAGAGATTATAGCACGTCTCGGTATGCCAGACGGAAGTTCCCCCTTTGAAAATGATGGCAACACATCATCATCCTCTGCCTCTGCTTCCGCCTCTTCGGAGAGCAAAGGTCCACGTAAATTTTACCGCGATTATGACAACCGTGCAATCGGTGGAGTCTGTAGTGGTCTCGCTCAGTATCTCAACATTGATGTCGTACTTGTGCGTATTCTCTTTGTGGTGCTCACTCTTCTCGGCAGTGCCGGCATATGGGTCTATATTATCCTCTGGATCGTAGCTCCCAAAGCTGTTACAGCTGCGCAGAAATGTGAGATGAGAGGCTGGCCGGTCACCGCGGAGAATATCAGAAAGGTATCACAGTCACAACATAGAAAATAACGGTTATGGAATACATTGTTGACAACATTAAATCACAGATGAGGAAAGGATTGCTTGAATATTGCATCCTCCTTATTCTCAATAAAAAAGAGGCTTATGCTTCCTCAATCATCGAGGAACTTAAGCAGGCAAACATGATTGTGGTGGAGGGGACCCTCTACCCACTTCTTATCCGCCAAAAGAATCAGGGACTGCTCAATTATCGCTGGGAAGAATCCACCCAGGGGCCCCCGCGCAAGTATTATATGATTACAGACAAGGGACGTTCTTTAATATCCGAAATGGACCTTGCCTGGCAGGAAATAGTATCCACAATTGAAACAATTCGAAAATGAAAAAGGTAGAAAAAGTAAGCATAGGCAGATATGCTTTTACCCTCTATGAAGAGGCATACCGCAAGGCATCAGAATACCTTGACGAGCTCCACAACTACTATTCAAAAAGGGAAAGCGGCCATGAAGTAATGGAGGGCATAGAAGAGAGAATGGCAGAACTGCTTCTTGAAAAATGCGGTCCCGGAGGAATCGTAAGTGCAGAAATGATTGAAGAGGTTATCTCTATTCTCGGCAGACCTGAGGTTATAGAAGATGCAGATTCTGATAGTTCCGGCAGCAATCTCCATTACAATGCTAAGAAAAAGCTCTTCCGTGATCCCTCTTCAAAGATTCTTGGAGGAGTCAGCAGTGGTCTGGCTGCTTATTTCAATATCGAAACTGCGCTGGTTAGAGTTATCTGGCTCGTTCTCTGGTTTATCTTTTCCTCAGCAGGAGCCTTTACACTCCCAGTGTTTGGAGGGGCATTCATCCCAATTGTATATATAATAATGTGGATAGTAATTCCTCCGGCGAAGACCGTGCAGCAGCGCTGCCAAATGAGGGGTGAAGATGGTACGCTCGGCGACCTGGAGAAGAATATTTCCAAGGGAGCGGACTATGTGGGCCGTAAGGCCAGGGAGATCGGTAACTCTGATTTTTGGCGAGTTCTCGGTAGAGCACTTGGTATTATTATAGGAATAATTTTGCTCATCATCGGCGTATCAGGTCTGATGGTAGGTGCTTTGGGTCTGTTCGGTATCACTTTCTTCAATACTACAATACTCAATCTTGGGCTGGACTGGCTTTCCGAGTACGCTCCGATATTTGCGTTGAATGTACCGATGATGTTGCTTAAGATAGTCACTATGCTTGTGGTGTTTTTGCCCTTCCTGGGTATGCTGTACGGTGGTATCCAGTTGATTTTCGGCTTCAAACCTCCCAGATGGAGGCCGGGTTTGATAATTTTCATTATTTGGCTGATTTCGCTCATAGCACTTGTAGTGCTCGGTTTGGCGGGAATCTTTTCAGTAGGATGAATTTCTGTGTAGAGTATAAATTTATTGGTTTAATTAAACCTTTTAAAACTATTGAAGTCAAAGATGTGACTATTCGTTAGTTTTTCTTAGGTTAAGTGAGGGGGGCTGTACCAATTCCACGTCTGGTGCAGCCCCCCAAATTTTTATACTATCCGGGTATAATGTATTCTTTCGCTCAAAGGGTTTTGTAGAAGTCAACCAGAGCTTTTGCAAATGATGTCCAGGAAGTTGATTCCTTAACCTTACGGATATTTTCCACAAAAATGGAGTTGTCAGGATGGCCGAAGTATGACTCAATAGCCCTAACAATACCTTTGGCTGAGATTTCATCAGCTAAAATGCCGATACCCGGTTCTCCTACCGTTTCTTCAAGTCCGCCGGTCCTGGTAACAACTACAGGTAATTCGAAATGAAGCGATATGGCGGTGATTCCGCTTTGTGTTGCGCTTTTGTAGGGGAGAACACAAAGATCGGACGCAGAAAAGAATGCAGGTACCTCGTAGTCATCAATGTATCTATTGAAGATCACTATACGCTCCGCCAGAGAAGGATTTTTGGCAACGAGAGATGCAATTTGTTCCTGATATTTATCAAAACTGCCATAGCTTTCGCCGGCAATGATCAGACGATAGCTATCATCTAAGTATCCCATTGCTTCGATCAGCAGATCAAGCCCCTTATAATCACGGATAAGTCCGAAAAAGAGCAAATTCTTTTTGTCCGGCTTGATTCCCAGTTTTTCACAGGCCTCATTTCTCTCTATTTTGGCCCCAAAATGGTCGTAGGGAGGATGGGGTTTGAGAATATAGGGTTTGTCCGGAGTAAGATTGAGCATATCCTCAAGCACGGAGCTGCTCATTGCAATACATCCGTTAATCGGCTTGAGAAACCATTTTGCAAAGGGTTTATCAAAGAATTTTCTTTCGTGTGGTATAATATTATCAGTAATGGTAATTACCTTGATACCCTTCTTCCTGAGCAGTCTGGCTACCGTTCCCAATGCAGGAGCAAGAAATGATATCCAGTATCTCATAATAACCACATCAGGCTCCAGTTCGGCTATCTTCTTTGCGGTACTGAAATAGGATAAGGGATTGATGGAGTCAAGCACAGCCTTACTCTCTATTACCTTCGCATCGTCTTGCTCCGTTACATATTGTGTCTTACCCGGAAAAAGAAGTGAAGGGTACTGTCTGCTAAAGGTAAAAGCCTTGACATGATGATCCTTAGCGAGTTCTTCGTAAAGATTGGCATTGAACTGGGCGATACCTCCCCTGAAAGGGTAGAAAGTGGAGAGAAATGCTATTTTCATAATAACACAAAGATAATAAATAATATCACTTTATTGTCAAAGCGCTTTTTCTCACAATAGTAAGATATAGACTGCGTACCAGCAGATGGACGAAATAGGCGAGATAAAGCGACTGTATGCCCAGCAGAGGTTCAAAAGCCATGTAGGAAATGATAAAGAGCGCAGCAGACCAGATCATGCTGTTGCGCAGGTGGTTGGTGGCTGTGGCTCCGATAAAAATCCCATCCCAGGTGAAAGCGATGCAGCTCACTACAGGCATGAGTAGCAGCCAGAATAAAAACGGAGCAGAGGCCTCCACAACCTCAGGATTGTCGGTCATAAGTTGGAACATCGGCTTTCCCAGCCCTGCATAGATCAGAGTTGAGAGGAGACTAATGCCGAAACACCAGATAAAAATCCAGCGCACCGTACTGATCAGGTAATCGCTATTCCTCTCTCCAATAAAACGTCCCACCAGTGCCTCGCCCGCATAGGCGAATCCATCTACAAAATAGGAGTAGAGTAATAGTAATTTCATCATTACCGAACTTACAGCCAGCAAAGTGTCTCCATATCTTGCCGCAATTGAGGTAAATCCGATATAAATAACCAGCATACAGAGTGAACGGATAAAGAGATTTCCGTTAATCGAGAAAAACTGCTTCATCTTATTCAACTTGATGCTCGCCCGCACAGATATGAGATGGAAATATTTCCTGAAATTGTAGTACATCAGGGCTATTGCCAATAAGAGACCGCTGTATTGCGCCACTACGGTTCCGGCTGCAACGCCTGCCACTCCCATGGGAGTATGGACAGCTAATACATAACTGACTACTACATTGACAACATTGACCGTGATATCTACAGCCATTGGCAGCACAGTATTCTGCATCCCAATAAACCATCCTTTGAATACCATCAGCGATAAAGTGGCGGGTGCTGCCCATACTCTGATGAAAAAATACTCCCTTGCGATACTCTCCACTTCGGGCGAACAAACAACCAGAGCAAATGCCGCTTCAATATAAATCCACTGGATGAGCCAGATTAATAAAGCTACTGCCAGAGCGGTGGCTATCCCTCTGGTGAAGGTATCCATCGCCTCCTTAAAATCCTTTCTGCCATATGCTTGTGCTGTTATACCGCCGGTACCTACCCTCAAAAATCCCATATTCCAATAGAGCAGGTCAAACAGCATTGAACCGATAGCAATGCCTCCAATGCTGGCAGCATCACCCAGATGTCCGGCTATGGCAAGGTCCACTATGCCTACCAGAGGTACAGTGATATTTGCCATAATGCTGGGTAGAGCCAGACGCAGAATATTGCGATTGATGGTAGAGATTTTCATCGATACTTGGTCTCTTCTTCAAGCATTCCCAGGTAAGAATAGTATCTCTCGAATGAAATAGTCCCCTCCTTGAGAGCCGCTTTTACCGCGCAATCCGGCTCGTGAGTATGAGTACAGGGCATGAATTTGCAGTTGTCCATTACTCTGAGCATCTCAGGAAAGTAAGTACTCAGCTCGTGAGGTTCGATATCCACTAACCCGAAGCCGCGAATACCGGGAGTGTCAATGATAAAGCCGCCACTTTGCAGAGGGTACATCTCATAGAAAGTGGTGGTATGTCTCCCTTGCAGGTGAGCTTGCGATATCTCTCTGATTTTGGGGTCCAGGGAGGGATCAATAGCACGTATAAGTGAGGATTTTCCCACTCCGGAAACTCCTGAGAAGAGGGAAACGGAATCACCGTTTTTTCCTTTGCAGAGCTCTCTGATGGGTTCAACTCCCTTGCCTGTGATAGCGGAAACCTCCATTATTTCATAACCGGCTCCTGAGTAGATATGCTTAATCTCCTCCATCCTTTCAAGGGCATATTCGTCGTAGAGGTCGATTTTATTAATGACTATTATTGCCTTTATCCGATAAGCTTCGCAGGTGAGCAGAAATCTATCCAGAAAGGCAAGTTTAACCTCCGGAAACTCTATAGTTACTATCAGGAAGGCACGGTCAATATTGGCTGCGATGATGTGCGCTTGACGGGAAAGATTGACCGAACGACGGATCATGTAATTCTTGCGCGGGAGAACTTCTTCTATAGTTGCAAGCGTATTGCCATCTCCCGGAGCATATTTCACTTTGTCTCCTACAGCTATCGGATTGGTAGCCGTGGAGCCCATGAGACGGATTTTTCCGCGGATTACCGCGGGGAAAGGGTCCCATTCAGGCAGACGGGAAAGCAAATAATGGCTGCCTGTGTGTTTTACTACGGTGGCAACAGATGAATTTTCCATTGGCGCAAATATAGTAATTTGTCCAAAATCCCTTATATTTGTAAATCCAAATAAAGAATATTTATGCTTTCACAAGAGGACATAGAAAATATAATCTCCAGGAGCATTTTAAACCTTGATTTTAAAGGAGAGCCGGAGTCGCTTTACCAACCGCTAGAGTATATGATTTCTGTTGGAGGCAAGCGCGTCAGACCGCGTCTTTGCCTGACAGTATTCAATCTTTTCAGCGATAATGTCGGTAATGACATCATCTATCCCGCTATCGCGCTTGAGATGTTTCACGAGTTTTCCCTTATGCACGATGATATAATGGATAATTCCGACACAAGACGCAACCAACCCACAGTTTTTAAAAAATGGGGCACCAATAAAGCGATTCTTTCAGGTGATGTAATGTTGCTGTTGGCTTATAAGTATATGTCGTTTTGCAACGCTGAGGTAATGCCGGAAGCGTTGCGCCTCTTTACTGATACTGCAATAAAGGTGTGTGAAGGACAGCAGTTTGATATGGATTTCGAAGAGAAACCCTTCATAACAATGTCCGACTATATCTCTATGATTGGCCTCAAAACCGGAGTTCTTCTCGCCTGTTCGGCAAAAATGGGTGCCCTCATTGCAGGTGCCTCCAGGGAGATTCGCGATGCCTTATATCAGTTTGGATACCGGCTAGGTCTTGCGTTTCAGATTGCAGACGACTATCTCGATACTTTTGGCGACCAGCAGATTTTCGGCAAGAAAATCGGTGATGATATTGTCAACGACAAGAAAACCTGGCTTCAGGTGGAATGTATTCGTAGGGCTGAAGGAGCCGATAAAGAGCGTCTTGCTTCTATTTTAGAAATGGGCGAAGAGATGCGTGAAGAAAAGGTTGCTGCCATGCAGCAATTATATATTGACCTCGGCATCAAAGATGATGCTCGAGACGCCATTCTGGAATATCATAACAAAGCATTTGAAGCCATTTCCGGCATAGGTTTGAATGAGGTACAGACCAGGCAGCTCCATCAGTTTGCAGAACAACTCATTCATCGTGAAAAATAGAGGGAATATAGAAATAATGGCTCCTGCGGGCAACTTTGAATGCCTTATGGCTGCCATTCAAGGCGGAGCGGACTCGGTCTATTTCGGCATTGGAGAGCTCAATATGCGTTCTCATTCAGCCAACAATTTTGCTCCGGAAGATCTTGAAAAAGTCTGCAATATCTGTGACGAAAATGATATCAAGTCCTATTTGACTCTCAATATAGTACTTTATGATGAGGAGCTGGAGTCGATGCGGGAGACTCTGGAGATGGCGAAAAAGGCAGGTGTTACCGCAGTCATTGCATCAGATATGGCCGCCATCACTTATGCCCGTTCTCTCGGGATGGAGGTGCATATTTCCACTCAGCTTAATGTTTCCAATGTGGAGTCTTTGCGTTTCTTTGCAGAGTTCGCCGATGTTATAGTGTTGGCGAGAGAGTTAAATTTAGAGCAGGTGGCCAAGATTAAGCAAGCGATTGACCTCGAGAATATTAAGGGTCCCTCCGGTCGAAAGGTGAGAATAGAAATGTTTTGTCACGGTGCTCTCTGTATGGCAATTTCCGGCAAATGTTATCTTTCTCTCCACGAGTATGCAGCTTCTGCCAATCGCGGATCATGCTATCAGTTGTGTCGCCGCGGCTACCGTGTCACCGATCTCGAAACAGGATGTGAGTTGGAGGTGGATAATAAATATATAATGTCGCCCAAAGATCTTTGTACTATTGAGTTCCTAGATAAAATGATAGAATCGGGAGTTACTGTCTTCAAGATTGAGGGACGTGCTCGTTCCTCGGAATATGTAAAGACCGTTACCAGAGCTTATCGTGATGCTGCGGATGCTGTTATTGAGGGAAAATATACTCCGGAGTTGGCTGCATCGCTCAAAGAACGGCTGACAACCGTATTTAACAGAGGTTTTTGGGATGGGTATTATCAGGGTGCGCGTTTGGGTGAGTGGAGCGATGTCTATGGCAACAAGGCCACACGTACCAAGACATACATCGGCAAGGTAACCAACTATTTTTCAAATATAGGTGTGGCGGAGGTAATGGTGTCGACCGGCACTTTTTCAGTTGGAGATTCGCTGCTGATTACCGGACCGACTACCGGCGTTGTCGAATATGAGGTCTCTGAGATAAGGGTTGATTTGAGAAATGTCGGCAGTGCCGTTAAGGGCGATCTCTGTTCTATTCCCGTTCCGGAGAAACTCCGCCGTGGCGACAAAATCTATCTTTTTCAGTAGATTTTTACTATAAACAGCCATTTCAATCAATTATAAGCAGCTTTTTACTATCAATGGAAGTATTTAGTGCTTCGCTTCGTATATGGAATAGGAAGTTTAATATTTTTTGTAACTTTGTTGATTGTAAATCAAGTAAAATAGTTAACAAAAAAAAGTTCAAATATTATGGTTATTACAAAAAATGCTCAGAAATTCATAGATCAGGAAGAAAAATTTGGTGCACACAATTATCATCCACTACCTGTAGTTCTTTCAAAAGGCAAGGGTGCATTCGTTTGGGATGTTGACGGAAAAAAACATTTCGATTTTCTGTCAGCTTACTCGGCAGTTAACCAAGGTCACTGCCATCCCAAAATCGTAAAAGCGCTCTGCGATCAGGCAGAAAAAATTTGTCTGACATCAAGAGCTTTCTACAATGATTGTCTTGGCCCTTTCGAAGAGTTTGCTACCAACTTCTTCGGCTATGACAAACTCCTTCCTATGAACACAGGAGCAGAGGCAGTAGAAACTGCCCTGAAACTTGCCCGTAGATGGGGTTATGTAAGAAAGGGTATTCCTGAAGACAAGGGCATAATCGTAGTTTGTGAGGGCAACTTTCATGGTCGTACGATAACCGTAATATCGATGTCTACCGACCCTTCTTCCTATTCACAATATGGCCCTTTAACCCCCGGTTTCATAAAGATACCTTACAATGATGCCGCAGCTCTCGAGGCAGTTCTTGAAAAGCATGGGGAACATGTGGCTGCTTTCCTTGTAGAGCCCATTCAGGGAGAGGCAGGAGTATTTGTGCCGGATGATGGCTATCTCAAAAAATGTTATAATGCTTGTAAGCGTCACAATGTACTTTTTGTTGCTGACGAGGTACAGACCGGCATAGCCCGCACAGGCAAATTAATCTGCTGTGAACACGAAAATGTTCGCCCCGACATTCTTATTCTTGGAAAATCCCTGTCAGGTGGTGTACTGCCCGTTTCGGCAGTTCTGGCTGATGATGATATAATGCTTACCATCAAACCCGGAGAACATGGTTCTACTTATGGAGGATTCCCTATCGCAGCAAGGGTGGGTATCGCAGCTCTTGAAGTTGTAAGAGATGAGAAACTTACCGAAAAGGCAGAATATCTCGGAAAAATATTCAGGGAAGAGCTTAAGGTTTTCAAATCGCCTTTCATCAAACAGGTGCGCGGAAAAGGTCTTCTCAATGCCGTGGTGACTACTCCGGTTAATGGTAAAGAGGCGTGGGACATTTGCCTTAAAATGGCTGAGTACGGTCTTATTGCCAAACCTACACATAAACATATTATTCGTTTCGCTCCGCCCCTGGTAATTACTGAAGAAGAGCTGCGTGAGGCGATTGAGATTATAAAGAGAGCATTTAGGGAACTTGAGTAGTTTTTATGTCAGGGATTTCTTTTAGACAGACGGCGAACCGCGTACTCATGGTGCGCCCCTGTTCATTTGGGTTTAATGCCCAGACTGCAACCAATAATGCATTTCAACGCCGGGGCTTTGAATCGGGAGCCCAGGAGGCTGCCTTAAAGGAGTTTGATGCTTTTGTGGCTCTGCTTCGTTCGCACGGAGTGGTTGTAGACGTGATAGAGGATACTCCGCAGCCCCATACACCCGATTCCATTTTCCCCAACAACTGGTTTTCCACCCACTCTGACGGCACTTTGGTGCTCTATCCGATGTGTGCGCCAAATCGTCGTCTGGAGCGTAAGCAGGCTGTGATGGACCATCTTATCGGTACTTTTGATATCCGTAATATCTATGATTTGACACCCTATGAGCCCAAAGATAAGTTTCTTGAAGGGACAGGGAGTATGGTTATCGACCGTGAAGCGGGTATAGTATATGCCTGCCGTGCACCCCGTACTGACGAAGATGTGCTCAAAGAGTTCTGTAAATTATTCGACTGGGATTATTTTCTTTTCGATGCTACAGATGCGTCCGGAAAAGCCATTTATCATACCAATGTAATGATGTGTGTAGGGACCAACCTGGCGGTGGTCTGTCTGGAGAGCATCAGAGATGCTTCGGTCCGAGATGAACTTGTGAGTTTGTTGGGAAAGAGGGATATTGTGGATATCTCATATGATCAAATGGGGAACTTTGCAGGTAATATGCTGGAGGTACAACCAGGTGGTACAGAGAGGCCACTGTTGGTTATGTCGGCCGCTGCCAGAAAATCGCTTCGTCAGGAGCAATTGCGTCTTATCAAGTCGCATTGTGATATTGCTTCTCCCGATTTAAGTATAATCGAAGCTAACGGCGGTGGTTCTGCCCGTTGTATGCTTGCAGAAATTTTTTATGAAGAGTTTTGTCCTTGATGTGGGAAATTCTTATTGAAAATTTTCTTTAGACACTTTTTTGCAAACAAGCTTTTAAAGTGCATTAAAATGCAATTTTGTTGACAACTTGTTTGTAAATCAGATTATTTGTTCTATCTTTGCAACCCGCAAAAATGCGGAGTTACAAACATTAAATAAAAGATTTACAAACATTTATGCCAACAATTCAACAACTAGTCCGCAAAGGACGTAAGGTTATTGTAGAGAAAAGCAAATCTCGTGCATTGGATGCTTGTCCTCAGAAACGCGGAGTAT